>Ga0163179_10000067_pt1 | contig 76561 bp, 119 predicted proteins | sample AtlANTMetagenome_FD_109643 | JGI IMG/M metagenome (GOLD analysis project Ga0163179, IMG submission 109643) | Marine eukaryotic phytoplankton communities from the Atlantic Ocean - Atlantic ANT 2 Metagenome | ecosystem: Environmental > Aquatic > Marine > Oceanic | place: North Atlantic Ocean...
ACAGCTCTTAGTTGTTTTTGTTTGATTTTGATTAATGAGATAACCTCGTTCATTTCAGAATTAGTTGAGATTCCATTGATTGCTTTGATTAAAGACTTTTTCATAAATTCACTCCTTTTATTAATTTATATAGTTATTCTAACAGGTTTTTAGCAAAATGTACAGTGTTTTTTGCAATTAATTTGCAATTAATTCTTTACCCTCTGTAAGGCTACCAAATGGAGCCATCTTCAAAGATGTAACACCGCATCTATTGTCGAACTTCATCTTTTGTCTTTCTGCCACGTACTTGGCCAAAGATTTGGCCTTTTCGTCAGTAGGTGCATAGATGTAAAATTCCATCGTCATAACGTATCTTTCGTTATCCATTATGCCACCTGTAGGATTGTTAAAGGACAGTTCCAAAGCCTTCCGTTAATTTCAACGACTGCTTTAGTTCTTTTAATTTTAGTAACAACACCCTTTTCAGATCCGTTCCTAGAATTAACAATTACATCAGATCCTACCGATATGCTTTGCTTAATATCGAATGCCTTAACTGCACGTAACTGCTTTTGTTTGATTTTAATTAGATCGATAACCTCGTTCATTTCTGCATTAGTTGAGATTCCGTTGATTGCTTTGATTAAAGACTTTTTCATAAATTCACTCCTTTTATTAATTTATATAGTTATTCTAACAGGTTTTTAGCAAAATGTACAGTGTTTATTTGCAGAAACATGCATGTTTTTCGTATTACCGTGACCATAACATGTATTATATAACTTCGTTTCTCTTAAATAAGCTGATTTTTCCCATGGTTGGTGTTCATACGAACACTCCCAATAGTTACGGCCTTTATACATATATCCGTCTACTAGTTCTTTTCTTAGAAACTGCTTAGCATGTACCATTTCGTGGGCTACAGCTATCATAATATCCTCAAATTCCCACCCAGTTTTGGCTATTTCTATTTCAACCACCTTATGATCACCTGAACAATATCCCATTGCGTCGCCGTCTACACGCCTCTTAAAGGTAAGGTATATGGTTTTACTACGGAGGTTGATGATACCAAGGGTTCTCTGAAGGTTGTAGAGGTACTGAGATAGGTCTTCGCGATGTGCTTTTTTAATACCTTTTACTACGATATGTGCCATATATTTAACCCTTTTTCCATTTTGATATGACCATTCTAACAGGTTTTTAGGTAAATGTACAGTGTTTCTTTATACTTTTTAGTTATATCCTTATAACTCGTCGAAATAAGGGTTTTCCTTATTCTTTTTGGTTATATCCTTATAACTCGTCGATATTATGAAGGACATTTAGGTTATTTACTACCGCTAGGGTTACTATACCATTTGCTATGGTCATTTCTTCTTCAGTAAAGGATGTAAATATTACATTACCCCATGCGACCTTAAAAAATACCAATTCGGTTAAATTAGGACTATCTGGCAATAATGGATTAGCCTCCTTTGCCTTTCCAGATTTTACTCCTCTATAAGTAGTCCATATATCAAGTGCATTAATAATATAAAAATATGTTTTTTGATTATCAGTTGGATTAGGGTTAGATAGTAAAAATTGTAACTCGCTCAGATTTACCTTTGACTTGTATTCTATCGACTTGAGTGAAGCTTCGTTCCGAACATGCTTCAGCAGTGAATTGTGATAACAACACTCGAACCCCATCATAATTGCGCGTTTGGCCTTCGAGTCGAGCACCCAGGTTGACGGCGTCTCCAATGACGGAATAGTCAAATCGAGATTCTGATCCCATGTTTCCGACGATGCAATCGCCGGTGTTGATACCAATACCAACATCAATACGAGGTAACCCTTTTTCTTCAAGTTCTTTAATAAGTTCATCTGCTGTCTCTATTATTTCTTCTGCTGCATTTATTGACATGTCAGCATGGTTATTACAAGGAAGTGGTGCATTCCAAAAAGCCATTATACAATCGCCCATATATTTGTCTATTGTACCACCGTGTTTTAGTATGACTTTTGTCATTCGATCTAAATAATTATTTATAATTAAAACCAATCCCTCTGGGTCATTGTTGTTTTTATAATGTTCTGATATTGGAGTAAAGCCTACAATGTCCATAAAGAGAAATGTCATTTCTTCTCTTTTACCACCAAGCTTTAAAAGCCCTGGATTTTTTTGTAGTAACATTACTTGTCTTGGATCTAAATAAGTCTCAAATTGTTTCTTAATTTGTTGTCTTAGCATAAACTGTTTATAGAAATTATTAAAGCCCGCTGAGGTGAAGGATATTATATATAATATTAGTTGAAACGAAAGATCGAGGAGTATACCCCATTCGTACCAGAAGAAATATACAGAAGTTGCAGCAATTGCAACGTTCGAGAAGAAGACAACAAGCGATGCCCAAATCGGTAGATAATATACCGTCAGAACCAGTATTAAAGATAAAATCAAACCAGCTAATATCTCCATTGAATCAGCCCATTGCGGACGAGATATAGAAGATCCATCCATTATAGTTTGTATTACAGAAGCCTGTAACTGATGAGGGTATACTAATCCCATCGGTGTTGATGTTTGTGGAACTATACCAGAAGCTGTAACTCCTACAATAACTGTTTTACCATTCAAATTCGGTAATGCATCTACTCCATACACATAACTATCAAACGTAAAATTTGTATTAATCCATATAGATCCATTAGTATCAGTTTTTACTGGTTCATATGGTGGAATCATTACATCTAATATCCCAAAATCTTCGACATGCATCGTATATGATTTTTTATCTTGGAGTACTCTGATAGTTTCTAATGCAAATGATGGATATAATTTATCGTTTACTTGTGATATTAAAGGTATTCTTCTTGTAACATTATCAACTTCTTGAGCTCCATTGATTAATCCTACACCCCAAGCTTCTGATTCTAACATTGGTATATTAGTTACTAATCCATCGTATTCATATGCATAATTGTATGGATCGCCTATACCTTTTATTGCTGTTCCTACATATGGTGCTTGATTACTTCTTCCTGCTGAGCTTGCATCCTGTGATAATATGATTCCATTATCTCTAATCCATGATGCAAATATTTCATCACCACCAAATCTATCTGGTTCTGGAAACATTATAGTAAATCCAATCATACCTGCATTTGCATTACGCAAATCAGATATCATCTGTGCATATGTTTGTCTTGGGAATGGATATTGTCCTAATGCTTCTAGGCTATCTTCGCCTATATCAATTAATACAATTTGGTCTGAATGTTTATCAGGTAATGATTGGATATATTGATCAAAGGTATTTAATCTAGTTTCTTCTAATAACTGAGGATCTTGTACTCTTAAACCAATCAATAAAACAATTATTAATAATGTTGTCCATATTGAAGTAATGTATTTCATGCGTATATATCTATTAATAATCCTTTTTTCTGATTGGGATAGCCGTATTTTCTTCTTATATAATATTTTAAATTAGTTAAATTTTTTCTGAAGCCATTTGAATATTGCATATATTGTGAGCCCGTAAAACGCTAAAACACTCATAGGTAAAGCTATGTAAGCTAATTCCCATGGTGAAAGAAATAAAATTTCCCATGTAAAGTTTATTGCCGCTTCCGCATCACTTGTAGAAGTTGGTGTACCAACCTCATTTACAATATCGAGTTCATATTCAGTTAAAAAGTTTGTCCACTCTTCTTCAGTAAAACATATAAGATCTTTTGGACATTCCATATTAATTACCCTGTGTTACACTGATAGAACAACCACCAACCGTTACACAATTTTGTGTAATAGAATATGATTGATCAGTTTGTCCTTGTTGTATTAAATTTAAAGTTGTTGGTTGTGAGCCATGTAAAGCTATATTAGCAGTATGTTCACCACCGTTTGTTTTTTGCAAAACATCTATAGTATTACCATCTGATGTTGTGTATAAGTTTAATTCTTTACGGCCATTATTTTTTTGTCTAACCCATATGTCATTATTATCACTAAAAATAAGAGATGTAAAAATATGTCCAGTAGTATCACCAGCATTCTGCTGATATCCTCTAAAATTATTGCCACCGCCATGTACATCTATTCTTGCATAATGACCACCGCCTTCAGTACCATCATATACCCATGTTGTAGAATTCTTATTATTAAGTGAAACACCTTGACCCCATCGTATAGTATTATTACCATCTTCTATGTGCCAAATTTCTAAGACATTCTCTGCAGTAGATGTATTTACTTGTTTAAAATCTATAGTAACACTATCCTTTATATAGCACCAATTGTCTTGATAGCATTGAATAGTATTATTAGCTCCTACTTGTTCTATAGTAAGATTTAAAGCGTCAGATTCTACGTTTTTTAATTCTATTAAATTATCCGCCCTGACGAATGATGATAATAACAGACTGGCCATCACCAACAATAATGTTATTTTTTCTACCTTCATTTTCTGTATCCAAAGTTAAATTGGTTCCTATAGGTATTTTAACCGAAACTACTCCGTTTACTTCTCTATAGAACCATATTTGACCTGCACCTTGGTCAATTATAGTATTATATTGAGTATCTTTATCGAACCCTGGTGCTATGGTTCCTTGTATATCGCCTGATGCACTATCTAGTGCTGACTTACGATTAAAAATACTTACCTTTTCCAATGCCACCAATATGTCTTGTAAAAAGTCGACATCAAGTAAATCCATATCGAGTTCATTAAACTCTAGATTATCCTCAGCTAAAAAATCATCAGCTAAGTAGTCTGTATCGAGATCAGTGAAATCGAGAATATTGTTATCAGCACTCCCAGTTCCATCACTTCTTTCATCTTGTCTTTCTTCAATTTCATTTGGTGGACTCACGATAAACATATTGTCTATCATATTTAAGTTAATATTACTTAATACAACTGGGTTACTTGGAATAGTGTTAAAACTTGAAACCATCGTTGCTTGATAAGCTTCAGTTAGTGTTACAACACCTCCTTCGTTGGTAACCGTTATTTCACCACTTGGAGAACAGTCGCCATCAATTGTACATTCAGTTTCAGGTAGAAGTATAACCAAGCTTCTTCCCAATTCATCAACCGAGGTTGTGAAATCTGTGCCTCTTACTGCTATAGTTGCAGTCGGAGTTTCTATCTTTATATTTTCTTTAGGTACTAAACCTAATCTTCCTGTAGAAAATCGTGCTGTACCAGCCACGAATTTCATAGTCATATTCGCATCAGCTTTTTTATTAGGATCGTAATAGTATTCAGTAAGCGTTACTTCAGTATGTTCAGTTAAACGAACAACTGAATCATCTAAAAACTTTAGTAGCATACGGCCTTTAGCCGTTTCTACATGATCCATTTGCTGTATAGGCAAACCAAGTTCAGTGGTAATACTTTCGCCTGAGCGTGTTATACCACCACTGCCCTTATGTTCTTCTATGCCGCCTATATCATCCGCGAAAGAAAGTGTACTAACTAATAAACTAGTCAGTAGTATCTTTTTGGACAATATTAACCACAGCGTTTTCGCTATCGAATTCTGCATTAATTACTCCATAACAGCTTGTTATGCCTGTTGGGCATGTACCAGATGTCTGAGTGATATCAATATCACCACTACTTCCAATCCACTCCATAGTTAGAGATTGATCAGAACCATCTGATTGTGCTGTCATAAAATTATTTGAAGATCCAACAACATCAACGTTCCATGTAACGTCATCAGCATCAATATTGATATCCCAGACGTTTGAACTACCAGTAATATCTAGATCTAAATCTAATCTTTCAGATGAAGCATTGTAGCCCCAATCTATATCGAAAGTATTACTATTTCCAGTAATGTCTACATCAACGACTGAAGCATCAGCACTTCCGCCATATCCTACGTTCCAATCCCAGATATTACTATTACCTGTTAACTTTAAGTCAACGTCAGTATTATCAAATAAAGTTGGTCCGAAGATTTGGTTTAAGTTACCAATCATATCAATGTCCATAGTCACAGTGTTACCAGTTAAGACCCAATCAGTAGCACAATCGCCACTAGAGATAGATCCACATAACTTATTACCATAACCTACTTGGTCAATAGTTAAGTTTAGTGTATCTCCACTCTGGTCGAGTAAGATCTTGTTGTCGTTAGCGCCGGCAAAAGCAACTATAGGGCATAACAAAATTGCAAATGCGATATATCTATTTAACATTTTCATTTAGTTTTCCTCGTTTAAAGCGTGTTTATCGTTGCTCCCATCATCCTGATGAGGGTGGCGATGTCCTGCTTTTATTTCCCAAAAGTCTCTGTCATGACCTTGGTATATTAGTTCCAACACAGCTGCTTCGATCGTTGATCTAAGCGAGCGTGTCACTGATTCATTTTCAGTTATCCCATCTTCTATTTCTACAAGCTGGGTACTCATATCGACGAATTTAAAAACATCATATCCATTAGCGACAGCCAAAATGGTTTTTGATGTTTGCACATTTAATAAAACTTCACCGGTCAATGTGCTAACCGCTCTTAAATGTACAGTTACTATATCTCTTCTGTAGGCTCGCGAAGTTCCTACTCCAAGATATCGTGCTCCTGCACCTCCAGTCTCGATGTTGGTGTCAAAACCAATGACTCCTCCCTCGAGAATGATTCCAGCAAAAAGTAAAGGAGCTAATCCCGTTTCATCCTCTTTGCCATATTGTTCTCTAGTTGTTCTAACTATTTGTCGTTCTCTAGTTAAATGATCTAACCCTACTCTTTCAACAACTCTAAACCAACTTCCACCGCCTGCAGTTTTTAAAGCATCTATTAACATTGTAGATGCTCCTTGTGAAACGGCTGTTGAAAATAAAGCTGAATCTCCTTTTTGTTTTCTTTGTCCTGTTAAATCTGGAAAGTTATACACAGCTACTACAGGTTGTTTTTCTGGTGCTGGTAATTCTAATAATTCTTTATGTGTTGGTAAATGAACTACTATTGGGCTTTCTCTGCATTCACCATAATATTCCATTAAGCTGTTTTGACAACTATCAGTCATACTAGGCATTCCAGCACAACTTGTTAGTACTATTATTGATAATAGTGATATTGCTTTTTTAGCCTGTTCCAGCACTTCCAGCTCCTATAGGAATAACTATTGTAGTTTCAGATCCATCTTCTGCGGTAATTGTCATAATTATAACTTCTTCATCTTGTACACATGCGTATATTGATGCATCACAGGTTGTTCTTTGATAAGTAATAGTATTACCTTCTAATACGAAACTACCGAAGCTTGATTGTTGACAAGCTGGGTCAGTAACATCACATGAAGAAAATAAACTTTCTACTAATTGTTTACTAAGCTGTGCATATATTCTACTTTCTAAATTTCTCATAAATTTAGCTAGTGTTGTATTTTCAGCATCTCGCTCAGCTTGTAATAAAGCAGCTTCAATATCATCTGCAATTGCTTTTTTACGTGAAAATTCTTGGTTTTCTATAGTTAAATAGTGTGATGAAGTCCCTATACCACTAAACGAAGGACTTTTAAATTTGTGTACTAATTCATCAGCGTATGCTGATGGTGTTGCTATTAATAATAGTGTAAAATAGAATATAAAATTAATTATTCCGCTTTTCATTTCTTTTTCCTCGCTTCTTCTTTGCATTTTCTTTATATCTTAAGACTACGTTTACTTTTTGTTGTAATCTTATCATATCCTGATCTAACATCCTAGTTTGATCTATAACTCTAATTAAAGCCATGTGCATTTTTTCTAGCTCAGGCTCAATTACAGTGTTTATAAAGTGCCAAATATACCAAATAAAATAACCCATTCCCACAGCCATAACAGCTGGGAAACCGTAATCTGATACTAATTGACCTACATCCATTAATCTCTCCTAACATCAAGCTTTCCATCTTCAATGAAATTTTCTGCACGAGCTATTCTATCAATATCTGGTGGTAAATCTAATGCACTAGATACTAATAAGTCAATTTTTATAATTTCGTTGCTCATTGTTCTCGCTCTATTCTCCAAGGATTGGCAAAACATCGTGAGTGTTTTTATTTGGTCTATTATACCAGCAAGGATTTGCTTTATAACAATAAATATAAAAACGCCCATGATGATTGACCCGGCTATAGGAGCGCCTACATCAGCAATCAACTTAAACACTTCATCCATACGTTTATTTATAATAAAATTGATCTTAAATCAGAAAGAAACAGAAATACCGCATCCGCACGATGCCGTTTCTAAGGGGTTTGTTATTTTATAAAAAGAGTTTAATCCTTCAGTTACCCAATCTAATTGAGCTTCCTTAAGATATTCAAGGGATTCATTATCTATTATTATTTGGAATTTGCCATAATCTAGGATATGGTCATCTTCTCTAATTTTTTCGCACCATTGTATAACATACTCATAACCATTACAACCGCCACCAGTAACACCAATACGTATATCGGTGTTTCCCGATTCTTCGGTTTTTTTGAGTGTTTCAATTAATGCTGTGTCTGTTAAATCGAACATTATATTCTCCTAAGAGAACTGTCCTCATTAATTAGTAAATGCTACACTTACTGCTAATGAAGAAGCTAGGCCTGTTAAAGTATCTTGGCCTCCTTTTTCAATATATGCAACTTCTCCAGCTGCTAATGTCACAGTTGCTAGTGTTGTACCACCAGCATTTTTTTGTGTAATAACCTGAACACTTGTTTTATTATTAAGTACTCTTACTAATTTAGCATTTCCAACGTTAGTTGCTGATGCTAAATTTACTTCTGAGCCTAATAGTTTAACTGTTGAAGCCATATTTTTCTCCCTTTTCCTTTTTTGTTAAAAACCAGTCTGAATATCTGAAAAAACCTTTTTTTTCATGACACCAAAACCAACCTCTATTATCACCTTGATCTTCATCAGTGTGATAATAATTTACACTTCCTCGAGCCTCGACATAAGTCTTTCGGCTCTGTTCGTTACTTGTTTGTACCATCTTGAATCTCTGCCTTCTACAGCAGCCTCTTTCCAATCACCACATTGCAGCGCTGCGTTGTGCTTTTTAAATTTACTTAAGCGCGTAAGTCCCATATTAAACATCATATTTGCAACAACTTGTTTAACCTCTTGTGGGTAGCCGTCCCAACCATCATGTAATTTTTTGCAATCACTTATGACTGTCTCTACATCCTTGGCGAAGACTGATATAACTCTATCCTCTGAGACTGCAGTACCCAACGCCAACCCGAATTCTGGGTCTCCTTCCAATACCAAGTGTCCAATGCCAAATGTAGCATAGCCAAGGTGATCATGATATATTTCATTTACTTGTCCCTCGTCTATTATTAATTGTTCTCTTAATTGATCTACATCAATATCTTTATTTTTATTAAAAAACATAATTTACTCTCCTAGTAATTCTAATTTTGCTGTCATATATTCAGCTGTTTGTTTAACAGCATTTAACCATTTTGTTGCACATTCTTGATATTCTATTTCTTCTTCATGTACATGTGGATGGCCAGGAACTGCACTAGTTCTATCTGCTATTGGTATACCGTAGGTTATAATTCTAGAATCTAAAATTGTATCATCTATAAATCCATCATATGTATAGCTTTGTTCATTACCATCTTCATCATTATATGTTTGTGTTAATTCAGTTGTTGCACTATGACTTTCAACTGTAACTTTATATATTGATGAGACATTTGATTCGTCTCTTATTAATTGTGTTTTATAATTTAAAAATGCCATATATTATCCTAGAAACAATTATTTGAATTAGAGAAACTACTAAATGAACCAGTATGCGTTGCTACCACAGTATCATTATAACCAGTCCCTCTTAATGTTAATGTTGCAGTTACTGTAATACTTCTTTCAGATTGTGCGTAACATTCTGCTGTAGCTTGAGCATATATTCCACCACCGACTGATTGACCATTTGATACGGTGTGGAAGCTATATGGGCCATAAGTAGCTCCATGTCCTGAGAACGCATTTTGTACTGATCCAGTGCCTGTAGAATCTGTTAACTGATAAGAAAAATTTATTTTCATTGCATCAACAGCTCCTGATGCATAAGTTCTTGATCCACTATTAATATAAGTAGTTGATAATGTAGTCTGTGTTCCACTTGGCTTATAATAAGTAGATGTTGCTGCTGAAAAATATTCTTTAAATTCTAAAGTTACAACATTATTATTTAGAGTAGCTTTTGCATACAGACCAACTGGATTTGCAAATACAATTCCTGATGTTACTGTTCTAGTTCCGGTCATTCCTAAACCTGAACTAGAATTTCTAACACCGTTTGCATTAGCTGTTAATAATGCAAAGTCGGCTGTATCTTCAGCCCCTCTGAATTCTCCGATTGAAATAGTACTACCAGATGTTGTATTAATACCATCACCGCCATCATACGTGGAACTAGGATTTCCTATTCCTCTAACATCTGCGTCATTTAATGAAACAGTCGTACCTGATGATCCACCTACTTCTGTGTGGATTGCATTTAGTGATATGTTAGTTGTTGGTAATGCCATTTTTTATTTCCTATATTATTTATAATTAATCAATTACTATAAAACTATCATTATTGCTAGAAGAAGTTCCAAAGTACGTTGAAAATGCATTAGTTTCTGTCCATGTCCAAATGCCGTAATATACGCTTCCAACTTGATATGCATAAAATGATGCACTTGTTCTAGCTAATGTTTTATCTGGTGATCCAGATGCAGAAGTACTATTTAAATAAATTTTTACATTTGTAAATCCAGCATTTGTAAAGACACTACTACCCGTTATAGTTAAACCAAATGAAGTACCATTGGTTGTATTATTAAAAGAAGAATTTCTAAAAGTACCTATTGTCAATGAATTAGCTGATCTATTACTTCCACCGAAATTTATTGTTCCAGTATTAGGAAATGTATCATCAGATAAAGTACCAGAGTTGACACCATAAGCATCGTAATAACCAGATGAATAGGTATAAGTACTACCATATAATTGTACAACCTGCCATTTTGGCGTCATGGTAAATGTATGTATACCTGGAGCTGTTGCAGTTGTACCTAAAAAGTCTGAAAACTTTATTTCTCCAGAAGATGGAACACCTGATACGGATCCTAAAAAGGTTCCATTAGTGTAATAATCTGACATTTTAACATCAGAACTATCTGCTCCACCATGTTCTTCCGCAATTCCGTTATTAAATGATGTTGTGATATCTGCACCATATATTTCTACATCGTAACCAGTTCCACTAGTTCCTAAATTATCTACGGCAGTTGTGCCAGAACTATCATATTCCCAAGCCCATGCAGTACCACCATTATCAGATGAGCTGTATCGTGATGCACTAGATCTTGTAAATGTTTGCTGTGTTCCACTAGGTTTAGTAATTTTTATACTTTTAAATGTAGTATCGCTATTACTAATACCGGTTCCGCTGAGACCAAATATGAACCATTTGCTGTTAGTGTTTGGTGATGGAGATGCATCTGGAATGCCCCATGTTATAGCTCTTATTGTTCTTGTGGTTCCACCGCCATCTGTAAATGATGTTGTGGCTGATCCAATATTTGATAAAGATTGAGATCTAAAATTTCCAGATGGGAATGCACCACTTGTTCCAGCTGCACCAAGGAAAGAAAATACTGCGTTTCCTCCTACTCCTGTAGTAAAATGATTTGCATGATACCCATAATGATCTCCTTGCCATTCCATAAACATTTGAAATTGATCTCCACCTGCAAGTTCATACTGTCTTTGTATCTGCAATAATGCATCAACGCCTGAAATCATGGTATTATCGTATAACTTATTTGTTACTGTGGTTGAGGAGTTAGTTCCAGCATCTTGTAAAGCAAGTTCTCCTGAGGATATTATTGTCATTTTATAATTCCTGATATATGATCTTCGAATTCTTCTATTTTTTCTGTACGATTTGGCCAGAGAATATATTCTTTTTCGGGATTCTGTTTTAGATTAGTTAATAATGGCAATATTGCATTATACAGCTTGTTTAATTTATCTTCAGCCTCTTGTAAAGATGCAGATGCACTTGAGGCTTCAGTAGTAACTTTTTGTACTGCCTCTAGTTCGTTTTCATCAACTGCAGTAAAGCCAAAGTCGAATTTATTTAAATCTATACTCATATTTAGTCCTCTATTAAACTATTTATAAGCTTTTTAGTTTCTTTACGGGGGTTTTTCTTCTTTTTATTTGGAACCACTTTCGCGCGAAAGGGGCTGTTCTCGTCGAACAGAATCTTGTGATATCTCGTCTTTATTCGTTTCTTCTTCATCGCCGTCCCAATTTAACTCAGTCATTGATTTTTGTTTAATTTTTTGATTCTTTTTTCCGAAAATCTTATCGTAATTATCTCTATAATTGCCTTGGCCTTCGGTTTTTGTTTTTATCAAATCCCCAGTTATGTCATTTTTTGTTGTCATGCCCAACCCTTAATAATATTAGCTATAATAAATATTGCACATATAACATTTAATCCAACGATAAATGTTCTAGTAATTGCAACAACATTATCATATTCTTCAGTTTGTTCATCTGAAAAACTACCTATTGCATATTTCCAAATTGTCCATAGCTTATGCATAAACTATTTTTATTCCTCTTCTAACTAATTCATTTTTGCATTTCTGTTTTATTTTTGCTTTACCATTATCATTGTTTATATAATCAAACAATTCTTTTTTCGGCATTGTTTTTATATAAAAATGTTCTACTTTTTTACTATTACTTTTTCTATCTACAATAATTTGTGATGGTTTAAATTTTGTTGGCATATTACTTCCCCTGGCCTCTATATTTTTTAAAGCTACGCTTTTTATCTTTATTCATAGTAGAAGTATCGGGCCTACGACCTTGACTAGTTCCTTTCTTTATGCCTTGATGTGTTGATCCATAAGCTCCTGTTGATTTTGCCATTTATACCTCTTTTATTTTTATATGTTTAAAGTTTCCTTTTATTTTTTCTCGTTCTCTGACCCATTCAGCACGAGGTGTTGATCTTTCATATCCTTTATCTTTTTGATAAACATTAGTAGCACCCATACCATCAAAACCTAATAACAGAATTTCTTCAAATCCTGCTTCACAAGCTAATAGTAGAGCTCTACTTCCGGATGAAATTTTTATTTCAGGTATTGATATAACACTGTCATTATCATCAACCCATGTAATATATATGAACTTTTTTGTTCCAGCTATTTGAGCGTTTTGTCTATCTCCTCTATTATTAGATATCATGGCTAAATTACCAAATGCTGTAGGTGCTATTGCTAAAGCAACATCAGCTGGTAATGGATCCCATTCACTAAAATAGCAAAGATTCTTTTCACAATAATTAGTTTCATATATTATATGCTGCATATAACTATCTGTACATACAAGAGCATCAGGAACTTCTTTATAAGCTCCATTACAACCATATACAAAATAGTTTGGATAATCCTTTCGGTAATCTATGTGTTTCCGAGATTCTCCGTTTCCTAATATGATTGCTTTCTTACTCACCAATTATATGCCTATATATGTATTTCCATTTGTCAAACCTTGGATAATCATAGCATTCTATGTTATGATCGTGACCAACCAGTATTGGTTTTAAACCTACCTTTTCGCCTGCTTTACAGTTTTCTGGTTTATCTTCTACCCACCAACATTCGCTTCCTTCAAATTTTATTAGCTCTTCGTCTTTATCAGCACCACAGCCTAGATATACAAAGTCTTCCCATAGCTCTTCGCCGAATAGCATTTTAAGATTTTGTGTTCTTAATCTCTGTGCATATTTGTTAGTTGATAATGATGTTATACACACGAATTTATATCCATGTAACATATTTAATCTTTTCATATAGTATACTGCATCTCTAAGCGGTGGTAAAAAAGCTATTGCTGCAGAATCATTAAATTCTCTAACTAATTTTTTACCTTCAGATGGCTGTATGCCAAATCTTTCAGCAATATTGTATTTACTATCGTGTACTGTTTTAAATCCTTTAGTGTGTTGCATCCATTGCGTAAAAGCATAACCCCAATCGCAGAGAACTCCATCACAATCTACTAAGATTATTTTATCGCTTATATCATATGCCATTAGTGAAAGCTCCTTGGTGAACCATCTACAAATAACCAATCGATATGCACTTGGCCTCTTGGGTCAAAATCACCAATTAAATCGCAGAATTTATCCCATGATGATACATCTTTATTATCTATCATAAGATTTTTTAGTTTTGGATTATCACCAATATCAACTACTACAATTGATGATCCATCTACTCTTTTGCCTACGAAACCGTTTTGTGGTTTTCGGCCTATATCGTTTAAATTAATTTTTTCCATTTTAATCACTCCTAATTTGATTTATATAGATATTGTAACAGGTACTGGTGGAAATGTACAGTGTTTTCTGCAAAAAACATGCATGTTTTTAGCTTTGTGAAATGCGGTTTCTCAAGGAGGTTGAGGAGAAAGAATGATCTCTACTGTTATATACTATACGAATATCACGTTCTTCGCAAATATTCTTAGCAGTAAAGTCTTTATTGAGGTAATCAGATCCTATGATTCTAACATCTATAGGTAATGAAAGGAATATATCCTTTAGTTCTTCTTCAGTATTATAGATAATTACATCATCTACATATCTTACAGCTGCAACTTGCAGTTGTCTTTCTACAATAGATTGAATAGGTTTATTCTTTTCAGGCCGATCAAGTGTAGGATCACATTGTAAAGCTACTACTAAGTAATCACATTCATTTTTAGCTTCTGCTAACATGGTAATATGGCCTGCATGTAATAAATCAAAAGCTCCACAGGTTATCCCAACAGAGCCTTTTGTTTCATGATTTTGTAACCACTTAAGCATTATTTAAAATGTTTCTTAATTGCTTCTATTTTATCTTCTGCATCTGCAATTTTAGCAATTTCTTTTTCCATAGTTTCTACTATATCAATATGTTCACCAATACCTGTAGAGTTTCTAACATATACTAATATATTTGCTTTTGCTACTTCGATTTCGCCTTCTAATTTTTTTATTAAAGCTTCTAATAAATAACTCATTTTACCTCCCAAAAAGTTTTCTTCTTTTATATTCATTAATAGTATCTATTAATTTTTTTGTCCAATTGTCCCTGTCTTCTATAAAAACTTGAGGACCTTCATCTCCAGCAATACAGATAACTAATTGTTTAATTGGACGCCCAGTTCTTTCTTCCCACATTATTGCATAAGCTGAAGCTTGAATAAAGTAATTTTCAATCCATTTTTTCTTTTTTAGTTTTGTGGATGTTTTCCAATCTATAATAGAATCAACTCCATTCCACTGACCAACTAAATCAACTCTACCTGCTAATCCTAAATGTTTAGAATATAGGCCAGCTTCTTGTGAATAAACTTTAGTTACACATTCGTCTAAAATTGGTTGTACATCTTTAAATGTTTGTATATTATTTGGCATTACACCTTCTAAATAATTTTCATCATTAGCTAGGTATTTTTCAATAACTGTATGAACAGTTGTACCTCTTCGTGATGCTCTATAAGATACTTTGTTTGCTTCTTCTTCTCCAACTCTAGCTCTCCAAGCTTGTATTGCTTCTTCTGATAGAATTTTTAGTACTGTAGTAACTGATGGATATTCCTTTCCTTCAGGATCTTTATATACTCTACCTTTTGGACTTGTTTCAGCTACTAAATCGCCGTATCCTAATTCTACTGGTTCATGTTTAAAGTTTTGCATTTTCTACCATTTCCTTGGTCATTAAGAAATCTCTGACCATTCCACTTCTAACAATATCTTTCCATGAAAATTCTATTACATCAAAATCTTTCATGTGTTCCAAGATATGTACGAAATTTATAATACCTTTTTGTTCTGTTTGTTTTGTAAAATCTGATTGATGATAATCACCACTAAAAATAATTTTACTATTATCTCCCATACGAGTTATGATAGAACACAGCTCGTGGTAATTACAATTTTGAGCTTCATCAACTACAATAATTGAATTGTTTATGGTTAAACCGCGTAAGAATGACGTGGTTAAAAATTCTAAATGTTTAAAAGCATTTAATTTTTGAAATGCATCTTTATCGTCAAACAAATCACCGATTAATGATTTATATATTGACTTATATGCTTCTTCCTTTTCTTCTTGAGTACCTGGTAAAAATCCCATATCTCTAGTAGGTACAGCTGATCTAACAATTACTACTTTTTCATAAGAATTATCTTTAGATAGAACTGATTCCAATGCAAGGTATAGAGCAATAAAGGTTTTACCTGTACCAGCTGACCCAGTCATTGCAATATTCTGCTTATCTTTCCACCCATCAAAAACCACAGCCTGAGCTTGTGTCATTGGTTCTCTTTTAATTAAATGTTCTAGACGAATTCTAGATGGTTTCTTAGCATTCATTTTGTTTTAATGTTATCCTTAAGTCTTGGCGGTAATCCGGATTTAATCTTATCTTGCACTTCTTTCCACCCAGCACCTGCTCTATCTAAAACAGATTTACCACCATCGTAATCAATACCAGGTGCTGATAAAATGACTTGTTTTAAGTGAGGATTATCTATTTTAAATTGATCAAGTTTTGTATAACTCATCATATGTTCTTCGATTTCACCGGTTTCTTTATTTTCAAAATCGTAACTAGGCATAATTAAACCATCCTGGGATATCTCGTTTTGTCCAAACCATATTGAACCTTTCTTGTTTAGTTTGATAGAATGCTCGATAAGATTTAACAGGATCTGATAAAAAGCATTCTGGATTTGATTTCATAGCAAGTTTAAATTGTGTCATACTTCCTTCTGGTATATTCTTAGGTAGTAATCCTAATTCCAATCCAAGCACATGTTCAGTTTTGTGTGTCTTACCATACCTATATGTATACTCTCTGCAAAGTGCAACAAAATGTTCATAATGCCATCTGTAATTTTGTGATGATTCTCTTGTCCATACGGTACAAGGATGATTGAAATGGACAGCTTTGTATAGCAAGTTCTCACGCCTTTCATTATCTAACTTGTAATAATTAACCATTCTTTTACCGGATTTAGATGGTCTTTTTTCCAAAGTTCCATCCAACATCCTATGAGCTGTTGAGAGCATTTGTCCTGACTCAACAATCATTTTTGGCACGTGTTTATCACATTGCTGTTGTGCTGCTTTCACTGGATCATTGTCTAATATAAAAATGTTCATAATATAGTATTATACCACAATTTAGTGGAAAAGTACAGGTTTCCCTGTACTTTTCGTGCGAGTCTTATTTTCCTCCCATTTGTATAGCTTTCATTTCGGTTAGATGTTGATCTATATAAGACGCCTTTTTAAGCATCTTTGCAGCTAATACATCTTTACCTCTTTTTAGTAATTTTTTTCGATAGTGTAGTGTCTCTTTTTTATCTCTTTTAAGACGTTCAATGGATTGACAATTCATAAGCATGTTCCTTAATGTTGTTAATATTGATACTATCATAATATAGCTTTTATTACTTTGCTATCAAACCAGGAAATGCATCCTGACAAAGTTTTCTAGTTATTCCCATTAGTTTTTTATGCAAAATTTTATCTTTTGCTCTAATGAATAACTCAGCTTCGGTGTGATGAACACTTTCCAAAAGCTGGATAAACTTGGTTTCTCTTCTTAAAGGCTTCATCTTATCAGCGACAGGCCCTTTAAAGTAGAGATTAAATTCTCTAAATCTTTTATATAGTGAACTGGGTGCGTGTCCTTCAGGTGCATCGTCTGGTTTATACGGCGGTGCTCCTTCTGGCATGACACATACGACATCTTTGTCGAATGCTATTCGGATGATATCCCGTAATGCTGGGCTATCATGTTCTCTTAGAAAGTCGATTCTTTCTTCTCTTGTTGCTAATTTATTAGCTTCTTTAAATATCTCAGGCAATAATTTTTTCATTGTTATAAAATTCCTCCACAACTTCAATCAATAGATTGCATCTTTTCTTAATTAAATAATTTAAAACTCGCATTTTCATTGCTACTTTTTGCTCGTTATAATTATATATAATGTTTTCTTGGATAGTTTCTGGGACTTCTGTTAAATCAATTAAGGTTTTATTTCTTTGATAATTACGATATATTTCATCGTCCATTACTGATCTTAAGTCATCTGAATTTTCTAACCATTCAGCTATCCTGGTTTTTCTTAATGGCGTTTGCTTTTTATCAGAAACAAATGTATCATCATCTGATAACACATTTGGGATGCCATCCCCTGTATCACCTTTCATAATATGATTAAAAAGATATGTTCTAGGATTTTCATCCTTCACAAATTTCTTTTGAATAGGTGAAAATTGTTTAACATTGTTAAACTTTTGTAATTGAATAAAATCCTTATCAGATGATACTATCATCATAGGTTCATTCATTCCAAACTCTTGTGATTGTAGAACTAGTGATGCTATTACGTCATCAGCTTCTACACCTTCCATATGTACAACTTTATAAGGAAGATTTTCTTTAATTTCGTCTCGTACTAAATGTAAAATTCTAAAGATTTCATTCCAATCTTGATCGGATGCATCTCTATTCTTTTTACGCTTGGCTTTGTAGTAAGGGTAGTAATCTTTACGCCAGGTATTCATACCGTCAGCACATATTACCATTTGTCCGTATTCGTCTCTATAACGTTTGTTATACATTCTTATACTGTTTAGAATCATATGTCGAATCATAGATTCATCGTTTAATTTCTGCACTATAATATTCGAAAGTGCAATTTGGCTATAATCAAGTAATATCATTTTTTTTATTCATCGCTTTTATTTTAATATAGAGGCTATCAAGATCCTTATGAAGTGAATGTTCCATGCCCACATATCTAGATAATAGGGCATATAGTAAATTTACTACCACGAAAGCATCACGACTTTCTCTATATGTTTCATCTCTGAGATCTATACCAGCTAATAGATTAATATCATGTTTAGAAATTGCATCTATTTCATCATCAATTATATCAAATAAATGCTGTGATATTTCTACTAAACTTTCTGAAATATCTCTAATTATTTCTTCTTCAGTTTTTTCCCTGGTGATTCTTTCACCTGTAGGAAACTGTATTATTTCTCCCATTTTAGATATTATACCATAGTTTTAGTTAAATGTACAGAGTTATTTCAATGTTTTTACAGTTTGTCCACCGATTTTACATGAAATAATTCCATTATAATAATCTTCTGTTAACAGCACTTCTCTATCAAATTGTTCTTTTGCTTCCATATATGCACATTCACCTTTTGTTTTACATAAATGTAGTATTTCTCTATAGAACATTTCAGTTCCTTGAGTATCAACATCGCTTTTAAGGTGTTTATTAGATCCATAGTAATCTTTCCAATCAGATTCAACCAATAGTTTTTTTCTACGTTTTCTTGTTTTTGTGATTGGTAAGGTCTTTTTAAACCAAAAGAATTTTTTTCCGACATATTTTTTATTAGTTGCTCTATTAGTAATTAAATAAACAAACCCATAATACACATCTGAACTAAACTCAGATGGTGGTTCCCAAATACGACCATGATATTTCCATTCCATATATGTATTTATACGTCAAAATCAAGATCGTTATCTTCCTCTATTACCGCACTTCCACATTTAGGACAATATATAGGTCCTTCATGATCTTCTTCAAATTCAACATAACTACGATTAAAGCAATACTCACAATCTATTGTGATTTTATCCATGGAATCTCCTTATCCTAGTTTTTCTTTTAGCTGGTCATATCCGCCAATTTTATCGCCGTCTATAATAATTTGTGGAAATGTCCTTGCAGTTGGAAATTTTTCTATCATTTCTTCTCTACTAAAATCCTTTCCTAATTGAAAATATTTCCATTCTTTTAATTTTTGAGTACATAACACTTTTGCCATATCGCAAAAAGGGCACTGTTCCTTTCCATATATTTCTATCATTTTTCTAATCCTAATCCTATTATAAGAAATGACATCATCATTCCTCCAATTACTACAAATTGTATTATGGCAGGAACTACTACAAATATTTTCATAGCATCAAAATTTCCTGTCATAAAAAAGTCTCCACCGTTTTGCCATTCTTTAACTTCTTCTGGTGTTGCTTCGCGTGGCTTATCAAGCAATAATTCTAATTGCTGTGGCATTATAAACTTAATCCTTTTAATGTACCTTCATCAACATCTTGCTTAACACCACCTGTAACATAAGATGTAATTTCTGTTTCTTGTGGTGCAACTTGTACACTACTACCAGCAATCCATTTTTCTGTCCATGGCAATGGATTTAACTTTGGAACTGTATATGGACATGGTAAATTAATAGCTCTCATTCTTTTGCAACCAATCCATTCAATATAATCCTTTAAAATTGTTTCGTTTAATCCTATCATTGAGCCATCTTTAAATAAATAATGTGCCCATTCCTTTTCTTGTTCTATAACTTTAGTAAATAAATCTATTGCCTGTGGTTCCATTTCTTTAGATATTTTTTCAAAGTCTTTATCTTCAGCTATCATTTTTTTAAGTATAGTAGTTGTGCCAGCTAAATGAGTATTTTCATCTCTTGCTATAAACTTAATAATTTTTGCATTGCCTTCCATTTTCTTAAGTTCAGCAAATGCCCAGCTACATGCAAATGACACATAAAACCTTACACCTTCTAATGCATTTGCTGATAACATACACATCCATAATGCTCTTTTATGATCCATCCTATTAGTTGCAGAATTATTACAATCTATCAGGTCGTCATAATATTTTGCAATATCGTTACCACAATCTAAAATTTCTTTTATATCTAACATATTATCAAATACATATGATGGATCAGGATATACGTTACGTATAATATGAGTGTATGATCTACTATGAATTGTTTCAAAGAAAGACCAAGTTTCTACCCAGTTTTCTACTTCTGGTAAAGATGCTATAGGTAAAAACGCCATGTTCGGAGCTCTTCCTTGCACTGAATCAAGTAAAATTTGTCTTTTTAAATTTGATGTAAAAATATGTTGTTCGTGTTCTGTAAGAGTATCAAAGTCTTTCTTATCTTTTGAAATATCTACCTCTTCGGGTCTCCAAAAGAATCCAAGTTGCTTTTCTGTTATCTTTTCTAACTGTGGGTATTTAACTAAATCAAACCTTTGAATATCTACGCCTTCGTCTAAAAACATATTTTTGAGCAGATGAGATTTACTAGATTTCTTAAGTATCGCCATTATTATTCCTTATTAAATTTTGCAACTGTCACAATCTTCATCATCGAGTTCAACTGTTACTGTTGCGGTTGTACCACTATCATATGTGTGGTGTTCGTCGTCTTGCATTTCTCCAGCACCGTCATATGTATTAAAATAGTATAATTGTTTTAATCCATATTTGTATGCAGTTACTAAGTCCTGAATCATTGCTGACATTGGAATCTTATTATCCTCAAACTTTTCTGGATTATAAGATGTATTAACCGATATCCCTTGGTCAATATATTTTTGCAATATAGCACAAATTTTTAAATAGCCGTCAGGTGATTCTTGATCCCATAATAAATCATATTTATTTTTGAGATGGTGATAACCTGGTACGACTTGAGCTAAAACTCCGTCTTTAGATTGCTTATATGATACTAAAGCTCTTGGAGGTTCAATACCATTTGTACTATTACTAATCTGTGCACTTGTTTCAGCAGGCATTAATGCCATGAGGGTACTATTTCGGATGCCTGTGGCTTTAAGTTGAGTTCTCAGCTTGTCCCACGGTAATCTTTCAGTATTCCCTATTAGATTATCTATTGCACTTTTATATGTATCATTTGGCAGTTCCCCACGGGCATATTTTGTATCATTATTTGCAGGTATTTTGCCTTTTTCTTCAGCTAAATTTGCTGAAGCTTTAATTAAATAGTATGACCATGCTTCAGCATATTCATCTATAATAGAGAATGCTTCTTCATTGTATTTTAAACCTCTTTTTGCTAAGAAATAAGCTAGGTTAATAATACCAATTCCTAATGGTCTTCTATTTTTTGTTCCGTTTTCTGCCGCGGCAATAGGATAGTTTTGATAATCTAATAATTCGTCTAAAGCCCTTACAGATAAATCACAGTACTTTTCAAACTCTTTAGTATCATTTATTAATCCCCAATTAATTGCAGATAATGTACAAAGAGATATTTCTCCTGTATGATCGTCGTATGCTTCTAATGGACTAGTTGGTAGATCAATTTCACAACATAAATTGCTCATTCTGATTGGAGCCTTTTTAGGATCAAATGCACCATGTTCATTTGCATGATCTACATTCATTATATAAATTCTGCCAGTATCCTTTCTTTCAGTTAATAGCATTTGGAATACTTCAAGTGCAGGTAAAGTTTTCTTTCTGATACTATATGCTCTTTCATATTTTTCGTATAATTCTTTAAATTTATCTTGGTCGTCAAAGAAAGATTCATATAATCCTGGCACATCGTGCGGATCAAAGAAAGTAATATTACCGCCAGAGAGTAATCTTTCATACATTACTTTATTTAATTGAAATGCATAATCCATATGACGAACTCTTGTTTCTTCTGTACCTTTATTATTTTTAAGTACAATTAAATCTTCAAATTCATAATGCCATACTGGTAAATAAACTGTTGCTGCACCGCCACGAACTCCACCTTGTGAACAGCTCTTTACAGCACTTTGAAAATATTTAAGGAATGGTATTAATCCCGTATGTACTACAGAACCATCCCCTACTTTTGCTCCTGCTGCTCTAATAGAACCAGCACCTATTCCTATACCTGCCTTTTTGCTTATATATTTAACAATACTAGTAGCAGTAGCATTAATAGAATCGAGAGAGTCTCCAGATTCAATAAGTACACAGGAACTAAATTGGCGAGTCGGAGTTCTAACTCCCGCCATAATCGGAGTGGGAAGTGAAATATAAAATTGAGAAATCGCATCATAATAATCCTTAACATATTTTAATCTATTTTCTTTTGGATAGTTCATAAACAATGTTGCAGAAACCATCATGTAAAGCATTTGAGGTGTTTCATAATGGGTTTTATCTCTACGGTCTTGTACTAAATACTTTCCTCTAAACTGCTCCATACCAGCATATGTGAATGTATCATCCCTATCATGCTTTATATATGAATCCAGCTCATCTATTTCTTCTCGAGAATAGTTTTCCATTATTGCACCATCATAAACCTCTCTACTAATATTTTCTATAATTAGGTGAGCTAAAGGCCATGGTTTATAGTCGCCATATACTTCTTTTCTTAGCTTATATGATATAAGCCTTGCTGCAACAAATTGGTAATTGGGGGTATGCTCTGATATAAGCTCTGAGGCACTCTTAATAAGAAGTTCATGAATATCATAAGCTGGTATCTTATCATAGAGTTGTATATTTGATCTGAGCTCTATCTCCGACATACTGACCCCAGTAATGCCTTCAACGGCCCATTCGAGTACTTTGTGTACTTTATCTAAATCAAATTCTTGAAGCGTTCCATCACGCTTTGTAACTTTAATCGACATTATATTGGTTCCGTTCATTTTATTAGGTTATATTATACCATACTTTTGGCATAATGTACAATGTTATTTTGCTTTTATTTTGAGCCTTCGCTCCATTTCTTCTATTCTCTTGATAAGATCTGGGTAAGCATCAAATTCATGTAATTCTTTACATGGATGAGAATTGCCTTCTAGCTTATCTAGTCGCTCTGCGGCTAAAGGATACTGTTTTCTAAATTTTGCATCCTTTTTAGCTAGTTCAAGATCATATCGTTCAGCAAAATATTGCATAAACCTATCAACTTGTTTTTGGAACCAGATACCCATAGTTGTACCTTGGAACCATTGATAAAACGAACTACCAATAATTGATGATAATATAGACTTTAACGATAGTACAATTAGCCAATGCATATTATTTCTCTTTTTTGGCTAATGCTTTAATAGCCTTAACGTAATGAGGCATACCGTGATCTACAACTCCGTCAAAGAATTTAAATCTTTTCCATGAGTTTAAAATACCATAAAGTGTATCTGCCCATGTTGGCTTTAATGCCTTATCACCAAATCTATTAAAGTATATCATTTCACCGTGATGTCTAAACCCTAACCATGCTGGTGGGATTCTACATACGATATCATTGTTATTCATAAATCTGTAATGATCACAATGAATGTTTTTGATAAATTTAGGTCCACCAACTCTTGGTGATCCAAATGTAAATAATTCTTCTGGCTTATATCTTGTAGAGCTAATAGTTGCCATTGCTGCACCTAAGCTATGACCTGTAAAGTATACATCTTTTCTTACTTTTAGTTGGTCATTGTGCTCTAATTCTTTTAAGATATCCATCCATAAGTCGTTTACTTCCTCTTGGAATCCACCATGGACTTTACCGCCAGCTACTGCTGCTTGTTTAACTAATTTTAAATCAGCTAAAACATCGTTTAATTTTGAAGGTTCTGTTCCTCTGAAAGCAAACCATAAATCGTTTCTATCTTTTGCTATTAGAACTTCCGCTCCACCCTTACTAATTAATTTTACTTGTGCAAATCCTAATTTTTTACCAGCATTCTCTGCAGGTTTAGGATTCATATACGCAATTGCAGATAGTTTAGCTGCTACTTCAGCTCTTTCCCATACTGTCAACTGTTCTTTCATTCTAGTTGTCGCCATTTTCTTTCTCCACTTTAATTTCAACTGCTCCAGCATCTTCATCATTAATTGTCACATCCCTATAATAAACTATCACCTCGCCGAGCTGATTTATATATCTTTTAATTTCTTGAGTATTATAAGACATAAGCTCATAATCATCAACCGTCATAGCTACAAATACAATATCTCCGCCATGTTTTTTCTTTATATCATCGATAAATTTATCGAGATACGTATACCCTTCTGGATATAAATCTTCTCTACCTAATTTACAATTAGATTTTTTAGTTTCTGGATCCTTTAAACAATTTTCAATTATTACAGTATCTGAAACTACATACCATTTAGGTTCTTTTAAATCTATTGCTCTAGGCATTACTGGCTGAACAATATCGATTTTAACTGGTTTTGTAATTATTTCAACTTCTCTAGGAGCCTGTTGAAGTAACGAACAACCACTAATCGTTAAGAGTGCTAATACGCTGACTATCTGCTTCAATTGCATCGAATGCCTCCTTTGTTCTAGTGTTTGCTCTTTTCTCAATCATACCAGGTTTAGCACTTGCTAATTTAGATAAGTTATGGCGTCTAAATATATCCATATACTCAGCCATCTCTGCCTCGTATGCTTGATTTCTGACTTGTAGCCCTGAAAGGGCTTGAGTTGTTTTTTGAAGATTTCCTTGAATAGCCTCGATTGTGGCTTTTTGTTCTTGATCTCTTAGATCTTGAGCCAATATTACTTTGGCTTGCTCGTCCAATTTATTTTTCATTGGTACAACAGCTAGGTTATAATATAAAAATCCCGATACGGCTAAAGAGCCTATAATTCCAATCAATATTTTATTCATAATTATTCTTTATTTGCTTTTATAGTTTCTTGGTTCCTTTTGGCTTCAAGTTTTCTGGTTTTTTCTAATCTAGCAGATCTCTTGGCTAACATTCTTTCTACGAATTTTTTACCTTCTTTTGTTCTGCCGTCATAACGTCTTTGTACGTCTTTCTTCTTTTTTACTGCATCTGCAGGTAGAGAAACACCAGCGCCAGCTACTGAATTAGCTGCAACTTCCCAAATGTCTTTAAATGATTTCATCTTTTTATCTCTCTATTAGTTATATATAATTCTTGGTTAGTTAAAGGATGATTAACCTTATAGATATTCTGATTAAATAATCTATCTATAGGTTCTAGGTATTCTTCAATCTTAACCTTAGATTTTTCTAATGCTATAATTTCTCCAGTAACAGGTGAACATATATCTTCTGTTAATGAATATGTTCCAGGTCTTAGTTTATCATCTTCCTGAAACCAAGCTGATTCTTCAAGTTCTTCCATTTCATCAGCTGTTAAAATGTCGGACATAACTTTTTGTATTTCTTTTTCAGTTAGTCCAGTATGTTCTTTTATTAAAAATAAGGCCGCGGCATAGGTTGCTAATTTTGAGCCTCCGCCAGGAGCCTTTTGTAATAGTCTTTTAATATTAAAAACTAATCTATGGAAAACAGTGTAAGCAGATTTTTCAGCTGGTGTTGATAAAGTTTTAGCTTTCTTTAATACTTTACCTTTATCATCAATTATCCCATACTGAAAAGCTTTCGTTTTATCCCAAGACGTTGTTAACATTCTTAGAAAACGAAATGCGTAAAATAAATCTCCTGCTCTTGATACTATTCCCACTATAAATTCCTTAAAACTCCTACAATATATGGATCCATTGGTACGTCTAATTTTTCTTTTTCTGGCAAATAATGTAAAAATACTAAGAATGGCTTTATATAATGCCAATGATTCTCATCTATTTTGTACCAAAGCATCCTATTTGCAGCTTCTATTCCAAAGCAGTTATAAATTACAATTAGATGATTTAATATCAATCTTTCTTGTAAATCATTATGTGCTTCGTATCGGCTTAAGAGTCTTTTAACATACTTAAACCTATTAACATCTTCCCTAAATTCATTAACATCTATGCACTCAGGATTATTATAATGTTGAGATGCATAAAGCTTAAAATTCTTTCTATTTAGCTTATCAAATATTTTCATCATATAGTTATTTATAAACTATTTGTTTATATAAATTTCAACCTTTGACTTATATTTCTTAGCAATTTGTTGTACTTTTCTATCTTTAGCAAATTTATCTAGTGATGCTTTTTTACCATAAAATTCTAAAGATGCTGGTTGTGTATCGCCTCCATCAAAACTAGAGATATGCATACCTTTAATTTTACTAATTAATTTATCCATATAATCCATTTCAGCTTGTGTAAATCCAAAATCATCATTAAATTTATTAGATGAATTTCCTTTTACAACTTCGATATATGCTCTAGCTTCATGACCTCTACGATCTCTATCTTTCCAGTTCTTTAAGTCTTTTACGCCTTCAGTTAGTTTTTGTCTGAATTGAAAAAAATTCATTAGTCTGATTCTCCCTCACCAGCATCATAGTTTTTATCGACATAGTTAAAGAATTCTTTTCTTTTCTCTTTGTCTAACTCTTGAGGTGATTTAACTCCAAATTTCTTTAATGCCTTTTGAAAGAAAGCTTGATATTTCTTTTGCTTATCAGTTTCTTCACTCTTAGGTTTTTCATGAGTGTATCCAAGCTTTTTCATTCTTTCGTGATCTTCAGGCTTTTCAGCTTTATACTCTTTGCCTGTTTTAGGATCATACATCATATGAGGTTCAAAAGCTTCTTCTAAATCTTCTTCCTCTTTGACGTCTTCGAAAAGCTCTGGATATAGATCTTCTAGATCTTCTGAATCCATTCCCATAATATCAGGATCCATCATCATATTAACAATAGCCTGTTTATCGCCAGAAATGTCAGCCATACCTCTACCTTTAGCTTTAATTTTTACTTTATGTTTTTTTTGAGCATCAGCAGTAACTTTTCTATCTCCGACATAATCGACATCAATAGTAGTTTTACCTTTACCTGCTTTTAACTTCTTTTCTTTAATGTTGCTACCATCAGCTTTCATTCCTGATTTTTTAACAACATGCTTCTTTTTAAAATCCTTTTCGCCAGATTGTGGACCATTTTTACCAGATGGTGCTTTTGGTTCCTCAACTTCCTTAACGGATTTTTTACCCTCAAGCACATCGCTAACTGATGCAGCAATGCTTTGAGTTTCTTTATCATGCAATTTTGCCATTTTATTTTCCTCTCTTATTGTATGAAAAGCATTCCTGTAATCCCAGTGGCTGCTGCCGCGATGACTACCCAGAATATTTTATTTATTACACTTACTGTAGAAGCATTAGATCTAACTAATCCTTCTAGCCTATCAACTCTATTTATAAGAGTTAAGATTTGTTCTCCTTGTTGTTTACCAAACTCTGTCAGAGTAACAATCTTTTCTTCAGCGCGTGCCAAAGCTATAATAGCTTCAGACATACGATCTATTTTTTCTTCTATACGGTCAAGCCTTTGGGCCTGTTCAGCTCTTTGTTCCGCTGCTGTACTCATACTTATATATCCTACATCTAAGTGGCGTTACGCCTTTTATTAATCTATGGTACTCTCCTTTTTTAATGTCAAATACCATACCCTTTTTTAGTAGCCAAGGTAAACAATTTTGTAATTGGAATTGCCATCCTTCGCCATCTAAAATTTCTACTTCCCTGTCTTCCATATCACGGTGCCAAACATATTCCTCGTCTGGATTTTCTGGTTTGAATTCTCTTATAGATCCTTCTTCCCAGTATGGTTTACCAAAAGTAATTTCCACCGCCTTTTAATCCTAAATCTTTTGCGTACTTGGGTAATCTACAAGACCAATAACCTGGAGAGAGTTTATCTGTTTTAGTATCGCAGTTGTGTCGTGATGCAAAATTTCTAGCTGCGTCGCGATCATTAATTTTAGAAGTAAGACCACCCTTTTCGTCTCCAAAGTTTATTTTCTTTATATTACCAGTTTTTGGGTTTTTAACATATACAACATATTTTTTAGGACCTGAACTTCTACTTGGCTTATTAAGCTCTGGATCAGGACCTTCAATCATTGGTTGCTCTAAAGGAACATATTTTCCTTCGTATAAACCAAATCTGTCTTGTGTATGTTCTAAAAAACTATTCATATTTTTTTAAATGTTCTCACTATTTTACTTAAAATCATTTTTATAGCTGTAAAATACGCCCAACCATAACCATAAAATATATGGAATGTATGATTTTTTTCTATTGCAGATTTAGGGCCAAATTTCTTTGTCCAATTATCTACATATTCTCCTTTATATCTTAATACTGCGTGTGATGTTTTCCATTTACTAGGTCCTACACAACAAATACCAGCTTGGTGTGTTATTAACATCCACCACATTTTAATATGGCTTTCACCACATAATCGATATAATATAGAAAGTGAATAATCCTCGCAATCGCCTACGTATTTACCTTCTGCATCTGCAGAATATATTATTTTCCATGCATCGGCCATGCCGTATTGCTCTTTATCTTTTCTGTATTTCCATTTGCTATTAAATGAAGATACAATTTTATTTCTAGCCTTTTTATCCATTTATCCGCCAAATTCGTGGCCAGCAACTCTTTTCATTTGTTTTACAAACTCTTTATAGTCTGGCTTATTTTTATAAAGTTTAATTGTAACCTCAGGTCTATCTTTTCCTTTGATTCTCCAATTATATCCTTTATCCTTGTGTTCAGGTTTAGAAGTTGCAACAACTCTTCTTTTAAATCCAGCTTCCCAAGATTCACCTTTATTCTTACCTTCAGTGGCAACTAATTTCCATCCTTGCCTTTTCATCTTATCTGCTGTCTTACCATCAACTTTTCTAGTATATCTACCTTTTTTGACAGTATATTTTTCTGCGCCTTCTTCTACTTCTTCTGGTACACAGTTTGGAACTTCTTTACCATTCTTAGTTTTAGTTCCTACTTGCTTATATCCTGGCCAGCATGGACCTTTGTTTTCATAAAATTCTTTAAAATCTATCATTATTTTCGTACTCCTTTTTCTAAATCATATAGAAAAGCTTTGTTTCTAGCTTGGCCCTTTGTGGTAACTTTTAATCCTACTAATCTACCAACGTTATTTACCAGTTCGGTGTTACCCTTTCTTAAATCTTTTTCTAATTTAGATTGAACATCTTTAAGCACAACTTTAATAATATTTGGTATATCCATTACTAATGGTGCTCTTTCGTCAACATTGTGTTTTCTAAATTCTTGGAAAGATTTCATTTTAGTCTATCTATTTCCTTTTTGATTTTTTTATATTCTGGGCCGCCGTGCTTAACGTCCATTAATTTATTATATAGATCTACTACTTTTTCCATATCTTTAGCTTTAACTTCATTAACTTCTTCATCAAACATTCCAGAATCTTTCATCATTTTTAAAGCATCTTTTTTTGCTTTTTCTGCATTTGATTTTGAAATCTTTTCAACTGCCTTTTTAATCATAGCTAAACGCTTCTTTTTATCTGCATCTGATAAAGCTTCAAAAGTTAATTCTTCTTTTTGAACATCTTCGTTAGCTAACCTTAAAGCATCTTTAACCATAGGATCATTTGCTAATCCCTTTTTCATATTTTCGATTTTTTTATGAGCACCTGTCATATTTCCACCCATATCTAATGCTATTTTCACAGCAGCAGATACTAAAGATGATGGAAATTTACCTCTATACTTTTCTCTTAATTCTTTAAATTTCATTTTTTTTATCCTTTTACCTTAGCGGCTAAATCTTTGTCAGCTTTACCCCATGTACCGCTTGACTTAGTTACAAATGAATTAACTCTTGCTAATCCCCATTGAATTGGTGTAGTGCCTGGTCTGTGTCCAGTTCTCCATGCAGCTACTCCTCTATCAAAAACTTTCTTTAATATACCATAAGGCATTCCACTTTTATCAGCTTTCTTTTGAATAGCCTTTTTAGCTCCGCCTTTATCCTCTACTACATAATCTTCAAATGTAAAACTTTCACCGTACATTTGCTTATATTTTTTAGTATGTTTAGATGTTTTAGTTTTAGCTGTCGCATCACCAGGAGCTGGTTTATAAGCTGCTGGGTTGTCGTCATCCATTTTTGATTGTTTCTTAAATTGTGCTGCTCTTTTATCTTGTGTAGATTTTGCTAAACCTTTATGATATTTCTTAGGTCTCTTCTTTTTATCTTCGTTTTGGCCAGGTGTATCTTTTTTATATTTTTTAGTTAATTCATCAGTTCCATCACAACCTGCCATTGTTTCTACAGATTCTAACCAAACTCTTTTTCTAAAATCACCAAAATTAACTAATAGATAGTTACTACCTTTATGTTGAATTGTTCCAACCTCTCCAGATTCTTTTAATTTAACTGCTTCGCCTTCGTTAAATAGATTTCCTTCAATATATTCTTCCCTTGTTTCTGAAAGCTTTGGTAATTCAACATGTGGCCTTACTGATTCTTTCTTTAATCCCATTCCTTTACGAACAGCATAATATAATTCAGTTCCATCTCCTGGAACACCAGATGAAAATGCTCTCAAGTCTCCAGCAGCTGCAGCTGTTCTCATTTTAGATGAAGACATTCCTGATATTCCTTCAGCATCTGGATCTCTTTCTCCAGCTGAAACAACTTTAATTGCACCTTCAAATTGATAAAAGCCATGTTTTGCCTTTACTCCATTATACTTATTTAATAGAATATCAAATTCTTTGATCCTATCAGATCCTGCAACCATTGTTACTTTTGTAAAACCTTGATCATACAATTTAGTAGCAATATCCATAACATGACGAACATCGCTGTCAGCCATTATATTTCTTGCATGTTTTGGGAATATTTTACGTAGGAATTTTATTTTATCTTTAAATTGTAATGGATTCTTTTTAGCGTCTTGTGATTTAGATGCATAAATTCTATACGCACCGCCACGAGCTATTTTCTTAAGAGTAGTAAATAACTTTTCGTGCCCTGTCGTCGGAGGGTTAAACCTGCCAAAAACAAATGTTATTTCTTTGGTTTCCTCGACCAAATAGTCGGAGAATCTTTTAATTTCCATTATCCTCGGTTCCCATTAGTTAGGATTATCCCAACCTTTTATAATATCTTTGCTGAAATTATTAGTAGAAAATTCTAATCGGTCTACTAACTTAACAGCACCACCTTCCATACGATCTATAGCAACAAAACCTTCAGGGTTGGTTACTTTAAATCCGGATGTTGTTTTTACAAACGTCCCAATCTTTGATAGTTTGTTTAGTTTATTTATAAGAATTAATTTACTATCAATCACTAAATTCTGTAAATCGAATATCATTTGTAAGTTTTTTAAATTACTTTTATTGAAAAATTTTAATAGTTCGTCTCTTTTTGATATTTGTATATCTTTGCCAGCTTTTGATGATCTTTTATCTATTTCTTTTGCATATCTGTCATTAACAAACATGATTAATCCAGTAGCATGTTTTTTGGTATTTTTAATTCTTTGTCCCTGCCTTACCATTCTATTATTGTAAATATTAACAATAAGGTTTAATTCTTTATTAGACTCTAATTCTGCTAATGTATTACTCTGTATAGTTCTAAATATTTTACCAGCTGATGATAACTTCTGTGATAATAATAAAGTTTCTTTAGCGGTAAGTGTAGCCGTTCCAGATAAGTCTGGTAATGTAGCATCAACCATCCATACATCTTTTGTTTTTCTTAATTTTGGTACTATTTCTTTGCCAAACTCTGCTGTCATTGTTTCAAACGTTGCTCCAGAATATGTTGTATGCCAGACAACTCCAATCTTAGCTGATCCAATCTCTTTAGCAAGAGGATTATCAATAGGTACTGCATAAGCAATAGTGTTAGGATGAAACACCAAATGAGTAATTCCATTTATTTTTTCCTTCTTTAAATCTGAGTTATCAAACATAAAATCACCTTGTATAACATCTTTAATGCCAAGATCTTTTAAATTATCAAACGCTAACTTTAACTTTTTGTTAAGGTCTCCTGAGGTATCTGCATCAATATCTGCATGATTTTTATACACTTTAGGGTTTTTTGCAAAGATTCCTTTTTTGGCTACAAAGAACTGGCCATCACTAGGATCTAATCCTGCAAATACAGCGGGGGCCCCGTCCCACTTTACGGTAATGTCCACAGGTGCTTTTGCATTACCAGATAACATATCCCTCAAAGATCTAAGCGCTAGGATAGCTTGGCGGGCCCCCTTGACTCCTCCATCAAGGATTAAATCCTCTATGTGTGTCATGTGAGTGTTTTTAGATTCGGATAAGTATGTTGTTAATTTTTTCATTATTTTCCTGCCTTTACATATACGGCTGATTCACTACCTTTAGAACCAGCATAGTTAACGAAATGTGTTACTAAAGCATTAGCTGTTTGTCCACCAGCTTTATCGATATAATAAGCAACATATGTACAAGCTAATTTAGCTGAAATCCAAGTCCAATCTTTTTTAGAAAGTTCTTCTTTAAATTCGTCATATGAAGTATTCTTATAGAAATGATTAAATAAAGTATAGTAAGCTTTAGTTTCTCTAACCTTGCCAGCTTCTATACTTTTAGCCATTTTTTTAATACCAGATGCATGGTCTGGTAATTTTTTCCTAGTTTCTCTTTGAACATAATCCTGCATTGGTCCCCATGAAATACCACCGCCTCTGGCATTCTTACCTTTAATCTCAGCTTTTATAGTTCCGCCTGGTGTTCCATCCTTTAATATCATTGAACCATCGTCATATACAAGCTCTGCAGATTTAGATGACCAATAGGTAGCTGAGCCTCTGTCAGCTTCTAGTTTAAATCCGTTATATTTGTGCATATCAACATCGGGTGGAACTTGATTATTAAATTCTTTTATTGGTGGTGGGAATTTTATTTCTGGACCTTTAAGAGATATTCCAACTAATCTACGATTGTTAAAATGTTCTAATAAAGATTTATTATATGAGGTAATATTTGATGTTTTTAGTTCTTTTAATGAGAATGAATTATCTATTGCCCATATATCTCCTGGATTCCATTTATCATCTTTAAGTGGTTTGAATCCAGTGTTTTTAAATGCTATATCTTTACCAGCATAAATGTCCGCCATTCCTCTGGTTCCTCGATATAGTTTCATTCCTTTTTTTACATAACCTTTTTGTATTAATAGTTTACTAATATTGTATGATGATGTAAACCATGGACCTTCTAGTTTAAGCATATTATCTAAACTTTCATCAACATCAATTCCTTTGGCCGCGCCTTTTAAAATATCAAGTGTAAAAAAGCTTTCATCATGATTATAACCATGCAATAACATTGCTGATAACATTAAACAATTATGGGATTCGGTTAATTTAGTATTTGCTGTTCCGCCACCAGCACCACCACCTGCTCCGCCAAATACTTTTGCTTTACCTATTTGAGTGTTTTTATAGGTTTTGCCATCAGTTCCATTTAAGAAGAATCCAACCTTATAGCCAGCTTTGACATATGCATCAATTATTTTAATAGCTTCTTCAGGGTCGGCAACTTTAAATGAACCTCCTTTTGCAAGTTCTATAGGTTTACCATCTTGAATTAATCTTTTTAATATTTCTGTTCTAATAACACCAGTATTGCCATTAGGCTTTTCCCATTCGGGATTTCCCATAGGAACTAGTTTTTCATAAATTTCATGAGATTTAAATTTAAGCATATGCCCTCCTCGTTATATCTATTTATAAAGATTTAAGCATCAAAAAAGGGATTTGGTAAAATATTTCCTTCGTCGTCAAACCTTATAATTTTTTGTTCGTGCAAGATACTCAACATTTTTTCAGTTCCAACTCTTAACCCTGTATGGTAAGCAGTATAAGAACTACCAGCTATACAAATAGCTGTTATGATTATCATTTCAATCATCAAGTACTACTCGGTGCATTTCTGAATGATAACCTTTTGCAGTCATCTGTGAATGAAATTTTATAGCTTCTTTCATTGATTCAAATAAATATTCAGCTACTAAAACCTCTCTATCTTCGTCCGTTACTATAACTCTCCAGCTTTCCATTATCCAGTCCTCATATATTTTTCAACAGGTTTTAACTCAATAAACTTTCTACGAGACTTTGAAAATTGTTTCATAGGAGATTTAAATTGAGTATACCTTTTAGTTCCAGTGGTTTTATAGCCAACACAATGTCCTTGGCCATTTATAATGTAAGTATGATTAGGAACTTTATATCCTACATTATCCCAATTAGTTATTTCTTTAAGAGCTTTAAGATCTTTCGTGTATGTAGACATCTATTCTCTCCGCATATTTTAGAGGTAATTCTCTATCGTATCCTCTAAATCCTTTTCCATCTAAAATGGATTGTCTTGTTCTAGGTCCTCTACCATGTAGAGTAACTCTATATCTTGGTAGCTTTTGAGGTGGGTTTTTACTATAACCATGCTCAAATCTATATTCAATCATTTTTTCTTTTCGTTTATTGATTTTATTAATAGAGATTACTGATTTTCTAATTGTTTCTATTTCTAACATATCACCAGCACATTCAGTATGTGCAGTCATTACATAAGCATCTGTTCTCATATTAATACCCCGACGTTGTGCATGAATATTCTGTTGAACAATTAACTGTTCCACATACGCATTCGTTTCTTTCTAGCCTTGCTTTTTCTGCAAGTTCCTCTTGGATAGTCGGTGCTCCGACCATATCTCTGATTTGATCTTCAGTATATTTATCCATTTTCACTCCTTTTTTTATTATTATAGTTATTATACCACATGTTTAAGAATTTGTACAGTGTTTTCTGCATTAAACCCTATTATCAATTTGATCGACTAAACTGTGGATTTTGTCGACTGCTTGTTCTTGTAATTCCATTTTTTCTTCTAGAGCGTCAATCTTTTTGATTAACGCATCCAGTTTAGCAATTACTACTTCAATTCTTGCCATTATAATACTCCTGTCCATCTGACGCTATCTTGCCAGCCATCTTTAAAAATGTTTCCTCTAGCAAAGTTTTTAGCTGGAGCTTTCCAGGATTTAGCCATTAGTAAATCGCCAGGTTGAAATGCTTCACCCGTTTTATTGTCTGTACCCTTTGGTGGGTTTAAAACGATAAATCCATTACAGCTTCCTTCTCTAAGAAATCTGATAAAGTTTCTGTTAACTTCTATTTCGACCTTTGGTCCTTCTAGGCTTTCAGCATTAGATCTGATTCTCCAAGCTTTGAAGTCATTCTCCATTTGCTTAGCTACTAATTCTGCCTGTTTAATTATTTTTGCCTTATCCATAAATTCACTCCTTTTATTAATTTATATAGATATTGTAACAGGTATTGAGGCAAATGTACAGTGTTTTCTGCAAAAAACTTGCAGAAAGTTAGCCTATGTATCACTCTGACTGGCCTGCCCACCAGGACTCGAACCTGGAACCCTCAGCTTAGAAGGCTGATGCTCTATCCATTTGAGCTATGAGCAGATTGTCAGACTACATCGTCTAGTGGGAAAATGTTATAGATAACATCTCCTACCGCTTTTGCGATTTCAATATGCTCCTTTTGAGTTCCGTTTTCAGACCGTAATTGTATGTAATGGATCCAAGATCTTAGAGTACCATTTACATACATTCTTGACATTGTTAATCCTTCGGGTAATACAGCTCTTGCTTGTTCTTTTGCTATACCAGCATTTACAGCCCATTCATAAGCTTGTCTACACCGTTCGATTACAACTTCTTGATAAGCTTCCCATACGTAATTTATGGAATCTTCTAATGGTAAATCAATACTATTCTGTCTGTTCTTATTATCTTGTAATCTAGCTTCTCTTGTAGTGAATGACATATCCTGAGTTGGATCTGCATACCTTTGTGAGAATTCTTGAAAAGAAAAAGATCTGTGTCTTAATATTTGTCTACCGATATCTCTTGTAGTTTCTATTTCTAAACATGCACTTACCATTTCCAATGGAGACCAGTGCTTGTGTTTAATTAGATATTGTACTAGCTTCTCAGCCGTTTTCTCATTGTTTTGATTGCCAGGATTAGATACCCTTGCACAATAAGCGACCAGTTGGAGGAGGTCGTCGCTTAACTCTGTCTCCTCCGCTGGTCGACTATATGATATAAGTTTCACATTAAACATATATTAGTCACTTTTTACCAAAGTGTATACACCCCATGCGAGGCCTACCCACGCGAGTAGTTTGGCAATTCCGCCAAATAAAACCACTGAACCACAGACAACAATTAGTGAAATTCCATCCCAAGATGTTCTTTCTCCTAATCTATCCATAACCCAGTCTTTTGCGTTTAGTAACATATTCATATATTTTCTCCTTTATACTTTAAAGTCTGCATATTGATCAGGTTTATCCCGATCACCAAACTTATTTATTGGTTTGTCGGGTATCATATCAGACATAATATCTGACTGAGCCGACTCTTCTACATCATATAATTTCATGCGGGAACGATCGATACCAATAACAAATCGTTTAAATTTGGTAGGATCGTTATAACGATTTTTCAATTGTTTTACCATTATTTGACCTAGCTCATCAAGTTCCTCTGTTGATATTAAAGCGAACATTAAATCAGCTGTCGCTGGTAAACCAAATGATTCCGAAGTGTCCTCCAATCCAACATCAGTATTACTGAAGCCAGACCTAGTCGTTTGCGTTGCCGAAACGATAGGGACGTTAAATTCGACAGCAAGGCCACGAAGTTCTTCCGCTATAGCTTTGATGTACGAATAACTATTTATGCTTCCACCCATACCTTTCATACGGCTAGATGCACAAATATTTAAATAATCCACATAGATTATATCAGGCAAGAAGTTCTTTTTAAGCTTTAATTCGTTTAATAAAGCTCTGAAGTGCCCGACATGGGCAGCACCCGTTGGGTACTCTTTAACAATAAGTTTTCCGATTGTGCCTGTAGCAATCTTTTGAATCTTATTATCAAATACATTTTTAGGTAATGTCTCTAATTGCTGTATCGGTAAATCCATAAGATTAGCATCGATACGTTCAGCAATTCTTTCTTCAGCCATTTCCATAGTAACATATAAAACATTTTTGCCTTGCTCGAGAACTGATGCAGCACAGTGACACATGAATAAAGATTTACCTACACCAGTACCTGCAAGAGCAATATTTAATGTTTTGTTTGGCAGTCCGCCTTTTGTAATTTTATTAAAGTAATCTAAATCAAATGGTATACGATTTTCAGTGCGATTATAAAAATCAAAACGATCATCAGAATTATCAATATAATCATGCCCTACAGCTTGATCAAACGAAACTCCTAAGGCAGTAGATAATATTTCAGGTATTGCACCTTCAGTTTTTTCTTTATCTTTTCCATCAATGATTTGAATGGATTCCATAATAGCATTATATACTGCACGATCTCTACACCATTTTTCAGATTCTTTAATTAGGTAATCAGTATCGACATCAGATTTAGATTTTATCTCATTGATAAGATTTGTTGCATTTAGCATAACCTCATCTGGTGCTGAGATTTTTCCTAATTCTAACTCTAGTACTTTCCCTGTTGGAAGCTTATTATGTCTAGCAACAAATTGAGTTACTAAATCAAAAATAATTTTGTGTGTTCCTTCAAAATAATCTTTTCTTAGATAGGGTACTACTCTTCGGCAGTATTCTTCATTATGTATTAGATGATTTAGGATGTGTGTCTGCAGTTCCAATCTTTGCCTCTTTCTTTTCTAGTGATTCAGATATTATATATTGTAATAGTGCACCTAGATAATTATTAAATTCTTCATCATTCGTCAAATCTTCAGGTTCACATTCACCAGAGTCGTTTAGTTGCCAATTAAATGATAAAGTCGCATTATCATTTTCTACATCTTCGCTAACTGAAACGGCTCCATACGTAAATATAACATCTTTCCATTTACCTTTCAATAACCGTATTGCATAGAATTCGCTTGCCGCGTTTTCTACCATTTTAAAATCGTTATTGGATATATTATACATGGTTTCCTTACTCTTGTACAGTGTTATCTGGGTCTATTTCAACATCTAATAATGGCTTATGTCCGATTGAATAATAGCTTTTTACAAATTTCTTAAAGTCTGTTTCTTTAAAAATTGGATCCCAAAATTCTTTTGTGAGTGTATCTTTTTCTCTTACTTTAGGTTCCATAACTTCTCCAGTAGCATGATCTACTCTTGCATACCAACCAACATTTGGTTTAGTTACATAACCTCCTGCTAATCCTACATCTAGTAATCCACCGTATGGTGCAATACCACCTTCCCATGTAACTGCAACTGGAATCTTAGATTTTTCTTTTACAAACCTAGATTTCTCTACATTAATAATAAAGTTGTAACCTTTAACTTCTCCGCCTTTTTTCTGTTGTTGTCTTCCAACAATCCAGATATTATCAGCTGAGTAATAGATACCAGTTCCGCCTGAAACAATTGCTTTAGGGAATAAACCAATTTCTTGGTAGGTATGATTAACAGCAAGTAAAGGGATATTCTTCATGGTTAGATAAGGAGTGACCATTCGGAATAATCCCTTCAATGCTTTAGCTCTTGACATATCAGCCACTGACTTTTCATTGAGTGCATCTTCTAATTCTTTCTTAGATGCAAGGTTACCAATTGAATCGATGACGACAATAACTTTATCGTTTCTTTCAATTGTATCTAATTGATTTACTAAATCAAATTTTAACTGCTCTACATCTGTAATTGGTGTGTGTAATACACGAGATGTATCAATACCAAATGCTTCAAAGTATGATTGTGGTGAACCAAACTCTGAATCATAAAACATTAACACAGCATCATCGTGTTCTTTTAAATAAGCACCAGCCATTAGTAAAGCAAATGATGTTTTAAAGTGTTTACTTGGACCAGCTAAAACTGTAAGACCAGAAGTTAATCCTCCATCAATATCACCTGATAGTGCAACGTTTACCATTGGTACATCTGTTGTCACCATTTCTTTTTCGCCAAAATAGACAGATTTATCTAGTACTTCAGTACCTTTAATTCTACTATTCTTTTTTAATTTATCCATTATTGACATATTATTTTCTCCTATATGCTCCGAGCTGTTGTGATCTTTCGTATTTACGAGTTCTTGCAATAGCTTCTTTTTTCTTTCTTCTACGTTTTTGAGCTGGTTTTTCAAAGAATTCTCTTTTACGTACTTCTTGTACAATACCTGCTCTATCGCATTGCTTTTTAAACTTTCTTAACGCTACCTCAAAAGGCATTGGTTTAGATGGTCTTTTATCTCTAGGATGTCTTTTCCTAGCTTTTAAATCTACACTAGGCAACGAACTCCTCCCCTGGCTCCCAACTGCATCCAGTTAAGCCTCCAGCTTTGAGTGCCTTTAATGTTCTTAATACTTCTTGTGCATTTCTGCCAGTATCAAGTGCATTTACAGACACATGTTGAATAACTTGGTGAGGATCAACAATAAAGGTTGCTCTATAGCATACTCCTTCTGGTTTATTCACTATACCAAGTTTCCAGCTTAGCCCTAAGCCACAATCTGCAGCAAGTGAATGTTGAATATTGCCAATTAGTGTATTTTCTTGTTTCCAAGCTAATTTACAAAATTCGTTATCTCCACTTAGGCCAATAACATTTGCTTCATCTACTAGAATATCCATTGCAGATATTTCGGTTGGACAAATAAATGTAAAATCTTTTGGATAAAAATAAATAACATTCCAATGGTTTTTAACTAACTCACATGGACCCATATTATTTTCTTTATCTATTCCCATTAAATTAAATTCTGGGAAATGGTTTCCTACTGTTAACATATCTTCTCCTGATTAATATATGTACTATTATACCATACTTTAGTCGTTTTGTACATGGTTAAATTGAATATTTTGCTCTTTTTCTCTATCATCTCTTTCATATTGAGATCTATAGTTATTATTTATCTCAATAGCTTTATTTAAAAGAGTTAATTCTTTAGAATACTTTGAAAAAGCTAATGTATCTTTAGGGAAACATGCTCCTCCGTATCCTTGCTTTCCATCAAATCCTGGAACTTTAGTATGTGATGGTGCTATCCTTTCATCAGCTCCAACTGCTTTAATAATTTTATTAAAGTTTACATTACCATGTGATCTACACACATCGTATAGCTGATTAAAGAAAGTAACCTTTGTAGCTAGAAATGAGTTAATAGTGTATTTTACAAATGATGCCTCTTCCAAAGTCATATGATACGATGGACACCAATTGCATAAACTATATTTATCATAATAGCTTTCTAGCAATTCCGTTTTATCTTCATTGCCACCAAAGATATGAAACTCTGGATTTACAAATTGTTCACAAGCTGATTTTTCTGTCAAAAATTCTGGATTATATACTACATTACACATTCCAGTATACATTTCTATAACGCTTGGTGTTACTGTAGATTTTATAACAATTAAAGTTTCTTTATTACAGTTGGATAAAATGTTCATTACTGAATCCAATATGCTAGTATCAATGTCTCCATCATCACCCATTGGTGTAGGAACACATACAAATATTAAATCAGCATTAGAATCAACTAAACTTAAAGTATCTTCATCTGTATGTCCATATTTTGGATCTATAATTTTTTTGTGAACTTTAGTATTTGAAAATCCATAATCAACTGCTTTTCCTACAAAACCATGTCCTATGATTCCTAATCTTAACCTTCCTTCTAGCTTTCTTGATAATTCTGATATTCTCATTCTGCTTCTCCATACCAATCCCAACGGCCATGGTCTTCTTCTAATATATGAAACTGTGGATTCCAACCATAGAGTTTTAATACCGTTGGATCAGCACATGTGTGTTCTCTTTCACCAGTTACTTCTTTAATTGGTAAGTTGTTTTCTGGCCAGATTTTATTTGCCATATCTGCTACATTTACTGGCTTTCCATTACCTACATCAATTGCTTTAAATTTATTTGACATATCCCAAAAGTTTTCAATACAAATATGTATTGCTGAGCAAACATCTGCAACATGTGTCCAATCTCTAGTGTGATTAGTTAAATAAGTTAGTGATGGATCTTTTCTTAATAAAGCGTCATATAACATATCTTTTCTACTATCAGGTCCATAAACAGTATGGAATCTTAATCCAATAGAATTTACATCTTTTGCAATATGTTCCATAGCCCATTTAGTAGTTGCGTATGGTGATTGCCACCATTCATATACTGATGACGAAGATGCATATATGATTGGAACATCTTGTTCTTTACAAGAATCAAAAATGTATTGTGATGCAATAACATTTGTATGCCAATATTCTTCTGGTTCTTCGTGTGATTTACGTACTCCAGCTAATGCTGCTAAATGTATAACCATATCAAACGGAGATACATCTATATTTTTTGCGTCTCTAATATCACCACTATATTCTGTGATATCATATTTTTGGTGATAGGTATCTAGGAAATGATTTGCTATAAAGCCTCTTCTATGTCCTTGGGTACCTGTTAATAAAATTTTCATAAAAATGCCTCCAAACTATTTTCATCTCTATCATAATCATATTTTCTAGCTAAATTATTTTGGAATAAGTATTTAGTTTCAATTAAATCTCTTCTGTTTTCTAACACTGCTTTTACTTCAGTTGCCATATCTTTAGCTGTTGCAAATGGAACATTTTGACATATATGATTATAGTTTTTCATAGGATCAATAACTTCTAAATCCCTTGGTAATCCCATAATAGCTTTAGCTTCATCAATATTTAGATATCTATCTTCAGTTGGATGAGCTACTACTTTAGGTAAATGAACTACAAATGCTCCAATATAATTAACTGGAATAATTGTACCTCTCAACATAATGTTTCCACCTGCTTCTAATTTTGCATGTTTACGTCTCGCCTTTGCAGCTTCTCTTTCAAACTCTGGATATTCATCCATCCATTCTGCAATTGTTCCATGCTTAATTCCCATTTTCATTAACCTAGATTCAATGGTTACAGATTTTTCTTCGTCCTTTACTGATTGTGAATAATCATAATGTGACATTCCGCCTTTTACAACCTCTAACATATATTTGTAATAAGGATCATCTTTACTTGGTGTCTTTTTATTTAATACTTCAGTTTGAAAGTTACTTTTTACTCCAAGGATTAACTCTTGAATTGTTGGTCTTTCTTTATCAAAATAATTTAGTACAGGAATTCTATTTCCAAAATGTTCTTTATCCCAGAAAAAGAAGAATGTTCTTTTTCGATATTGAGGACTTCCGTGATTTAAACTCTTTGTTAAATAGATCGAGAAGTTGTACCCATTTTCTTGGCCAAGTTGATACAACTTCTCTCTCATGAATGCACCTATCTTTCCGGCTAGACCTGGTGCATTCTCTCCCCACAGTACTTTTGGTCTAACCTCTTGTAAAACAAATTCAGATGATTTTTCCATCCATTGATTATTTTGGTTTTCTTCTCCATGCGAATTATGATAAGTACTCAAACCAGCACATGGACATACAGATGACACAACATCAACTTGTTCTAATTTAATGTTAGGTTCTTCATCTAAAACATGATATGGAATACTTAGCCCTTGTTCATAATAATGCTTAATTAAGTGTTCTTCATTACCCATAAATCCAGAATATGTCATTAGATATTCTGGTTTTTTTCCATAAGCCTCATCTGAAGCTAATATTTCACCACCGATTAGTGGTACTATTCCTGCATGTTTCATCCTAAAAAATCCTCTAATGATGATGCGTTCTTTGCTTTAATTGCATCCTTATAAGCTTTTGACCATTGAATGAAGCAAGTAACTCGTTCTTCTCCTTTCCATGGTCCATTTGCTAATACTTTAGTTTTTAACGCTACGTAATCTGGGTACATTTCAGCTAATTGTCTGTGTACTTGATTACTTAATTCAACTGTTCTATATTCTGAACAACCGCCTTTTGCATTAGTGGCCGATATTGAAACTCTGTATCTCGTTGTAATTCTATTAGCAAATCCTTGTGTTAACAACTGTAGATTGGCATGAAAATCTTGAGAAGTTTGTAACTTATCCCATACAATATTTCTTGGTAAATTTTTTGAATCAAAGTAACAATTAGTCATAATCCTTACATTGTTTTGATGTGGCCAATATTTTAAATCTGGTACTACCCATGATGTTGAAAATCCTCCATGATAAATTTGTTCTTCGTCACACCACTTGTTAAATGTATCAAATGCATCGTCATATTCATCTTCAGTCATATCACGAGTTTCCCATTTAGTATCTAGATGCTCTGGTGCTGGCCCTTTGTACTTAAAATATTCCATATCATCATCAAGGACCATATGTCTCGTACCATAAAACTCATCCCATATCCATTGTCTTGTAGGTGATAACCCTTTAATAGATGCTGGTAATTCGAGAACTTTGTCTCCATATATATCACGCATTTCGTCAACCTCATGTGGTTGCACAGTAAACTTTACTTTTTGTTTCCATTTATCAGGTAGATTTTCATAAGTTTTTTGTTTATGAGTTCTTCCTAATGTTGGTATAATCAAATGTTCCATTTTATACTCCTGCTAGTGTTCTGGCTAAATTATTAATTAAAAACATTAATCCTACGCCATTTAATAAAATTAATGCTCTATCTTTCCATATTACTGATACAAGCAGCCATAGGAATATTCCCATTACTGAAAGATATAAATCATATACTTGCATACCTTCAACACCTCTTAATGACATAGCAACTAAAACGAATGCTGATGCAATCCATTTTAGATACCAGTCTAATGTGTATTTTGGTGTTGCTGATTTAAAAATTCTTTTACTGTTCTTAATTTCCTTTGGATCAAATTCTGTCATATTCTATACCTGCTTCTCTAAAAAGTTCAATTGTATCTGCTCCGCTATCTGCCCATTTTTTTGGTACTGCATCTGCTTTATAAACGACCCTCTTAACTCCTACTTGAATTAATCCTTTTGCACATTCGCTACAAACCGGAAGCCCTGAAATATATATAGTAGCTCCTTGCAATGATACTCCATTGTATGTAGCATTGTAAATACAATTCATTTCTGCATGAACTACGTATTTGTATTTTTTATCTCTATTATAATATCTTTCATCTGTATCAATAATTCCACGAGGAAATCCATTATAACCTTGTGCTAGTACTTGGCCCTTTTCTCCGATTGCAACTGCACCAATTTTTGTGCTTGGATCTTTTGACCAAGTAGATACTTCCTGTGCTAAGGAAATATATCTTTTATCCCATTTACTTGACAAGATTAAAGTGCCTCTCATACACATGTAGGTTTTGTACTTGCCAATGAATATCACCATGGTTTAGGACAACACCTTCAAAATATAAATCATCTCTTAGCATATCCATCACATGTTTTTGCCAAGCATAATCATTACGATAACCAAAGATTACGTCATTAGATCGCATTTGTACGACTGCATGTAATGCATTATCTCTTATGTAATAGGTTACTGCATTAGTGCAAATAAAGTCGTTTTTACCTTGTTCTTTATATTCAATCCAAATACTTGGTCTTTGATAAATCATTGATGCTCTACGAGAATCTGGATTTTTTAATAATTCTTTAAGTACTTTATCGTATTGTTTGTGATACTTTTTAGACCAAATTAAATGACCATAGTTTGAATTAATTTCACCATGAATATTTGCAGTGTATTGCCAGGCTTGTGGTGGCTCTTTATCACCTTCAGGATAGATATCAGTTATATTAGTTGATTGACTGGCATACCAGCGTAATTCATCTTCGATATATTCTTGATTAGGTTTACCAAAGATAGCTGGGCCATCTGCATAAAAGTTAGCACCAATCATTTCAATTGTTTTAGCACCTGTTTTATCAATAGTAAATCTTTCATTACGAAGTTCATTAATAAAATAGCTTTTTACTTGATCAATTTCTAATGCAATACTAGTCATTTTTATTCCTATTAAATGCATCTTTACTTGCGTCTTGGCCAGGGATTCCACCTCTGCAATAAGCAACAAAGAACGATGCATAGTTAATTAAATCTTTACCTGAGTCTTCGAGTGATTCAAAGTTTGGTGTGTAATCTTCTGATTGCATTGCTTCCATTACAGACATCATACGCAACATTTTTGCATGCATAATGTCATGAATGGTTGTAATACCATTGGGGTAATAATCAGCTTGAGTTATCTTAGAATTTGGGTTCTGATAATCGTTTGATTTTTTAGTTTGTAATTCAGCACACTCTTGTAATACTTTTAGCGATTCTTTCATATCAATTTTCCATAATTTAGTAATATTATACCATACTTTTTAGTAAATGTACAGGGTTTTTTTAGTCTTCTGGTGTATAAATTATACCTTGCTCATTTAAAACTTGCTTATTCCAAAGATGACCCTTTTCAGTGTCTTCCTTACTTTGTCCAAAATAAGGAACTGCATGGCAATCATCTATCATTGTTTGATTTATACTATGGGTTGAATCTCCTAAGAATAACTCTCCCAATATTCTGCCAAATTTTCCTTTATCGTGAGACAAAAGTTGTATCTCTTGATCTTTCAATAAGCCTTCAAGATGATACTTTGATTGTTTACCATAAAACTTTTCTTCTAGGTCTCTAGTTCTAGATTCAGGTGTATCAATACCCATCATTCTAACTCTTTGTTTTTTGTAAACCATTCCAAAACCTAGATCTATATCTACGTCTACAGTGTCGCCATCTACGACTCGTGTAACTTCTACTTTATATCTATACATAATTGTGTTGTCTATGCTCCTTTTTAGTTTCCCAATCTTCTATTGCTCTTCTTATAGAATCCTCTGCAAGAACAGAACAATGGATTTTTATTGGTGGCAACTCAAGTGCTTCGGCAATATCTTTGTCCTTTACTTGTTTTGCTTCTTCTATTGTTTTTCCTCTAAGCATTTCAACAAACATTGTAGATGATGCGATAGCAGAACCACAACCATAGGTTTTAAATTTTACATCTAAAATTTCTTCAGTTTCTGGATCTAATTTTAAATCTAGTTTCATAACATCACCACATGCTGGTGCACCTGATAGTCCAGTTACAACATTAGGGTCATTAGGATCAAATCTTCCAACGCCGTGTTTTGCTGGATTATTTAAAACTTCTTCGAATCTATCTACTACTTTTTTACTGTATGCCATATAACTATTTATAAAAGATGTGGTTGTCTATGTGCACAGTTTTATTTAATGAGTCGGCCCAATATGGATAAATACTATCAGCATGATAGTGTGTAGCATCTTCCGTAATATCACCAAACTCACCTTGTAAAATTCGTTCAGCTGTAATCAAGCTAAATATCCATGTTGCACTATCGACTGGTTCATCAGACTTTCCATCACAATACCAACTAAATTGACACATATGACGAATAGGTACCATGTTTCCTTTCCAATTTACTTTCATTTTTGCTTCATATACAACATCACAAATATTGCTAGGATAGTCAGGATGTTTAACTCTATTTTGAACTACTTGTGCAACTGCTATCTTACCTGCAACTGGTTGGTTACCAGCTTCAAAATAAATATTCTTGGCTAAACATACTTGTTCTTCTTGATATTCATTAAATTCTATTACATGTCCATGAAATGTGACGTTATCTTGCGCATGTATTTTAGAAGAAACGAATGCTATCCAGAGAGGTAGTGTAACTACTATTGTAATTTTAATTATGTTTTTATGAAACCATTTTTCCATCTTATGCCTCTCTATCTAAATCCCAAAGTATTTTAACACCTTTTCTAGTTCTGTTTATGAACAATTTATATTTGGATTGTTCTTCTCTCCACTCTCTTACCCAAGATTGTCCATCCCTCTCTGCATCTGCAAAAACAGCATTAGTAACTACAATCGGTATTAATATTAAAGCATGTATAATAATGCTTGTAACTATGTCGTAATTAATAAACCCCATGTAGTATATTGCAATTAAGCCAAAGAACGCACTCCACATACAAAATAAAACTAACATAAAATATGCTTGTAAACTAGGTTCTGGCACATATTTTAATGGGTTATATCTTACATCCATTACAACTCTCCATGAATCTACTATCCACATAAAAAATCTTCTATATAAATTTGGTTTTTTCATAATATTCTCCTATAAATTATTTCTAAATACAAATTCAATTGCTCTTTCTGCTTCTCTTCCTATATCTCTTTTCTGATACCAACCACCAGTATCGTTATCAAGATCTCTGCATAAGTACTCTATTTCTTTTGATGTAATTGGATATCCTCTAGACATTGCATTACCTGCAGTTGATACCATAATCTGATACATCTTAGCATACCAGCCTGATCCTTGAATTGCTTTATAATCTTCTACTTGATTTTTGTTTACAAAAGGGCAGTCTGCATATCCTGTCCATGTAAAGTTAGTGTTATTGAGTGTTCCTTTTCTGTGTTCAATGAGTCCTTTTTTGATAGCATCTGGAAGCTTATCGAAAAACGATTCATTTGGTACGACATACTTGTGTTTTTCCATGATAGATTTGGGATCCAAGATTTTGCCATTGTGTGAGAATATAAAGTTGTAAGCTCCTTTGTATTTACTTGGTACGTAGTACATTCTGCTGAGATCTTTTGTTTGGGCATCTGCGATGTCTCCTATTTCTTTGTTAAGTGCAAACCAAAAATGTTTAATTTTATCAGCTTCTACATTTTCAGTTAATGGGAATATTAATCTAAACTTTGGTTGCTGTTTAGTAGATGATGCTGTGGAGTAACAAACATATTTATATTGAGAATATTTCTTTTCAATATCTTTTATATCTCCTTCATAATCATCTACATCAACTGCTGCCCAGCCTGACCAGTTTAGAACATGAGCATTAGCTCTAGTAGTATCTGCTACATAAGTAGCTGGACTAATTAATGGTGCGTCTTTTTTCTTTTTGTATTTATTTGATTCTGATAAACTATACAGCACTTGCTCAAACTGCTCAAAGGACTCGTAGTCCATTCGCTTTTCAGTTTTGTTATCGTATATCGAATCAAATATCGTTAAACTTACCATGATTGTCTTTGTGACTAGGGGCCTCCCATCCATCTGGTTTTATTAAATCTGGTACTCCAAGAGGATTTGGCCTTGAAGGTTTTCTACCGACTTCTTTTTGCATATTAGCTTTCAGTACTTCGTCCCATGCTTTATATGGATCAACTCCAAAGGCATCAAGTGTACCAATTGCAACAACACATAGATCAATAAGACCATCAACGACTTCTTCTGCGTCGTTTAACATATATGCATGTCTTGTTTCATCTAATTCTTCTTGTAAAAATGCTATCCTAAACTTTAAAAATTCTTTTAGTTTTTCAGGATTATTTTCAACCCATTGCCTAGTTAAATACTTGGATTGCATTATATGAATATCTTCTACCCAGTTTTTACTCATGATGGCATTACTATATCTTTGTTAGGTGTTACTATTCTGTTTTTTCCACTCATTTGATCTATTTGTTCTTTTAATTGATCAATAGGTGCAACAGTAAATAGTACATGATTATTTGATATTGTTACTCCTTCATGAGCATTTGTATAAGCCATAAAAGGAATGAATTGAATTTTTCCTTCGCCTCCTGGCAATAAATTAAATCCATTTGAAATAGTTACACTATCTTCGTTTTTTGTTACATCTCCGATTATTTCTTCACCGGAAACAAGTCTTATTAATAATTGTTCTGTTTTCATTTAAACATTTCTCCATTTTGATATATTATACCACATCTTGTGTATAATGTACAGTGTTTATCCAAAAAAATCTTCAAGGGTAGATATCTCTTCTGATGACCAGCCTACAGCTGATAGTATTGGATCAATCGGATCCAGGAAGGTTTTTTGAAATTGTAAATCGTAGTCAATATACTTATGTAATCCAAACTCTTCTGGTAAGAAGTCCATGAATGCAATTACATTTTCATGTAAACGATTAGGTTGTTTCAAATATACGAATTTAATCTTTTCGCCATTTTGAACTTTTGTATACTTTTTAGATAATGAAAGATCATCTATTTGGCTATTGTACAATAATGCGCCACGAACGTGAATCGGTGTACCTTTCCTATAGATGTTTCCGCCAGTACCTTTAAAGTCATTTACTTTTGATATTCCTCTAGGGAATGCAATCTGATGTGGAGGTAAAGTATTAAAATATCCCTTAAACTGATCGATTGCTTTTTGTGTTTCTGCTTCTGAGCCAGACATAATAACTTTAAATATAGCTTTTAGAGCATCACGACATGGTTCTGGTGTTGAAGATTTAATGGCTTCAATACCCATAATTTTTAGTTTAGGTGTTTTATACCTTACACCCTCGTTATCATGCACATTTAAAATGTATCGCTTTTTAGCTGTCCATAATCCACGGTCTGCAATAGCTTCTCGTTTCATAACCATACGATTGCTTACACCGCCAAGCATTTGATATAAATTATCATACGATTTTTCGAGTACTGGTTCTAAATCTTTTTCGCAAACTTTATCCAAGAAATCAATAGGATTTGGTGGATTAATAGCTTTAACTAAATCATCTAGGCATACATACAAACTGTCTGTGTCGATTGCAAGTACATAGTCCTTATAGGTTTTCCCGTTTCGCAGGATACGATTGAGATGTCCATTAATGGCATGTTCGGCCCATCGTATAGTAAGTTGTCCTGTAAGTGTAATTGCCTCAGCAATTCTTTGGTCGAAGAACCTGAAATATCTGTTGCCCATAGCACCGTAAAGAGAATTAAGCAGAATTTTAATAGCCATCTGCTTATTTTCTGCAAGAGATATATCCCTTTCAATTGAATATAGTTTTTGTTTATCATCTTTATCTACCTTTTGTAATTCTTTTTGTGCATTAATCATATCCTTTTTGATACCAACTCTTTCATTATACATCTCATCAATAATCATTGGAACAATGCCTGGACGATTAGTATTAAAATATTGGCCACTAGCTGATAACGCTTTTCCGTTATTATTTAGTGCTTGTGAATCTGTGAGAACAGCTTCAATATCAACCTTTGTTACCTCTCCTTCTGCAATAGTTTCAGGTGACATGTTGTATTGCATAATAATTGAAGGGTATAGTGAGTTGAGATCAAAGCTGACCACATTATCGTGAATTCCTACATGGGGATCTTTAACATATCCACCAGGATAATTTGATTTGGTTTTATCTTCTGAGAAGGGTACTACGATTTTATTTTCATGCAACTTACGATATATAATAGTATCCCAGATTGCAGTAGTACCAAAAGTGTCTTGGTAATTAACACCACCCTTATAAGCAATAGTCATGGCTAGAGTAATAAGTCCCATTTTATCTTCCAACCTATCAACCAATTCTACGTCTTTAATGTTATAATCAATAAACTTTTGATGATCATTCATATACAAAGAAAATAGTGAACCATGCTCTTCATAGCTTAATTTCTTTTCTCCAAGTACAACATGAGCAATATGATCAAGTCGATAAGATTCTTGTGCACCGTAAGTATAACCAAACTTAATAAAAAGTTCCATATAATCCAGCATTGAAATGCCTTTGATTTCGTATGCAGTTTGAGAACGACCTTGTTTAGTAATTTCTCTACGTTCAATCATTCCCCATGGACTTAATCTTTTAACATATGCATCGCCAAGCAAACGATGTATTCGATTTACCAAATATGGCATATCAAAGAATCTTGTGTTCCATCCAGTAATAACATCAGGACAGTTAGAAGGTAGTGACCAATGAGTTACAAAGTCAATAAGTAAATCGGCTTCTGTAGCACATTTTTTATAAACAACTCTATGACTTTTCATTAGAGAGTTTTCTACGTTATAATCACCTAATCCCCAGACATAATATGTATTATCAATATTGTTTTTAAGACAAATAGCAGTAACTACATTATCAGCTCTATCAGGCTCAGGAAATCCATCGTCGGATTGAACCTCGATATCGATAGTAGTAACATTAATTAGATTACGATTAAATTCAATATGTCCAGGATATTCGTCATTAATAAATGCCGATATGTAACGAGTGTTGCCATAGATATCTCTACCTGCTACATGTTTGTTTTGGTTTACCCATTCATTAGCATCTCGCATAGAATCAAAATGCACTTCTCCAACTGGAGTATCGTCTAGTGCTTTCCAATTAGTTGGTCGATTTGTTGAAACGTAAAGAGTTGGTTTGTATTTGATTTTTTGTTGGATTCTTTTACCATTGTCGTAACCACGATATAATAGCATATTGCCATATCGCGAAACGTTAGTGTAGAATTTCATCATATAGTTGTCACCTTTAATATAGAGTATATTATACCATAACTAGATACATTTGTACAGTGTTATTTTGCAGAAAGTTTGGGGGAAGTTTCCTCCCCCCGCATGAATATAGCAGTTGCTTACCAGGTTCCTATCTGTAACCACATGATAAACGGAGCTATTCCTAAGATTGCTCCACATGTAAGTACCATAATAAGAATTCCATGTAAGGTCTCCGCTATGTCGTCATATTTATTCATATAATGTATAATATGTTTCATAGCTGTTCTCCAGTAAAAAAGTTTATTACTTATCTACCGGGTGTTCGCTGATACTAGCCTTTCAAAAAAGATTTTTTCTTTGATGCCCCAGCAGACCCTATATCGATCTTCCTAGGACGCCTTTCTTCTGGAAGTTCAACTCTGGCATACACCACGAGTATCCCATTCTCTAAATCGGCACCATCTATTACGACAAATTCTGAGAGACGGAAGCTCTTCTCAAATTTGCGGGATGAAATACCTTTCCACGCATATTCTCTTTCGTTGTTATCGTTATCTACAGCACCCCTGACCTTTAAGATACCATCCTTAACTTCCAGTGAGATGTCTTCTTGAGTGAATCCTGCTACTGCAAGTTCAATTAAAAATTTCTCATCATCTATCTTCACAATATTGTGAGGTGGATAGTTGTCGTTTCCAGATCTAGCTGAAGAGTGAATTGCTTCGAGTTCGTCAAATAACCCCTCGAATCCTACGAATAATGAACGAGGCACGTTCAAGTTAGTTCTTACCATTTTGCTTTCCTCCTATATGTTTAGCAAGGTTAATCGGACCCAATAAATTTGGCATCCTACTTTTATTTATACTAGATTTAGTTCTAGTTCAAGAAATAATAAGAAATTATATTTTAATAATATAGACTTATTATTTTATTGATCCTACCTGATTTCATAAGGTTATGAAATTTTTTCCAGGCTTTATTAATTTTTTTCGCCATTGCTGTTTCCTATGTTGTATTTAGGACACAGTTCCCATTGCGATTTTTCTTTAAATGGAATGACCTTTATTTGACGCAATGGTGCTAAGCTCTTTGATGCTTCTGGATTAATTTTAGTTACTAATCCCCAGTCTGCTAAAAGAGTTGCAATTGTGTTCCTTCTCTCTAGGTCATTCTCTATAAGATTAGATGGTTTTCCATCTAATAAAAATAGTTCTTTAAAGTGAACTATAAAATATCGACCTTGCTTATGCAAGATGTGACATGACTGGTATAATTTTTGATCTTTTCTAGATGCGACTCCAATTCTGGTTAGAGTCTCTCTGATCTTTAAAAAATCGTCCGGTTCGTTTAGTGTGACTTCCAACATACTTGCTGGGGTCCAATCTTTAACTTCAATATTATTGTTTTCGTTTTCCACCTTTATAAATCCTTTGTTTCAATTGTTCAATTTGTTCATTATTAAGTAATGATAAAACGGACTTAGCTTTTTCATCGCTATATCCATAATATTCTTTTATTACTTCAAGATTGGCTACTTCTTGTGGTTTTACCCATTTTGTGAACCTTTTCTTTTTCTTAATTATATTTATAAGAAAATGATATTGAAGCTTACTATCTAGGTGGTGATTTATGTTCATTTCATTTGCATATAAAATAGTATCTGGAAAAAAAGACAATCCTCTGTTTATAATAAAAGCATTGTATTCCTTTTCAGTTACATCGTCAACCATAATATCCTTTTTGGTATTATTGATTGAGCCTAAATATTCAAACGGATTCATTCGAATTTAAGCTCCTGTTGTGAATTATCCATGAGTTGATGTGCAATATACATTTCTGCATCAACTCTGGTATCACACAATTTTTCTTCTATAATAATCTTTTTATTATTATATGCTACTGCTCTAAATCTATGAGTATCAACGCTATAATGAACTTCTACTATTTGCCATGTTACTGGTCCATCATCTATCATTTCTGTTGCTTCTCCTGTTACTGGATTAATCGTATATTTTTTCATTTAAATTTAACTCCTGCCATAATTTCAGTACAACAAGCTACTAAATTAAGCTCATGATCGGCAACAAAAGAATTTTTGTATTGATAATCTGCAAGTATAAGAACCATTTGTGGAATACTACTTGGTTCTATAAACTCATTCATATTGTCATACATTTTTCTAAATAGAGATGCTGGATCTGAGTCAATGTTATTACTAACCCATTGTCTCATTTTTTTAAAGTCCTTCATTTTCAAAGAACTCATTAGTTCGTTTACTGATATATCGTTTAATGAAACTAATATACCAGAATCTATAACACCGGATGTGCTATATCTTTGTAATTCGTTTATAACCCTTCGCCAATCTGGCATGTACTTCATTATTAATTCTGCTAGGACACTTGTTTCATATTTAATTCCTTCATCGTCAAGAATGAGCATTAAGCGAGACATCATAACTGAGCATAACCTATTTGCATCTTTCTTTGGAATGTTAAATTCTACGACTGAGCATCTAGAATGAAGTGGTTCAATAATTCTGTTTTTAAAATTACATGTTAAAATAAATCTACAGTTACCACTAAACTCTTCGATAAATCCACGAAGAGCTGGTTGTGTAGACTGTGGATTAAGGTAGTCCGCTTCGTCGAGGATAACTACTTTGTAGCCTCCTTGGAGTGAGACCGACGAAGCGAACTGTTTAATCTTATTTCTAAGTGTATCAATTCCAGATTCTTCTGAACCATTAACTAACAAATAATCTAAATCTAATTCGTTACATAGAGCTTTAGCAACTGTTGTTTTACCTAGACCAGCTGTGCCAGTCAGAAGCATATTGTGTAATTCACCTCCGTTAACAATATCTTCAAAAGTTTTCTTTATGTGTGCAGGTAATACACAGTCATTTATAGTTTTTGGTCTATACTTTTCTACCCATAAAAATTCATTCACCTAAAACCTCCCAACCTTCTACAGTATCTATTCTAAAAGCTCTCCATGCATTTTTATCAAGTGACCACACTGGAAATGCTTCCATGTTTTCAGCTTTATAATTAAACTTAGTAGCTACACCGTTTGCTTCTAGTACTGTTGGATTGAGTGTACAAGGCATGACTCTTAATTCACCAGAGTCAATTTTTCTGAATGATACCGTTACGGTACCCTTTTTTAACGCATCAAGTAGTTGTTTTTGTTCTGTTTGTTTCATAATATATTCCTTCAAAAATAAAGGGGGAATTGCTCCCCCTAGTATTATTCGTCGTCTACAACGACTTCGTCAACACCCATGGTATCGGCCACTGGGACCATACCTTCTGGAGCTTCTTGACCTTGAGCAGCAGATGCAGCATTTAAAAACGCTACTGTTCTGTTTCTCAATCCGCCAACTTGCTCTAGCTCTTGCCCTTCGAAACCACCACGTCTTGAGCACATATCAATGATTTGTACAAACGTTGCGATATCTTGAAGCGAAAGCTGAGGTGCTTCCGATTGTTCGCCTTCCTGTGGAAGGACTTTACTATCTAATTCAGCCATTTTTTTCTCCTTTGCAAAGTAGACTAATTAAGAGAGACCCGAACCATTCGGCATCTTCTCGCATTATCCTCATAATATTATGAGAATTTCTTACTGCCATATTATTTATACAGCAAATGTTGATGATTTCTCTAAAGCTATAAAATAATCTATTGGATAATCATTATTTGTCCAGTTAGATATTAGCTTTGAAGAAATATTAACAAAGTAATCGCCAGGTAATAACTTTAAGTTTGGCATATTAACAACAAAGTTAAAGTTTGCCTTACATACGTTATCGCTGTCGAGTTCCATTTCAAAAGTATTTGAAGTCGAATCCTTTTCGTCAAATACTTTTGCAATTACCTTTCCGTTATCACCACTAATTGCTAAATCAGTGTGACCTAAAACAGCACCAGCTTGCTTTAATGCTTTTAATTGATCATTAGTAATACTAATACCAAGTTCGCATTCAGGCATTGTGATGTCTTTAGACGGTTGGGTTAAAATTTCTATTTCAGAAAAGTAGTATCTTACTTTTTGTCCAGAACCAGAGATAAGAACTGACTTATCTTCGAAGGTTAATGTTGGATCTTCAATAAGACTATATACTGATAGAAATTCGTTTAGGTCATAAATTCCAAACTCTACCGGAAAGTCTTCAACAATTTGAGCATTAGCTAGAATTGTCTTGGCTTCCGAAATAGTTTTTAACTGCTGACCAGGTTTAAACACAACGTTAGGATTAACGGTTGCGTAGTTTTTTAATACATTTATAGTTTCATTACTTAATTGCATATCTTTTCCTCATTTAATACATATATTATATCATATATTCCTGTTATTGTACAGGTTTATTTTCACTATCATGGATCGAAAGTGCAATTATAGCATAGTGTAAAACTTTCTGTAGATCTTTTCTTGCATCTCCAGTTTCTCCTTTACGTCCATACCTTTGTGCGTATTTCAATACATTACCTATTGCAAAGCCCATACCATGGCCACAGTCAGTTATAAACTCAGTTGACTGAAATTTATTTCTGCTATAATGGCTATCGTATGTGCTATCAATATAATTCTGGAGCTCTTGTATTAGAGCTCCTTCATTAAACTTATAATTAATTTTTTTACTCATAGCTATCCTCTGATTCTATTTCTTGTTCTTCGCTATCTAAAGCACCTGAATCTACTTTAGTGTAGAGATCTAGGAATGCTTCTTTTGTATCATCATCGAACCTTGAGATACATAGATCAATTGCTTTTAGTTTATCTCCAAAGATTGCATATGATTGTGTAATATGACATAGCCTTCTTGTTGAAACTACTTCATCGACACCGTCATCTTCAAATGTCTTTCTGATTATATCTGCCCAAGTAACTAGCTTTTCAGCAAATTCTTTATCAATTGAGCCAAACTTTTCCATATGCTTAAGCACAATTTTTGTTTCAATTGATTTAGCTGGGAATTGTTGATCTATTGATATAGTAAATCTTTCTAGGAAAGCCTCATCTATGATTGATGCAGCTGTAAACCTACCATCATCTGAACCTTTACCTTTTGTATTAGCTGTAGCAATTATGTTGAATCCTGGTTGTGGAGTAATTGTTTCACCCGTCTTTTTAACCAAGACTGGCTTACCTTCCAATATACCTTGTAAACACATAATTTTATTTGTAGCTCTATCAATTTCATCGAGCAATAAAACTGCACCGTTTTCCATCGCTTTAAGAACTGGGCCTTTAGAGAATACAGTTTCTCCGTTAATAAGTCTAAATCCGCCAAGTAAATCGTCCTCATCTGTTTCTGGGTTGATTTGTACTCTAATAAACTCTCTGTTTAATTTAGCACATGATTGTTCAACCATAAAGGTTTTACCATTACCTGATAATCCAGATATGTACATTGGATAAAACATTTCTGATTTTATTACTTTAGTTACATCTTTGAAAAAACCCCATGGTACAAAAGTATCATCTACTGATGCGAAGTTTTTCTCTTGATTAACTATTGATTGCATACTTAAGGTTGTGTTGTCCTTAATTGGCTCTTCTCTGATTGGTAAAATCACAGCTGATAGATCATATTGACCTCTGGTTTCACCTTTTGTTTCTAGTAAAGGTGCCCAATCTTTTTTGGTATAACCTAAAGATTTTGCTATTTTTACTATTGTAGCCTTTCTAAAAATTGTAGTATCTGGATATTGCTCAATTAGCTTATCCAAAATGTTCTTAGTATTCACGTTTATCATAATATAATTCACTCCTTTTTTGATTTATAGTAGTATTGTACCATAGTTTTGGTTAAATGTACAGTGTTTTCTGCAATTAATTTGAAATTAAACTGCAACCGCCTTACCAAACTTTGTCATTAAATTTTTATTTGTTTTCTTTTTATTTGAGTATTTTTTAAATGCCGATCTTATCTGGCTATCAGAAGCTTCTTCAGATATTTCAAATGTATCTTCAGTATCTACTCCAAATTTATCACCTCTTACAACATAATAATTATCATATCCAAATACATTCTTAAATTCAATGCATCTGTTTTTTGTATTTTCTTTAATTTTAGATTTTCTAAAATTCTGAAATTCTGATGAATACCAATCATTATCTGTATGATATGCATCCATAATTTTATGGTTTAATTCTTTAGAACCATTAGCTACAAAGAATCCCATAGTGTTAATACCATATCTTTTCTTAAGATTTTTGTATAGATCTTCAGTTCCTTTTCTTCCTTTATCTCTTAAAAGAGCTCTTTTGCCATCAATTGTGATTTGAGTTTTTCCATCCCAGTAAGCACCAGATGAAGTTTCTACTCTTTTTACATTTAATTTATGATCTTCATATATTCTAAGTCTATTTGTATCACCATCAGTGATAGATAAAAGTGTAACATTTTCTAATTGATGTTTAGCTTTGAATTTTTTAATTAGTGAATGAGTAACAATTAAAGCTTGATTAAGAGGAGTAGAACCCCAGTCTTCTTCTACTGGCTTTATGTTATCGTTATATGAGCCTCTTCCCCAATCAGTTCTAGCATATAACCACTTTAATGCTTCTTCAAAATCATTTTTCTTTAAAGAACTATGTATCAATTGTGGCATTGATAATGAATCCATTGAAACGTCTCCATCGCTATAATCTTCATGACTGTAATTTGTTCCAGTAGTGAAAGCGAAAACTTCGAATGGAATATTTACAGCTTTACAGAAAATAACACTATGGATAATTTGATCTAGAACATTGTGCAATTGATCGCACATAGATCCAGAATAATCTACTAGCATAAACATACCATGATTTTTTGCGTCAGCTAAGTGTGTAGTTTTTGCAAAAATATCTTCTGATACTCTATAACTATGCAATTTGTTTACATCAATTCTTCCGGTTTTGGCCGTTTGAGCATGCATCCATCTTGTAGCAGCTTTTCTTTGTTCAAATTCTTTAACTGCTGGAACAACTGATTTTTTTACCTTTTTAATGTAATCTTTAAACTCTGATTCCATTTTTTGAGTAAGAACTCCATTATCATAGTTATCAGAATAGTAACTATCATCTTTATAAAGTTCTATCATTCTGTTTAGCTTTTCATACCTTTTATCCATAAGATCGCTATGTAAAACAACAGCTTTATTAGATTTTTCTTTATTAATACCATTTCCGTACATTACATCAGTAGTTTCAGGTATTAATGATTCTTCCATTGCTCTAAAAATTTCATCAGTGACTGATACGTCTTCATCGGTATGCTCAGGTTGAGGATTGGTTGAAGAGTTTGATTCTTCTTCTGTTGTTTCTGTATCTTCATCAACTTCATTATTAGAGGAGGATTGTTCATCTTTAGTATTTTCTTCTTGTTCATAATCGTTCTCCATGTCGTCGTGGCCCATAGATGTAGGATCTTCATTATCTTCTTGATCATTATCTTCTACATCTGGTTCAGGCATTTGTGGAGGATTCATAAGTTCCTCTTGATTTTCTTTTGTATAAGCTAGGATTTCTCTAACAACATCTAAGACTTCTGAAAATTCTTCAGTTGTCATAGTTTTATGAAAAAGGTTTTGTTCTTCAGCATTAAATGGTACATCTACCAAATTACCTACTTTAGCTTCAAGATTAATTTTATCAATTAGTTTTACTTTATCCCAATCGATGTTATCTACATCGCCAAAAAATTCATCGGCTACTAGTTTTTTATATCCTCTTGACATTGGACCAACTAGGCCAGGATAATCTTTCTTGATTTTTTTCTCAATCCTAGCATCTTCTACAACATTAATATATGATCTAGGGCATCCTTCTAATTTTTCTGGTGAATCATGCCAACCTTCAAATGGTGTATATAACGCATGACCTACTTCGTGTCCAATTAAAAGATCTGTTACATCTTTAGTAACATTATCCCATGCAGGTAAACCTAATACTCTATTTTTGATATCGAACCAGGCAGTTTGATAGTTGCCGCTTTTAACGGTAATATCTTCTTTGGCTAGTAATTTTGCGATTGTAGTATTAATAATTCACTCCTTTTATTAATTTATATATGTATTGTACCAGGTTTGGGCACATTTGTACAGTGTTTTCTGCAAAATAATTGCAGAAACATGCATGATAAGTGACTGGTGGAGCTGATAGGAATCGAACCTACGACCTACTGGATGCAAACCAGTCGCTCTCCCTACTGAGCTACAGCCCCTACTTTATCTTGGAAAAGTTTCTATCTTTAAAGAACTCTATTTTACTTCTAAATTTATTCTCTAATACATCGCCCTTATGGGATATGATGAATACATTAGAACCATCTTCTAGCGTATCCAATATTTTTGTAAGGTTATCAATGCCGTCCATATCTAAACTTGAATCAAACGTTTCGTCTAATACTAATAGATTAGTCGATGCACTATTTTTCATTTTGGCTATTTGCCTCCATGTAAAGAGTAGTGCTAGGTCAATTCTTTGTTTTTCACCTTCACTAAACGACGCATAGTTAAATGAATCTCTGTGTCTTGATCTAATTGTCTCACCAAAATTTTCATCTAAGTGAAATGCTACAAAGAAATCTAACACTTGCAGATACTGGTTAATAAGACGATTCATTACTGGTAAATATTGTTTAATTACTTTCGTCTTGATACCAGTATCTTTAAGCATTTCCCCTATAACTTCATTATATGTTCTTTCTTCAACATAAGCTAATTTCTTTTCGGTTGAAGAATCTTTCTTTTTTCTTAAAGAATTTAATTCAGCCTTTGCTGTTTTTACATCACCTGTTTGATTCTGTAAATTGTCTATTTCTTTTTGTGTTCTTCCTACTTCTTTCTGTAAAAGAGTTATCTTTTCATTATTAGAATTAATTCTTTGTTGCTTCTGTCTCAACTGATTTAAGTTATTAAGAATTTCTTTACCTTCTTTTTCTAAAATGTTAACTTCTTTTACTAACTGTGATTGCTGATCTTGTACATCTTTAGCTTTTCGTTTTAAATCACCTAGTTTTGTGTCTTTAATCTGTGTAGTAATTTCTTGTTCACAGGTTGGACAGTTGTCGTTTTCTTCAAAAAATCTAGCATCTTCGACTAAAGCTCTTATTTGGTTTTTAAAGTCTTTATCGTAAGCCTTTATATCAGACATTTTATCATTAAAGAATTTATATTCCTTTTCCTCTCCTGCTAGCATTGTAGTCAAGTTTTTACCTAGATCTTTTGATTCTTGGAATATCTCTTTAATTTCTTCTTTATAAACTTCTATTGACTCTCTTTTCTTTTCGATTTGTTCATCATTTAAAGATTGTAAATCTTTTATGTATTTAGATTGTCCATCTATTTTGGTTTTAAATAAATCAATGTTATGGTTTATATCAATTAAATCTTCTCTAATCTTTGCATTTCTTTCTTTTAGCAATTGATTCATTTTACTAAATATATTAATATCTAATAAATCTTCAATGACAGAACGTCTTGACCACGCTGGTAGTTGCATAAACGGAATGAATGAGCTACTTCCTAATACAACTACTTGGTGGAAACTTTTATGATTTAGTTTAAGTATATTACTTTCCAAATACTTTTGATAATCTCTTACATTGGACGCTTGGTTTATCATATTACCATTTTGCCAAATCTCAAATTTTGTTGGTTTTATTGATCTAACTATTTTAAATTGAGAACCACCAATATCAAACTCAACCTGTACTTCGGTTTGCTTCTTATTAATTGAATTCATTAATTGCTTTTTATTAATGTCTCTATGTGGTTTACCGAATAAACCAAATGATAAAGCGTCAAGTAAAGTTGATTTACCTGCTCCGTTTTGGCCTACGATAAGTGTTGTTGGTGATTTTGTTAAATTTATTGTTATAGGATCGTTTCCTGTGGATAAAAAATTCTTCCAGGAAACAGACTTAAAATGTATCATACTATATTATACTACCTCTAGATTTTGTGCTTCAGTATAAAGCTTTCTTAATTCAACTTTGATATGTTCTTTATCTAAATCAGTGTCAACTGCTTCAACGTAGGAATCTAATAATTCGGTTGTATCTTCTAATGAGACCTTATCATCTTCAACGCTATCGCCTAGATATTCTTCAAAGCTTTCAGCTATTTTTAGCTCATAGGTATTTACACTTTGTAGCTTATCAACAAATTTATCAAACATATACAAATCATTTTTATTTAATACTATAAGTTTAATAAATTTATTTTCAAACTGTGACATATCTATGTTATCATAATTGTTTTTAGTATCGTCATAGATTACCTTTTTAAACATAGTAATTGGATTACGAACAGCTTCAATTTCTCTAGTATCTGTGTCTAATACATGGAAAAATTTAGGATCATCTACATCTGCCCAAGTAAATTCCATTTGTGAACCTAGATAGTGAACATTATCTCTACTTGATTTAGTATGGAAATGCCCTGATAGAACCATTTCAAACCTAGAAAACACATCTGCATTCATTCCATGCGGATTAGGTACTCCAGCCATCATATCAAAACCTTTTAATTCCAGGTGAGCTCCAAGTATTGAAGCTTCACATTGTAAAGCCCACTTAGTGTATTCTTCGTAATTAGAATTATTAATCCAAGGGATAACTGCAACTTTGCATCCATCATAATCTAACACCTTAGGTTTCATTATGATGTTTACATTTGTTGTAAAGTAACCAAGAAGTTCTTTAAGAGAACATAGTTCGTTTGTATTTTTAAAATAAACATCATGATTACCGGGGATGATATCCATAGTAATACCCATGTCCCGCATAGGCTCAAGAAAATGTTTACGATTAGCATTAAGTGCTTTAAAATTAACAAACTTACGATGCTCATAATAATCTCCTAAATGGAGTATTTGAGTTATGTTGTGTTCTTTAAGATATGGAAAAAATACTTCTGTATAGAATCTATCATTATAGTTAAGAAATATATCCGATGAATTTCTAACACCACAATGGGTGTCATTCAATATTGCTACCTTCATTAATTACCTCATGAATAGCTCTAATTTTTCACGAGCCTTTTCTTCTTTTGCGAACTTTTTAATTTTAGTGTCTTTATCTCTTACCTGTGATATTCTTTGTCTCAAGGTATCGACATAAGCCATAGTTTCAGCTGCCATTTCGTTATCCATTCCAGCTTCTACAAATTCCTCAATGCCCATTTTTTCAATAAATCTAAACTTAATATCTTGTTGTTTCTTTTCCTTAGTGATTCTTCGGATAAAGGCAAAATAGCAAATCTGTGTGAAATATGAAAAGGCATTTGGTTTACCAGTTCTTGTTGCAGTTTCAAGATTATAGTTTCCTATAGCCCTTAAGCAATTTTCAACTGCATCCATTACCATTTCTTCCCGATAGGTATACCTCACAAAGTTCGGTCTATGAGATAGGCCTTCTGCAATTTTGATAAAACATCTTGCAATGTAATCTGTGACTTTTGGTATTTCTTTACCTTTGGATTCTGCTTGATTCTTTTCGCTGACATAATCAACAACGGCTAATGAAAATTCTTTGTTGTTAATATAATGTGCTTTATTTTTACTCATTAGTATTCTCCATAATTACTAGTATTATACCATAGTTTTAGCCAAATGTACAGGGTTAATTAAATTGAATTCTTTTGCAGAAAACACTGTACAAAACGCATTTTATATGATATAATAATATAGCATACCGGGGAGGGAATAATATAGACTAATGTATAGTCTCAGGTTTATCATCGGCGACTGATTCATTATCATATTCTTCTTCCATGGTATACTCTTCTCTCAACATATCGCGATACTTATCAATCAACTCAGTATTCGACTCAATTTTAGCCTCTGGTTGATCTTTCTGTAGCACGAAGTTAATATAGTTTTGTTGTATGTTTTCATCGATCTTAACTGATGCGATGATTCTATTTTTCATAATCTTAAATAAGGAAGCTTTAGTAAAAGGAAACCAAGGGGATAATGTATATCCACCTAGCATATTCTGATTAAGCAATACAGGCCTTTCAACTAAATAATTGTTTTCATTATTCTGATTGACAAGAGCTAATATTTCATCTCCATTAATCATTTTAATATGTCTAATATCTAAATTACCTTCCATACTACTATTTATATGTTAATCTCATGTATCTCGTACTTAAACTTTTCTTTACTGTATATCTTTATTCTCACGGCTGCATGCTGTAATGTATAATTCTTTTTAGATTTCCAATGCATATCATCAGCTATATCAAAAACTTGGGTGCTTTTACCATCTTTTGTTTTTCGCAATCCTCTTCCTATTGATTGAAGGACTCTAATTTGACTTTTACTAGGTGAAGCAAATATAATATTATGAAGACGCTTAATATTAATCCCTGTAGAAAAAGTGCCCATGGAAGCAACAATAATGGCATCTTCTTGTGTCTCAGTAATCTCCCTGATTTTCTCTCTTGTGTCAACATCTGTTTCTCCTGATACATAAAACAGTTTCCGAGATTTACGGCCATTGACTCCGAGTTTATCGGATAACATAGTATGCAATGGTTTACCGTGTTTCTCTACAAACTGAAATAATATTAATGTATTACCATCTTGGTCAAGTGCAAGATTAGATATAAAATTATTCCGAGGGCCGTATTTAACAATAAAATCAATTTCTTCCTGGTATTTACTCTTAGCTACTTGTCTGCATATTTCTTCTTTATATTTTAAAAGCAATATTTTAATATCTAAATCAGCTAATGCCTTATTATCTATAAGTTCTTTAGTCGTAGTGACCTTATAAACTGGACCAAATAATCCTTCTAATACTAACTGATGTGTTTGTGTTCCATCAAGTGTACCAGTAGTTCCTATTCTATATTGAGCTTCTGTACATTTTTCCAATATAGCTGTAAGCGATTTAGCCTTAAAATTATGTGCCTCATCTCCTATTACCATACCATATCTTTGAAACCATTCGTGTTTTTCTTTATAAATTGATTGCCATGTGGTTATAGTAACGCGTTCTTTAAAATTATATTTATCTTTACCTGCATATATCCTATGACATTGGCTTGAGGCTTCCCACTCATCAAATTGAGAATAGTCTGCAAAGTCAGAATACATTTGTTCTACAAGTGAAGTAGTAGGGACAATTATTAATACATCGTTGTCATACATTTCTAAGTAATATCTCAAGGCTAAATATATGATTAAACTCTTTCCAGATGCAGTAGGTGATAGTAGAAGGCTTTTAGTTTTCGAAAGCAAGAGCGAGAGTGCCGTAAGTTGGTAATCGCGAGGGGTTATACCCTCTCCGTTCACGCTAAGCCGTATTTCACTTAAAAAGGTATCAATGTCGTGGTCAAGGACCGTGTCAGGCCTTCCATAGAAGGCATCGTTATCTACCAAAATATCGTAATTTCTTACATCTGCAAACTCCTTAAGATACTCAAATAAACCAGTATATAATACCTTCTTTCTTAGGTCATATAGCCGTATTTTACCATCCCACATTCTATTTTTATATGCTGGCATAAATTTATAACCTGGCACATAAAAACAAAAGTGTTCTGACAACTCTTGTTCTATACTTGGTTCTGTTTTTATCTCAAGAAAAGCTTCGTTTTTCTTTTTAACCTTGATACTATCCATTAGATTCCGCTAGTGAATTTTCTCCATTCAATCATATTTTTAATAGTCTGATGTCGCCATTTTACATTTTCTAATATCTCTTTTAAAGTATCACATATTTCTTGAGTATATTGCATTTTGGCTTGATGTTCTTGAATTAGTGGATCTGAATCATAAAACTTATCCATATCTCCCTTTAATACAGTAAGTCCATTTAACGGGTCATAATCCCATCCTTTACTGTCCATTTCTTCTTGACTCAATTTGCCGTTATAGTGCGACCATTTGTCCTTAAGTAGCACTTTAAATTCAAGTTCGAGTTTTTTCAATCTGAGACGATTAACGCTAAGTAATTCTAGGTATTTACCGTGGAGCTTTGCTGAGTCCCTAGATGATTCATCAAGTGCAAGATCCTTTATTTCAGAATCTTTTTTCCACATTTCTAATATTTGTTCTAATGTATTCATAATATCCTCATGTCATATAGTATATATTATACCATAAGACGGTTTAAAAGTACAGGCTTATTTGAATTCGTATGAAGTGTATTCAAATGTAACAGTAGCTTTTAAATATTCAACTCCAGCTGTTGTATCAAATTCCAAAGCATCTAATGATGTTGGAAAAATTCCGTTGAATCTCACTTCTTTAGATAGATTATTGTGAGAGTTTAAAATTAATAGAGTAGCATCTTCCTTAAAATCGCCTTTGCTATTAACAAAATCATGCATCCAATTATATGTTTCTATATAATTGTCTAGGTCTTCTGTGACGTTAAAGGTTAAACTTAAATCGCCAAATTCTAATCTGTTACCAGCTTCACTAAGTGCAACACCTTTATAAGGTATTTCAACACTGCCTAATGCTAATGAAGGTAAATTTACTGCGGTGCAAAAATATTCTATATTCGCAAACTTATTACGATTAATAGTAAATTGAAACCCTACAGGTGATAGAAAGTTTTTATTTGTAGTTAATGTAGCCATATATCTATTTATAAGCAAAAGAAAGGGGAACTAAGTTCCCCTCTCTAGAATCTGATTAATTAATCAGTGGTTTACACCATGATGTCATCAATTCTGAAGATTCTGAAGTATGGGTTCTGACGGTTAGTACCGGCACCTGTAGCTGTTCCCACGAATGGGTTCTGCTGCATTCCATATCTTGTTTTGAATCCGATTCTTGGCTGGAAGTCATTCTCCCCAACTGCTTTAACCATAGTTAAAGGTACGTATGGGCAATAGAATAATCCTGCATCATATGGGTTAGCTCCTCTGTAACCAACACATGCGAAATCAACAGTTGCATAAGGATCGATGTAGACCTTTAGCTTACCGTTAAGAACACCTGCGAAAGTGTTACCAGTATCATCAACATTTAATTCTGTTGATAATGCAGGAGTATAATCCATTTTACCAGCTGCTGCTAGAGCTGAAGCAACGTCTGAAGAAACGATTACAAAGTTACCTTTTCCTCTTCTTGTTTGCTTAGCGATAACGTTAGCTTCTCTTTCGAGTTGCATGATAAGACCTTTAAATCTTTCAACCATCCATCTACCATCTGAGTCAGTGTTGACATCAAAGATACCAGATACTGCTGTTGAAGATTGTAGAGCACCGATTGTTGCTTTCTGAAGAATTGTTCTAACAACTTCTCTGTTGATTTCCGCTAGGATCTCAGCAGATAGAATGTTAGCTAATTCGCCTTCAGCATCTAATCCGTGGATTGCTTTAAGGTCTTGTGCTAATTCCATTGTGTACTCAGCTTTTAGAGCTCTTGACTTAGCTTCAACTGTAGCTTTCTCGATTGAGAATGCCATTTCAGCAAAGTTAGTGCCGCCGCCGTCGCCTAAAGCTTCAGCTGCACCTGTGTCCATACCACTACCGAATGTAGAAACTGTATCAGCTTCGTCAGCAATAGAGACACCAGCATCTCCTGAATCAGCTACTCCGCCTAAACCTGTTGGTTCAGCTTGATGAGTACCTGTTCCTGAGAAATCAGTATCAGCTTCGTTGAATAGTGCTTCTGCACCAGCTTGAGTTCCATATCTGGACTTCATAGCAAAGATTAAACCTGTAGGTCCAGTCATTGGCTGTACTCCACAGATATCGTATGCGATCAAATTAGGCATTGCTCTTCTGACAAGAGAGATTAATACTGGGTCAAAGTTTGAGATATTTGTACCAGTAGCATTATTCGCAACCTCGGAAATCATATTTCCTTGTGCGTGTGCTGCTTCTTGTCTGAGGGCGATTTCCTGGTTTTCTAACAAGCGAGCTGTAACAGCTTTCTTGTAACGATCCTTGATTTCAGGAGCTTGATCATGCTCTAGAACTGGACCCCATTTTTCCATTAAGTTTGAATCTGCGTTAAACATTTTTTGTTTTCCCCTATTTAGATTACTTATTAAATTTAGTTATAGCTTGAGTGTATCTAGTCATGACATCAGATAAATCAACTTCTTGATTATCTTCGCCTAATAGACTGTCTACTTCGTCAGCTGTTTCATTAACTTCTTTTGTGAAGTATGATTCTTTAACAGTTTTTACTTTCATTTCGAAAGTTTCTTTGTTATCAAAATCAATGTCTTCAACCAAAGATGCTAGTTTTTCAGCTTCAGTTTCAGCAAGCCCTGAAGATTGTTCTCTAACTACTTGAGCTCTTTCGTGAGATTGAACTTTATTAAATAATTCGATTGAATCTTCTGTGGATTTATTGAGTTGTTCTTCTAGTTCAGAAACCTGTGAATTAAGATCATCCACTAAGTCGACTTTACCTTCTGGAACTTCAATGTAATGTTCCTTGAATACTGATTGTAATGAAGTCATGAATTCTTCAGCAATTTCAGTCCTTAGACCTTCAGTAACTGCTAGTTCATTATCTTTCATCCAGTTTTCAACTACATAATTTAGGTATGAATCTACCTTCTCTACCAAAGAGCTCTGAATTTCAGAAACTTCTTCTTCGAGATTTTGCGCGTATTCGCCTTCTAGTCTTTCAATTTCTTGAGTTAACTTAGATGTTAATACAGCTTCGAATATAGCTCCAGCCTTTCCTCTGAATTCATCAGAAAGTGTAGCTTCTTCTTTAACCAATGCATCTAAATCTTCGTCGAAATCAACTGATTCAACTTTAGCTTTAGCATCGCTTGGCTTAGCTTTGATGGTTTTATCCCCTTCGGGTTTAACAACATCAATTGCCTTTTTAACTGAACCGTCATCTTCGGCCTCGTCCATTTGTGACATTTTTGCAAATAGTTTTTGCGCGTCTTCTTTTCTAGCCTTCTTAAGCATTTCAACAGCAGCTTGGATAACACCGGCTTTAGTTTTTGGAATAGATACTGCTTCAGCAACGTCTTCTTCTACAACTTCTTCCGCTTCTTCCTGAACTTCTTCTGCTTCTGTTTCCTCGTCTAAATTCTCATTTTCAACAAGCTCTTCAGAAACTTCTTCTGTTTCAACATGCTCTTCGACTATTTCGTTTTCTACTTTGTTTTCGTCGATTGACATAACATTCTCCCTATTTAGAGTTTTTGAGTTTAGAGAGGAAATTCTTAAAAGCTTTAATTTCAACATCCGGTCTAACCGAACGTTTGGCTTCTTTTATTTCAGTCTCAATTCTTTCAATTTCCTGTGGAACTAATACATCATTCTCCCATATCCAATCGACTCCTTCCATAATACCATTGACAAATGCAGCAGGAGCACTAGGATCCTGTACAATATCAACAGTAGCTAATAGAAAGTCGTCATTCACGAATGTTGTACCTTGTTTCTGCACAAGACTACCCATACCACGACTTGATACTCCAAGCTTTACGCCACCTTCTAACAAACCTTTTACGATTTGTCCCATAGGGGTGTCTAAGATTGAAGCTTTTCCTACAACATCACTTCCTTCAAATCTGAGATCTGTGATTTTGTGTGAAACTTTATCAAGATTGATAGTCGGTCCATCAGGGTGATTTAATTCACCAACCGCTCTACCAGTCTTTACTTGTTCTGTAACGTATTTATCTACCGCTTTTTCTAAAATTTTCTTTTCATATATACGGCCGTTACGGTTTTTCTTATCTGCTTGCATAAATACGCCTTCAATTGCAAGCGATTTCTTACCGTTAACTTTTTCTTCGATAACCTCTATATGGCTATCATTATATTCTGATATTAACTTCATGTTAATCCTCTAAAGATTTTTCTTCCTCTGATGTTTCTCCAGTACTTCTGGAAACCAAAGTTGATGCAATTTCAATCTTCTTTGCATCTAGTCCAGCTGATATTTTGTCAGCCATTATACCATCAAAGCTTTTGTTTGCTGATACATTATCACCTTTTTTCAAATCATTAATTAAATTCTCAATACTCATAGTTTATTCCTCTGCTATTATTTATATAAATGTTGTTCTTAACCGAACCTTGGATCGTCTGGATCAGGCATTACGTTATCACCATCATCAGTTTCTTTATCGATCTGTTTCTTTATAATTTCGATATCTTCGTCAGAAAATCTGAGAACATTCTTTCTTACCCATTCATTAGAGATATATGTACCTACAAATTCATCTAATGAACTAAGCATATCGAATCGCTCTTTCCATATTTCGGCTTCTTTCAATTCAGCAAAATAATTATCTTCAATATAATCAAACTGGATATTTTCTTTCCAATCAGCCCAGTCTTCTTTAGTGATAATACCTTTTAACAATAATTGTGTTTTAAGTAATTGCATGAATAGATCACTAAATCTTTTTCTTAATCTATCAATAAATTTCTTAAATTTTACTTCATCTCTTGTTATTTCAGATGCTCTACCTAGCGAAAATTGTGATTCTTGTTCTAATCTATTAATAGGTACATTAAGTGATCTATATAATTTCTTTTGGAAATATATAATATCTTCTATTTGACCTAAATTTTCGCCACCTGGTAATGTAGATATTTCAGTTCCTCTTCCACCTTCTCTTCTTGGTAAAAAGAAATCTTCCAACATTGACATATGTTTCTTATCGTCTTTTATATCACCAGTTTTAGCATCATATATTAACTTATTTCTATATTGATTCATAATATTTTTTAAATATTCTTCAGCCTTACCTTTAGGCAAGTTACCTACATCAATATAAAAAATTCTTCTTTCAGGAGCTCTTGATATTCTATAAATTACCAATGAGTCTTCCATCATTCTAAGTTGATTTACTGGCTTAATAGCCTTTTGTAAATAACTCATAATTCTTTTTCTGGATTGATCCATTATACCAGATGTTGCATATGCTATTGCATCTGGATGAATTTTTATCCCTTGATTATATTTTCCTAATGCATTATCCTGGAACATATAATATTCTTTTTGTTTTTTAATTATTTTAGCACCAGTCTTAGGATCATCCTCCTCTTCAACTTCTTTTACCTTTCGAAGTTTTGTAGGATCTATATATCTTAATTCTTTTATACCAGCCTTAGGATTTTTTTGATCAATGATTATATGATATGGTAATCTACCATCAACATACCATCTTCTAAAAATATCGTGTGCATAAGAATTAAAATTTAGTAGCGAAAGTAATTTACTAAATTCAATTTGTACCGATTTCTTAATCTTATCAGATGTTTGAACTTCATCTAATATAAGATTTAAAGGCACATCGTCATGATCACCAACAATAGATTCATTGATGATATCTTCGATTGCAGCATCGCACTCAGGCTGACCTGCAATATCTCTATATTTTAAAATGAGATCTATTTCATTTTTAGCCTTATCACCATCTATATCTAGGTAAGCACCAAAATGTCCACCGGCTTGGATAACACCTGCACCATCTTCATCTGTTTTTGGAACAAATGATGGTAGGTTTTTTTCCGCACCTTTTCTATTAATCTCAAATCCAAAAAATTCTGCCATATATTATAACCTCAAAATATTATTGGAGGGATTTCTCCCTCCTCTAATATTATTTATACATCTTATTATGATGTAGTATTTGACTCCCAGTATTGAATTTGCATCTCTACTGTAAATTCTTCTATAGCTGTTGCCTCATCATAGCTGAGTTCAATCGCTCCAACGTTAGTTGGGAAGGTTCCTCTAAAGTCATATTTTTTAACTGATTTACCTGAGTTATCTAATTGTTCTACAATCATGTCAGCCATATAATCAGTTGGGTTTGCAAGTCCAGTATTAGCGCTGTGTGCGTTAATTCCATTACTCCAAATTTCAAATGCATCCCTTACTGCAAAGTCAGTATCATTAAGAACCGTGATTGACCACGCTTCAAATTGTCTGTCTCCTGCCATTAACAGTTTTCTACCTCTGAATGGTACCTCAACGACACCTAAGATAGAAGCTGGTAATTGTGCAGCTTTTACCATAAATGAAGCGACTTCTACATCCGCTCCAACATATGTAGGAAAGTTACATGTAACTTTGAATAGGTTAGGTCTTGCTCCACCGCCTGTTAGCTTTGATTTAAAATCGTCTACGCCTAAAATTGCCATTTTTCTCTCCTATTATCCAGCCACTTCGTTGAAGCTTACGCCAGTTCTTGTTGCAATAAAGTTAAGAGTTATGAAGTTGATAGATCTAGCAGGTTTAATGTATATATCTGCTACAAATCTGTTTGAATCAACAACTTGCCCTGTGTTATTTGAATCGTCACAAACCACTAAAAAGTCTGTAATTCCTCTTCTGCCTTTCACATCTCTTAAGAATGGTTCCAATAAATTTCTAAATTGAGCTCTAGTAAATTCATCGTTAAATTCAAATAGTTGTGCTTTAGCAGCTGTAGAGATTGCTTTTTCTACAGTGACAAATAAACGTCTTACATTAATTCTATCAAAGGCTGATGCTCTGCTTAATAGAGTTTTATCTCCGAAAAGCATTGTACCTTGGCCTGGGAAAGATACCAATGGGTTTACTCTTGCCTTGTAAAGTTCATCTCTCTGTGTTTTAGTTGGGTTGAAAGCTAATTTAGTTACACCTCGTAATTGACCTCTAGTTACACCAGCTGGTGAGAACCATGCGTCAGCTACTTGATCTGTATTAGCACAAAGACCAGCTACTAAACCGGATGCGCCAATATATTGGTAACCATCGTTATACTTATCATACACATATACCGCACCAGAATCCATAGAAGCATATGAAGATGAATTTAATCCACTTGCATAGTCTATTACATTCGTATGTGGTGCAGACGCATTTTCTGTGTCAGCTAATGGTGGTGAAATAAATGCCATACAGTCTTTTCTTAGTTCAGCAATTTCAATTAGCTTAGAGCCAATTTGTCTGCCTGTACCGTCTGCATCTGTAGGAGCAAATAATAGATTTACATCTACTGTTTCTGCGTCCGATAACAGAGTAAGACCTGCATTAATTTCACTATACGTTACAGCTGCTCCATCTAATCCACCATCTAAATCATAGTGTAATACTGATGTGTTAACTGTAAATGCTGCACCTACTGCAGCCATTTTTTGACCAGCTTCGGATAATCCTCCGCCTGATACGTCATGTGATGCCCATCTGATATATTCAGATTGTGCGTTAATTACATCTTTGTAATATATTGAAGAACCTTCTGGGTTCTTAGCATCTTCTGCTTGTGATAAGAATGGGAATACTTCTAATACAGTATTAGGTGTACCAGTAATAGCTCCTGTCTTATCATATACTACAACATGCAATTCGTCGTTAAAGGTTGTGCCTTTGTTTAAATCCAGAGCCATCTGTGATGTTCCTGGAATACTATCTACTTCGCCTTTAAAAGCCCATGAACTGAAACCGTTAGTTCCATCAGTAGCTCCTGCTGTACAAAGATCGACAGATATAGCGTTACCCAACACTCCCGGACATCTTGCTACCCACTCGCCGTGGTTTGCTTCCACGCCGGTAAATGCTTGATAATCCGATTCGTTTTCCAGTAAGACCTCTGTAGATCCGACAGATGCGTTACGCGCGTCGGATGCAACAACTCTTACTACTTTCAAGGCGTTTCCATACTTTAAGAATGATGCTGCCGTTAGAAAGTGTTTTGCGGTGCTAAGATCAGGTGCACCAAATTTTTCTACAAGTTCGTTTTCAGAACCTACTAGAACTACTTCGTTTGCTGATCCCCAATTAAATTGTCCCGAAAATCCACCAATACTGGTAGATACCGCTGGGACGACGTTCGTAGCGTCAATTTCTTTGACTTGAACGCCTGGTGATACTTGAAATGCCATCGCTTTATCCTCTCATTGAGTTAGTTAATATGTTTCATAATACGGATATTCACTAGTATTATTTATATAAATATGGTTCTTAGTGGTCCGTATTGTCGTTTTTCTCAGTAACATCACTCAGTATAAATCTACGGTTAGGGTTGACTGACACCTTAAATTTGGTCATTAGCTTTCTATTAACCAACATTTCAGATGCAGTATCTTTTGTGCTCAATCCAATTTCCGCATTATATGTTTTATTATTAAATCTTAATTCGTGTTCTATTACAGGCCTTTTATCAAACTCTTTAAGACCTCTTTTTGGTTCTGATACATATAGTACTTCACTTTTAAATGATTTACCGCCTTTGGTCCATTTAACATAATCACCATCTGCTTCCATAGTATCTACATGGAACATGGTAGCTGTCGCACTATTACCTGTATCAAATTTAGCTCTAATAGGATCTTCTTCCAATCCTGCTAATATAATTGTTTCTATATAACCTGCCTCTAATCTCATTAAAGGTCTTCTATTTAATTCACTACTGAAATAATCAATAATCATTCCAATAACTTCTTCGTCTGTTTTCTTACCTAATGGCTTACCATCTCTAGGATCATAAGCATTAAAATGGGAACGAATACCAGGTGAACCATTTACTTCTAATACATAAGGTTTACCTTTATGTAAACATGTATCAACGCCACAATATAAAGCACCACTACTTCTTGCAGCATTAACAATTATATCAGCTTCTTCTTGGGATAGTTTATAAGGCTTTGTTTTAGCACCTAAGTGGACATTGTTTCTAAAATCTTTTTCGTTTTGCCTTAATCTTTCAGCTGAACCAATTATTTTACCATCTACTACTAAAGTTCTTACATCCGATTCCATGTCAAAATACTCTTGTATAAGAATTTGAGCATTGAATTTCCATAACGATTGTGCAACAGAAACTAATGATGCCATATCATTAACTTTAGAAACACCAACACCCTGTGTACCAGTAAGAGTCTTTAAAACTACTGGAAATTTACCACCAACTCTATTATGTGCATCTTCAATAGATTTTTTGTTTGATAAAATAGAAGATCTTGGTGTAGGTATATTATTTCTTTCTAGCATGATAACGTTTGACATTTTATTATCACATGCTAACATAGATTCTAAATCATTAATTAGAAAAAATCCGATAACTTGTAATGATGAAACAATAGCTTGTGCAGATAGAGTTTTAATTGCACCAGCTCTTACAAATATAATAGAGTTATGTGTTTCTATTTCTACTTCTTTATCTTTTCCATCTGAATTCTGAATAGTAACACTACCAATTTCTACATCTTTTTGTGATATCCAGGCATCATCTACATTTACTAAATTATATTTTATATTCTTTTTCTTTGCAACAGTCTCAGCCAATTCAGCAAAGGTTCCTTCTTCTCCGCCTTTTCCTAAAACAACAATATGAAGCTCGTCCTGCTCTAGAGGCTCTTCAAATTTTTCTGTAAAATAGTCGTTAAAATTTTCCATTAGAAGCTACTTTTCCATTCGGTCTCAAACCAAATATTTCCTTCATCGTCTTTAGTATATTTATCAGCCTTTACACCATGGCTATCTCTGACAATCCCAAAAGGTAACATATCGTCCTGTATTTCTCTTAATCTTTCTCTATATAATAAGTCTTTCATATTAATATTTGTTAGAGATTCAAACACATCAGTTGAAGTAAACCAGCCGAATAACACTAGATTCATCATAAGGTCATCATGATTAGGAGCAATTGCTTGGAATGAGGTTCCTTTAGACACAAAAGTACTTAACTCTACTATAGTTTGTGAATCGTGTATCATTAATTTCTTTTCTTCAATTAAATCTTTAATAGTCGAACATCCAATTCTTTTTACTCTTTTGGTCATCATAACGCCAACAGCATTTGCCTTAATAGAAGATTCTACAAATAAATTTTCATATTCTAAATCATAGTATAAACCATTACATACAACTGCACCTTGGTCATTACTTTCTACGACGACATAAGCCTCATTATACATCATAGCATATTTGTATATTATATCAGGAAAGAGCATAGGAGATAATTTATTATCTCTAAATGTACCTACTTGTTGAAAAGGCTTTTCTGAAACATCTATAATATTAAATGTACTATAATCTTGGCCTCTCCCTTTTGCAACATCGACACATATAACATAACTGTGTCCATCTTTAGGCTTATCATATAGATAAACATTTTCTTTTATATGAATAGGATCTTTAGCTATTTGAGCTAATAAATGATTTGCATCTATTAAAGTATTACCTCTACCATGAAAGGTGTTTCCAAATTCTTGTTCAAACTGTAATGCTGATGTGTTAGCTACTGTAGATTCTTTCCACTTTTCATCTCTTCCTGGTACATCCCACCAATCTACACGAAATGGAATATACTCATTAGTCTTTTGTGTAGCACCTTCCCATATTTTATGATAAACATTACCTATTCCATTTGCAGTAGATGCAATAATAACCTTTGTGTCTTCACCTGATGAAACAACTGGATAAGTAGATGTATAAAAGTCTGCATCTTTATCAACAAAAGCAAACTCATCTAAAAATAATAGGTTAACAGATAGTCCCCTAATTGAACTAGAAGATGTAGCGTTTGCAATAATTTTTGAATTATTACTAAACTCTATTGACCCCTTATTTAATCCTTTACAGCCTGGCTGTAAAAAGAAAGGAAGATTCTCTAAAGCCAAAGTAATACGAGCTAACATCTCTCTAGCAGTAGCACCTTTGTTAGCTAATAC
>Ga0163179_10000068_pt1 | contig 75965 bp, 51 predicted proteins | sample AtlANTMetagenome_FD_109643 | JGI IMG/M metagenome (GOLD analysis project Ga0163179, IMG submission 109643) | Marine eukaryotic phytoplankton communities from the Atlantic Ocean - Atlantic ANT 2 Metagenome | ecosystem: Environmental > Aquatic > Marine > Oceanic | place: North Atlantic Ocean...
CGGTGGGACTCAAAGACCGCAGAAATCATTTCAACCGTAGCGGCTCCCTCCTCCAGGCCGCAGACCGGTTCCCGGCCCTTGTCCACGGCGGAGAGGAGGTCCTCGATGGCCACCACGTGTCCATGGACATTCCTGACAAGGTCCGGGTTGTCTTCCGGTTGACCGATGCCCGCCGTGGTAATCGGCGACCACTCCCGCGGCTCCCCGGGCGGAGCAAAGGGATTTCCGCGAACGAGGTGAGCAAGAGGGTCGCGGTCGGCCCGAATGGCTATGATTCCATCGCTTCCGACCAGTTGGAGGCCAAACCCGAAATTCGCAGTGTTATCATTGGCCATCGAATCGAAGGTCGCCGTCACCCCGCTCGACATCCGGAAACGCGCATGGAGTTCGTCCCCCGCCAGGGGGCCCAGTCCCTCCGCTCCATCGTAGACGTGTTCCCAGGTCACCGGTTCACCTTCTTTCAACATCTCCGCCGAACAGTGGACCGGCGGCCCGGCCAGGAAGCAGAGCATGTCCATCACGTGGGATCCCAGCACCCACAGGTCCTCCGCTCCTCCCCTCCGGTCACCCTTCCCGCGACCACGAATCTCCAGGAGCCTTCCGATCACTCCATCCTCGACCAGCTTGCGAATGATCCCCAGGACCGGGTTGTAGCGATTGCGGTGTGCCACCGCCACCTTGGTGCCACTCTGTCGGCAGGCCTCGCGCACGCGATCCGCTTCCGCCGGCGTGCGGCAGAATGGTTTCTCCACATAAATGCCCTTCACACCGGCCTCCGCGCAGGCCACCATCATCTCCGCATGCTGGTCCGCGTAGCGCGGGCAGATCGAAACAAACTCCGGATTCCCTTCCGTGAGCAGGCGGCGGTAATCACGGAATCCGCGAGCAGTCTTCAACCGCCGCATCGCTTTCCTCATCCCGGCATCATCGGCGTCAGCCACCCCGACGATCCCGGCCTCCGGGAACCGGAGCCAGACCGTATCAAGCCCGTGACCGTAATCTCCCCGCCCGGTGTGGCCGATCACCCCCACCCGTCGTTTCCTGCGGACTTCCTGCCCGTCCTCCGCAGACCCTGGTTGCGCAACCGCGGCCGCGCCGCTGAGAGAAAGGAACATTCTACGCTGCATACCCACCACCAGTAACCACCATCCTCCCGAGGTCAATCTGATTGCTCAGCCGGGACAGATCCCTAGATTGAAAGGCATTCATGCGTGCCTCCATCCTGCTTCTCATAGGGTTGCTCGCCGGCGCCCCTTGCCCCGCAAACCCCGGCCCCACCAGATACAACGTCCTCTTCCTCATCTCCGACGACCTGACCTACACCGCGCTCTCCTGTTACGGGAACAAGATCTGCTCCACGCCCAACATCGACCGTCTTGCCGCGCGGGGCACGCGATTTACCCGCGCCTACTGCCAGGGAACCTACTGTGGACCTTCCCGGGCCTCTTTCCTCTCGGGCTACTACCCCCATGCCACCGGGGAACTCGGCTACAAAAGCCCCCGGCCGCGCATCGGTGATCGCACGACCTGGCCACAGCATTTCATGGACAACGGCTACCACACCGCCCGGGTAAGCAAGATCTATCACATGGGTGTTCCCGGTGGTGTCGAAAGTGGAGGGGATGGCGCCGACGACTCCCGTTCCTGGCACGAACGCTTCAATAGCCCGGGCCCCGAATGGCGGGCCCCGGGTGACGGGGAAACTCTCCAGAACAATCCCGATGGGAAAAAACCTCCCGTCGGCGGCAATACCTTCGTGGTGGTCGAGGCGGACGGCGACGACTTCGTGCATTCCGATGGGAAGACCGCGGAACAGGCCGTGAAGCTCCTGCATCGTCTTGGAGAGAAACCCTTCTGGCTGGGAGTTGGCTTTGTCCGCCCGCATGTCCCCTTTGTCGCCCCGCGATCCTATTTCGCTCCCTTCAAGCCCTACAGCAGGCTGACCCTTCCTCCCAAGCGCGAGGGAGACTGGGAGGACATTCCCAAGGCGGGAATCAATTACTGCACCAGTGAGAACATGAAAATGGACCTGCGGCGGCAGAAGAAGGCTCTCGGAGGATACTACGCCTCGGTCTCCTACCTGGATGCCCAGGTCGGCAAGGTCCTCGACGCTCTGGATGAAACCGGTCTCACCAACCGGACCATCATCGTCTTCACCAGCGACCATGGCTTTCACCTGGGGGAACACGACTTCTGGGCCAAGGTCAGCCTGCGGGATGAGTCTGCCGGGGTCCCCCTCATCATCTGCGTTCCGGGCAACAAGCCTGCGGTATGCCACTCTTTCGTGGAACTCCTCGACCTCTACCCCACCACCGCAGCTCTCTGCGGCCTCGAGGTTCCCTCCCGCCTGCAGGGCAAGGACATTTCAAGGATGCTCGAGGAGCCGGACCACGAAGTCCGGGAAGAGGCATTCTGCGTCGCTCCCATGCGCAGGGGATTTCTCCTGCGCAACCGGAAGTGGGCTTACCTGCAGTATGGAGAGGATGCCCGCGGGGGACGGGAACTGTTCGACATGACCAGGGACCCCGGACAGTTCACCAACCTTGCTGACGACCCTTCCCACGGCGGGACCGTGCGGGCCTTCCAGCAGCGGCTGGCCACCCGGTTAAAGGCTGTCCGGACCAATGATCTCGGTATCAACTACGACCGCAGGAAGCCCCGGAGGAACTAGCGGCAGGTGCTCCTCCTGAACGCTCACGGCTTGCTCTGCGGGCCCTTTCTCCCTAACCTTGGTTCATCAGCACATCCCAGAAAGCACCCAACGCCACCATGGCCGTGTTCCTCGATCTGGAGAACATCGCCATCGGTGCCCGTGACGCCCGTTATCCCACCTTTTCAATCGCCAAGGTCCTCGAGCGCCTTTTTCTCAAGGGCCACATCGTCCTGAAGAAGGCTTACTGCGATTTCTCACGTTTCAAGGAATTCAAGCGGGACCTGCATGATGCCGCCTTCGAACTGATTGAGATCCCGCATTTCCGGCAGTCAGGCAAGAACTCCGCGGACATTCGCATGGTGGTCGATGCCCTCGACCTCTGTTACACCAAGGGTCACGTGGACACCTTCGTCATTGTTTCCGGCGACTCCGATTTTTCTCCTCTCGTCAGCAAGCTCCGTGAAAACGCCAAGACCGTAATCGGAATCGGCGTGAAGAACTCCAGTTCCGATCTCTTCATCAAGAATTGTGACGAGTTCATCTACTATGATGATCTCGTCCGCACGTCCCCCACCAAGAAGGCCGCCCGGAAGAAGACTGCTCGCAAGGCCACGGCGAAGAAGACTACCCGGAGAAAGACCTCCGATGGTCCCACCACGGAAGAAGCCCTCGACCAAGTGGCCGACACCTTCGAGGCTCTTCTCCAGGAACGAGACAGCGACGAAGCCATCTGGGGCTCCATGATCAAGCAGGCACTCAAGCGTCGGAATCCGGGCTTCAACGAACGCGCCCACGGCTTCCGGTCCTTCAATGAGGTCCTTCTTGAGGCCGAGGAAAACGGCCTGTTGCGACTCGAGGCCGACGAACCGTCCGGCGGCTATACCGTCCATCCGGCCTGAGCCGGACTCCTCCTCTCATCCCTCGCTTCGCCCGGCCTTCCCTAGGCCACATTGGTGTAGACCGCCTGCACGTCTTCATCATCCTCCAGCTTGTCGATCAGGGCCTCGATGTCATCGAGCTGGCCCTCACTGAACTGCTGGGGATTATTGGGAATTCGCTGCAGGCTGGCCTTGCTCAATTCAATTCCCAGTTCCTCACACCCCTGGGAGAGCGACCCGAAATTGGTGAAATCACCGTAAATGAATACCGTCCCCTCGTTCTCCTCCATTTCCTCCAGACCGTGATCGATGAGCTCCAGCTCGATCTCTTCCAGGTCCTGTCCGTCCCTGCACTCGAACTGCAGGACGGCCTTGCGGTCGAAGAGAAACTGCAAAGACCCGCTGTTAAGCATTTCGCCGCCCGCCTTGTTGATGGGCGTGCGGACATTGGTAATGGTGCGGTTGGTGTTGTCGGTAGCCGTCTCGATGAAGAGCATCACCCCGTGCGGCCCCTTGGCCTCGTAATTGATCTCCGAGATATCCGCCATGTCCTTGCCCGCGGCCCGCTTGATAGCAGTCTCGATATTGTCCTTGGGCATGTTCTGGGCCTTCGCGTTCAGGATCGCGGTACGCAGCTTGGAGTTGCTGTCCGGATCAGACCCACCCTCCTTGGCCGCAATCGTAATCGTCCTCGCGAGCTTCGGAAAAACCTTGGACATCTTGTCCCACCGCTTCTCCTTCGCAGCTCGTCGATATTCAAATGCACGTCCCATAGACGGACGAACTGTAGGTCCGCTTCCCCCCGGATCTCAAATCTCAATTTCGGGAATTCCCCTGCCTTCCCTGCCTTGGTCCTTTCACGACCCTTCCGGCAGCCGTGGGAATAACCAGTGGTCCGAAAAGCCGGGACTCCTCCTGATCGCAGCCGGCAAGGCAGGCCCCGGCCCGCGCTCTTCACTTTAGTGTTCAGTATTGCATCATCCCCGTTCATAATCAGGAACTCCATCCCACCGGCCTGAACACCTCTTTTCCAAATACCGAATCCACACCGTTGCAGCGCAAGGGCGGATGAACACAGAAATCAAACTCCTCCACCCCCCGCTTACCGGCCCCTTCCCCCCGGACCGGGCTGCCGACCCCACCTTTGACCTCGTGGTCAGGGAGCTGGGCAGGGCCAGGGAACGGGTGGAGATCTTCATGTATGTCTGGCGCTCTGACGAAACAGGCACCCGGATCGGCGAAGCTGTGCTGGAGGCCGCCGAACGGGGGGTGAAGGTCCACATCATCAAGGATCTCGGAGCCCTCATGTGCGAGGTCATCGAGATGAACCGCAAGCCCTTCTTTCCCCGGAAGGTCGCCCTCTACAAGCGGATCGCCTATAAACTCATCGGATACAGTTTTCCCGACACTTTCGTGACGGATACGTATGACCAGAAGCTCGGGGAGCGCCTCCTCGCACACCCCAACGTCACCGTCGAGTGGATCAACAAGACCCACACCAAGTACTACATCTTTGACGAACGACTCCTCATCACCGGCAGCATCAATATCGAGGACCGCCACCAGAACTATTTCGACTACATGCTCGCCCTGACGGGCCCCGCCATTGTTCAGCGACTCCGTTCCCGGATGAGCGGGAAAGAACCCTACGATCCCCGGCGCTCTCTCGATTTTCTCTGCAACGTCCATTACGGGGACAGAGAGTCCATCTTCGAGATCAAGCCCGGCGTTCTTTCCCTCATCAGGGAGGCCCGGGAGTCGATTTACGTTGAAGTCGCCTATATTGGAGATCCCCAATTTGGCAATGCCCTGATTGCGGCAGCTGAACGCGGCGTGCGCGTCACGGTCTTGTTTTCGAAGGAGGCCAATATAGGGAACGACGTCAATTACTGGGCTGTTCACGAGCTTTATATCCGTTCGCTGGGCCGCATCGAGGTCTACCTCACTGAAACCATGATCCATGCCAAGCTTCTCCTCTTCGACGAGAAGGTCGTGCTCACCGGCTCCTGCAACATGAACATCTTCTCGCTGCAGAAGGCCGCCGAACTCAATCTGGTGATCCGGAAGCAGCCAGCACTCCTGGAATCCCTGCGTCGCCTCATCGACAAACGCCTTGCCGCCAGCAGCAGGGTACAGAGCAGGGGAGAACTGACCCGCTTCAATCCCCTCCTCGCTCATTTGCAGCAATTCCACCAGAAGTTGAATCCGAATTAGGGTATACAGGCTGCAGGCAACAGTATACAGACAACCCATCAGTGCTGCGTTCACTGCCTACCGGAAATGAGCTCCCATCAGATCACTCTCAACTGGAAGCGCGACGGCCAGGGCTTCGGCTACAAGGAGTATTCTCGCGATCACGATCTCGACTTTGGCCATGGTGTAACCCTCCGTGCATCCGCCGCTGCCGATTACCTCGGCACCAAGGAGGTCCCCGACCCCGAGCAGGCCTTCGTCGCCTCCCTTTCGAGTTGTCACATGCTGACATTTCTCGCCTTTGCCTCCCTTCAGAACCTCACGCTGGAAAGTTATACGGATGCGGCGGTCGGCTTCCTTGAGAAAGGAGAAAACGGCAAACCAGTCCTGAGCCGGGTCGAACTCCACCCCGTGACGGTCTGGGCAGAGGGCGTAACGGTGTCTCCCGAGAAACTTGAAGAGCTCCACCATAAGGCCCATGAGGAATGTTTCCTCGCGAACTCGGTGAAGACCGAGATAACCACAATCCTGTGAGTCTGCTTCCCCGGGGAATTTTCCCCGGGCGGTCGTTTCTAACTTCCCGTCAAGGGGTCCTTTGCTGACTTGCTCCCCGGCGGATCGCGGACCCTTGGGCCGTCATCTCTGCCCAACGCCGGGGCTCCACTGGCCCTTCTCAGGCCCAAATAGCCTGCAGAACCTTGTTTTGATCTGTGTATGTCCCTTATTGTTAATTATTTGCTCAAAATACTGTAAAAATTACAAAAAGATTCGAACGTATTATATTCGGGGAGGTCTTACATTCTGAAGTCTACGGTTATCGGGGCTTCTCATGTAAGGGTGACCAGCAGTTACAAGATTCTCCAGCCTGTGCCAGCACGGGCTGCCAGAGGTCTCTAACTCGGCCGCCAGGGGATCAGCAGCCCCTGGCGGCCTTTTTTTTTCAGCCTTTCGGCCGGCCCACGGGTTTTCCTTCCTCCACCCGCTTCCGAAGGGCTGCCAGATCGTCTTCGATCCGCGCCAGAATCTCCAGGGTGTCCTGCTCATCCGAATCGGGAAGCAGTGAGAGCTCCTGCATGGTCGAGACAATCACCCCGATGAACAGGTTCAGGATCGTGAACGTGGCAATGATGATAAAGGGGACGAACACCACCCAGGCCCACGGATGAACATCCATGACGGGCCGCACGATTCCCATCGACCAGCTCTCCAGGGTCATGATCTGGAAAAGGGAATAGAGGCTTTTTCCAATACTGCCAAACCAGTCAGGAAAATCCGCTGCAAACAACGATGTGGTCAATACTGCTGCCACATAGAAAAAAACAGCCATCACGGCCATCACCCCACCCAGCCCGGGGATCGCATGCAGGAAGGCTGCCACCACCCGCCTGAGCTGGGGCAGAACGGTAAGGAGACGAAGAACCCGAAACACCCGCAGGACCCGCAGAACCGCCAAGGCCCCCCCGCCCGGCAGCAACGCGATGGCCACCACCACGAAATCAAAAACATTCCAGCCCGCGCGCCAGAAGCGCATCCGGTAAGCCGCCAGCTTGGCGGCAATCTCCACCACGAAAATGACAAGGCAGACAAGGTCCACTCCCCCAAGGGCGGGGCCCAGCGCGTTCATCAGATCCCCGTCCGTTTCCAGCCCCAGGACGACCGCATTGATCAGTATGACAGTCACTATGAGGCGCTGGACGGGCCTCGATTCAATCCAGGTCGCCAGCTTCCGCCGCCACTCTGCCACGCCTACTTCCAGGAACCGAAGATCATCCCCACTCATATGCGGAGCCTATCCTAAACCATTCTGCCTGACCTCCCAACCAGGAAGAATCAGTCACCCGAAAAGGCCGAAGATTTCATCCTCACTCAGACTGGCTTCCCCACTTCCTTTCTCCACCTCCAGGGTAGCCGAGATCAACTTCTTCTTGCGCTCCTGGAGGGCCAGAATCTTCTCCTCCACCGTATCCCGGGTGATCAATTTGTAGGAGGTCACCACGCGCTCCTGCCCGATCCGGTGAGCCCGGTCCGTAGCCTGAGCTTCCACCGCCGGGTTCCACCACGGATCGATATGAATGACGGTATCCGCCCCCGTCAGGTTCAATCCCACCCCTCCTGCCTTCAGGCTGATCAGGAAAACGGGCACGCTGGATTCCTGGAACCGCCGAACAACCTCCCCTCGATTCCTCGTCTGACCATCCAGATAGCAAAACTCGTGTCCGAGCTCTGCCAGCATGGGCACGATCCCCTGCAACATCTGCACGAATTGGCTGAACACCAGGACGCGATGTCCTCCCGCCACGGCCTCCTGAAGCAAAGCCTCTAGCTCCTCCATTTTGACCGAACCATCCTCTCCCACCTCCGGAAGATCCAGCAGGCGCAGATCGCAACACGCCTGCCGCAGGCGCAGGAGGGCCGTCAGGGCGATCATTCGTTTGCGCCCCCCTTCTGCACTGGAAATCAAACTGCGGCTTTCCTTCAGCATGGCTTCGTAAACCTCCCGCTGCCGGGGGCTGAGATTGCAATAGCGCACCTGTTCAATCTTACCGGGCAGGTCCTTGGCCACCTCTTCCTTGAGTCTCCGCAGGACCACGGGCTTCAGGCGCCGGGCCAGTCTGCCCTGCAGAGCGGGTGCCCCTCCCCTCGCAAGCGGCTTTTCGAAGCGTTCCGCAAAACGCTCCCGCTCGCCGAGATAGCCGGGCATGACGAAGTTCATGATCGACCAGAGGTCGCGAACAGAGTTCTCAATCGGCGTTCCCGTCAGCGCAAAACGGTGCTTCCCACGCAGGCGACAGACGGCCCGGCTCACCTGTGCCTTCGGATTCTTGATGTGCTGCGCCTCATCGAGGACAACGACCTCGAATTCCCGCTCCTGGTACAACTCGAGGTCGACCCGGAGTAACGCATAGCTTGTGACCAGGAGATCCGCCCCGGGGTGGGCGGCGAGGACCTTCTTTCGTTCCCGCCCCTCAATCGCGACCGCCTCCAGGTCCGGCACGAACCGCTCCGCCTCCGCAATCCAGTTGTGTACCAGGGAAGAGGGACAGACCACCAGCGCAGGCCCTCCGCGCAGGGCGAGAAAGGCAAGAGTCTGCAGGGTCTTTCCGAGCCCCATGTCATCCGCCAGGATCCCTCCCATGCGCAGGTCCGCCAGGGTCCATAACCACTTCACTCCTGCGAGCTGGTAGGGACGGAGGACCTGTTTCAGCGCGCCGAATTCCAGCTCTGTCCCAGCCGGTTCAGTCCATGGGCCCTGCTTGTCGGAAAGCAGGCTCAGCTCAGCCGCGCTCTGCCTCAGGTAGGCTGCCTGTCGATGATCCATCCGGAATACTCCGGGCCGCTGCTGCTCAGGATCGCAGTCCGCGAGCGTCTCCAGGGCTTCTTCCACCTGCCCGGCATCCAGGACCGCCTGCCGATCTCCTCCAAGGGCATGGCTCGACCGTCCCGTCGCAAGCAATCGCTGCACCGCCGCCTGCGTCAGCTGCGTTCCATCACCGGCTTGGTAATGAACCGACATTTCAAACCAGTCCCCGGCCTGTTCCTCCAGGCGATACACGGGCCGAAGCGGCACAATGTCCTTCGCAAACTCCGCGAAGCGCTCCCCCTTGATAATAGTCCACTCCGGATCGAGGCTCCTCACCCCATGCGCATGGAAACGCAGGATCGCCTCCCGCTCCCGCAGCACAAATCGCCCCTCGCGGCCCGGCCCCTCGAACCCCCACTGCCTCAGCACATCCTCGGCCCACCGCTCAAGCTCCGGGCTGGCCACCATTTGTTTCCCCCCTTCCCCCGGGATCAGTTCCGCTTCCTCGATTCCCGCCGCCCGCCGCCGCCCGCCGTAGAGGAACGTCATTTGCCCCTCGAGGTGATTAAGCGAACCCTCAAAGGAGACCTCCACCTGCGGCACGGCAGCCTCGGCAAGGCCTGCTCCGACCTCTTCTCCAATCTCAAACCACTGCCCCAGCTCGGCCAGGCGTGCCCGCGCCTCGACCGGGTTGAGCAGAAGCCCTCCCTCCAGGATCGGCTCCAGCACCCCCGGCAACCCGAGGGCAAGCGGGTGCAGAGTCCCCTTGGCCGCCTCGAATCCCCATGCGGAGTTCCGCTCCACCATCGGCTCCACCCCACTCGGCCAGGAGACCAGCAACCGGTCATTCCTTGACTCCACCGCGGCACGTCTCAACTGGCGCGCCACGATCGCATTTTCCGCTTTCCCGATACTCACCCGCGGATGACCGGTGAGCCCTTCCAGCAACTGCAAAAACTGGCCCCGATCCAAGCTCACGGCCCCCGGAGGCTCAATTGGAAAGAGACGTCGGAGGGTTTCCAGCAATCGTCCATCCTGCTCATCCACCTGCAACACGTAGTCCGGCCCCCAGGTCGTGAGAAGGTGCTCCTCCCCTTCGTATTCCGTTCCAAAAACCACCAGCAGCTGACCCCGCTTCCAAGCCTCGGAAAGCTTCAGAGGCAGCATCACGCGACAAGTCACAGGATAAGCCTCTCCATCCAGGGATTCCCGCACGACTGGCCAACGACTTTCCAGTTCCGTCACCTCACTCGGTGGGGCCTCGTCGACAGACAAGCTCGGAGCGAGCACCTCCAGGCCCACCGCCACCGCATGTGCGCAGACCCGTCCTTCGCGCCGGGCCATCAGGCAGCTGCACTTGTTTTCCATGTGCGTGGCGGAAATGATCTTCATGCGCACCCGCTTCGGCTGACCTCCCATCATCACAACCCCCTCCAGCCAACCGTCCCGGTACACGGCCTCGCGCACGAGACCACTGCGATGCATCTCCCGTGCCGCCTTCATTTCCCGCCATCCCCCGGCCTCCATGAGGAGATCTCGTGTCAACTCCGGTACGCTCATGCTGTCACCGCTCAGGGCCCTACCCCTTTCAGTCCACCGGGGGCAAGCCGCGTCATGCAGGTCCTCATTGCTCTTTCCCGGGTTGAAGGCTCTCCGGAAATACCAGAAAGGGGGTCAGCTTCTCAACAGTCTTGGCTCCGATTCCCGGCACCCGCAGGAGATCGAGGGGTGTTCGGAACCTCCCGGCCTCCCGCCCTTCCAGGATCCGTATGGCCATCACCTCCCCAATGCCGGGCAACCGCATCAATTCGTCACGAGCGGCCTGGTTGGGGTCAATGGAATGCGCTTCCGGGGGAGGGGCTTTCCGCTTGTCCTCACCTTCCTCTTCCAGCTCCAGCTTCCTCTCCACCCGGCGCTCTTCGGGAAGAGCCTGCCAGTTGGTGTAATTCCAGGCTCCTACCCGGCGCGAAGCAGCAGAAAGCTCTTCATCAGCGAGGCGATCCTTGTATTCCTCACGGCTTACTCCCTTTTCGCGAGCCCGCGCCACGCCGAACGCGCGAGCGAGTCCCTCCCTGACGAGAACTCCCCCGAGGTCTCTTCCCTTCGCGTCAGTAATGAATCCGTAGTAGCGCTTGAAGCGGGGGTTCCCGCGTCCATCGGCCCAGGCTGTATGCACCGTAAAGGGCTCAGCAAGAAGGATCGCCACCCGCTTCCGGGCAGCAAGACCCAGTTCCTTGGCGAGAGTGATCGATGCCTGCTCGTTGCCTCCTGCCCGGGCCATTCCGAAATAAGCGCGCTGCGAACGCAGCCTCCGCTGGTCAGTCCCGTTTCGATCCGTGGTCTCCAAACAATCAACTCCATACAAACGCACTACGTGCGTCGCACCATCAGGAAAAAGAACCGGGAAGCTATCCCCGTCGGCCCATTCCGACTGCACCAACCGGCACCCGGCAAAGGCCGTCAACTCCGACCCGGAGCCGGTTGCACGCTGGGCCTCCACTACCCCGGTGGTAGCTACCAGCCAAATCACGGTAATCAGGATCGCGCGCACTGCCCGAGCTTATCGCCCCAACCGCGACACCGGAACTCGAAAGTCGTGACGCCTCAATAGCAGCGGCGGCCGTGCCCGCGGCCATGCCAATGTCCCCGCCCATGGTTCCCGTGGCCGTGGCCCGAATACCCCCATCCCCGCCCGTGGTAACCGTGACTCCGCCGGTGATAACTCGCCCGGTGATGACTCCGGTTACGATCCCCGTCAGCGATTGCATAACCCACGACCCCCGCCGCAACCGCCGCCAGAGCAGCCCCCTCGGGTGTGATCACATCCACCGGGTAGCCTTGGGAGTCATACATCGTCGTACAGCTCGTGCCACCTCCAAGCACAAGGGTAAGCAGGGCCGCCAGAAGAGAAAGTCGTCGTATCATGATATCCGTTGGACCGGGCAAGGGTGCCCGGTATTCAACAAAAACCTCTCCTTTCCGAATAACGTGCCCGTCCTCCGGGACCACGAGTCCGAATCACTCTCTTGGGACGCCGGAGCAGGACCTGTCGCTTCAACCCTGCTACCGGGACTGTGCGAAAATCCACTCGTGCACCTTCTCATCGCTGTAGACCTTGCCACCCACACCATGCCCCTCGCCTGCGAACTCGGTATACTTGACCTTCGACCGGGCCTCCTTGAGTGCTTCCACCATGGCCTGGCTCTGCCCTACCGGAACAATTTTGTCGTCCTCCCCGTGGAACACCCAGATCGGCACCTTCTTGTAATCATCCACCGCACCCGGGTTCCCACCTCCTGCGACAGGCACTGCCGCGGCCCACATTCTGGGTTCCTGACCCAGCAGCTGAAATGTGCCGTAGGCGCCCATCGAGTAACCGGTCAGGTAGACCCGCCTGGGGTCCACAGGAAGTTTCTTCATCAGCTCCTCCACGATTTTCACGACGCCATCCGCCTTGCTTCCGATCCAGCCCAACTGGTCGGGATTCTGGGGCGCGATCACAAAGCACGGTCGCCTGCGGTAATTGTCGTCCCCGGTGAAGGCATTGGCCATCCGGGGCTCCTCCGGGGTCATCACATCACCCCCCCTGCCATGCAGGTAGACAACAAGGGGATACCCTTCGCCCTTCGCCCGCCGCATCTTTCGTGCTCCATAAATCCGATACTTGAGCCCATGTGCCTCTGTGCGTTCCCATTCCCCGGTGAGCAGCCTGGCAAACTCCTTGTCTGCATCCCCGGCTTCCTCTCCCTTCTCGTTGGAAGATCCCGCTTCCTCCCTCTCTTTCACATAGTCCTGGTCCGCCTCCGAAAGGGTGGAGAGGGAAATCGTGAAGATTCGACGGTCCCGCTTGCGCCGGATGGTCACCTTGCCATCCCGGGAGCTGACATACTCTGCCAGCAGCGTCCTGGAGCCGTCAGCGGTTTTCCACGCCCGCACTTCAGCCGAGGCCAGGGGAGCAAGGAGCATGGTAAGCAGGAGGGCAACAAGACACTTCATGACCTCCCAAGCGTGACCCGATTTGCCTCTCGTGCAAATGAATTCCACAGACGCCTACTTCCTCCCCCGGCGACGTTTGGTGCCCCGGGGTAGCCAAAGCGGCTTTCCTAACCGGTGATTCCCAGCTTCCTCCCTGCCCGCCCTGACAAGAAAAAGCAGTGCCAGGTAATCATACCCTCCATGTGCAATAATAGCTGCGGCAAGATTCCCCGTCACGAGGACGAGCCACCCGAGGAACAGTCCCATCAACGTCGCGAGGAGGACGTATTCCCGCGTGGCGCAATGCGCCAATCCGAAAAGCACGCTGGCCGCCACCAGCCCGGCCCAGTCTCCCCATAACCGTGCGAGGCCCCCCTGAACCAATCCGCGGAAGAAAAGTTCCTCTCCCACCCCGGCCAGAATCGCGACTACCAGCAGGTCCATCCCCCGGCAGGGGCGAAACATTGGTTGCAAGGTTCCCTCCACATAGCGCATGAGGCCCTTCAGGGGCCCGACGGGAAAGTGCCAGAGGAGGAGCAGAAGCCCGAAGAGGCTCAGCGTTGCGAGGATTCCCAACCCCACCTCAAGTTGTCCCAGTTGAACCCACTCAGGAACCGGCAAGCCAAAGACCAGGCCAAGGACCACGGCGAGCGCCCCCAGCCCTCCCTCCACGAAAAGAGTGAGTGTGAGGAGCTGACGCCGCGTGAAATCAGGAGAAGCACCCATCACTGCTCCCGATGACTCTACGCCGTTCTCCACCCGGGTCCACGCCAAGCCAGTGCTTCACCCCGGTTTTCCCCGCCTCAGATTTCGAGGCCGGACCCATGACGGACATCCCGGGAGAGCCGGGCCCCCGATCCGGCCCGGATGGCAGCCCCGTCACATGAATATTCCGGTCGCCACCTTGCCGTGCACATCCGTCAACCGGAAGTCGCGTCCGGCGTAGCGGTAGGTGAGTTGCTCATGATCGATTCCAAGGAGGTGCAGCACGGTGGCATGAAAATCGTGAACGTGCATGGGATTGTCCTGCACGTGCATACCGAACTGGTCAGAGGATCCGTAGGTCAGGCCTCCTTTCACACCACCACCGGCAAGCAGGTAGGAAAAGGCCGTACTGTGATGATCCCGCCCGGGCTTCGCATCCTTCTTTCCCTCGGCAAAGGGCGTCCGCCCAAACTCGCCACCAAAGACCACGAGCGTGTCGTCCAGAAGTCCACGCTGTTTGAGATCCGCGATCAGGGCGGCAGCAGCCCTGTCGGCATCGGCACAGAGCTTGGTGTGCCCCGCATTGTGATTCTTGTGGGTATCCCAGGGCTGATTGCTTCCGTCACTGGTGTAATAGACCGTCGTAAAACGTACTCCGCGCTCAGCCAGTCGACGGGCCAGAAGGCAGGAATTCGCAAACCGGCTCCTGCCATACATCTCCCGGGTGGCTTCCGGTTCGTCGCCAAGATCCAGGGCATCGCTCGCCTCCATCTGCATCGTGTAGGCCGTTTCCATCGCACGAATCTCTGCCTCCAGTTCGGAATCCTCCCCGCGATCCCGGAGATGGGCTTCATTGAGCCCTCCCAGCAAATCAAGCTGCCGCCGCTGCTCGTCGTAACTGAACTTCCGGCTCCTGACGTGGGGAAGAAGCTTATCAACCGCCACGTCCCGCGTAATGATGCTGGTGGCCTGATAGCGGGCCGGCAGGAACCCATTGCTCCACAGAGCGGGTCCCACAACTGTCTTGGGACTCGGACGCAGCACCACATAGCCCGGCAGGTTCCTATTCTCGGATCCCAGCCCGTAGAGCGCCCAGGAACCCAGCGACGGCCGGGTGGGCTGCACCACGCCCGTATGCATCTGCAACAACGCGGGCTCGTGGTTGGGCACATCGGTGTGCATGGAGCGCACGATGCACACGTCGTCCGCAAGTCTGGCGAGGTTGGCGACGCTCTCGCTGAATTCCAGCCCACTTTCGCCGTGCCTGCTAAACTTGAACGGCGAGGGCATGAAGCCCCCCTTCTTGCCGCGGTAGAGTTTTCCGTCGGGCTTCTGCCCTTCATACTTCAGCAGATCCGGCTTCGGGTCGAAGGTATCCACGTGGGAGGGGCCCCCGTTCAGGAAGAGAAAGATCACCCGCTTGGCACGGGCCGGGATATTTCCCTGCAGGTTGCGCGCGGGATTGGCTGCAACCGCCATTCCGCTCTTTTGCTGCAGCACCCCCGCAAGGCCCATCATGCCTGCCCCTCCAGCCAGGCTGCGAAGCATTCGGCGTCTACTCGGTCCGGGAGGAGGGGAATTAATCACGATAGAGAAACGCGTTGCTGCACAATACCACCTGAGCGAAGCCTGCCCAGTCCGGATCCCCCTGGCCGGAGCCTTCCTGAAAGTAGCGCAGGCTACGGACCCGCTCCTGCTCATCCGGAAGCCGCGAGAGCACCCTGCGAAAGATCAGGTTCACTCCCTCTTCCACCGTCGAGTCGCCCACATGGGCAGCCAGTCTGGCGGCCCGCTCCGCCACAAACGGGCTGTTGAGCAGATACAACTTCTGCATCGGCGTGGTCGTCACCACCCTCCCGGCAGCGTGCACATTGGCATCCGGGTAATCGAATTGCCGCAGGAAGGAATTCAATTCCTTGCGGCTGATGCGTCCATACACCGTTCGGCGCACGTTCCCGGGAGCGCTCACTTCCACGGAGGGCCCACCCGGGTCAGCCGAGGGCAGTTCAGCGCTCGCTGCCAGCATCGCGTCACGCAGCATCTCCGCACTCAGGCGTCGCCGGTTCATACCTGCCAGCAGGCTGTTCTCCTCCCGGCGGGTAGCGCCCTGCCGGTAGGTGGAAGAGAGGACCAGGTCACGCACCAGTGCCTTGATCGACCAACCTTGCGCGCGAAATCGTTCCGCCAGGTAGTCGAGCAACTCGGGATGGCTCGGCCGCTCACCAGTCGTTCCAAAATTGCTCGCTGACCTCACCAGCGGCGTGCCAAAGATCTCGCCCCACAGCCGATTGACCATCACACGGGCAGTCAGTGGATTACGGGGGTCAACGATGGCCTCTGCCAGCTCCTTCCTGCCACTCCCCTCGGTGAAGGACGCCCGTTGGCCGTTGTCGGAAAGAACCCTGAGAAACCCCCTGGGAACCACGGGTCCCTTGTCCTCGACATTGCCTCGCACGAACACATGCAGGTCGCGCACTTTCGCGTCCCTGACAACGTGCAGAGTGCGCTCTGCCACCTTGCGCTTCTCCATGTCGGTGCTGGCAAAGACACCCGCCAGAGCATGGTAATCCTCGGTCGTGATGGGGTCGAAGAAGTGATCGTGACAGCGGGCACAGGCCACGGTCAGTCCCAGAAGGCCCCGCGTCACCGTGTCAACCCGGTCCTCCCATTCCTCGGCCAGGACATCGAGGCGTCCACGGTTGTAATACTGGGGTCCAAGGCCCAGAAAGCCCAGAGCCGCAAGGTCCTTGTCTCCATGGTGATCGGCCGCCAGCTGCAACCTGACGAACTGGTCATAGGGCAGGTCACGGTTGAAGGCATCAATCACCCACCGGCGATAGTGGTGCGCATGGGGATAGAAGAACTTCGCATTATTTCCCACCTGGTGGGCCTGGTCCTCTGCGAAACGGGCTACCGGCAGCCACATGCTGGCAAGGCGCTCACCGAACTCCGGGCGAGCCAGAAGCAAATCGACAAGCTGCTCGTAAGCCCGTGAATCGTTATTCTCTACAAACGCCTCGAGCTCCTCTGCACCCGGGGGAAGACCGGTCAGGTCGAAACTGAGGCGGCGGATCAGGGTGGCACGGTCGGCCTCGGGCTCCGGCCGCAACCCAGCCCCTTCCAGGCGCTTAAGCACAAAGCGATCAAGATCGCTGCGCGGCCAGGACTGGAGAACCACTGCCGGGAGCGGGCTCTTGCGTGGAGACTGGAACGACCAGAACTGACGGGCCTCCTGCCAGTCGACCTCCTGCTCGGCCCAGACCCCGAAGGGCCCCGCTGAAAGCAGCAAGGAAGATGCAGTTACCGCGACCCGGATGCGCACGCCCCCATTACGCGCCAGGATCCACCGATCTCACAGCAAAAAGATCCCCACCGCCCTATCGACGCTTTGGAACGCCCAGGTCCCAGCAGCGGACTTCCTTATCATTTCGGCAGTAGACCCGGCCATTGGCGAGGGCGGGATGGGACCAGACCAGAAGGCGCCCCGCCACCCTGTGGGTGGGATCAATAATCCGGGTGCGTGCAAGCTCCTCATAGCCCTCGGGCGAAAGTCTCGCACTGATCATTTCCCCATGATCGTTAAAAATCAGGGTAAGGCCGGTTGGCTCGTGGTGAATCGTAAAGGCATGCGGCCAAGGTCCTCGCCCCGAGCCATCTGCCTTCAGGAGGGGTTGCGGGGTAGCCCAGACTCTTTCCCCGCTCTCCATCTTTACACAGCGGAAAAGGCCTCGCTGCCCTCCCGAGTAAATGTAGCCACCGCTTGTCCAGGCGGTGTTCATCACCCCGGCCACTCCCTTGCGCAGGTTGCGCCCCCATACCAGCCGGGCTGACCTGCCATCAGGAGCAACCCGCACCGCTCCCGACTTGTTATTGAAGCCCATCACGAACACCAGATCCTTCCACACCCTCGGAGCACCGATGGCCATCCCATACTCCGGCTTGAAGGGAACGCTCCAGTGGAGCGCACCCGTGTCCGGGTCGAGCCCGTTCACATTCTCAGCATCCCATACCAGAAGCTGGCGGTGACCGTTGATGGTCTCGATCACGGGCGTGCCATAACCTGCTTCCCGCGCATTGAGCGCCTTCCACTTTTCCTCTCCCGTTTTCCGGTCGAAGGCCACCACCGTGCTGCCCTGTCCACCCACCACGCAGATCAGGAGGTCCTTGTGCGCCAGGGGATGCCCCGCGGTCCCCCAGTGCGGCGTTTCGAATTCGTAGTCCGCAAGGAGATTCCTTGCCCAGACCAGCCTGCCTCGATCAGCAGTGTAGGCGTGCAGGTGCCCCTCCGCCCCGAGGGTGTAGACCATTCCCCTGTATACCAGCGGAGTCGTTCTGGGACCAATCGCGTAGGGAAACACGGAGGAATAATTCGCCTCGTAGCTGTGCTCCCACAAAAGCTCACCATCACTCTCCTTCAGGCAGAGGACGCGCTCCCTGCCGGGAATACGGGCGCGCACAAAGTTGATATTGGTCCCCGGTTCCAGCTTCTGCGGAACATAGGGCCTGGCCTGCCGGTCCATGAGAAAAACCCGTCCCCCCGAAACCGCGGGACCAGCATAGCCACTCCCCAGCGGGGAGGACCAGAGGAGGCGTGGGGCCCGCTTCGAGAAATCGAGTTCCACTCCCGCCTCACGCCATACCGCATCCCTGTCCGCGCCCAGGTATTGAGGCCAGTCATCGCCCGCCAGGGACAGGCTACTCAGGAGAACCAGGGCAAAAACCAGACGTTTCATGGCCTTCTCGTCCCCAAAATGCACTCCCAAGTCAAGGGCCACCCAGCCAGTTGCGAGTCGGCCCCGTCAGAAGGTCACCGGGGTTGATCCCGGCCGGACAATCCTGCGCCCTTCTTTTGCTGACCCGGAGGACACCGGGGGCACACCCGGGTCTCCAACGGCTTATGGCCCCTCGACCCCGGCATTGATCACCCTGGTCTTGGCCCACTCGTCCCCGAGGCGAAGAACCGGTTCCGGAGTGTCCTGCCGAGTCAGGAGAACGATCAGCTCTACCACGGGAAAGAGAGGAATCAGAAGGACGGCATTGCGAAGCGCACCGGCTCGCCAGTTGCCCGCGAGGCTCACTCCCTCCGAGGTGACGGCCTGGATTTTCATCGCCCGCTTTCCCACACTCTGGCCCTGCAGGAACGGAAGCGAATCCCTCGTCAAAATGTAGGCCGCGAAGGTCAGCAGGGAGAGCCTGCTATCGAGACTGATGAGAGGGAGGACGTTGAGCATCTGCACGCCCAGCGCAAGACCTACTCCGATCATCCAGTCTATCAGGGTCGCTACAATCCGGCTGCCCAGACTGGCATCCGCACCGGGGACCTGGACCGCTTCGGAAGAGGACGCAACACCCGGTTCGGGCGCGGCCTCTTCCTCATCTCCCTCCGGCGTCCTCTTGATCCTGACCTTGAGAGGCACGAAAGGCTTTTCCTCCGAGGACGGCGCGGAAGAATCTGCCCCCCGCAGCGACCCGGTCCCAGCCGCATCAGGTGCTGAGACGGCTCCCGGGGAGTCTTCTGAGTCGGATGAAACGTGCGGACCCTTTCCCATGACACCAACACAGTCGGACATTTCCGGCCAGAGGTCGAGGGCAATCCGGTTTGTCCATCCCGGAATCTCCACAATTGCGGATCAGGTGAATTTTCCTGAAAACGAATCTTCTAACAGGGCACGATCCGGAGTAAGTCCGGCGCCCCCTTACATTCTGCACCATGCAGCCTTCCAGAACCCTCATCTCCTTTTCCCTCGCCTGCTCACTCCTCCTCGCGGCGGTGACGTCTCTCCGTGCGGACTCCGGGAAGAATACCCCCTCCAGCAACTCCGGCACAAAGGGAACGCCCCCTCCAGTCACGAAAGGGCATGGCGGAACACCCAGCCCGACCGGCCAAAAGGCCGCCGGAAAAACGCCCGCCAACGGGGAACAGGCGCCGCAGGCAAAGCCCCCTCGCAAGAAGGGAAAAAAGGGCAGGAAAAAGTCTCCTCCCAGGCAACCGGTCGCTCCTCCCGACTATGCCCGCTGGGAACAACTCAACATGGGAAACCGCAGGATCTCCCGCGATGGCGGCTGGCTTGTCTTCGACATCAGGAGGGTGGATGAACAGAACACCCTTCATCTCCATCGAATTGCGGATGGAAAGACCACGGAGGACGCCAGGTTTCCTCAGGGCGAACGTCCGGTCTTTTCCAACGACAGCCGATGGCTTGCGGTCACAATCGGAAAGACCCCCGAGGAGAAAAGAAAGGCCAAGGCGACCAAGGCCCCATCCACGCCTCCGAATGTCCGTTTGCGTTGCCTCGCCGATGGCACGACCACCGAATTCAAAAGCGTGGGGGCGGTCGTCTTCAGCCACGACAGCCGCTTTGCGGCCATCGAGGTGATCGGCAAGGCCCCGCCGCCCCGCCCGGGATCTCCACCCGCCAAGCCGTCCAAGGCACTCCTTGTCCGAGATCTCAAAACAGGCGAGGACACCACCTTCGGCAATGTGACCCGCTTCGCGTGGAGCGGGAAGGGCGCCCTTCTCGCTCTCGTGATCGATTCGCCGAGCATCAGTAATTCCCTGCAGCTTTTCGATCCCGGGAAGGACCTGCTCAAGACGCTCGACAGCCATGATCAGGACTATGTCTCCCTGGTCTGGCGCAAGGACTCCTTCGATCTCGCCGCAGCAAGGCAGATGAAGTTCGGGGACAAGGAAGATATTTCCCACGCCCTCCTCACCTTCCGTGATCTTGACAATCCGCTTCCGTCCAAGGGACAGACAACCTACGACCAAAGCAAAGACCACTCTTTCCCACAGGATCATTATCTCACCTCCAGCCTGAGCTGGTCGCCAGAGGGCCACGCCCTCTACTGCACCCTCAAGAAGTGGGAGAACAAGCCCAAGGAATTTCCCGCTCTTCCCGAGGCGACTCCCGGGAAGGGAGCCAAGAAGGCCGACAAAAAGCCAGAGAACAAGATTGCTGAACCCAGCAAGGCCAAGAACGCTGACCCCGAGCCTGCACCCGCGGAGAAACCCCGGAAGAGCGGGGCCGGAGACGAAGAGGGCAAGGACGCTCCCAGCGGGAAAACTCTCCGCGCAACCCTGAAAACGCCCTCCAATGTGGAAGTCTGGCACTCGCGGGACACGACCATCATGCCGCGCCAGAAAAAGGAGGCTTCCGGACGGAAAAATCCCGGTCGTCGGGCCATCTGGTGGATCGAGGGTGGGAAATTCCTGCAGCTCGAAAGCGAACTCACCGAGCGGGTCATGATTTCCAAAAACGGCCGCCGGGCGATCGGGCTCGACCATTCCCCCCACGAACGCTCCGCCATGTTCGGGCCCCGGCTCTACGATGCCTACGCGATCAATACCGTGAATGGAAAACGCGCCCGCATCCTCGAGGGTGTCAAATTCACCCTCTCGACAAGCCCGAACGGACGCTTCCTGCTCTTCCTGCGCGAGGGCCACGTCTGGAGTCATGATCTCAAATCCGGCAAACAGCGGAACCTCTCCGGGAAATTGGACACCCGGTTCACAAACGGGCAGGACGACACCCTCGCGATCGAAAAGCGCCCCTTCGGGACCGGCGTGTGGTTCACCGAGGGATCCGGAGTTCTGCTCTACGACCGCTACGACATCTGGCTGCTCGACCCCGAGGGGCGTCCGGCCCGCAGACTCACCACCGGCCGAAAGCACAAGATCCGGCATCGCATCTCCCAGGCAAGCTTCGACCCGGACAACGACGGCCTGCTTGATCCCCGGGATCCCCTCTATGTAGCCCTCTTCGGTGAGCGCACCAAGAAGTCCGGATACGCACGGCTCCGACTCGGGACAGGGAAACAGCCCGGCCATAAACTGGAACAGCTTCTCTACACGGACGCAATGGTTCTTTATCTCGAGCGGGCCCGGGACGCCGAAGTCTTCACCTTTACCCGGGAGCGTGCCGACCGGCCCCGGAACCTCTTCCTGAGCGGACCCGCCCTCGAGTCTCCCCAAAGGATCACCAACAGCTGTGAGTTCCAGAAGAACTACCTCTGGGGCCACTCCCAGCTGGTCAACTTCAAGAACAGGCAGGGTGTTCCCCTGCAGGGAATGCTCACCTACCCGGCTGGATACAAAAAGGGGAAGAAGTACCCCATGATCGTCTATATCTACGAGAAGCGTTCGCAGGATCTGCACCGCTACTACGGCCCAAGCGAGAAGCATCCCTACAATCCCTGCGTATTCTCAGCCGAAGGTTACTTCGTCTTCCAGCCGGACATCGTCTACCGTCCGCAGATGCCCGGCCTCTCCGCGGTCGAGTGTGTTGTCCCGGCAGTAGAAAAAGTCCTCGAGAGTGGCATGGTGGACGCCAGTCGTATCGGCCTGATGGGACACTCGTGGGGGGCCTACCAGACTTCTTTCATCGTGACTCAAACCGATCTTTTCTCCGCCGCCGTGGCCGGGGCACCCCTGACCGACCTGATGAGTATGTCGGTGAGCGTCTACTGGAATACAGGGGGGACGAATGCCCGTATCTTCGCTCAATCCCAGGGCCGCATGAGCAAACCGTTCTGGCGGGATGCCGAGAACTACGCACGCAACTCACCGATCCATGGCCTTGATTCCCTGAACACTCCCCTCCTCATCGCATTTGGCGACAAGGATGGAGCCGTCGACTGGGACCAGGGCATCGAAATGTACAATGCGGCACGCTGGGCCGGCAAGGAGGACGTCGTACTCCTCGTCTATCCGGGTGAGAACCACGGACTTCGAAAGGAGGAAAACATGGTGGACTACCACTACCGCGTGAAGCAGTGGATGGCCCACTTCCTCAAGGAAGAGAGCAGAGAGAAGTGGATCACCGAGGGCAAGTCCTTCCTCGATCGAGAGAAGGAGAAGAAGACGCTTCAGGAAAAGAAGTAACCCCGGCCTCCATTTCGCAGGGCGCCGGATGCAGCGGCCTGCCTCAAGGTCCTCCGTTTGCCCCTTCCTGCGCTCCTGCCCTGTTCACCCGCATCCAGGATCCAGGCACGCTGCACGCTTGGAGCACGCCCAACGCTTGAAGGGGCTGGATCCCGGTGGCCCACCTCGCGTTCTTACCCGAACAACTCCGGTCCACCTTCATCGAGCCGCTCCTCTCGCAGGTAGCCTTCATCCTCTTCCTGCCCAGACCCATCCGCGCCCTCCACCGCGAGCAGGTCACAGCGTTCGTTTTCAGCATGACCAGCGTGTCCCTTGACCCACTGCCAGCTCACCTCGTGCGGTTGACGGGCAATATCCAGGCGCTTCCAGAGGTCCTCGTTACGGAGCCGCTGGCCTTTCCCTCGCCGCCAGCCGAGAGCCTTCCACCTGCGAAGCCAACCACGTGTCAGCGCATGCACCAGATACTTCGAATCCGAGAAGAGCTCCACCCGGCAGGGCCTCTTCAGAGACTCCAGCCCCACAATCGCGGCAAAGAGCTCCATCCGGTTGTTCGTGGTGCGGAAGAACCCACCATTTAATTCCCTGCAGTGCGATCCCGACCTCAGGATCACCCCGTAGCCTCCCGGCCCCGGATTGCCGCGACAGGCCCCATCGGTAAAGATCTCCACCTTCTTCAAGAGTCTGGATGTTCAATCATTCCCCGGAGTAGTCGAGGAATTTGAAGCCCGGGTCGACAAGCAACGGAGCAGGCTCCAAAGTGTCTCACATGGCTCTCGAAGAGATCGCCCTTCAACTGGACGAGCGCGAACTTCCTCCCCGGGTTGCAACCCTCGTCGAGGATGCCGAGAAACGGCTCGACCATCTCTTCGACACGAACCGCAATCGGCGGGTCCCCCGCTTCCTCCCCAGCGATCCCATCCTGCTCTTCCGCGTCCTGCGCTTCCTGACGGACGAGGACATTCCTCCCGGCAGGACATTCTGCGAGTGGGGAAGCGGATTCGGAGTCGGGGCCTGTCTGGCGACCCTTCTTGGTTACAGATCCTACGGACTCGAGATTGAGAATGATCTCGTGGAGCTGGCCCGGAAGCTGGCCGATGACCATGGGATCCCGGTCGAGAATCTCTGCGCCAGCTACTTCCCGGAGGGATACGGATCCTATCCCGCGCAGGGCGGTGCCGAACTGATGATTCCCGAATCGGACTCGCGCTGGAACGAGGCCGCCTCACCCGTCCCCGCATACGAGGGAATGGACTGCGAAACGGATGAAATCGACCTCTTCTTCGTTTATCCTTGGCCCGGGGAGCAGGAGCTCATGCACGACCTCTTCGAGGCCGTCGCTGCCGATGGCGCGGTCCTCGTCGCTTACTATGGAAATCAGGATATCGCCGCCTATCGCAAGGTCCTGGGGGACGACTGGGACTAGCCGGTCTCGATGAAGCTCTCCTAGCGAAAGGGATCGGGAGCCGGATTCAATTCCGGGTCAAGCGGGTCACGCTTTGTCTCCTTTGCGCGCAGCACCAGGCCGACCGCCCCGTCGAGAACCGCATGATGGGCCCCGGCCTTGAGATGCATTCCTCCTTCCATGAGGTAGAAGCCGGACGCAGGCCGGGGGAGGTTCTCATAAACACCGGTGAGCACCCCGCCCCGTATTCGGGACAGCTTGACGAACTCCCGGGCAGGTGGCCCGGCCCGCTGCGCGGGATCGTGAATGATGAGGCAATCCGGATCAGGGCGCCCCTTCTCATCGATGCCATAGCCAACCGCGGTAACCCAGTGGCCTCCAATCCGTCGCGGCGGCCCCTTGTCAGGAGTCTCGCAATACCATCCCACATTCAGCCAGACCGCGCTGCGCTCGGCACTCAGGATTCTCTTGATCCAGCTGAGCCTCGGTTGGAAGAGGCCGGTTGCATAGCGGTGGTCATGAGGCCGCCATCCCTGAAACTTGAGGTAATAATTCTTCTCTCCCCGCTCGCGCAGGTAGGTATCCACTCCCCGGGTCAACTGCTTGACCGTGCACCCCCTGGAAACCTCTATGTTCATAAAGGGTTGCGAGGCTAGCTTGCGTACCAGGTCGTATTGCGTGAACTCCTCCCGCCATTCATATTCCCGGCCAAAGAAAGCCCACAGGGAATTGGAGACCGCCACCGGCCCACAGTAGGTCGCTCCCCTGCCGGGGAAATTGCCCTTGGGGTCCGTCTGGGTGAGATCGGGGATCGCGTTGCCGGCGGGTTGGACCACCGGGGGAAAGCCCGGCTCCGCGCGCAGAGAGAAGACCGTCGCCGCGAGAATACAGAAGAGGGGCAGAAGGCATCGACCGGATTCGCGCATCTCGCTCCCGAACTCAATCACAGGAAGCGGTCCCCCGCCAGCATGGGATCAATCCCGGGCCACCCGAACGCGGTAGTATCCTCCCGCGTCCCGATGCAGGGCTTTCCGGTCCAGAAGGTAGAGCCGCTGCCCGTTTCCCGGGATCCGAAACGATTCCGTCCAGTCCGGGGAATCCAGGGCCTTGCTCTGCAACAGGGTGTAGTCTGTCCCAAACTGGCTCTCAATTGCCATCACGGCATGCCCGAGCTCGAGCGAGAAAGACGGGGCGGAGACCCGGTAGGGTTCCACCACTCCCCTTCCCGCCAGTCCCAAAGTTACCGGGGGAAGACCGGCACCAGTAGAAACCAACAGGGCGGCTCCTGCACATCCAGTCCGGACAGGATCGAACCGGATCATCAGTCTGCGACTCTCATCCGGTCCAAGAATGGGCTCCCCGGTATCAGCCGCGATTTCGAACTCCGCGGCCGCGGGCCCCCCCACCACCAGAGAGTCGATTGCAACGGGAACAACGCCATGGTTGGTCAACTCAAGCGGGACCCCGACGCTCTTCCCCTCCACCTGGACCGCCCCGAAATCAGCAAGGCGCGGAGGAGAAAACCCTAGTGCTGGCTCTGGCCTGTCAAGCAGGACGGCTGCATCGATCACCAGGAGGTTGCCCACATCCTCTCGCACCGCACCGGAGCCATTACCTGCCATCTCATTCACGATCAGATCCGGGCGCCCATCCCGGTTGAAATCACCCGCCGCCCCGCTGTAGCAAAGGATATCGCCCATATCCTCGCCCTGCTTCCCATGGGCACCCTGAACAAGGGCAATTCGCATTTCGGCTGGACCCGGCAAATTGGCCGGCAGCAGATCAATCACTGCAGGCCATCCTCCGGCCTGACCGTAAAACACGTGCATGGATCCCGCATCCGGTCGCCCTTCCGGTTCATCATGCGGGCTCCCGATTGCCAGGTCGGCGCAACCATCTCCGTCAAAGTCTCCGTGGAGTGCGGTATCGCCTGCGATTGCACGTGGCACTGCCCCACTGACAACTGTGTGGACGAACCCGGCCGGAGGGGAGTCGAGATTAATGACCTGCGCGCGCAGGTGACCAACATTGTAAATCACGTAAGCACGCCCGGCATTGTTCCGGTCGAAGGGGTCCCCTGCCAGGTCCCCGATCATCAAGTCTGCAAATCCATCCCCGGAATAGTCCTGCCCGGCGAGGATTTCCTCGCCAAACGAGGTGGCCTGCATCCCCCCATTGATACTCGTGTATTGACCAAGAAGGGGAGCATCCACCGAAAAGCGATAATGGTCAGGCCAGGGACCGGGCGGAAAGTTTTCGTCCCAAACGATGTAAACCGTGCCATCCCGGTCCCCACCCGCCGATTCTCCCGTCCCGGCGGGCGCCCCGGGAAGACGGAGACCGGCACCGACCCGGTTGAGGGTCGCCGCCAGAAGAACCTCTGCACGGCCATTGCCATCAAGATCGCCCACTTGCACGGTGGCCCCGAGATGAAACCGGTCCGCCCCCGACGGAGCGTCGATGCGGGCCACGTGCCCACGTAAACCCGCCGGGAACTCCGCCTGCCCCAACCGGGCGAGGTCGACTGTATCCGGACAATCGAGGAGATGTTCCCCCCCGCGGATGACGAAAGCCGCTCCCTGGTTCTGTCCGAGGCCCCGTCCCTCGGCATCCACTTCGTCGGCGCCGACCACCAGATCCGCAATTCCATCTCCCGTGATATCGCCCGTGCGGAACCAGATCCCCAGCCGGTCGTAGTCCCCCGGACCCACAAAGGTGATCAGCTTGATCCCGGGGGGCGGAGAACCCAGGTCGAGCCGCGCCCCTCTCGCCGCCTGTGCGCGCCACTCTGGCGAACCCACCACGATGGTGAGCGCCCCGCATCCCGCACGAGGCTCCACGGGGGGCTCAAACTCCAGGGAATGGTTCTGCCGACCGATCAGGAGATCTCCTCGCCCCTCCCCGGTCAGGTCATCCATCCAGATTTCCGACCCGGTGGCCTCATAAGGCTGGAACCCGGTGACCCGGAGGAGGCGCTCCTGGTCAATCGCCGCGTCCAGCGTCCCATCTATCACACCATTTCCAAAGACCACGGTGACCTCTCCCGCCCCCGGGCGGCCCGCCGGGCTGGTCCGGAACTGAGCGAAAGCCATTTCGCCGTGCCCATCTCCGTCACAGTCAAATCCCCCGCAAACCGGCACGCCCATGCTTCCTCCATTCTCCGGCCCGTGCCCCAGAATGCGCATGACCCCGGCAGGCTGATCGGCGAGATCCAGAGTGAATGCAGGCGCACCAGCCAGAGCACCGGTGAGAATCAACTCGCAGAGGAGAAACGACCGAAGGGAAGCGATCATCACAGGGGGCCGGCATGGGAAAACCTGAGACCGGAATGCAGAGAATAGACAGCAGCGAATACGCCAGGGCAATCCCTCAATCCCGGCCCGGGCGACTTCTTCTCTCCGATCCAGGCCAGACGCGTCCCCGAAATCCTCAGCCCCTCATGTCGTCAAGGGCCGGAAACTCCCTCCGCCAGGAACGCATCTCGGCATGATCCAGACCGCACGCAAGAACGGCCTCGGAATCACCCGCCTCGGCGAGCACGACCCCGTGGTGATTGAGAATACGTGATCCCCCCGAATAGCGGAAACGGGGGTCACTCCCCACCCGGTTGACTCCCACCACGTAAGCGAGATTCTCAATGGCACGGGCATCAAGAAGCGTTTTCCAGTGGCGCAGGCGCGCATCCGGCCAGTTGGCGCTCACGGTAAAGAGATCGGCACCGTTGCGCACCCCCTCCCGGAAGAGCTCCGGGAAACGCAGGTCGTAGCAAATCACCGGACACACCGTGAAATCATGCCAACGGAACATCGCGAGCCCTTCCCCCGGCTGGTAGTAATTCGACTCATCGTTGTAGGAAAACGTATGGTTTTTCTGATAAAGAGCCACCGGCCGCCCGGAGGGGTCATAAACCGCGACCTCATTGCGTCCCATTCCTGAGGAACTGTCCTTGCTCACCAGGCCTCCAATCACGTGACTCTCGTACTGCCACGCCAGGGAGGAGAGGAATTTCTCCACCCCGCTTTTCTTGTTCTCTGCCACCTTGGCGACGTCCATGCTGAAACCAGTCGAGAACATCTCCGGGAGAACGATCAGGGAGCCTGGAGAAACCGTCGACTTGGTGAGGAGGCGTCGCACGATATCGAAGTTGGCCTCCCGGTCTTCCCAGGCGATGTCATACTGCAGGGCAATGACGTTCATATTGTATGACCTCCAATCATGGGTGGGCTTCCTGGCCCGGATGCGCCTCCATATGACCTCGATCCGGTGGCCGTTTTCACCAAGCCGTCCGACCTGCCGTCAGACAACCGGTGAGCCAAGAGGAGAAATTGCATGGTCGCAGGCGTGGAAGGGCCCTAATGGGAAAGACCACACCGATACTCCCACCAACTCGGATTGAGTTCGGCAAAAGGGTCTTTCAGCTTTTCAAGTTCATCTGCTGGCCCGTGGACCTCAATCCGGGTGATCTCAGCCAAAGTGAAGAGCTTCTCGAGTTCGGGTCCTACGTTCTCAACGTGCGCGAGAGCTCCGGCCGCCCCCACATAAGCCTCCCGGCAGAACAACTCATTCCCATGCAGGGTGAAATCATAGTAAAGGGCGGCCTCTTCCTTCTCCACCTTGGCAACAAACTCTGGGAGGAGGGCCTTCACCTCCTCCTCCTTGCCCTCGTGGATCTGGAAATAAGGGTGAATACTGACGACGTTGCTGTGCTCGGCCATGGGGTGAGGCTCGGAGGATCACCCCGGGGAGGCAAGGGAGAAACCGCCACCCGCAGCAGGACTTTCCCAAACAAAAACCGCGCCCCCCCCAGGGGAGGGCGCGGTTCACGAAAGTTCGTCAGTAGGAAGCTGCCTAGGCAACCATGTCTTTCAGGTTCTTGAGCGGGCGCACCTTGATCACCCGACGAGCAGGCTTGGCACTGACCTCCATCATCTCACCCGGCTTAAACGGGTTGGGACGGTTAGCGGCCGGGGTAGCCGGCTTGTCTTGAACGACGATCTTACACAACCCGGGAATCGTGAACTGTCCCGGGCCGCCTTTGCTCACTCCCTTGCTGATCTCTCCATTCAACGACTCAAGCACGGAGGCGACGTCCTTGCGGGCGAGGCCGGTGGCTTCTGCGATGTTGTTGAGGATCTCCGTCTTAGTTGCTGCTTTCTGGGCCATGAATGTTGTTTCTATGAGTTAAGTTTGAATGAAACTTCGAGCTCGAACCCATGAATTTAAGGGGTTTCCGTCAAGCATTTCGCAGCCAAGGCCGTGAATAATTTTTTATACCTGCTACCTTGCAGCTCCCGGTTTGTCCGTTCGGACGAACCGCTGCACCTGAGTAGAACGGCATCAATCTACACATCCGGACCCGAATTTCACGCGCTCTCGCCTGAACGTTCTTCGTCACGAACAACCCCGCCCCCCCCCGCAACTCAAGGGTATCCCAAAGCAGGGAATTCAAGAGCATGCGGAGCCTCGGAATACCTTAACCGTGGGACTTCCCGGTTACACAAGCCCATACAAAAGGAGGTCCTGGCCGGCGGTTCCGCCCTTTGCCAGCCGCCCGTGAGATATTCCGCACCCGTCACGCAGGGCTGTCCCGGCCCCCCTCTTTCTACCCGGACCGGACGACCCCCATTTTTCAGGACTCGGCATCTCCGGCTCTTCAGGATTATTTAAAAATTAGTAGCGCGCAAACCTTCCTCGCTTCCCAAAAAAAAGCTCTCCCGGGGAAGAATTCGGCGACCTCGCGGCTCCCCCCGCATCCATTTTTACAGGTTTATCCCCTCAAAAAGTCACCCCCAGAGCAGTTACGAGCTGGAAATCATGACGCCCACGCCCTCTCGCGGGGGAGCTGTCATACCTGTTACGCGCAATCAGCTGGACGCTCAACGTGTCCGAGAGGGCTTGATCAATTCCAATCTCCGAGGTCAGAAGGAAACTGGCCCAGTCCGAGGTCTCCGCCAGCCAGGAGAGATCCCCGAAGAAACGGGTTTTCTCACCCAACCTGTGCTCCCCTTTCGCAGCGAGGTATCCGGCGAGGTAGCTCCGCTCCCTCCCTCCCTGTTCCTCCAGCACTGCTGAGGGTCCCACTTCCAGCGAGAGCTGCGTCCGGCTCGTCTTGATCAGGTGCCGCCCTCCGTAGGGCGTCAGGGCGATTCTCCAGTCCAGATCGGCGAGTGCATCGTGGTCAAAATCGCCCCGCAGCCCCATGAACCACCTGCCCGAATGCTCACGCTGGTAGTGAGCGTCCGCAGCCAGCGTTCCTGTGCTGGTCTCTCCCCTGTTCTCCCCGTAACTTCCAAACGCCCCCACTGCGAATTCATCTTTCGCGGTTTTCCTCCTGAGCTCGAGGCCCGCATGGAGGGCCCGCGCTTCACTGTTGCCCTCGGAGAGGCTCCCTCCCAGCAGGCCGGTGATCATCCAGCGGTCGACCTCCAACTCCAGCTTATCCAGCGCAGATTTCAGGGATTTTTCCTCCAGTTCTGCTGGCAGATAGTTGTAACCGAAGCCCGCGGTCAGGAGAAGATCATCGTCCTGAGTTCCCTGTGCCGCGCCATAGTATACCGCATTGGCGGTGAGCCGCAGCGACCAGAGCCCCGAAAGGCGGGATTCCACTCCCGCCTCCGCATTAATCGTATAATGGTCCAAGTCTTCCGCCTCAAACAGGGCGGTCAGGGACTGGAAAAGGCGAATGTTGCCGGTGACTTGGTAACTTATCCGCTCGTGCAGGCGCACCGAACTGAACCCCGCTGCCTGTCCGTTCCGGTCCTCCCAGGTAAATCCCGGGCCAGCCTCCAGGCGAAGCTTGATCTTCTCTCCATCAATCGCCCGCCAGCCAAGCAGCGGCGTCACTGCCATACGCCACTCAATCCCAGCCGGCGGATCGTAGAGAAACTCGCTGTTGAGACCGGAGTAGAAACGCCCGCTGAATTCACGATTGAGCTGGAGCTCCGCCTCCAGGTGCTCATTGGAGCTCACCCCGTCATCCGAACCGTATATCGCGGCCAAGGCCGCCTGCGTCTCCCATTTCCCCAGAGTCCGCGACACCTCGAGACCGGCGGTCGCCCGGAGAGATTCCGAGTTCCCAGCCGCCAGGGTCACTCCCACGTTTCCACTTCCCCGCCAGCCTGACACCTCGTTTTCCTCAGCTCTCAGGGTAGCCGCCAGAATCCACCCAAGGACGAAGATACGGTAAATGCCCATGGAGCCTCCTTAGTGGGCCAGGTTGACCCCGTCAAGGGGCTGCCCTCACCCATCCTTTGGAATTGTTCTTTCTCCGTTCCCCCATGAATCTTCCCGCATGGAGGTCGAACAAACCAAATACATTATCTGGGCCGCCGAAATGGAGCGGGCACTCTCCTTCTATCGTGACGCGCTGGGGGCAACCGTGACGCGCGAATCGGATGTTATCAGTGAGGTCGAGATCGCCGGAGCCACCATTGGGATTCACGGCGGGGGTGAGGGCAAGCGCACCTGGACCGGAATGAGTTTCCAGGTCGCCGACGTCGTGCAGGGAGCCCTCGAAGTCGTGGCTGCGGGCGGCGCACTGAGCCGCGAACCGACGAGCGACGAGCCCGGGGAGCCTCCCCATCTCGCCATGTGCGTCGACACCGAGGGAAATGAAATCATGCTTACCCGCAAGCGCGACTGAGCACCGGGCGACGCAAAGGGCTTTCGGGCAATCATCCCGGTTCTCCTTCCCGTAATCCCGGATAGCTTGAATAACTTTCTCAGGCGGGACGTTTCAAGGTAGGGTTCGCGTGAAGCGCGTCCTTGCCGAACCTGCCCCAATACAAGACTTCCGCCCGACATGAAGAATCCAGTTCCCGCCCTTGCCACGCTTCTTGCCATACTGACCCCGGGTTTCCTGCACGCGACAGGGGAGGACATTTCCGCCATCCGTGCTCTCTACGCTGAATTTGAAAACGCCACTCCCGTTACAACGCAACACTTCGAGTTCGGCGACGACGACGGGTCGGTTTCCGGAAAGCTTACAAAGACCATGTATCCCGGAGGGTTGACGAAGGTGCATGCAAGCTACGTCCCCGGCGATCATGAGGAAGTGTCCCAGACCTTTTACTTCGGGCCCCGCGGACTCTTCTTCGTCTACGAGACCTCCAATTACTGGAAATTCTCTCCCTCCCCGCAGGAGGACGGCTCAACCACGACCGATACTCTCGTTGAGCAACGGTTCTATTTCAAGGATGGGGCCTGCATCCGGCAGCTCGAACGTTCCGTCACGGTCGGGACGAAGAGCGCCAAGAAGCTTCCGGCACTGATTCAGAAGGCCCCGAATGAACCTCAAACACCCGCGGAGCCCGCCCAGGCGGTCTTTCGCAGGGCACTTGCTCTCAGGGGAATCACCACCAGCGAGGAAGCCACCCGCTTCTTTAACTAAAGCTAGGTTCTCGCTCCTTTTCTGCAAATGACCTTCCGGGGTTACCCCGGGCCGAGACTCCTGCGTAAATGGCTTGGTGGAGGGCACCCGTTCGTGTTCCTATTGCCTGCGTGAGCCTGTATCGCCTCTCTTTGCTGACAGCCCTGCTCGGAGCCTTTCCTCTCGCCCTCGCCGAGGACAACACCGGGAACAGCGAGGAAAACACCCCCAAGGCCGGCCACTCCCACCAGGGAGAGGCATTCAACCAGGGACCCCGGCATTCCGCCCTTCCCATCGAGGGGACAGGGCAGGTCTCCTTCCCGATCCAGTGCTCCTGGTCCGAGGGACAGCAGTTCTTCAATCAGGGCGTCGGGCAGCTCCATGGCTTCTGGTATTACGAGGCCGAACGCACTTTCCGGCAGATTGCCGCCCGTGACCCCAAGTGCGCCATGGCCTACTGGGGCATGGCCATGGCCAACTCGGAAAACGAAAAGCGGGCCAAGGCCTTCATCAAGAAAGCCACCGAACTCCGGGAACATGCCTCCGCACCGAACCGCCGCTACATTGATGCGCAGGCCAACTACCTTGACGGCGAACCAAAGGATGCGAAGAAACGCAAGCAGGAGCTCATCGACGATCTGGAGGGCATCATTCAGGATTATCCCGCGGACCTCGAGGCCCGCGCCTTCCTCTGTGTGCGCCTCTGGCAGTTTTCCCGCAGCGGGCTCCCGATCCACAGCCATCTGGCGGTGGATGCCATGTTGCAGCAAATCTTCGCGGTGAACCCGATGCACCCAGCACACCACTACCGCATTCACCTGTGGGACACCAAAAAAGCCAAGGTGGCCCTCGACTCAGCCGCCAAGCTCGGCCAAACCGCTCCCGGAATCGCTCACATGTGGCACATGCCCGGCCACATCTACTCCAAGCTCAGGCGCTGGGAAGACTCCGCCTTCGCCCAGGAAGCCTCCGCCCGTATCGATCACAAATACATGATCACCCGGCGCGTGCTGCCCGACCAGATCCACAATTACGCCCACAACAACGAGTGGCTTTGCCGGAACTGGATCTACGTGGGCCGTGCCCACGACGCGCTGGGCATGGCCCAGTCCCTGATCGCGAATCCCCGCCACCCCAGGCTGAACACGCTTACAAGGGGTGGCCGCAGCGCCCGCTACGGGCGCACTAGGATGATTGAGGTGCTCCGGCGCTTCGAACTCTGGGACGAGGCGCTCAAGCTTGCCGCTACGCCCTACCTCGAGCCCACTACCAGGAAGGAAGAGCAGCTGAACCGCCTCCGTCTGCTCGGACACGCCCACTTCGGGAAGGAATCGCTCAATGGCGTCCAGGCTGTTGACCAGGAAATAGCGGGCCTGCTCTCCGACGCAACCGAGGCCAGGGAGAACGCGGAGAGAGAGGCCCGCGAAAAGGCCGGGAAGGAGAAAAAGAACGAAAAGGATACCAAGAAGATGGTGGAGGAGGCCGTCAAGAAGCCCGGCGAGTGGGTCAAAAACGTCGAGAGGACCCGCAACTCCATGAAGTGCTTCATCGCTCTGCTCGAAGAGGACAAGGAAACCGCAAGGAAACACCTCGGCTCGGTCCAGGCTGACAAGTTCACCCTCGCCCAACTCCACCTGCGGGCTGATGACAAGGAGAAGGCTCTGAGCCTGAGTGAGGAAGCCGTCAAGAGCGGGGAAAAGCAGGTTCTTCCCCTCCTTACCCGCATTGAGATTCTCCACACCCTTGGCAAAACGGAAGACACCAGAAAGACATTCGAACAACTCAGGCCGATCTCGGCTTTTCTCGACAAAAGCGCTCCCCCGGTCGCGCGTGTGATGGAAATCGCCGGGGAGCTCGGTCTGGGCGACTGGCAGCCCCAGCCCATGGTGCCGGACGACGTAGGCGAGCGCCCCGACCTCAACACCCTGGGGCCAGTGGCCTGGACTCCACCTCCCGCCCATGATTTCTCCCTGCCCAACGGCGAGGGTGAGTCCATCACTCTGCAGGACTTCGAAGGGCGCCCCCTCGTCCTGATCTTCTACCTCGGCTACGGCTGCCTGCACTGCGCGGAGCAGCTCGACAAGTTCGCGGAGAACGCGGAACTCTTTGAGAAGGCCGGCTTTGAGGTTCTAGCCATCAGCACCGACAGTGAGGCCGATCTCCGCAAGTCGCGGGAGAAATGGGAGGAGAAGGGTGATACCTTCCCATTCCCCCTGCTCGCGGACCCCGCCATGGCTGCCTTCCGCCAGTGGGACACCTACGACGATTTCGAGAAAGCTCCCATCCACGGAACCTTCGTTATCTCTCCAACCGGAAAGGTTTTGTGGCAGGACACGGGGGCTGACCCTTTCATGGATTGCGATTTCGTGGTCAAGGAAGGCAAGCGCCTCCTGCAGCTTCACGGCAGCAACCTGTAGCCCGCCTTACCGGTTCAACAAGGCCTCAACTGCGGTGGGCCTTCCCGCTGGAAGGGAGAGCTCCCTCCAGTGAGTAAGGCCCTGCATGCTCCCGGAGACCTCGTAACATTTCAGGCTGCCTACTCACCTGGGAATCCCGTGGGGAGCACGGTCATGGGCGTGCTTACCTTGTAGGGCGAATCAATCGTGCGCAGAGGCGGGAAGGTCACCGTGACATAAGAGGCACTCCAGCCACTCTTGGGGGACCCCGGCTTGATCTCCACCCTTTCGTCACCCTTCAACGGAGTCGCTGTCCAGCTGGCCTCCCGGAAATCTCGGGTTGCCGAGCTGGCGGTCCAGAGCTCGGCCTCACCTTTCCCCTCCCAGCTGACCTCCATCCTGCCATCAATCACCTTGGTTTGAAGCTGCGGAAACGGCCTGCCGTTGAGAGTTGACAGCAGGAAGGCATTCAACGTGGGGAGGATGCCGAGGCCGAGGCCGTGCCCCGCATTTGGCAGGTAGTAGAGCGCCTTGGGTCCTTTCAGTTCCGGATAGTAGAGCTGGGCGGCATCTACCGTCCAGTAGGGGTCATTCGTTCCCAGCAACATGAGCTTCGGTTGCTGCAGCTTCTCAAGATACTCGAAAGGGTCGACCACCTTGCGCAGGAGCTGACCCCGGGGCGTCTCGAGACGCTCCATGATCTTCCGGCTGGTGTAAGGCCGGATCTTGCTACTGAAGGCCCCGTAGGATTTCTTCTGGTGACGCATTTGGTCCGCCATGTTGAGCATGTCAATGACCGAGGGAGCAAGACCGCACACGCGCTCGTCCACCGCGGCAGTCAGCCAAGTGGTCCATCCCCGCTTGGAAGCCCCTCCCAGCACGAACTGATCCAGCAGACAGACCTGCCCCTTTGGCGTTCTGATCTTCTCCTCCTTCGCGAGGGCCTGCAGGGCGTCCATGGCTGAGGTGGCGCTCTTTACCATCGGCAGAAGAAGCGGCCAGTCATCATCTCCTCCCCTGAGATACTGGTCAAAGGTGTGGGCAATGAGATCGTCCTCGTAGAGGTTATCGAAGAGCGGCTGACTGGGAACCTGCAGGAGGAGGGCCACCGGGGCTCGAAGGCTCAGTGCGTGCGCTCCAATCATGCGCCCGGCCTGGGACCTGGGGTCAGGAAGACCATCACGATTGGATCCCCCCTCAATCAGAAGTACTCCTCGCCTGTGAGGGTCGACCACGGGGGGCACGAAGACCGTCAGCCAGTGTTTCCACTCCTTGCCCCGCCACTGCTGCGAGGTCAGGCGGATCGACGAGACGCGCAGCCCAAGGTCGGAAATCTCCTGACGCACCTCATAATTGAACGCCTTGTTCTCTCGGACAATGTAGTTCTCAAGGATCCCGGACCGGGCCGGGAGGGCGAGAAAAAAAACGAAAGCGGCCAGGGCTGGAATTCGGTGCATGGCCCGCAATGCTAGGCCTCAGGGCCTGCCTTGGCTAGGCGGAACCGGGGCCCGGGCTTCAGACCGGAAATCCGGCCGGAGCCGCGAATTTCCTACCACGCCGGTCCCCAGATCTTTTCCAGGGCATCATGAAGGGTCGGATCATGCTGCTTCAGCTCGGCACGCACGAACGGGTAGAAATCGTTACGATAGAAGTAGGCCTCGGTACCCTCCGCAAAGTACTCCTTGTGGTTGGTGGCACCGTAGTGCCGCACTGTCCGACCTGTATACAGGAGCACCCTCTCGTAGCTCTTCTCTTCCATCGCTTTCCTGTAGGAGTCAACCACCGGCGCGTAATCAAAGCCGAGCACCTGATCGTGGTAGGCGTGCGCCAGTTCGTGGAGAATCACGGCGGGATGCTTGATGAGTTGCCCTCGGGAGATCAGGGCCTCTGCCTGCGGAATGTGCACCTTCTTGACGAGCCGCGGGTCGTGCCCGTGGCGGCGCAACCACCCGACACCGGGATGATATTGCATCGCACCCAGGGACGGGTGCTTGTGTTCGACCCAAATCTCACACTTCTTCAGTCGAGCGAGCGCATCGCCCTGGACGAGAAGGGTAATCCGGTTGAGGTGATCCGCGAGCATGCGCAGGCACTTCGCACCGGTCTCGGCATGCTCTCCCTCCAGGAGCGCGGGGTCGACATGCACGGTCCAGCCTTCCATCTGCTTCACTACCGGATCAAAGCGAACGCCCTTCTCGATCACCTTTCCCTCCGGGAGGCGGTCGCTCTTGCGGCGGTCGCTCTGCGCCAATACCACGGCCCCGAGGGCTGCCGCGAGGAGAAGCGGGAGGGCGAGACCCTTTGTGCTCATCTTCATGTTCCTATGTTAACAATGGGGGGCCTGCAGGCAAGAGCAGCGACCATGAAGTTCCCCCGTCAATTGTGGGAAACTCCGCGGAAACCGCTCGCCGCCGGGTGAAGCTTCCCGAAGCGATCCCGCAGGAGATGAATCTCCCTCCGGGTGGTGCTGCGCTTGGAGGCGCGTCCATGCTCGACAATCACCGTAACCCCGAGGGGACTCATCGTGATACGCAGGAGCCGGAAGACAGGCTCGCGACGAACCCGGAAAAAACAGTGCAACGGCACATCGGGATGGTTCGCATTCCAGAGGAGGTCGGCTGGAGGAAAGTCCTGAATATCCGAGAGTGCCCGGAGAACCATGCGGATCAGACGCTCACCGTGCCTTCGCTCGAGGCGGTTGGCCGCAAACTTACTCAACTTTTCGTCCAGGTAGGCGAGCACGGGATTGCTGCGCGCCTCCGCGATCTCCACCAGAAGCCTTCGCTGATGAATCGCCATTGCGGCCTGCAGCTGTTCCCGCGTAATCCGGCCCTTCTCGAATTGAGCGACCAGACGGTGGGGAGGCGGCAACATGAGTGGTGACACCCTCCCTCTTAAGTCTGGATCACCCGGGGCGCAATCCGCTTTTGCAGGGGCCCGGGGGCCTTGCTCCACAGGGCCGTTCAAAAGGATCCGCCAGCCTCCCGGCTAGCGCCGTCCGAGACCCAGTTCGTTCCGGCAGTAGGCAATACTCTTTGCAATATCCTCCCGCTGGTCGACTCGACCCGCTTCACGCGGCTTTCCCTTCCTCGCCAGGGCCAGGAACTTCTCATAGCCTTCCGGTTTTCCCTTGGGCCAGGACTTCCAGAAATCCTCGGTCTTCACCTTCAGTTCCCGGTTGAATCCAGAGATCGTCTCGATGTTTACCGCGACATGGGGACAAAGCTCGGCAAACCGCTTGAAGAAGGTTTTCAGGTCGGTGTCTCCAGAACCCATGGCTGTCCACTGGACTGTCACTCCATTCTCACTTTCCCATATCGCGGAATCCCGCAGGCTGGTGGTGAGGACATACTTACCGATATTTTCCAAGGCCTGCACCGGATCCTCCATGGTCCAGGCTGCATTGCCGGAATCAAAATTGGCTCCGACGTAATCGGGACCGGCCTCTTCAATCAGGCCCTTGAGCTCGAGGGTGTGCATGTCCCCGGCATGATTCTCCATTGCGACCTTGATGCCGGAGTCCAGGCAACGTGTGCGATTACGCTTGAGCACCTTCACCGTATCGGCGATTCGGGCTTCAATTCCCCCTTCCGTCTTCCGGTCATCTCCAGCCCCCAGGATCACACGGAACGCTGGAGAACCCAGTGCCTTTGCGGCACGAATGCCGAGCTGAAGATGCTCATCAGCCGTGCCCCAGGTATCGCGAAACCTGACCGAGGTCGGGCAGATGCTCCAGCTTCCGAGGAGAATCTTGACCCCCGCATCCTCGCCCCGTTTGCGCACATCCGTCAGATACGCATCGTCCATCTTCTCCAGTGGCCCGAAGTCCGTGATGAAGAGGGTATCGCATTTCAGCTCGGCCGCATAGTTGATGAGCTCCGGAGCCTTCCATTTCATCGCCCGCACCGCAAAGTTGTCATAGCCAAGAGCCAGCTTTCTCTGGGTCTTGATCTTCTCCGCCCCGAACACCCCGGGGCCAAGGAAAGGAACACTCGCCGCTGCTCCCTGCACGAAATTACGCCTCTTCATGAGCTCATCCAACCCCGAAACCGGGGGTCCGATCAAGCCATACCGACACAAGCCCCGGGAGGAAGGCATTTTGACGATTGAAAGGCCCTGCCTCCTCACCCATTACTGCTTTTCCATGCGCCTCTCTGTCCTGCTACTCATCCTCCTGAATACAGGGATCAAGGCCCAGCTCGACGCCTGGTCTCCCGTTTCCATTCCTCAAGAGGAGGGCTGGAAGGGAGGGAAGGGGTTCGGATGGTACCGGGCCTGTGTCACTGTTCCTGCCGAATGGAAGGGCAGCCGACTCCTCCTCATGGTGGAGGCGATCAGCGACGTGGATGAGGCGTTCTTCAATGGCCACAAGATCGGGGCCAATGGGTCCATGCCACCCCTCTACGGAAATCCATCCAGCAGCGTCCGGAGGCCCTTCGTGATCGAGCCCGACCAGATCCACTTCGGCGAAAGCAACCTCATCGCCTGGCGGGTCTTCAGCAAGAGTGACAGGGGGGGCATCCTGAAGGGGCCTGTCCACCTGAGCCGGGTGGACGACGCCATCGACCTGAGCGGCACCTGGCTCTTCCGCCGCGGGGATGTGCCGGGCTGGGCCCGGTGGGGAGACGATCGCGAGAGTGAGATCCGTACCTTCAACCGGCGGGCCGGTGCCCAGCGAGCCGGGCATCGCGGTATCATCCCCGCCGACAAGCCATGGCGCAGGCGCATGCTGGCAACGGTTTCAAAACACTTCGAGGGAAACAAGAATCCCTACGCACGGGCCGATGACAAGGGAGACCCCACACCCGCCGCCGAGGCTCAGGCCCGGTTCCGGGTCGGCAGGGATCTCCTTGTCGAAACAGTCCTGAGCGAACCACTGGTCCGCCAGCCACTGTATCTCGACTTCGACGAACGGGGTCGGCTCTGGGTCGTTCAGTATATCCAGTATCCCAATCCTGCAGGGCTCGAGGTTCTTACCTGGGACAAGCACCTCCGCAAGGTCTTCGACCAGGTCCCGCCGCCACCCCCCTTCACCTCTCCCGAGCACGAGAGATTCCGCGGTCAGGACAAGATCACCATCCATGAGGATACCAACGGCGACGGCGTCTTTGACACGCACAAGACCTTCCTCGACGGGCTCAACATGGTAACCTCTCTCGCACACGGAGAGGGCGGCGTATGGGTTCTTCACCCGCCTTACCTGCTGTTTTTCCCCGACCGCAACGGCGACGACATCCCGGATGGAAACCCGGTCATACACCTCTCCGGTTTCAATCTGGAAGACACGCACTCGATCTCCAACAGCCTGAAGTTCGGGCCCGACGGATGGCTCTACGGGTGTACGGGCAGCACGGTAACGGCCCGCGTCAGGGTGCACCTTGATCCGAAGGCCCCGCGCCACGCCTTTCTCGGCCAGAACATCTGGCGTTACCATCCCGGTCTCGCCCGCTTCGAGCTCTTCGCAGAGGGTGGCTGGAACAACTTCGGAGTCGACTTCGACGACCAGGGCCGCCTGTACTCGGGCACCAACGGCACGCAGCAGGCTGTTCACTTCGTTCAGGGCGGCTACTACCAGAAGCACTTTGGCAAGCACGGCCCACACACCAACTCCTACAGCTTCGGCCACTTTTTCGGGATGCCCATCCAGGGCGAGAAGACCCGGCTCGTGCACCAGTGGCTGCGCTATTCCAGCGGTGCACTCCCCGGTCTGCAGGACCGGCTGGTAGGGCCCAGCTCACTCGGCAACAAGATTCATGCCATCCGCATGGAGAAAAACGGAAGCACGTTCAAGACCGTGGAAGAAGAGAAACCCCTGCTGACCAATGACAAGTGGTTCCGTCCTGTTCATTGCGCGGTGGGGCCCGACGGAGCGATCTACGTCGCTGACTTCTACGATGCCCGGATTACACACGTCGATCCCCGCGACAACTGGGATCGAAGCAATGGACGCGTGCACAGAATCCGCTCCAAGGGTGCCCACCCGGGGAAGCCCCGGGATCTGACAGCCCTTTCCAGCAAGGCCCTCGTCGCGCTTCTCGCAGACCCGAACCAATGGACTCGCCGAACCGCCCGCCGCCTGCTCTCCCAGCAGCGCGATGCCTCTGCAACAGCTCTTCTTCTGCAGACCCTCGACAACACGAGCGACCCCCAGCTCGCCCTCGAGGCGTTCTTTGCCCTCAGGGCCGGCGGCATGCTCCGGCCCCCGATGGTGGCTCGGGCCCTTCGTCACCCCGACCCCTTCGTGCGGTCCGCCGCTATTCGATCCGCTGGCGATCTCGAAAACCTCGCCCGGGACGAGGTCCTCACCCTCCTCCGCGAGCTCTGTGCCCACGAGCAGCATCCCGAGGTTGTCTCCCAGCTCACCTCCTCGGCACAGTTGATCGCGGCAACGCAGGCCAAGCTCATGATCGTGGAGCTCGCTCAGCGGGGCGAATTTGAAAACGATCCTTTCATTCCGCAGCAACTCTGGTGGGCCATGGAATCCCTCGTCACCCGGGCTCCGAAACTGGCTGCGGAGCTGCTCGATTACAGCGGCTTCTGGGAGGCCCCTCTCTTTGAAAAGGCCCTCCGCGAGCGGATCGGTCGCCGCTACATGGCGGAACGCAGCCCCGGCAGTCTCCTGATGTGCGCTCGCCTCCTGGGAAAGGCAGCGGGAACCAGACATCTCGACAGTCTCATTCGCGGCATGGAAAAAGCCCTCGAAGGCACATCTCTCGACCCTGTTCCGGGGGAACTCGACGCCGCCCTCGCTGACATCTGGGAAAATCATCGGGTCACCGACGACCTCATTCGCTTTTCTCTCCGCCTCAAAAGCCCGCAGGCCCTCGCGGCCGCCCGCCCTCTCCTCCGCAACGCCGGGACGCCCACCGCGCAGCGCCTCGCCTTTATCAAGGCCCTCGGTGAACTTGCCGACGCTCCCTCGGAGCAGGTCTTCCTCGCTCTTTTCAGTAGCGCACAGGAAGACACAAAAATCCGCCTCGCCGCTCTCAGTGCCCTGCGGCGTTATGCAGGCATCGAGATTCCAAAGGTGATCCTCGCCCACTATCCCAAGCTCGAGGGAGCGCTCCGCCAGACCGCCCAGTCCCTGCTCGCCGCGCGGCCAGGCTGGGCGTTGCAACTGCTGGAGGCAGTGGAGCAGGGCACCATCGACGCCACCTCTATCGGCCTCGACAGTGTGCTCCTCATGGGCACCTACGCAGACGAGCGCACCCAAACACTCATCAGCAGGCACTGGGGCACCCTCAGGAAGCCGGACAAGGAAAAAGCCCGGCGCATCCTTGAAATCAAGGCTGTCCTCAGTGCCGCGACGCCTGCTGGAAATGCCGGGGATGGCCGCCGGCTCTTTGCCTCCAAGTGTGCTCATTGCCACAAATTCGGCTCACAGGGGCGGGATATCGGTCCTGACCTCACCGGTTACGAGATGAAGAACCTCGACTATCTCATTCCCGCCATCGTGGATCCCAACCTGGGCATCCGCGAAGGCTACGAGCTGGCCACTCTCACCCTGCGCCCGAGGGACAATGCTGCGGCGGCCATCCTGACGGGATTTCTACTCGATGCGGACGAACGCACCGTGACGATCAGGGACCTGGCCGGGAACAGGACCGTCGTGGCCCGCAACGATCTCGCTGGCGAATCAAGGGCCGCGGTCTCGGTCATGCCCGAAGGTCTGCTCGACGGCATGAGCAAGACCGATATCCGAAGCCTGATCGCCTATCTTCAGGCCGGGGACTGAACGGTCCCGGGGCAATCGTCCGGGCGGAGACTCCGCTATCCCAATCCACCCATGATCAGGCGGTAGCCCACGATCATGAGAAAGGCATCCACCACGAGGTGGCTGAGCCAGCACCCCAGAACGGTCCCCTGCCATTCATACATGAGCGTCCAGATGAGGCCTCCCAAGCCCACCAGGAAGGAGAGAAACAAGGCGAGTGGAAGCGGGAAGAGCACCGACATGAGCACGAGGTGGTGCCCGGTGAAGGCCACCGCCGCAATGAGATGCCCCGGCCAGTGTCCGACCATCTGGCGCAGGTGACCATAAATGAACCAGCGCCAGTAGTATTCCTCCATCGCGGAGTGCAGCACCGTTATAAAGGCGGCAACCAGAAGGAAGCGACCCCTTGAGGCAAAGCCCAGTCCCTCTGCCTTCTCCACCAGATTATGGCTATTCGCCTTCACGATATCCCCAACCGGGGTGATGACCATGAGGCATCCGATGAGGGATATGCACACCCCCGTAAGAAGGCCCGTCCAAATCACAACAGCCCAGGTCGGCCAGACTGCACGCCGGTCTTCCCTCCGGACCAGTCCGCCCAGCCCGATCATGCTGAAGAAAAAGAGAGGGTAACAGAGAATCCAGATCTTGGTCACAAACCAGGCACTACGCCCGGCATTCCCATGCGGAACCCAGACCACATAGACGAGGGCACAGACCAAGGGAACCACGAGACCCGCCACCATCGATGGCCAGCTCATGCGATGCTCTCTGTTCAGTCCGCGGACCACCCTGCGCAGGAATCAAGCAGCCCCGGCCTGATTCAGCAACAGGGAAGGAACACCAAATGGCGGCATAGGCACCTCCTACGCGCCCTTTATCAACTGAAAGCCAATAATCATGAGCATGACATCCACGCAGATATGACTCACCCAGCAGCCAATTACCGTTCCCTGTCTCTCATACATGATGGACCAGATGAATCCGCCTGCCACGACACAAGTCGTCAGGAAGAGTGCGAGGGAAACGGAGAAAAACTGCAGCGTGATGATGAGGTGATGCCCCCCGAATGCGAGGGCCGCCACCGCGTGTGCCATCCAGCGACTCACTCGCCGCTGTAGTTGCCCATACACAAACCACCTCCAGTAGAATTCTTCCAGGGCGGAATGTATCAAGGAAAGAAAAACCGCGAAGAGCAGGAAGTGCCGCGCAAAGCCCAGCCCTTCGGCTCGCTCCGTCACCGCTCCCGATCCCTCCTTCACGATCTCTCCCAGCGGCGTGAGCATCAGCAACATCCCCAAAGACGAAATCGCCGCTCCACAAAGCATTCCCGTCCAGATCACAGCGCCCCACCCCGGCCAACTCCCCTTCCCCCGGCGCCTGCGAAGTAATCCCCCCAACCCGGTCCGCCTGAGAAAGAGCAGGGGGTAGAACAGCGTGAACAGCTTCGTGATCGTGTAGGCCGCCTGCCCAACCGACCCTTCCGGAAAGAGAACGAAGTAAAACAGCGCGCCAATTGCCGGGACAATCAAGGCAGGCAGGAGAACCAGCCAGCTGAGCTCACGATGCGTGCTCGTCGTCATCGGCCATACAATGGGGACATTTCCAAATCGGCGTTATCAAATAAACTTTTCTCTCAACATCGCTGAAAATGATGGTTGCCCGGCTCTCGAACGTGCCACTGGCCTGACGTTGCAACACCCCCCCGGGCCATGTTCGTATGAAGACACCATGAAAACGACTCTTTTCCTCCTCGCCGCTTTCTCAGTACCCGGACTCGTCCTCGCCGACCATCACGGCAAAAAGAAACCGCCCGCAAATTCCAACGAGCGCGCTCGCCCGGACATCATCAGCCCCGGAACCGCCAGCACCAACGAGCAGCCCGGCAAACCGCCGAGCGACGCCATTATTCTCTTCGACGGCCGGAACCTCGATAACTTCGAGCACAAAGGCGGCAAGGCTCCTCAGTGGAAAGTTGAGAACGGCTACACCGAGGTCACCCGCACCGGCCAGATCATTTCCAAGCAATCCTTCAGCGATGCCCAGATCCACATCGAGTGGGCCACCCCTTCCGAGATCAAGGGCAAGGGTCAGAGACGCGGAAACAGTGGCGTTATCCTCGGCAGCTACGGAGAGGTTCAGGTCCTCGACTCCTACGAAAATGACACCTATCCCGGAGGGCAGGCCGGCGCCCTCTACGGGAAGAGCCCTCCCCTTGTGAATGCCTCCCGCAAACCCGGTGTCTGGCAATCCTATGACATTATCTTCCACACCGCCAAAGGCGACAAACCCGCCCATGTCACCGTCCTTCACAACGGCGTGATCGTCCACCACGCCTACCCTCTCGGCAAAGGCAGGGGCGAAGGCACATGGAACCTCCGTCTCCAGGACCACAGCAACCCGGTACGCTACCGCAACATCTGGGTGCGGGAACTCAAAGACTACAGGTAGTCTCCTTGCGGGAACACATCCCGATTGTTAGAACGCCCCCGCGATGCGCACACGAATTCCGGCTCTCCTCCTGCTCCCGCTCCAGCTGGCATCGGGAGACGCCCCGGATTTCAACCGCGACATCCGCCCCATCCTTGCCGAGAACTGCTTCCATTGCCACGGCCCCGATGAACAGGCCCGCGAGGCCGGGTTACGCCTCGACACTTTCGAAGGTGCTACCACCAGTGGCGAACTCGGCGGCGCCATCGTTCCCGGCAACCCCGGTGAGAGTGAGCTCGTCCATCGCATTTTCTCGGACGATGCGGACGAACTCATGCCGCCCTCCAAGTCGAAACGCAAACTGACAACCCTCCAGAAACAACTCCTCAGGGACTGGGTCGCCTCCGGTGCCATCTACGAGGAGCACTGGGCCTGGACAGCACCCTCACGCCCCGACATCCCCTCTGTCCATCAGTCGGGTGCGGTCGCCAATCCCATCGACGCCTTCCTCCTGCGTCGCCTCGAACAAGAGCAGCTCAGCTTCTCCCCTCCCACCACCGCCGCTGTCCTGCTCCGGCGCCTCTCCCTCGACCTCATCGGCCTGCCTCCCACGCCACGGGAGGTCAAGGAGTTCGAAAGGCAGTATCAACGCGACTCCGTGGCCGCCCTGGAAAAAGCTGCCGACCGTCTCCTCAGTTCTCCCCGCTTTGGGGAACGCTGGGCCCGGCCCTGGCTCGACCTCGCGCGCTACGCCGATTCCAACGGCTTTCAGGCAGATCAGCTCCGTCCCTCGTGGGCCTTTCGTGACTGGGTCATCAGGGCACTCAACGAAAACATGCCCTTCGACCAGTTCACCATCGAACAACTGGCCGGCGATCTTCTGCCCAACGCAACCATCGCCCAGAAGGTCGCCACCGGCTTCCACCGCACGGTCACCTGCAACGTTGAGGCCGGAGTCAGCCCCGAGGGCAACCGCGTCAACCAGGTTGTCGATCGTGTCAACACCACGGGCACAGTCTGGCTCGGCATTACGCTCGAGTGCGCACAGTGCCACGACCACAAGTATGATCCGTTCAGCATGACGGACTACTACGCCATGTTCGACTTCTTCAACCACACGCCCCTCGAGGTACAACTGCCCAGCAACAAGACCGACGTCTCCCACGACTTCATCGGTCCCTATCTCGAGCTCCCTCTGAGCTCCGCACAAGAGGAACAGGTCAGGGATCTCGACAGCCAACTCGCCCAGCTCCAGGCGGACCGCACAGGCAGGCTGAGAAATCAGGAGCAGGCCTTCCGCGCATGGAAAACCCGTCACTCCGAAGGCGCTGCCCCAAATAGAGAATGGAGAACCCTTCAAGTCACCAAGTTCACTTCCACCGGAGGAGAAAAACACGAGATCCTCGAGGACGGCTCCATCCTCCTCAGCGGTAAAGTGCCCGCTACCACAATCTACACTGTGGAGGCCACCAGCAAGCTCTCCAGCATTGCTCAACTCAAACTGGAAGCCCTCCCGCACCCCAGTCTCCCGGGCAAGGGCCCCGGCCGTGGCGACGCCCAACGACCCAACTTCGTGCTCAAGGAATTTGCCATGAACCTCCACCGCGACGGCAAGGTCCATCCCATCGGCCTTCACCGCCCCCGGGCCAGTTTCTCCCAGGACAACTGGGATGTCCAAGGCCTCCTCGATCGCAATCCGAAGACCGGTTGGGCCATCAACCCGAAGTTCGGAAAACCTCACTGGGCCACCTTCGAACTCCTGAAACCCATCGAGACCGCCAACACCACCCTTACCTTCACCCTTCCGCAGGACTGGGGCATGGGACGGGTCATCGGCAACCTCCGCCTCTCCGCCCGCAGCGAAGTCGGTCCCGACCCCGAACTCCCCGAAGACCTCCTCGCCATTCTCAAGAAACCCAGCGACCGGCTCAACAAGGCCCAGCAAAAGAAACTCCGTGCTTACTTCGAAAAGGAACATCCCGCCCTCAAGGAGATTGACGCCAAGATCGCCAGCCTCAAGAAACAGCGCAACTCCATCAAGGGAAACCAGACCCTCGTCATGATCGAGATGAAGGAGCGCCGCAAAACGCACATCCTCAAGCGCGGCAACTTCCTCAGTCCCGATGCCCAGGTTACCGCAGACACTCCCACCCGCCTTCCAAAGCTCGGGGAGGAGGCCTCCGGCAACCGCCTCGACCTCGCTCGCTGGCTCGTGCGGACGGACAACCCCCTTACGGCCCGCGTGGCCGTCAACCGCTGGTGGGCCGAGATCTTTGGCAACGGAATCGTGGCCACCCTCGAAGACTTCGGCACTCAGTCCGAACCTCCCTCCCACCCTGAGCTGTTAGACTGGCTTGCGGTCGAACTCATCGAGTCCGGCTGGAACATGAAGCACATCCTCAAAGCGATCGTTCTCTCCAACGCTTACCGGCAAAGCTCCAGGATCACCTCCGTTCACACCGAGAAGGATCCCCGCAACCTTCTGCTCGGCCGTGCACCACGCTTCCGAATGGACGCAGAGCGCCTCCGCGACAACGCCCTCGCCGTTTCCGGCCTTCTCTCCACCAGGATGTACGGCCCGCCGGTCATGCCCTACCAACCTCCCGGCCTCTGGCGGCAGACCGGGCGCAATGAACCCAAGTGGGTGGAACAAAAGGACGAAAACCGCTGGCGCCGAGGAATCTATGTCGTCTACCGCCGTGCCGCCCCCTATCCCAGCATGGTCAACTTCGACGCTCCCGACCGCGCCGCCTGCACCGTCAAACGCCCCCGCACCAACACCCCCAGCCAGGCACTCACGATGCTCAACGATCCCGCCTACGTGGAAATGGCTCTCGCCCTCGCGGACCGGATCCTGACCGAAGCCGAATCTCCAGCCACCCGCACGCCCTACGCCTTCCGGCTCGTCCTCTCCCGTCCAGGCACTCCACGCGAACTCCAAATCATGAACGAGCTCGTCCGGGAACGCCTCGAGCATTTCCACTCGAACCCGCAGGACGCCGCACAACTCCTCCAGAATCCCAACTTCGTCTACAAGCCAAAGAGCAGGAACCTTTCCGAACTCGCTGCCTGGTTCTACGCGGCCAGCGCTTTCCTCAATCTCGACGAGACGATCACCAAGAACTAGGATCCGTCCTTCACACAGAAAAAACCCCGCATCCGTGATGTTCCCGACTCCAGTCCAGACCCAGACCCGACGCCTCTTCCTCCAGAAGACCGGCTACGGGTTTGGCGCGGCCGCCCTGGCATCAATAGCCAATGCCGAGTCCCCCGGCCCCGCTGTCAGCCCGGGGCTTCACCATGCACCAACCGCCAAGCGTGTCATTTACATCCACTTGGTCGGTTCCCCATCCCACCTCGATCTCTTCGACTTCAAGCCGGAGCTCCAGAAGCGCAACGGGCAACTCTGCCCCGACGAGTTTTTTGACACGAACAAGCTGGCCTTCATTCGCGAGCAACCCAACCTTCTCGGCACGCCCCGGGAGGACAAATATGCTTTCAGAAAATGCGGCCAGTCGGGGCTGGAACTCTCCAACCTTCTTCCCAACCTGCAGGGGGTCTCGGACGAGCTCTGCCTCATCAAGACTCTTCATACGGATCAGTTCAATCACGCGCCGTCGCAGATGTTCCTGCTCACGGGGTTCGAACGCTTCGGCCGGCCCAGCATCGGGTCTTGGGTGACCTATGGCCTGGGCAGTGCCAATGAGAACCTGCCCGGATTCGTCGTCCTTATCACCGGACAGGTTCTCGGGGCCGGCAACAGCGCCTACGGCAGCGGCTTTCTGCCCACCATCCACCAGGGTATCGAGTTCCGGTCCCAGGGGGATCCCGTCCTCTATCTCTCCAACCCAAGGGGTGTCTCCCCGGCAGAGCGCAAAATCGTGGTCGACGCTGTCAACGATCTCAATCAGGTTGCCCTTGACGATGTCGGCGACCCGGAGATCGCGACCCGGATCAGCCAGTATGAGATGGCCTACCGGATGCAGACCAGCGTCCCGGAGTTGATGGACATCGCCAGCGAGCCAGAGCGGATCCATGAGATGTACGGCACGCAGCCGGGCAAGACGTCCTTCGCCAACAACTGCCTCCTCGCCCGCAGGCTGGTAGAGCGGGGCGTACGCTTCGTACAACTCTTCGACCAGGGATGGGATCATCATGGAAATGTGTTTGGCAGCCTTCCCGGCAAGTGCAGGCAGGTCGACCAGCCCATCGCCGCCCTCATCCGGGACCTCAGGGAACGCGGCCTCCTCGACGAAACCCTCGTAATCTGGAGCGCTGAATTCGGCCGCACACCAATGGCACAGGGAAGCACCGGCACGGGTGAAAAGCGCAGCAATGCGGGCCGCGACCACCACAAGGACGCCTACACCGTCTGGATGGCGGGCGGGGGCACGAAAGCCGGCCATGTCCACGGTGCGACCGATGAACTGGGCTATGCCATTGCCAGGGACCCCGTCCACGTCCACGACTTCAATGCCACCATCCTCCACCTGCTCGGAATCGACCACGAGCAGCTGACCTTCCGCTATCAGGGACGGCAGTTCCGGCTTACTGACGTCCACGGAAGGCTTGTGAAAGGCGTCCTCGCCTGAGCCGACAGAACCCGGGGCAGCCCACCGACACCTCCTGTCCCGTTCAGTCCTGCAGGGCTCCCCCGATAAACGCCAGAATCTCCCGGCGCCCCGCGCGGGTTTTTGTCGAGGTGACGAAGACTGTGGGGGAGCCTTCACTGAACTCCTCCATCGCCTTCAGGAAGTCCGCGACGTTCTTTTTCACAACCGCAGCCTTGTTCTTGTCCGCCTTGGTGAAGACCAGCACGAAGGGGACAGACGCCTCCACCAGCCACTGCACGAACTCCAGGTCAAGCCCCTGGGGGGAGTGTCGCGAATCGATCAGGACAAAGGCGCAGAAGAGACTCTCTCTCTCGAGGAGATAATTCGAAACGAACTCCTGGAACCCGGCACGCTGCGCCTTGGAAACCTTCGCATAGCCATATCCGGGAAGGTCGACGAGTCGCCATCGCTCGTTGACCATGAAAAAGTTGATTTCCCGCGTGCGCCCGGGGCTCCCCGAAACCCGAGCCAGACCCTGCTGTCCGGCGATCAGGTTGAGAAGGGTTGACTTGCCCACGTTCGACCTTCCGATAAAGGCAAACTCGGGAACAGCCCCACGGGGACAGCCCTCCAGACTCACCGCACTCAATTCAAACTGGGCCGAAACAATCTTCACGACGGGCACAATCTACCACATCACTCCACCCAGGCAGCACGCAACAACTCCCTCAGTCTCTCCGGGTCGGTCGCACTGGTCTTGGCCACGAATCCCCGCGCGTGAGCGAAATGGACATCCTCTTCATGCTCAATCCGGGTGAATTCGAGACGGAGGTCGTCCTGGTGGCGGGAGAGTCCATAGCCATGACCCCTCCGGTCCGGATAGACCAGGCCGGCAACGTCCTCTCCCTTCCCGATGGAGGCGAGATAGCGTCCGAGGCCCATCGAGGGCTCAGCTGGCAGGGGATCGGTGCGGGGCATGTAAAGGACATGGAAGGTTTCCCCGTTTGCCTCAAGGGTCCACAAGGCCCCATGCCTCCCGATGAAAGCGAGTCGCTCCCGGAGAGTCTCGAGATACTCGAGCAGGTCTTCCCCCACCCAGCGCATCAATTCGTAGAGCACTTCGCCGCTCTGCAGCTCCCCAGCCCGGGCAAACCGCCGGAGAAGGGTGACATCGATTGGAGAAATGAGCTTGTCCAGGACCGCCCGGTCCACTCCCAACCACTGGGCCGTCCCTCCGGGTCCACGCGTATCGAACCACTCCGCCGGCTCAAGCCAGTCACAGAAGAGGCGTGCATCCTCGTAGAGGCCCAGGTCCCGGAGAACCAGGGAGAGAGCGCACACCGGCTCATGATCACGGGGAAACTGATGATGATCAAAATTTCCCCTCCCGGGATCATGCTCGCCTCCCACGTCCACCACGAGGATCCCGGGGTTGGCCAGGTCCGCTTTCTCCGGTTCACGACGGTGGAGAGGCACTCCGTGCCTGGCGATCAGCAGGCAGCAGGCCAGAAAGTCATCTTTATGCGCCCCGCCGGGGTGAGTGAGGATAAGCTCGATCGCCATGGGGCGCGCACCATAGAAGGGAGATCCAGCAATGCAAGACCGCTCCGCATCCCTCTAAAGTCGTTCGAGCGTCAGGAGCCGGAACTCCATCGCCTCCCTGCCCGGTATCTCGGTGGCCTGCAGGGTGAGTTCGCCGGTTCCCTTCACGAGTTCGATTTCCCCGATGGTCACCGCCCTGAACTCTTTCACGTAGGATTCCTGCCGCGGATGAAGATCACGCTCCGCTCCCACCTCGGGCACGTCATGTGCCTCGGCAATTTCAAAGGCCAACGTGCTCTGGTTGAACGTCAGCTCGCACTTCGCGCCCGCTTCCCGGGCCGCGTAGTAGAGCACAACCCGGAATCGCCCGCTCGCAGCAACTTCGGCTGCAAAGGTGATCTTGTCTCCCGTGCTCGTCCAGTTCCGGAAATACGAGCAGTTGGGAAACTTGTTGGAACGCCTGATTGTCCCGTGCGCAACCCCATCCCGGGCAGGCAACTGCGTGAGAGGTGCACCGGGGTGCGCGATCACGAAGGGACGGGAGTCCTCCGCATAGGTCGCCATGAAACTCTTCCGGTGAGTCTCCACCGCATCGAGAAGCCGGGCACGAATCTCGGAGTGCTCCCCCGAGACATCCGTCTTCTGCCCCGGATCCGCCACCATGTCGTAGAGCCGGGCCTTTTCATCCAGCCGGAAGCGTTGGCTCCGCGCCCCGATCCTCTGGCGCCAGTGGTTGATGAGGATGCGGTCGGGCCAGCGATTGCCTGTCTCTTCCGGATGCTGGATCAACCCCTTCAGACTGACTCCATCCAGGGGCTTGCTGTTGGTGGTGGATACCCCGGCGAGGCCACAGAGCGTGGGAAGCAGGTCACGAACACTGCAAATCTGCGGCACAACCGTTCCGGCCCTGACAGAAGCCGGCCAGCGGAGGTAGAGCGGGCTGCGTACGCCCCCCTCGTCTGGCGATCCCTTGCGCCCCCTCATCCCTCCATTCCATCGGACCCCGTTCGGCCCGTTATCGTGGAACCATACGACGATGGTGTTCCTTGCAACCCCAAGCTCATCGAGCTTTGCCAGCGCCCTTCCCACATTCCAGTCCAGGTTCTCGCACATCGCCAGCGCGCTGCGCTTATGTGTCTCGACCTCCCGTCCGGGGTTCTGCTTGTTGACCATCTCCAGGCGGCAGGCACGAAAACGCTCCCAGAAACGCCCGGGCACCTGCATGGGAGAGTGCGGGGTATTGTAGGGCACGTAGGCAAAAAACGGGGTTCCCCCCTTCACTGCCTCCTCCATGAAAGCCATTGCCTGGTTCGTGAAATCATCGACGCAAAAACCCTTCCCGGTCACGATTCGACCATTCCGCTCCAGCATGGGGTCATAGTAGTGACCCCAGTGACCGCTGCAAAAGCCATAGAACAATTCAAAGCCCCGTCCATTGGGATGGTAGGGAAACTGCATTCCGTTGTGCCACTTCCCGAAGGCACCCGTGACATAGCCCGCCTCCCGGAACATGTCGGCGATCGTGACTTCGTCGAGATTCATGCGCTCGCCGCCCGCCGAAGTCGAATACACGCCAGAGCGCGCATGATGACGTCCCGTAAGAAACTCGGCCCTCGTGGGGGAGCACACCGGACACACAAAAAACCGGTCAAAGCTGACCCCGTCCCGCTGAAGGGAATCAATGTGGGGGGTTCGAAGGTCGGAATTTCCGGAGCTCGACAGATCTCCCCAGCCCTGGTCATCACTCAGGAACACAAGCACGTTGGGCTTCGCGCCAGCGGGCGGGCCAACAACCAGAAGAGAACACAGGAGGACGAGGAACGAGCGATTCATGGAGACCCGGAATGGTGGCGGGGCGACGGCAGGCCTTGAAGGAAATTCTCCACGCCCCGGCACCCGAGAAGGCCAGCCATCCGGAGCAGGTCCATCGTTGCCGCTCCCCACAAGCGATTGACCATTGGAGCCCGGTGACGTACACGCCGGGCCCAGATTCCTGCTGGCCCCATGTCCGCTCCCACCATCATCTACACCAAGACCGACGAGGCCCCTGCCCTTGCGACCCGCTCCTTCCTGCCCATTATCCAGCGCTTTACCCGATCCTCGGGGATTGCGATTGAAATGCGCGATATTTCCCTCGCCGGACGAATCCTGGCTAGCTTCCCCGATGCTCTCGGCGAGGAGCAGCGCGTGGTCGACGCCCTCGCCGAGCTTGGGGCCCTCGCCAAGACGCCGGACGCCAACATCATCAAGCTACCAAACATCAGCGCCTCCATTCCTCAGCTCAAGGGCGCCATCCAGGAGTTGCGGGCGCAGGGTTATGACCTGCCCGACTACCCCGAGGACCCCGAAAGTACCGAGGAAAAGGAGATCAAGGCCCGCTATGACAAGGTCAAGGGAAGCGCGGTTAATCCCGTGCTCAGAGAGGGCAATTCAGACCGCCGCGCCCCCAGGGCCGTCAAGCAGTACGCTCGTAACAACCCTCACTCCATGGGCGCGTGGTCCCCGGACTCCAAGACAAATGTGGCTACCATGGACACCGGCGACTTTCGCTCCCGCGAGAAATCGGTGACATCCGCAGGAGAGACCACTTTCACCATAGAGTTCTCCGGTCCTGAGGGCAACGCGACCACGCTCATGGAAGCCCTGCCCCTTCAGGAAGGAGAAGTTCTCGACTGCACCGTGATGAGCAGGAGCGCCCTCCTCGCCTTTCTCGACCAGCAAGTCACCCGCGCCCGCGAGGAAGGAATCCTCTTCTCCCTTCACATGAAGGCCACCATGATGAAGGTCAGTGATCCCATCATCTTCGGCCACTGTGTCCGGGTCTACTTCCGGGATCTCATTGCAAAACATGGCCCGCTTCTTGAAGAGCTCGGCGTCGACTTCAACAATGGCTTCGGCGACCTCCTTTCCAGAATCGAGGCGCTACCCGGCGAAAAACAGGAGGAACTCAGAAAGGACATCCAGTCCTGCTACGAGAAGGGACCTGAACTCGCGATGGTCAATTCCGATCGCGGCATCACCAACCTGCACGTTCCGAGCGACATCATCATCGATGCCTCCATGCCCGCAATGATCCGCACCTCGGGCAAGATGTGGAATCCCCAGGGAGAAACTCAGGACACCCTTGCGGTGATCCCTGACAGCAGCTATGCCGGAGTCTATCAGGCGGTCATCGACTTCTGCCGCAAGCACGGCGCCTTCGACCCCACCACCATGGGCACCGTTCCCAATGTCGGCCTCATGGCGCAGAAGGCCGAAGAATATGGATCCCACGACAAGACCTTCGAGGCCTCCTCGGCAGGCACCATCCGCATCGTGGACGGAGAGGGCAGGACGCTCATGGAGCAGCCGGTGGAAAAAGGCGATCTCTTCCGTGCCTGCCAGACCAAGGACGGTCCGATCCGGGACTGGGTAAAACTTGCGGTGACAAGGGCCCGCGCCACCAACACTCCTGCTGTTTTCTGGCTCGACGGAACCCGCGCCCACGATGCCGGGCTCATCGCCAAGGTGACTGCCTATCTCCCCGAACACGACACGGACGGCCTCGACCTTCGCATCCTCTCCCCCGCCGAGGCGTGCCAGTTCACCCTCGAGCGCCTCGCTGCCGGGCAGGACACAATCTCCGTCACCGGAAACGTGCTGCGTGACTACCTCACCGATCTCTTCCCCATTCTCGAAGTTGGCACCAGCGCCAAGATGCTCTCCATCGTCCCTCTCATGAATGGGGGAGGTCTCTTTGAAACGGGTGCCGGAGGTTCTGCCCCCAAACACGTGCAGCAATTCGTCGAGGAAAACCACCTGCGCTGGGATTCCCTTGGTGAGTTTCTTGCCCTCGCGGTGGCGCTCGAACACCTCGCCGAAAAGTTCGACAATTCCCGCGCCCGCACCCTCGGAGAGGCCCTCGACGAGGCCAGCACCCAGTATCTCCTCAACGACAAGGCGCCCTCGCGCAAATGTGGCGAACTCGACAATCGCGGCACCCATTTCTACCTCGCTCTCTTCTGGGCCCGGGCTCTCGCCACCCAGGAGGACGACCCCGGACTCAGGGCCGAATTCGCCCCCCTCGCCGAAGAACTCGCCGCCGCCGAGGAGCGGATTGTAAGCGAGCTCAACAGCGCCCAGGGAACAGCCGTCGACCTGGGGGGATATTACCAACCCGACGACACCAAGGCTGATTCTGCCATGCGTCCAAGTCCCACGCTCAACGGCATCCTGCAACAATAAGCAGCTCCGGGACCCGTCCAGGCGAGCGGCGGGCTCCAGACGGAGGAATCCTCCCTCCCTCGGGAGGAAATCTCCGCGAAAGCCTGTGGTGGGAAACCATGGCGACAACGTTGTCTGGTAGTTTCCGCTGGAGACAACTTCCCGCTCGCACCAACCCGGAATTACGCTACTGTGAACGGTCTCTCCCCGCGGATTGGCGTTCATGCATTCCCCCCTCCGAAATACGTTTCCCGTCGTCCTCGTCCTTTCCACCGCAGCGGCTGCCCCGTCAGGCGCCGATCCCGAGCCGGGCATCACTGCTGTGGGCGAGACCCCCGGGGGAAGAATCAGCTTCACCCTCAACTCTGATACGGAGACCTATCACATCCTCCGGCGATCCCGGCAACTGCACCGGGCATCCCGGGGAAGAGCGGTCGCGATGGTGCGGGGCACGGCTGAAGGGGTCTCTATCGCGGACTCCTCCCGCCGCAAGGAGGAGGGTTACTACCAGCTTACCCACCTGACCGCCGCCGCGAGCCGCGACTCGGACCGGGATGGAGTCTCCGACTGGGTAGAACTCAACCGCCCGGGGGTCTACAACCCTCTCAATCCGGCACCTCCGGTCTCCAGCATTGATGGAGCGACCATGTTGCGGGACCGGGCTCATTTCGAGCAGTTGGCGGCACGGGACGACCGCCCCGGGGCTCAGGCCGTCCGGGAAATCAAGTTTCTCGTGTATGACGTCCACACCTCCACGCCGGTCCTCTACTTCGCCAATACCGACCGCTACCAGTACCACTACGACTTCACCAGCCAGGTCGTCAACCGCTACAACGACCTCGGGCTCTTCAACAACGAGACCTACTTCGACAATACACGCCGCCGGAATCTCGCCGGCAGTCTCATTGCGCACGACAACTACGTGGACGACAAGGGCCGGCCGGGGCTCTATACCGTCGAGTTCTGGCCAACCGATCCCGTGGCCTTCGAATTCGTGGAAAAGGGCTACGAACTCATCGCGGCCGCCATGCCCTTTGCGGATGGCAACATCGCCTACCACCCTGCCAGCGAAACCCAGCGCCGCTGGCACGACAACGAGAAGGAGGATTACGACAACTCCTACGTCAATATTGTCCAGACCGAGGACCTCTACGCCAACGTGGTCTATACCACCCTTAATTCCGGAGAGGGCTATGGTCGCCTCCGTCTCATCACCGGTTCGGAAACGCTCTCTGTCCGGGACGTTGTGATCTTCCGCAACATCCCCAACGATCTCACGCACGTTGCGGGCATTATCACCGAGATTCCGCAGACCCCCCTTTCCCATATCAATCTCAAGGCCAAGCAGAACAACACCCCGAATGCCTTCATCAAGGACGCCTCTTCCCACCCGGATATCGCACCTCTTCTCGGCAGGAACGTCTACTTCCGGACCGATGCTGACGGCTTCGAGATCCGGGAAGCCTCCGAGCAGGAAGTCGACGAGTGGTTCGAGCAGGTCCGGCCCCAGAACCCTCAGTTCCCGCGGCGGGACCTGAGCATCACGGGGATTCGCCCCCTTTCCCAGGTGAACTTCAATGACTCGGATGCCTTCGGAGCCAAAACCGCCAATGTAGCGGAACTCCGCCGCATCCTCCCCCGCAATGCTCCCAACGGCTTTGCCATTCCCTTCTACTTCTACGATGAGTTCATGAAGTTCAACGGCCTCTACGGGCAGGCCCGGACCATGATGGCCCAGCCTCTGTTCCAGAACTCACCCCTTTTCCGGGCCGCTCTTCTGGAGCAGTTCCGCAAGACGATCACGGACGCGCCCGTTCCTCCACAAATGTCCGACTCGATCGAAGCCATGTTTGGCATCTTCGCCCCCGGAACCACCCTGCGGGCACGCTCCAGCACCAACAACGAGGACTACGAGGGTTTCAATGGAGCCGGCCTTTACAGCTCCTATACTCACCACCTCGATGAGGGCCGCTTCGAAAAAACGGTCAAGCAGGTGTGGGCCAGTCTCTGGAACTACCGCGCCTTCGAAGAACGAGAGTTCTGGCGCATCGATCACTTCGCCGCCGCCATGGGAGTCCTCGTGCATGCCAATTACGAGGACGAACAGGCAAACGGGGTGGGTGTCACGACAAACATCTTCGATCCTCGCTGGGCCGGCCACTACGTCAACGTGCAGGTCGGAGAAAACCTCGTCACCAATCCGGAGGCTGGCTCCATCCCCGAGGAGTATCTCATCGCCCGCCTTGCCGGCCTCTCTGACGAAATCCAGTATATCCGTTTTTCAAGTCAGCTTCCGGATGGAGAAACCGTCCTCTCCCGGGAACAGGCCCTCGATCTCAAAGCCAAGATGGATGTCATCCATGACCATTTCAGGGCCCGGTACAACCCATCCAATTCTTCTGCCTGGGCCATGGAAGTGGAATTCAAGATCACCGAATCGGGGCGCCTTCTCATCAAGCAGGCCCGACCGTGGATCAACTGAAGCAGCTGTGCCGGCGGGTGATGACGCCCGGGAGCACCCTCGCTGTTTCTTGGTCGCCTTGGTGAACCGGTCACGATAGGAGAGAGCCCGCTCCGCTCTCAAGATCCTGAATCCATGCATCACTCCGTCGTCACGAGACTCTGGTTTCTTGCCAGCCTCACCATTCTCTTCCCCACCAGCGGGTGGGCCCGGGATCCCGGCTTCGCAACAGAAGTCCTCGCCCGGATGGACGCCGCAGTGGAGTCCTCCATCAGGCGCAAGCATACGCCCGGGGGCGTCCTCTGGCTGGAACACGAGGGGGAGGTTTACAAAAAGGCCTACGGCAAACGTTCAACCGTTCCTCAGCGAGAGGCCATGACTCTCGACACCATTTTCGATGCGGCTTCCCTTACCAAGGTCGTCGCGACCACCCCCTGTATCCTGAAACTGGTGGAGGACGGGAGAATCAGCCTTGAAGACAAGGTGACCAGATATCTTCCAGAGTTCACGGGCGACCCGAACAAGCCCGAGATCACAATCCGCCACCTGCTCACGCATACCAGCGGACTTCTCCCCGGTATCCGCAGGGGGGTTGACTGGCAGGGCTATGCCACAGGCATTGCCCTCGCCACAGGCGAGCCCTCTTCCGGCCATGCCGGCTGCGACTATGCCTACAGCGACATCAACTTCATCCTCCTCGGGGAGATCGTCCAACGGCTGACCAGCCAGCCACTCTCCCATTACGCGCGATCCACCATCTTCGGCCCCCTCCAGATGACCGAGACCGGCTACTCCCCGGCGAGCAGCAAGATCTCACGTACCGCACCCACCACCCGCATGGAAGATGGCCACGTCCTCAGGGGTACCGTGCATGACCCAACCGCCCGTGCAATGGGAGGAGAGGCGGGACACGCTGGCCTTTTCACCACCGCCCACGACCTCGCCCGCTACTGCCGCATGATCCTGAACGGCGGACAACTCGAGGGAGTCCGTGTTCTCGAGGCGGCCACCGTCAAGCTCATGCACACGGTCCAGTCACCAAGTCCCATCACCGCCCGCCGCGGCCTCGGCTTCGACATTGACTCTCCTTACGCCGGACCCCGTGGCACGCTCTTTCCCCTCGGATCCTTCGGACACACCGGATGGACTGGAACATCGCTCTGGATAGACCCCTTCAGCAGAACTACCCTGCTGTTTCTCAGCAACCGCAACCACCCCTCGGGAGGAAGCGTCCTCAAGTTGCGCCATCGCCTCGGAACCCTGGCGGCGGAGGCAACTGGCTACGAGTTCTCAAAGGTCACCGGCGCCCTGTCGGCCCTGACCGACCAGGCCCGGCAGGACGCTCGCAGCAGCATCGTGCGCCCCTCTGCCGGTGTTCTCAACGGGATTGACGTGCTCCGGGTCGACAACTTCTCCAAGCTCAGGGGATTGAGGGTCGGGCTCATCACCAACCAGACCGGCCGGAGCGTCGACGGCAAGACAACCATCGACCTTCTCCACGAATCGGAGGAAGTTCAGCTCGTCTCTCTTTTTGGCCCGGAACACGGCATCCGGGGAACTCATGACGGGAAGGTTGAAGATGGGGTGGACTCAAAAACCGGTGTCCCCGTCCGCAGCCTTTATGCTGGCAAGGACCGCCGTAAACCCAAGAAGGAACATCTGGCCGAGTTGGACGCACTGGTCTTCGACATCCAGGACATCGGCTGCCGCTTCTACACTTACATTTCCACCATGGGGCTATGCATGGAGGCGGCTGAGGAAGCAGGCATCAGATTCGTCGTCCTCGACCGCGTGAACCCCATCGGGGGAGAGAAGGTGGCTGGCCCCCTTCGCGACGGAGAGAGTAAATTCGTCGCCTTCCACGACATTCCCGTCCAACACGGCATGACGGTGGGAGAAATTGCCAGGCTCTACCGGAGCGAGCGGTTTCCCGGACTCGACCTCACCGTTCTTCCCCTCCGCAACTGGAAACGTTCCATGCGTTTCGACGAGACCGGCCTTCCTTGGACGAGGCCCTCCCCGAACATGCCCAACCTCATGGCGGCCACGCTCTATCCCGGGATCGGTCTCCTCGAGTTCACCAACCTCTCGGTCGGCCGGGGAACAAACCTCCCCTTCGAAGTGGTCGGTGCGCCCTACATCGCGCCAGAGGATCTCGCCACCGAGCTTACCGCCGCCCGCTTGCCCGGCCTTCAATTCATCCCCGTCCGCTTTACCCCGGAGAGCAGCGTGTTCGAGGGGCAGGAATGCGGAGGGGTCCGCATCCTTCTCAAGGACCCCGCCAAGTGCCCGGCGGTCGAACTCGGCCTTGCCCTCGGACAGGCACTCCGCCGGCTCCATGCGGAGCAATGGGAGCCGGGGAAGCTCAACACCCTGCTCTGCCACCCCTCTACCGAGCAGGGCATCCTTGCCTTGCGCTCCCGGCCCACCATTACTTCCAGCTGGCGGGAGGATCTTGCCGCCTTCACGGATCGGCGCAGGAAACACCTGCTTTATCAATGATCACTCCGGTCCCTCGCTGATTAAAGGGCGGAACCCTTCTCAAAGGTGCTTCCTGTATCCCCGCCTTCCTCCTCCCGGCCCTTGCGCCTGCAACCGCTCCGGAGGGGCCGCCGACCCACCCGGAAGTCCCTGCCACACCCTGCCCGGCTCCTTTGCGCTGGCACCATCCATTCTTTCGATCTAGGAACGGAGGCTATCATGAAACACCCGCACGCCCTGCTCACCCTCGTCGCCGCTCTCGCCCCCCTCGTCGCCGGGGCCGAGGTCAGGCTCCCGAACATTTTCAGTAATCATATGGTGCTCCAGCGTGGAGTTCCCCTCAAGGTCTGGGGAACTGCAGACGATGGTGAGAAGATCTCTCTCAAGTTCGGACCCCGCACCTTCAGCACGACCGCAGATGAACGTGGCGCCTGGGTGATCGAGTTGCCCGCCCTCAAGGCCGATGGCGGCAAGTCCCACCAGATTACCATCAAGGGCAAGAACACGATCGTCCTCGAGGACATTCTCATCGGGGACGTCTGGATCGGGTCAGGGCAGTCCAATATGGAGTGGAGCCTGAACCAGAGCGAACGCCGCGACGAATTTATCAAGGCCGCCAACCACTCCGGCATCCGCCTCTTCCATATTCCCAAGAAACAATTCGACCAGCCCCAACCCGATGTCCCGAACAAGTGGAAGACCTGCACCTCGGCAAACATCCCCAACTTTTCGGCGGTGCTCTACCACTTTGGCAAAGCCATCCATGCGGATCAGGATGTTCCGGTCGGCCTGATCAACAGTTCCTGGGGCGGATCTCCGATTGAGCCCTGGACCGTCACCAAGAGCGGTTCCGGCAAGATGTACAACGGAATGATCGCACCCATCATCGACTTCCGGGTCACCGGCACCATCTGGTATCAGGGTGAGACCAATGTCATCCAGAAGAATGGCCTCGCCTACACGGGAAAGATGAAGGCCCTCATCGAGGGCTGGCGCCGTGTCTTCGACAACGAAAGCATGCCTTTCTACTTTGTGCAGATTGCTCCCTGGAATAACGGACGCTACGCCGATGGACAACTCCCCGCACTCTGGGAGGCACAGTGCGCGACTCTCAAGATGCCAAACACCGGAATGGCCGTAACAACCGACATTGTCCACAATCTCGGGGACATTCATCCGAGCAACAAGCACGATGTCGGCGACCGACTTGCCCGGTGGGCCCTCGCCAAGCACTACGGCAAAAAGGGAGTAACTTATTCCGGCCCCCTCTACAAGGCGATGAAGGTCGACGGGGGCAAAATCCACCTCGCCTTCGCGCACGCTGGCAGTGGCCTCAAATCCCGCGATGGCAACGCCCTCAGTGAATTCAAAATCGCTGGAGCGGATGGAAAATTCGTCGATGCCACGGCCGAAATCGTCGGCAACCATGTCGTGGTCCGTGCCGACAGCGTGGCCGCCCCGACTCAGGTTCGCTTCGCCTGGCACCGTGCAGCCCAGCCCAATCTCTGCAACAGGGAAGGCCTGCCCGCATCTCCCTTCCAGACCGAGAACTGGACTGGCGGGACCGGCGAATAGACACCGCCAATTCCACCCCCGGCCTGCCCCGCAAGCAACTCCCCGCAAAACCAATGAAAGCTATCCTCTCTCTTCTCTCCTTCCTGCTCCTCGGCGTGTTTCCAGCCCACTCGGAAATCAAGCCCGTCAAGCACCTTATCGACACTCACATTCACCTCTACGACACCACGAGGGAAAAGAAGGTGGGCTGGCCCCCCGCGGACGACAAGGTGCTCTACAAGCCACACCTCCCTGCAGAGTACAACAAACTGGCAAAAGGCTCCGGGGTCACCGGGGTGGTTGTCGTCGAAGCCAGCGACCGACTTCAGGACAACAAGTGGGTGCTCGACCTCGTTCAGGGAGACCAGTTCTACATCGGGCTGGTCGGTAACGTGGACGTCTACCGCGAGGACTTCGATGACCATGTGGCGCGCCTCGCCCGGGACAAGCGTTTCGTCGGCGTGCGGGCACGCGGCCCCAAGCCGATTGACTTCTCCCACGATCTCGTCCTTGCCAACCTCAACATGCTCGCCCAGCGCAACCTCACCATGGATTACCTGACCAACGGCGGAGGAATCCCGGGCATTCAAACTGCTGACAAGCTGGCCCGGAGCATCCCCGGACTTACCATCGTGATCGACCACTGCCTGGGCTACGACTTTGACGGGAAGGACCCGGGCGATGACTGGATCGCGGCCGTCGAAAGCCTTGCAGCCAACAAGAACGTCTACTGCAAGATCTCCGGCCTCTACCAGCGATGCGTCATTCAACCGGCCGTCAGGAATCCCGATCACTACCGGGCTGTCCTCGATGTCCTCTGGAGGAACTTCGGATCGAAACGCCTCATCTACGGCTCAAACTGGCCCTGCACCAAGCACAGCGGAAGCTACGCCAGCTTCCTGCAGCTCGTGGACAGCTGGATCTCTCAGCAGGGGCAGAAGGCCCGCGAATCCTACTACTGGCAGAATGCGGCCACGGCCTACCGCCTGCCCCTGAAGTAGAGGCCCACCCGGCTCTCCCCCGGACTATCCCACTTCAATCTCCCACCCCTCGCGGTAGGTCTTGCTCAGGAGATTGTTGGCTCCCTCGTGGTTGGTGAACCTGAAGGCGTCCGCATCCCACTGGAGCTCTTTCCCGAGCGCCGCCCGGTGAGCGAGGTTCCCCAGGAGATTGTGCTCGATGAGCTTGCCCGAGTAATCGAAGTTGCAAAGCGTCTTGCCTTCTCCGCGGCAGGCCTTGAGCCACTCCTGGTAATGCCCCGCGGACTTTGGTATCCTTGGAGCGGGACGCTTGTAGTCCTTGTACTTGTCGGCAGGACTGAGCACAATCTTGCCATAGTCTGAGACGATGACTCCTTCCTCTCCGACGAAGGCCACCCCGATATGCCACTTCGCGATGTTCGTGTCGCTCCCCAGCATGGGCTGCAGGCGGTCCGCCATCATCTTCATTCCCCCGGGGCCGTGATACCAGGTCACCTTCAACGCTTCCCGGTCTCCTCGCGCGGGATGACCCCAGGTCACGACCTGGGAAGGGGGCGCCGCATGTTCGTTGTTGGGCGTCCCCTCCGCCTTGACAGAGGTCGGCCGGTCGAGGTCCAGGGCCCAGTAGGGCAGATCAATCAGGTGGCTTCCCATGTCACCCAGCACTCCGTTGCCAAAGTCCCAGCGGCGGTTCCAGTTCAGGTTCCCGGGTTTCCAGTAGCCCTGATTGTAGTCGCGCATCGGTGCCGGCCCAAGCCAGACATCCCAATTGAAGCCCTCCGGAATCGCCTGCTTGGGCAGCACTATCTGACCGACAGGCCTGATCGTCCGGCCACACCACACATGCGCTTCCCTGATCCGGCCCGCTGCACCCGCCTGTACGAGTTCAACCGCCCGGCGGTAATTCTCCGTAGCATGAATCTGCGTGCCCATCTGGGTCGCAATCTTACCCTCACGTTTCCTGTATTCCTCCTGAACCCAACGAGCCTCCTGCACGGTGTGCCCAAGCGGTTTCTCGACGTAGACATGCTTGCCGGCTCGCATGGCCGCAATCGCGGCCGGAGCATGATGATGATCCGCTGCACTTATCACCACCGCATCAACCGCGGGGTCGAGCACGATTTCCCTCCAATCGCTGGTCGTCTTGGCCCCGGGAAATTTTTTCTTGGCCCCGGCAAGGGCCGCGGGATTGGTATCACATAAAGTATAAATGGTCTCACTTCTCACTCCCCCCGTATTGGCTCCCCCGCGTCCCCCGGCGCCGATAATGGCGATATTGAGCTTTTCGTTGGGAGACTGTGCCCGCGCCCGGGTTGCCACCCCAGCTGTTGCCGCGAGCCCGAATCCGATGAAGGTGCGGCGCGAAGGGTCCTGTCCAATGTCCATGGTTCAGGATGGGCTCCTGGAAGGGGGGCGTCAACCACCCGGGCACACATGAATATACCAGGACTCACCAGCTCCCACGCTCTTCCCTCCAATGTCCGTGGTGGACGGGTGACCTGCAGGCGCTAGCATGCCAACTCATGCGCCCGCAATTCCTCTGCCTCCTCCTCCCGGCCCTCAGCTGCCAGATCTCGCCGGCGGCAGCCCAGAGGAATCCCACCGGAACAAAGGCCCTCCTCGAACAGGGGCAGGGCCCGGAATGGGTTGCTCTCGGAGCACGGGACTTTCTCAACGTCAACTGCTACACAGACACCTGGCACTGGAAAGACGGACACGCCTTCTGCACAGGCAAGCCCACCGGCGTCATCCGCTACCGGGAGCCTCTCACCAACTTCGAGTTCGTCTGCGAGTGGATGCACAAGCAGAAGGGCGGGAACTCGGGTGTCTTCGTATGGGCCAGCCCCCAGTCCCTGCGCAACTGCGCGCAGGGCCGTGCGCGCCTTCCTCACGGGATCGAGGTACAGGTTCTCGATATCGGCTACCGCGAGGTCTACGAGAAGCAGTTCAAGAAGCCGGGCGACTGGTTTACCAGCCATGGCGATGTCTTCACTGTCGGCCCCGTGAAAATGAACCCCTTCCCCCCGGTCGGCCCCCGTGGGAAACGGAGCTTCCCCTCCCGGAAGACAACGAAGGGCATCGATCAGTGGAATCACTACCACATCCGTGCGGTCAACGGAGAGGTCCGGCTCTCGGTGAACGGTGTCGAGGTCTCGGGCGGAGACGGAATTTCACCCGCCCGGGGTTTTCTCTGCCTCGAGTCAGAAGGAGCGTCCATCGAGTTCCGGAACCTCCGCCTCAGGAAACTGCCCCCGGTGGTCACTGAGCTTGAAGATTCCGCGGAGATTCCCGTCCCGACAATTGACGGCCCACGAGCGACCGCAGGGCCCACCGTCTCCCTGAAGGGACACCCCATTCTGGGAACCTGGAAGTATCTCGATGGTTACACGCGGGAATTCCTCCCCGCGGGCCTTTGCATCCTCAGGCACAACGATGAGGTGATCTGGAAGCGGCGATGCACTTCCAGGACCGCCCATGGCCTCACCCTCGAGGGCGGCCTGCAGCACATCCTCGACGGCAAGGTCCTCAGGATCGAGGGCCGCTACACCGCAACCAGGGTCGCGAAACAAGCCCCCACCATCACGGAATAATACGCAGGGTGAAGTAGGTCCGCACCGAGCTCGTGGCCGGAGCCGACCCGAACACATCCTTCGTATCGGGAATCTCAATGTGATAGAGGCGGTCGATCCACCTCTTGTCTCCCCCCCCGAAGTCTTTCATGACCACCAGCACGCTTTTGCGTTCGGCATCAATGTGCACCCGCTCAATTGCATCGTCCCGCTCCTCGTGGCGGGGCGATCCATAGCGACCCGTATTGGTGTAGAACCAGGAACGCACCTTGAGCTTCCCGGCCAGTTGCTCTTCGCTCACTCCCTGGCCGACCGGCTGGGTCAGCTTGAGGAGGAATCCGTTCTTGGCCGCCTTGGCGTGGTGAATGGTGGCCGCCACGGTTTTTCCATCGTGGACAATCCGCTGCAAGCTCGCCTGCTGGCCACCCCAGGCACCCCACCCGCGCCCCGTCTGGCCGATCAGCAGACTGCCGTCCGGCAGGAAGACGGGCCGCATCACTCCCGAGGCAAAGAACCGCGCAAAGGGCACCACGCATCCCTGGTCAATGCCATTGACCTGCTCGGTGACCACCCGGAAGAGATTCGAGAGGGTCTGGTCACCCATGAACATCTGCCCCTCGAAAGGCCCGAACTTTCCACCCGTCGTATCCCACGCTGGATTACCTGGTGCATTCGCCACCATCCCATGCGGCAGCCAGACCGCCCCCTTGCGAATCTTGTCCTTCCACTTGTCGAACTTCAACTCGCCCGAGTCGGGCTTCATCTTTCCGGGCAGGGTCACCAATCCGGAAAGGTGTCCGTAGAACTTGCCCTCTTCCAGGGGCACGACCTTGGAGGAGCCGACATACTCGCCCTGGTTTTCGGAGTACCAGAGCCGCCCGTCAGGATCCACTCCGATTCCAGCGGGACTGCGCAGGCCACTGGCGTAGGGCTCGAATTTGCCCGCGGGAGTCACCCGGCACGCCCACCCCCGGTATCCCCCCATCGAACCCATGAAGGGGCCGCCGGCCCGCCAGGAGGTTCGCTCGTTGCCTCCGTGGGAAAGGTTCAGGGAAAAGTAGTAGTTGCCCTGCTTGTCGCGGGCCGGGCCATGGGCGTATTCATGATAGTTTCCGTGGAAACCGTAGTCGTCGCACAAGGTCTCGAAGCTGTCACAGCGTCCGTCACCATTGGTGTCCTTCATACGGGTCAACTCCGGTTTCTGCATGACAACGAACTGGTCTCCCTTGTCGTCCTCGATCACCACTCCGAGGCACTCGTATGTCCCCTCCGCAAATTTCGTCCACTTGTCATTGCGGATCCGCCAGACGCCCGCCGTCCGGGTGGCCACCACGATCGTACCATCCTTCGCAACCGCGATACCGGTCGGCTCGAAGAGCTGATTACGCCCGAAGATGTCCTTGGGCGGCTCCCAGTTCTCGAAGGAGTAGCCCGGAGGCACCTCCATCTCCTTCTTGCCTCCCTTGTCCTTATTGCGCACCACCGGCTGCTCACCCCACTTTTCTTGCTTGTCCACGAAGGGGCGGCTCATCAACGGCTTCTCCAGTTGAGCACTGAACGTGAAGGCCCGCGCAGGACCAACCGGAAGAGTCCATTTGCCATCGCTAAATGTTCCGCCCTCCACCTTGATATCGGTGAGACCTTCCTGCGCGACCTGGAAAACCTGGCTGCTTTTCAAGTTGGCACTCAGAACGATCGCCAATCGCCCGTCTTCCGTAAAACGCACCCCCTTGAGAAACTCGTTCTTGCCCACCCGGAAGCGGAAGATCGGGTCACCACTGGCAGATTCCAGGCTGTGGCCATGATAGTTCGCGTCCATCGAAGCCAGAAGCTGAGGAAAATCACGGTCTTCCCAGAGCCACTTCTCAATATTCTTGTGATCCTTCACATCGGGCTCCTTGAACTCAAAGTCCACCGCAGTTCCTGCATGAACCGGGCGCAGAATGCCAAGACCTTCGATAAAGGTTTGTGAGCCGTCACCCCGCCTCGAATTCGGGTGCCCACGCCCACGGCGCTCCTCGTTCAGGTTAAGAAAACCCCCGCCCCAGATATTGCGCACGGCAAGGGTCCGCGGATCAAACGTGTAATTCATGCCACCGGGCAGACCGACATGGATAGCGCGCCCACTGGACTTGGAGATGGGGGCCCGGAAAACCCTGGTCCGCTCACCTACCACCACTTCCCCTCCAATCTTGAGGAGATCCTTGGAGCGATCCTTTTCCTTGGGCTTCTCTTTCACGATGCCAGGTGCGGCCTGCCTTGAAACCTTCATCATCCCGTTCATGAGAGTGAAGTGTCCCGGGAAGGTGCAGACGTAGGGATAATCTCCCTCCTCTTTGGGAGCCTGGAACCAGATGACGGATTCTTTCTTGGGCTGAACCATTCCCGAGCTATGCAGGATACGGGGGTGGTCCTTGGGTTCCCAGTTCAAGGCCTCTCCCTGAGCGCCCAGTTCAAGAACCGCTTCAATGAGCTCCTGTCCCTTGTCCTTGCCCTTTGATTTCCCTGGCGTGCAGATAATGAGGTTGTGCGGCAGGTCATCCGGGTTCCGGAAGGTCAGTTTGACCTTGGTATCCGGCCTCACGTTAAATGCGGCCACATCGTATCTCATCTGTGTCCGAACGGCCGTAACCACGATCTCCAGGTCGACCTTCTCGAAACCCTTGGGTGGTTGCTGTGCAAAAATGGCGGGAACCGCGCTGATCAACGCGACCGCAGTAAGAATTAGTGATTTCATGGCTTGTTGGTAGAAGAGTGGATCCTACAAGGGTTGGAAACTAGAATATCGACCATCGGTCAATCGGTTTCTTACCCGCTCTCGTGGGTCCACCCCTGCCTGAAAAGCCCCGGATTCTTGAATCAGGCCGGGCAGCGGGCCTCTTTTCGAGGCTTGCGAGCCTCTTCCACTGCGTCACAGTATGGGCTTCTTCCCCAGTCCGAAACGAGTCCTCCCGGGCATGTCCTTCACCGCTCGCACCCTGACGGCCGCCTTCGCGGTGCTCCTGACCGGCCACCTGACGGCCCAGCAGGCCAGTATCCTTCGCTCCGACCAGAACGCGGTCCACGAACTCACCGTTCTGAACGAGGAGGATACCGCCCGCGACTTCGTCCTCAAGGCGCAGGAAAACGCCGAAGATAGCTGGGCTGTCATCTACCTGAGCGGCGGGGACAACATTACCACTGAAATTCTCTCGCCCGATGGCGCCATCCTCAGCGTAGCGCCCGGGCCAGGAGGGCTCGCCATCGAGGCCGCCTTTTTCGCTTCCGGTGCTCCAGAGAACTCTATCCGCACCACTACCATCACTGCCACTCCGCTGGACGGCAGAAGTACCGTTCAGAAGGCCACTTTCCACGTCCGTATGTTGACCCTCCTGGAGGTCAACGACGACCGGGATCTCAGCGATGCAGATCCACTGGACGAGTGGCTCGATGCCGACCCGGTGACCCCGGGGGAACAGATCACCCTGCGATCGGCCCTGGAGCTCTCCAACCGCCGGGAGGGATTCGATACAATCGAGTTCAACATTCCGGTTGAGGGTAATCCCCGGATTGTCCTGGAATCTCCTCTTCCCGAAATCACCGGCTCCGTCCTGATTGATGGTCACACCCAGCCCACCGGGGGAGCTCCCGGAGTCGAAATAACAGGGGAATCCCTTCCTGCCGGCAACACCCGGGATGGCCTCGTCCTCTCGGGAGGGAACTCCATTCTACGAGGGCTGGCCCTGACACGGTTTCGCTCGGTAGCCCTGGGAGAAATCCCCGATCCGGCCGCCCCCAACCCCAGCGGGATCCTTCTCAAGGGCTCTGGCGGAAACCGCATCGAGTCCTGCCACCTCGGCCTTCCTCCCTCGGGAACAGTGGGTGCCGGCAATGAGGGCTACGGCCTTCGTATCCAGTGCCCCGACAACGTGATCGAGGCGTGCCACGCTGCGGGCAACTGGATCGGAGGAATAGGAATCTTCGGACCAGAGGCAACCGGGAACACCGTCGCCGCCACCGTGGGTGGAGATCTTTTCTCCCGCCGGTCCAGCAACCTGCTCGGCCCCGGCCTCGCCGTCGATGATCTCCTGCTTTCTCCTCTCACCCGGGCCAGCACGCCCTCCTTCTACGAACTCGACAAGAACCTCGCCAACAGCAGCATCCACTTTACCCTTCTCAATGAAGGAACCCCCTGGGAGTCCCCCGCTGCAGGGTTTCTGGGTGGCATTGTCCTGCACGAGGCCCCCGGCAACTTCCTGACTGGTTGCCGCGTGTCCGGCAATGGATTCGATGGGATCCGGGTGATCGGGAATGCCGCCGGCACCACCCTCCTTGCCAACATCTCGGGAGATCGCCAGGCTTCGCACTCCCTGCGCAATGCCGGCCACGGGATTTCCCTGGAATGCGATCACGCAGTTCTTCGTGAAAATGAGACCCACCGCAACCTTCGTTCCGGTGTCTTCGTGCGTGGTATTGGAAATGAAATCCGGAGCCTCCACTCCTCCGGCAATGGAGAGTGCGGGATCCATTGTGAAGGTCGCCAAACACTTGTTGGCGGCTCGTTCTTTTCCGATATGGGACAGATCCATTCCAACCCGGTCGGAATTTTCCTGAGCGCTCCGACGGCTTCCGTCTCCTTCACCCCCGGGGACAACTTGATCCACGGAAACCTGATAGGAGCAGAGCGGCCCTCCGAACCGGGGCATCCCATTTCCCGCCCCAACCTGCGCGGCATTCATGTCGCAGACAGCAGCAATAATCAGATTGGAGCAGAAAGCCGCTCTCGGCAGAAAAATACCATCATCAACAATCGCCTCGAAGGAATCCTCGTCAGCAGCGGCACAGGTAACCGGCTTTATGGCAACACCTTCTCCAGCAACGGACGTCTCGACATCGATCTCTCAAACGGGGCGGACGGAGACGGGGCGGACCCTGTGCATCCTTCCGGCCTCCGTGAGGGGGGCAACCTCAAGCTCAATGCACCTCGCCTCCTGCGGGCCGTCCAGGACGACAACAGGCTCCAGTTCGGCGGCGAGCTTCGCGGCCTTCCCGCCGGCAGCTACACTCTCGAGTTGGTCATCTCCCTCCCGGGTATAGTGCCCTCCAGCTCCCAGACCTCCGAGATCATACCGCTCAATCACCTCTCTGAGCTTCTCCCCTTTGCGTTTGAATTTCCGAGCTTCACGAACCTGCGCGGCGCCCACATGCGTGTCTCGATCACCGATTCTTCGCAGAACACCTCGGAATACAGCCCGTGGATCCGCATCGAAGGTCCAGAGGACACCGACGGAGACGGCATCAGTGACGAGGTGGAAGCCTTGCAAGCCCACACCGGTCAACCCGGCAAGGGAGACACCAACGAGGATGGCACTCCCGATGCTCAGCAACCTCACGTCGCATCCTTCCCCACCCTCCTCTCGGGCTCCCTCACCCTCACAGCCGCACCCGGGGTCTCCTTTGTAAATACTCTCCCGCAATCCCTCTCCCACCTGCCTCCCATGACAGGGCAGAACTTCCCACATGAGACCTGGACCTCGCAGATCCGCGGGCTGATGAACGGCGAAGCTGTCACCATCTCGGTTAGCGCGTCCAACAGCCTGCTGGGAGAGGGCTTCTACAATTTCGGGCCCACCCCGGACAACCCTGTGCCGCACTGGTACGATTTTGCCTTCGACGGCACGACCGGAGCCCGGCGGATCGGCGAACGACTAGTCCTTCGCTTCGTGGATGGCGAACGCGGGGACCACGATCTCTCCGTGAACGGCAGCATCACCGGGCTGGGTGGAATTACCACCACCCTTCCCCCTCTCCCCGACCCCTCCTTCAGTCTTCTCCCCGATGGAAGCGTGACGATCACATGGCCCCGCGAAACCCGGGACCTCTTCCTACAGGAGCTCTCGCACCCATCCCATTTTTCCTGGATCTTCACCCCCTCTCCCATCCTCGAATCAGCCGACTCCCGTTTCGTGCGGCTACGGCCCAGTCATGCCCGCAGGCTTTTCCGGCTGGTGCGTCCCTGAGGATAACTGCATCCTGGTGTCTTCATCGCCTTCCCAATTCATGCCCGCTCCACGCATTCTTCTGTCGCTTCTTCTCATTCTCTGCGCCTCGTCGTCACTTCCAGCGGACGCACTCCTCGGGAAATACCGGAACCACTTCGCTGGCCGCTGGGTGGGAGGGTCTCACGGCACCATCCTCTACAAGGTCTACGCCCCGAAGAACATCACTCCCCGCACTTCGCTCCCGGTCGTGATTTACCTGCACGGTTCCGCAAAGTGCGGGACCGACAACGTCCGTCAGACCAAGGTCGCCGTCCCGGCATCCTTCGTCAGGAACTTTGAACAGCGACCCTGCATTCTTATCGCCCCGCAGTGCGACAAGGGGCAGGCCTGGATGGGACAGGCCTCCACGACCTCTGTCCTCTCCCTCCTCGACGAGTTCCTCCGGGAGGTCCGGGTCGCCGACAAGAAACGGGTTTACCTGACCGGATTTTCACTGGGAGGCTACGGGGTCTGGCATTTCATCGACAAACGCCCCGACCTCTTTGCTGCCGCAGTTCCCCTTGCAGGGGCCGCCAACATCCGGGACGTATCCCACCTCAAGGACGTGAAGATCTGGATCTTCCACGGTCGGCGCGACAAATTCGTGAAGGTCGTTCGAGCCCGCGCCATCTCCCAGGCACTCAAGGAAGGGGGCATCCCTCATAAATACAGTGAACTTGCCGCCGGTCATCTGATAACCAGCACCGTCTTCAATAAACCCGACATTCACGACTGGCTCTTTCGCCAGCGGCGCAAGTGACCCTCGAAACCGGGGCTATCCTCCAGGCCCTGCAGGACCGTACAAATGCCTGCCCTCCCGGGCTGCCTTGTGAGCCTCATGAGTGTCCTGAGCCGCCCCGGGGTCTCCCTGCTGCTTCATCCAGCGATCCAGTTCGGCACTCAATCTCTTCTTGATGGCCGCATGCTCCGGATCCTCCGCCAGGTTCTTCATCTCATAGGGGTCGCTTGCGGTATGGTAGAGCTGCTCCGCCGGCCGGCGCATGTAACGGCGCACAACCCTGTAGGTATGACTGTTTTTCCAGGAATCCCGGACCCAGGTCGTCCAATAGGGGTTGTTGAGGACTCCCGTTCCCTTCATTCCCATCAGGTGCTTCTCGATGTAAATCTCCTCCGGGAGAAGGTTTCGGATGTAGCGCCACTCTCCATCAGTCACGGTCCGGATTGGATAGGGCGGACCTTCCGGGATGTTGTTGTGCACCCCGTAGGCGTAATCGCGATGCCTGTCCGCACCGGTAGTCAGCACCTTCGTGAACTCCATTCCATCGAATCCCTTCGGGTCCGGCGCCTCCCCCGCGAGGGCCAGGAACGTCGGCACCAGATCCGCATAGTGGACCATGGCCCTTGTCCGGCGGCCTGCGGTGATTACTCCGGGCCAGCGGGCGATGAGCCCGGTATGAATCCCGGTATCCCAGTTAGTCCATTTGCATCCGGGAAACTGCGAACCCTGTTCAGAGGTAAACAGAACCAGCGTATTTCCTGCCTGACCACTCTCCTGCAGCACCCTGAGAATCTCCCCGACCTGCCCGTCCATGTACGTGATCTCGGCAAGATAGGAGGCGAAGTCCTGCCGGGTCCGCGGAGTGTCCGCCAGATTGGGAGGCAGTTGGAGCTCGGCGGTCGGATATTTCGATCGGTCGCCCATGACCCAGGGGACGTGCGGCTCCACCAGTGCCACCACAAGGCAGAAGGGGTTTCCGCCCTTCTGCACCATGAAGTCCCTGAGGCCCGACAGGACATGCTTCCGGGTCGGGTTTCGTACGCAATTCGAGTCAAACCCGGGAACCTCCTCAAAGGGAAAGGCCTCCTTCGGCTTGACGTGCACCTTCCCGGCCAGCCCCACCCGGTAGCCGAGGCGCCCAAGGTGCTGCGGCATGCTGGTTACCGAGTTCCGGCTCGCTGAATGATTCCACGCACAACCATTCCGGGTAGGAAACTGTCCCGTGAAGAGTTCTGCGCGGCAAGGTTGACACATCGCTTCCGCGAGATAGGCCCGTTCAAAGACCAGTCCCTCCCTTGCCAGCCTGTCGATATTCGGCGTCCTCGCATTCCTGCCCCCATAGACAGGCAGGTCGTTGTAGGTGCAGTCATCAGCCATGATGACGAGGAAATTGGGCAACTCCTTCGCCCCGAGACAGGTAGTCGAGGCAAGAAGGAGTACTAGCAGGCTTCTCATGGCGGCCTTCTAACGCACCGGCAACCGGCTCAAAAGGGTATTGTGAACCCCCGGTTCCGCGAAAAACAACCAGCACCGGACGAGCCTTCCGTCCCGCAATCTCCGTCCAAGGGGATTCCTGATTGTTTAACCCGCTGCCGGCTTGGCATTCTTTTTCCGGTTATTCCTCCTCGGCTGGCGCCCTGCTGGGCGGTCCTCAGGCTCCGGAAGCCTGTAGAATTCACGGAGGCGTTTCAGCTCTTTCTTGAGGGCCGCCTCGATCTCGGAATAGCCGGACTCTCCATAAACGCTTTTGAGCTCCTCCGGATCCCTGGCAAGGTCAAAGAGCTCCCATTCCTCCTTGTGATAGAAATGAATGAGCTTGTGCGCACCGGTGGTAACCCCGAAGTGCCGCGCCACGCTGTGGGCTCCTGGAAACTCATAGTAGTGATAGTAGAATGACTTGCGCCAGTCCCCCGGAGTCTGGCCCTTGAGAATAGGAACGAGACTGCGTCCCTGCATGTCGGCCGGAACCTTCACCCCCGCGGCATCAAGAAATGTCTCCGCGAAATCGAGATTCGAGACAATGTCCTCGTTGACGGAACCGGGCTTCGTCACGTCGGGCCACCGGATCAGCAGGGGAGTTTTCAGGGACTCCTCATACATCCAACGCTTATCGTACCAGCCGTGCTCTCCGAGGTACCAACCCTGATCCGAGGAATAAATGACGATCGTATTCTTCGCGAGACCACTCTCCTCGAGATAGTCAAGAATCCGGCCGATACCGTCGTCCACCGATTTCACGCAGCGGAGATAGTCCTTCACATAGCGCTGATACTTCCACTTGATGATCTCCTTCTCAGTCATGCCGGACTCCGCCTTCCGGAATGCCTCGTTCTTCGGACCATAGGCCGCATTCCACTTGGCGGCCTGCTCCGCATTGAGACCGCGCGGCGGACCTAGCTTGAGGTCATTCGCCCCAAGATGCCGGCGAATCGTCATGGTCTGCTCGGAGGCGGCCGAGGTGCGTCCCTTGTAATCGTCCCAAAGGGTCTCGGGCTCCGGAATTGTCTTGTCGTCCAGCCAGTTCAAGTACTTCGGCCCCGGCTGCCAGTTGCGGTGCGGAGCCTTGTGCTGAGTCATGAGCATGAACGGCTTCTTCTTGTCCCGGCTCTCCTTCAACCACTCGAGAGTAAGGTCCACGATAATGTCGGTCGTGTAGCCCGTATGCCGGCGTTGCGCCGGACTTCCGTCCTCCTGCCGGTATTTCATCGGCGGGTTGTAGTAGGGGCCTTGGCCGATCAGGACCTCGTAGTGGTCGAACCCGGTGGGCGTCGAGCGCAGGTGCCACTTGCCCAGCATCGCGGTGGTGTATCCCGCCTTCTGCAGGAGCTTGGGAAAGGTCTGCTGTGCTCCGTCGAAGGTGTTCCCGTTGCGGATGAATCCATTGAGATGGCTGTACTTCCCCGTGAGAATCACCGCCCGGCTCGGTCCACAGATCGAGTTGGTGACATAGCACCGGTTGAACCGCATGCCTTCCTTCGCGATGCGGTCCATGTGAGGAGTACTCATCCGCGAGGGGTCGTAGGCGCTCAGGGCCTGTTCGCAATGATCGTCGGTGAAGATCAGGAGAATATTGGGACGATCGGCAGCAGGGAGCGGGGCACCCGTCAGGGCGAGCAGAAGCAGCGGCAGGAGGCGTTTCATGAGACCCCTAGGACGCCAGTCGAGTTTCAAAAAGTCAAAGATCAAAAGGGCGAAGGCCACCAGCTTCCGATCCATCGCAACGTTGACTAAAGTTTCGCAGGATCCAGAACCACATGCTTCACCGAGCGCCTGAGGTAGGTGTATGTTATGTGCACCATGCCGTCCCTGCTCTGGATCACTGCCGGATAGGAAAACTCGCCCTCTCTGCGCTCCAGGGTCATAACCACGTCCCAGTGCTCTCCATCCTCGGTTATCGCCACGTTCAGCATCTCCCGGCTACGCGGCTTCGACCTTCTGGTAGTGTGATTGTAGACCAGGAGTTGCCGTCCATCCCCAAGGGTAACCGCATCCGTCCCGGCACTCGGGTTCGGGAGTTCCGTCGCCTTCATCCTGCTCCAGGTCCGGCCTCCATCCCCGGACCAGCTCTGCGCAATGACCCCCTGCCGACTGCGACACAGGATCTGCATCCGCCCATCCGCATAGGTTAAAATGCTGGGCTGGATCGCCCCGAAATCCTTGCCATCATGAATCGGTCCGATCACCTCCCAGGTCCTGCCCAGGTCGGTCGTCCTCTCAAAGTGCACCCGCCAACCCGCGTGCTCGGAACTGCTTCCACACAGGATCGAGCCATCCTTCAGTTGAATCGGCTTGTTTTTCACCGGCCCGAGGAGATGCCCGATTCCGGCATCCTTCCCCAGCTTGTGGCGGTGCTCCCAGGTCCTCCCGTCGTCCCGTGACGTCATCATCATGCCCCACCACTTGCTTGGGCTGGGACCGACCTTGTAAAAGAGGAGAAGTGGAGCCTTTCCGGAATGGTCTCCCGAG
>Ga0163179_10000069_pt1 | contig 74965 bp, 65 predicted proteins | sample AtlANTMetagenome_FD_109643 | JGI IMG/M metagenome (GOLD analysis project Ga0163179, IMG submission 109643) | Marine eukaryotic phytoplankton communities from the Atlantic Ocean - Atlantic ANT 2 Metagenome | ecosystem: Environmental > Aquatic > Marine > Oceanic | place: North Atlantic Ocean...
AGACAGCGAATTGAGGGTACCAGTAACCCAGATAGATGACGCGGTCGCCCTCGTAGCCCATGCGGGGTGCGGTGCCAGCCCGAGGGATGTCGAACGCGTAGTCGATCGTTAACGTGACCTCGTCACCTGGCGCTAGGTCGTCTCGCAGCCGGACGGTCAACAAGGTGTCGCGTACACGGGCGCGGATCGCCTGATCGCCGACCTTGACCTCTTTGATCTCGAAGCCGTTGGTCGTCGTGACGAACCGCGTGCGCTGGGTCCCTGCCTTCATCAAGTCTTGGTAGCAGTGGACGACGAGGCGGTTTAAGTCGTCGGGCGAGCGATTTAGGTAGGTCATCCTGGCCGTGCCTTCAACGCGCGAGCCCTTCGGGTCAACGTTCAGCGCGATGTCGTAGCGCGCGTAGTTGGTCCAGTATTTGTCTCCCGACCGCCCGTCGCGGGTGCGCGTGCCTGCTTCGATCGCGCGTTCAAATCCCTCCGGCAGGTCGATCGGGTAGGGCAAGACGCGCGCTGTCTCTGGCGGGGTCTGCGACGCGGCGGCCGCCGACATCAAGCAGGCTGTGAATAGCGAAAGCAGGCGGTTCGTGTGCATGGGGATCTCCTGGCGGTTTGCAGCCACTATGTTGACGATCTGAGCGCCTGCAGCAACATTCGGCTTGCCCCAACGTCGTCCCGCCCGGTCAGTAACCGCTCGTTGCCTTTGAGCCGGTGGACCTTTTCACTGGGATCTCCCGAATGACCGACGCCACGCCAGAACCGATCGAGCCGGCGGCCAAGCGATACGTGCAGGTCGCGTTGAATCTGCCGCTGCGCCGTGAGTTCACGTACGCGCTCCCCGCCGGCGTCGGCGCCGCCCCTGGCAACCGGGTGCGCGTCCATTTTCACGGCCGCAAGCTGGGGGGAGTGGTCACGGAGGTTCGAGACAGCACTGATCTTGCCCAGCATAAGATCAAAGAGATCGAGTCGGTGCTCGACGGTGAGCTGTCGTTACCGCCGGCTCTGCTCGAGCTAGCACGCTGCATGGCGCAGAGCTACGGGTGCTCGATGGGTGAAGCGCTCGACGCGACGTTACCGTCGATCGCGAAGCGGCGCGGCCAGCGCAAGCTGCCGCACCTCGAGCTGCTGGCTTCACCGCAGCTCGCCGAGAAGGCGGTCGACGAGCTCGAGGAGAAACACCAAGCGCAGTCGCGGGTGCTGCGGACGGTCTTAGAGTTCAACGGACCGATCAGAGTGGCGGATCTGCGTCGCCGGACCCAGACCAGCGATAGCCCGTGGAAGACGCTTGTGAAGAACGGTTTGCTCCAGCGCGTGATGATCGCCGAGGAGCTTGAAGAGCTGAAGCCTTCGTTAGATGAGGCGGCTGTTCGACACGTGTTGAATGAGCATCAACAGAAGGCGGTCGACGAAGTCGCGAGCTTTGTCGAGCGAGGTGAGCATCACACCTTCTTGCTCCACGGCGTCACTGGCAGCGGTAAGACCGAGGTCTATCTACGCATCCTCGAAGAGGTGCACGCGCGCCAGAAGAGCGCGATCGTGTTGGTCCCTGAGATCTCGCTGACGCCGCAGACCGTCGGGCGCTTCGCCTCGCGCTTTCCGGACGTCGCGGTGCTACACAGTGGGCTCACTGACAGCGAGCGCGCGAGGCAGTGGCAGCGGCTCTTGCAGGGTAAGGCGACCGTCGCAGTCGGGGCCCGCTCGGCTCTGTTCGCGCCGGTGCGGAACTTGGGTTTGATCGTGATCGATGAAGAGCACGAGACTTCCTTCAAGCAAGACAGCACACCACGTTATCACGCGCGCCAGATGGCGATCGAGCGCGGCCGCATTGAGGACGCGGTGGTCGTGCTGGGCTCTGCGACCCCGACGCTCGAGTCGATCGGCAAGGCGCGGCGCGGCACATACGGGCTCTTGACGCTGCCTGAGCGCGCGGGCGCCGGTCGTCAGCCGCAGATCGTCGTGCAAGACCTTCGCGGAGAGCCAAAAGAAGCACTCCGCCAAGGGGTTGTGCTGTCGCGAACGCTGTTGGCGATGATGGAGGAGCGCCTTGCGGCTCGTGATCAGGTGCTGCTGTTCTTGAACCGCCGCGGCTACTCGCCGGTGCTCTTGTGCCCCTCCTGCGGAGAGTCCGTGCAGTGCGAGACCTGCTCGGTGTCGATGACTTGGCATCACCGCCGCGGACGCCTGGTATGTCACTGGTGCTGCGCGGAGAAGCGCCGCCCTGAGCAATGTCCGTCGTGCCAGCACGACGGGATGTTCGAGCTGGGGGTCGGGACCGAGCGGCTCGAGGAGGTCGTTAAGCAGCACTTCCCTGACGCGATCGTCGCGCGTATGGACGCCGACACGATGGCGGAGCGCGGGGCGCACGAGCGTGTCCTCGGCGCGTTCCGTAAGAAGCACATCGACGTGCTCATCGGAACTCAGATGATCGCTAAGGGGCTCGACTTCCCCGATGTCACGTTGGTCGGCGTAGTGTCGGCGGACACCGGCCTGTTCGTGCCAGACTACCGGGCCGCTGAGCGGACCTTCCAGCTTCTGCACCAGGTCGCGGGCCGCGCCGGCCGCGGCGAGAAGGCTGGTACGGTCGTGATCCAGACGTTCTGCCCAGAGAACTACGCCGTCGAGGCCGCCGCCAAGAACGACTATGACTCGTTCGTTCAGCAGGAGTTGGCGTTCCGTAAGGTCACCGGCTATCCGCCGTTCGCACGTCTGCTGCGCGTGCTCGCGGAAGGGCGGCGCGAGAGCGACGCGCAGCAACTCCTTCGCGAGGCGTGCAAGCCGCTTAACACGATGAAGGACGTCGAAGTGCTCGGACCAGCGCCCGCCGTCATCGCGAAGGTGAAAGACAACTGGCGATGGCACATGCTCGTAAAGTGCTTTAGCCAGGAGGCCTTCGATGAGGCGATGAGCGCGATCGGCACCGTGGAAGATTTGGCGACGCGCTCCTGCCGGGTCACGCTTGACGTCGACCCGAGCAGCTTGATGTGACCGCGACTACTCCTTTCGGACCTCGTCCATGGTCCGGGTCCGGCGCGTCATCGTCATGGTTACGATCTTTACGTCCTTGCCGTCTGGCATCCGCGTAAAGTGCTCGAAGACGTGCTGGTTTTCGTTTTGGAGGGTCCACACGTAGGTGTTCTTGGCGGGTTGGCCGTCGGCGCCGACGCCCACCCCGGACAAGGTCATCACCTTGCCTGCCTCGTCCCAGTTGCCCTCGACGATCATCATGTGTGGGCTCATCGAGTCGACCCATGTACCAACCAGCTTCTTCTTGATGGGGTCGTATCCGGTCGTGCTCATGCCCTTGATGGGCGTGCCCATAACGCTCGCCTGGAAGTTGTCCATCAGCCACAACTCGCCCAGCGGTTGCCTACGAATGGATGTCCCCTTGGACTTGGCTGGCTTCCCCGTGTTGAAGTCGATGTAGTCGATCTCCGCGTTCCAGATGCCAGCCAAGCGGGCCAGCAGCCGGTGCTGCTTCGTCGGCTGCGCAGTTTGCGCGCTTAGGCATGCCGTCAGCGTAAGCACGAAGGAGAGGGTCGTTCGCATGGACAGGATTCTCATATCTGATGGTCGCGCGGGGTGTCGCCGGATGGCGCTGTTTTTGGGATTGAACCGCATCGCGGCTCGAACTGTCAGCATCTAGTTCGCTTTGCTGCTGTGTCGACCTTCGGCTTCGCGCGCGGCTCTTCGTATGATGAGCCGCGTGCAGCACTTCACCCCTTCCCAAGACCCGGCCGAGGGGCTTGGTGTCTTGACGGTGTTCCGGCTGATTGAAGCGGCGATGCCGTCGTTCTTCTCTCTCGGGCGCCCGATTTGGATCGCGCGCGCTCCAGGATGCCTCGACGTCCTCGGAGGGTTGGGCGGCGGGCGCTCCCTGGTTTTGCCGACCGCCGAGGCCGCGTGTGCGGCGATTCAGGCGCGCGACGATGAGCTAGTTCGTCTGTGGTCCCCGTGCGACGACGATACGCGGACCCAGCTGCTTTCGGTGCGCATCGGAGACCTCGTGCCGCCGGAGGGACCGATCGACTACGAGGAGGCGCGCGCCTTCCTGTTGCCGGACCCCCGCGATCGATGGGCGGCCTATTTGTTGGGTGGTCTGTTGGTGTTGTCGCGTGAACACGGCTTGATGCCGTCGAAGGGCGCCGAATTACTGGTCAAGAGTGATGTCCCTAATCGGTGCGGCGTCGGGGCTTCGACCGCCGTTACCGTGGCGGCGTTGCGGGCGTTCGCGCTCCGCTACGAGGTCGATCTATCAGAGTTCGAGTTAGGCCGGCTCGCGCAGCTTGTGGAGCGTGAGGTGCTGGCCGCGGACGCCCGGGCTGCGAGCGCGATGGCCGCGGTGCTGGCGGAGCCCGGAGAGCTGATGATGTTGTCTGGGGTGGCCGCTGACCTGGAGCGACGGCTGAAGCTGCCGGGCGACCTTGAGATCGTCGGACTGGAGACAGGGACGACGAGCGATCCGACGGCGACCGTGCAGTCTCTCGCGGCCGAGGCGCAGCGCGCGGAGCGTTTTCAGGAGTTGCTGTCTCAGCCGCCCGAGCTGGCCGCGCGCGCGGAGCTCGGCGATCTGTTGTTCACGTCGCACGACGCCTATCGAGCTGCGGGCCTTGGGAGCGACGCCTGCGACCTCGTCGTGGACTTCCTCCGTCAGCGCCGCGAGGGCGGCGGGGACGTGCTCGGCGCTCGGATGACCGGCCGCGGCGGTGGCGGCACTGTCTTGCTGCTGGGTCCGCACGGCAAGGTCTGGTACGAGGCGCTCAGAGCCAAGAAGGCGCTGAAAGACGCTTCAGGCCACTCAGGACATGTGTTTCGTTGGTCTTCTCCCGGCGCGATGTCTTTCGGCGTCATCGAGCTTGCGCCGAAGACCGCTTGATCGAGCTGGCTGGGACGCGGCACACTGCAGGCATGTCTAAGCACGCTCCCGATCATCATGACGCCGACTTAGTCCTCAAGCTTTATGACCTGCGCCGTGAGGCGGTCATGCGTGAGTCGCGCGACCTGATCAACGCTGAATTTTGGCCGGCGAACAGTGACGACGCGGTCGCGATCTTGGCGCCGGGTCACGCCTGCAACCGGGCCTATCGTCAGACGTCGACATACTGGGAGATGGTCTATGGGATGGCTAAGCACGGCATATGCCACGTCGACTATCTGCTCGAGAACACCGGTGAAGGGATGCTGTTGTTCGCCAAGGTCGAGCCGTTCTTGGCGCAAATACGTGCTGCCTCGCACGCGCGCGCCTTTCAGAACGCGGAGTGGATCGCCCAATCTGGTGAGTTTGCAGCCGCCGTGCTGCAGCGCTTTCGCGACCACGTCGCGGCGCACCGCGGCTAGGTGTTTGCGGCCGCTTAGCGCCGCTCAAGCAGCGTAACGGCCTCGACGTGCTCTGTGTGCGGGAACAGGTCGCAGAGCCGGAAGCGCGCGACGCGGTGGGTAGCGCTCAGCATCGATAGATCCTTCGCAAGTGAGCGTAGGGAGCATGAGATAAGCAGCACGCGCGAGGCCTCGGACGCAGCGACGGCGGCAGCTCCTGACGCCATGAGTCCAGCTCGCGGGGGGTCTACGATGAGGGTGTCGCACGCAGGTAAGGGCGCTGCGCCGAACGGCTGCTCTAGGACCTTGGCTCGGCCGAAACCGTTCGCCTGCAGGTTATGCCGGGCGTCTTCACACGAGCTCGGTGAGCTCTCGATCACCGTCATTTGTGCTGCGCCGTCACGAAGTAACCGCAGCGCGAACGTACCGACCCCGCCGTAACCGTCGACGATGCGCTGGCCGCGCACGTCATCTAGCATCGCTAATGCCGGCCGGAACAGTATGGCGTCCGCGTGTCGGTGTAGTTGGTAGAAGCTTTGGAACGACACGCGCACGCGCAGGCCGCCGACTTGGTCGTGTTGCCATGCTTGCCCTTCAAGGGGCAGAGTCCTATCGCCGAGCACCGCGTTACCTGGTTGATCGTTGATGTTGAGGACGACCCCGACGAGCTTCAGCGCGCGGCCCTGATCGTCTCGCAAGTGCCTTGCCGAGTCGGCTAGATCCCGGACCATCGCGTCACGCTTGGCGAACTTCGACGTCGTCGCGACTGCGCCAATAAGCAACTCGTTAGAGCCAGGCATGACGCGTGCTCGGATGGCGCGGAGGACGCCGCCGCCGCTCTTCTCGTCATAGGCAGGGATTGCGTGGTGCCGCAAGACCTCCCCGGCGAGTTGACCGAAGTTAGTGAGGCTCTTGTGCTGGATGCGGCAGTCTCGGATTGGCTCCACTTTATGGCTGCCGCGCTGGTAGATGCCTAACGCGACGCCGCGTCGTCGTGGCTGCACGGGGTAAAGGATCGCGGTCCGGTCGTGACGCGGCGTTCGCGGCGGCGGCGTGACCTCGACCTCGACGTCCTTGAGGTGCGGCCCCAGCAGCTCGCGCGCGGCGTCGGCCTTTTGCTGCAGCTGCTGCTGAATCGGCACGTCGAGCGCGCTGCAGCCGCCGCACTTGCCGAAGTGGGGGCAGTTTTGAATCTTGTCGCTCACAGCCGTGACGCACGATATGACGTCGGGCGCGCTCTCGGAATAGCCGTCCGCCTCTTACCTAAGCGCCGAATCACCGGCGGCGCGATCACGAAGTGCCGCGGGCATCACGCCTGGTTGAGGCGGGAATGGTCGCCGCTGGCTCCGTCACGCTTTATACGTTTGGCCCTGCATGCGAGTCTCGCTGACCTCAGCCGCCGTCTTGTTCCCCTTGTCCCTCGCGCCAGCCCATCAGCTGGGCGATGGCCTGCGCTGAATCATGTTGCGCTTATCCCTGTCTTCAGCGCTCTTCTGCGCGGCCCTGGGCGGCTGCAGCTTCGGCGAGCAGCTAGAGCCTCTCCCGCTCATCGGCGACGCCCCGCATACCATCGCGATCTGGCCGTTCGTCGCCGGCGGTCAGCCGCCTGACGACCAACTCTGGTTCACCGGTCTCGCGTATCAGCTCGGTCGACGAGGTTACCGCGTCATCGCGCCGGGCATCACGCGCGAGTTGTTGCTGGCGTCGGATCTGCCAGCGTCGTCTGACGACGCTGCGACCGTCGGCCGCGCGCTTATGGCTGACGCGGTCTTGTACCTGGAACTGCGAGAGTTCGACGCGCGCACGTCTGGATCGTTGCAACAGGCTAGCTGGGACATCGCCTGGCGCTTGGTTTCGACCCGCGGCCAGGGCCAGCAGTGGACCTACGGCTCGCACGGGCGGTGGCGGCAGGGCGACCGTGACCCGATCGACGCGACCCGTCGTTTCGATGAGATGGCGACCCCTCGGCCGATCGTGCCGATTGGCGGGCACCGTGTGCCGGGCTTCCGAGACCTCTCTGACCTGCTGGCGTATTTAAACCGCGGCGCGATGGAGCGGTTGCCAGAGCGGCCAGGGTCCTGAGCCGCCGCGTCGTCGACTGGTTGATCGAGTTGGCTACGCGGATCGGCGCAGAGGTCGTTTAGCGCATCGGCGGGCGCTACTTCGCCATCCAGGCGGCCTGCGCCTCGGCGCCGCTGCTCCGGTATTCCTTGTCGAGGCGTTCCTTGAGGAATAGGCCGTAGAGCGACTGCACGATCTCGTGCAGCGCTAGCCAGTTGGCGGCTCGGTCTTCGGTTCGGTCAGACTCGGACTCGCACTCTTCCGCGTCGTCGGGCAACTTGACGCCGCTCATCGTTAACGTCGGCCCGTCGAGCGTGCCCGTCCACTGGCGGTCACCTTCAGCGATCAATAAGCGCGCTTTGCGGAGGCGGTGGCCCTGTCGCAGCGCGGTGCGCGCTTCTGCTGTGCGGGTGGGGAGGCCGCGCCGGAGCGTCTGTTCGGTCTCGTCTTCCGTCAGCGCGGCGAACGAGAGGAAGTCGTCGATCGCGACCCCTACGACCCTGCCGCCGCTCAGCTTGAACTCGCCGCCGTCGACCTCCCAGCGGAACCAGAGCCAAGTCAGGAACTCTTCGCCGAGGAAGCCGTGGCTCTCGGCGCCTTGATCAGTGACGCTCATTGGTCGTCCTCCGCATCTCTGGCGTGGTCTTCGGCGCTGACTGCGTCAGGTGTGACGTGGTCTCTCGCCGTCGGCGCGCCTTCGCTGGCGGCGCGGCCGGCCGACGCGATCGACGCTAGCTCATCGCCTGGCGCGGACTTCGACCAGCGGATCGGTTCGATCCGCTCTAGCGCGTGTCGCTGATCCGGGCTGATGTCGGCTCGCAACCCGCTCTGCAGCGGGTCGGCGGCTTCTAGCTGCACGGTGAAGGTCTCGAAGAAGAGCTTGCTGAACGCCTCCTTCGCGCTCTTGCTGGTCGCGAAGAGGAGGACCGTCTTGCGCGCATGGAATAGCAGCGCGTCGACGAGCGTGATCGTTGGTAGGACGCGTGGCAGCAATTGGTCCATCAGATCCTCCTTGAGTTCGCGGCGCTCTTTGGCGGAGAGCCTCTTACCTCGCGCTTTTTCGGCCGCGTCGCGGTGGATCTGCAGCCACTTCATCGGCATCGACTTCTTGTCGACGCGAAATCGAAGCCACGTGCCGACGCCGCCTTCTAGGTCTTCGATCGCGAAGCTGTCGCCTGTCGGGTCCGCCGGGGTTACCCATCCTGTCGAGATCTCTTCGCTGGCGGCGTTTTCGATGGTCCGGAACCTATGCGGCGCTAGCGACTCGGCGAAGGCGTCGTCGCGCGGGTCGAGGATCTTGCCCTGCCAGAAGAAGGGTGCTACTCCGCCGCTCTTTCGTATCGATGCCAATGGATTAGTTCCCGCCAGCCTTCTTCTTGATTGGCTTGGAAGGGCTCGGCGCCCGCTTAATCGCCGACTTCGCGTCGCTGTCCTGCGGCACGCTGTCAGCGGTGTCGTCCTCGACGTCGTTTTGGCCTTTGTTGAGTTGCTTGAGTCGGGCCATGAGCGCCGACATCTGGGTGCGCAGGCCTTGAGCGCGGTCGCTGTCGCCTTCGCCTGCGCTCACGATCTCTTTCAACTTCGACTCGTAAGCGCGGATCTGGGCCATGAGCTGTTGCTCAGCGTTCTGCGGCTTCGCTGGCGGTCGGTAGAGCCCTGGGAGCAACTCTAAGACTTGCTCGTCACGTACGAGGACGTCAGCTTGGCCGGAGGTGACCTTATAGAGCGCTTCCTGGATTGCTTCCTCGTCCTCGGTGTGCTTGAAGAGCACGACGCTGCAACTCACCTTGTCTAGGCCGTCCTGTTGGCCTTTCTTCTTATCGATGATCTTGAGCACCGCGTATCCCTGTGGGGTGAGGAACGGTCGCGAGATCTCGCCGACGCTCGTTGAGAAGGCCATGAACTCAAAGAGCGGGCCGAGCACAGAGTTTCGGGCGATGATCAGCTCGCCTTGCTCGTTCGCGCCCCTGACCGTCGCGTACTTCTGAACTGCATCTGCGAACGTCATCGTACCGTTTTGGAGCACGCTCAGCGTCTGGCTGAGGTTCGACCGGCCCTTGTTGTCGACGAACGTGCCGGCGACGCCCTCGATCTTGATCAGGTCATAGAGCACACGCTGCGCGACTAGCGCGGGCTTCGCTTGTGGGCTGTAGCTCTGCAGGTATTGGCTGACGTCATTGACGAGCTGCTCGCTGATCCCGCGCCTGTTGACGACGACCATCGCGGGCCCGCCGCCGATCTTCATCTTGTCAGGAGAAGCGACCGTCGCTGGTTTGCGCTTCACGGGCTTCGGCATGGTAGACAGCATTGCCTGGGGCTTGCCGGCGTCGATGGTCCGGAAGCTCGGGCGGTTGCGACGGAGCTTGTTCGCGAGCCTGCTCTTGGCGTTTCGCGCGCGCTCCCGCGCGTACTCGATCTCGCGCTCTAGGCGCTGCTTCTCGCCTTTTAGTCGCTCGATCTCCTGCTTCGCGGGATCGGGCCCTTGCTTAGCTGGGAGCTCTTGAGCGTTCAGGACGGCGGCCAGCATCAGCGGCGCCACGACACAGGTGCGGAAATACATAGTCGGGTGGGGCGGACGGTCGGGTGCCCGCCCCAGATCAAAGGGGGAGCCCCGGTCGCGTGCAAGGGTTCGACGCAGGCTTGCCGAACACCGCGTTCACGTTCATGAACTGCCCTGGCTGCAGTCCTGCGGCGAGGCGGATCGGCGCGGGGCCGCTGGCCACAACTCTTCGCGCCGTAAACCCGTGGGCCGGGTTCTCGGTGACCGGGCAGTCCAGCGTCGGCGGTGTCCGCCTGCCGGGCGGCAGATACGTGAAGGGTCAGAACGTGTGCACGGCGTAGAGCACGACGCCTGGGGCTCCGTCCATCGGCGAGTCGAACAGCGAGTAAAGCGATGAAGACGAGAGGAAGTCCATGTCGTCGCCGGCTGCGAGGTGCACGCTGGTTCGTGGCGAGGGTTGGTAGATCAGGTCAGCGCGGACCGCGCCGCGTCCGCTCAGGAACTCTGTGCGCGCGCGCAGGTCTAGCTGTATTCGGTCGCTTAGGTCGATGTTGAGGACAAACTTGGCGCGCCGTTGCGTTGAGCCGATCCGCATCCCGGCAGGATGTAGGTAGACGATCTCGGCGGGGTCTCGGAGCTCGCGGACGCGCAGCCGCAATGACAGCCGACCTAGCTTGCGGTGATCACCGGCGCGCTTGGGTCGCGGTTGGAACCACGGCGTCCGGTCGTGGCGAAAGTCATCCAAGGCGAGGTCGACCTCGCGGACGACTGGCAGGCGCCTTGCGAGCAGTCGTAGAGGTCGCTTGAGCAGGCTCGCGCTCAGTTGTTGGCTCAGGCGGTCGTGATCGTCTCGGAGTCGTCGTTCGCTGGTGAGCAGCGGCATGCGCTCGTGGTCGTCGAAGCGGAAGTCGAAGAACGGGATCCCGACCTCTCTGCGGACGCGGCGGCGGTCGGTTGAGATGAGGTCGCTGCAGAAGCGCAGCGTCTCGCGCGCGACCGGGTCCGTGATTGAGGTGATGTCCATCCGAGACAGGTCTCGCGTTCTCGTCGGCTCCTTGGTTCTCAGCGCGACGGTTTGAACGGCGCGTCGTTCTGCGCTGACGCTTGGCCGCCCCTCGACGCGCGGCTCGGCGAGCACTGGCTCAACGTCGCAAAAGCGCTCATCGGGGGGCAGGAACTCGAGGCTGATTCGCAGCTCGCCGGGGTCAGCGATCGGCAGGAGGTGAGCGTCGCTGGACGTAGCTAGAGGGGTGAGCGTGGCCGGCTGCACCGCGCAGCCGGCCAGCAGGCAGGCCAGGATGCTGGGCTGGATCCGCAAGTCGACGTCCTCTGGTTGATCAAAGAGCGCCCGCGCTGAGGTCGGGCGCTACCTACTGATCGGTCAGATCGGGTCCCCGCCGCAGCTCCAAATAAAGGGCGCAAACAATAGTAGTCCCATTGCTTCGAACAGTTTCGCAAAGTGTTTCGAAGTGAGGATCGGTCGCTCGGCGCAGCCGCGACCCTCTCAATGCGAAGGACGTTTGCTGTCCTAGCGGTCGTTCGCGCGCCTGCGAAGTCCGTCGCTGGGAGCGAACCGTGGATCCAGGTCGCGGGCGAGCTCTTCGAGCTTGGAGCTGATCGTCGCGACGCCCTCTGCGTCCGCGAAGCGCGTGACCCCGCCGGTGAACGGCGGGAAGCCGATGCCCATCACCAAGCCCAGGTCAAGGTCGAGGGTGTCTCTCACGAGGCCTTCATCGAGGCATCGGTAGGCCTCGTCGACGAGCGGGTAGATCAGCCGGTGAATTAACTCCGAGCGCGAGGTCTCTCGCGTTCGAGAGCCGAGTTGTTCTCGCAGGGCGGCAATGACCGCTCGGCCTGGCCCAGGGCCTCTGCCGCCCTTGCCGTAGATGCCACCGCCAGACTTTTGTCCGAGCGCGCCGGCCTCGACCATCGCCTGGAATAGCTCGCACGGTTGCATGCGGTCGGCGAACGCCTGATGCATGACCTCGCTGACCTTGCTCGCGATGTCGAAACCCACCTCATCGAGCAGTCGGCACGGGCCCATCGGCATCCCGAAGTCGAGCATCGCGGCGTCGATGACTTCAGGGCTGACGCCCTCCATCATCATTCGCGCAGCCTCGTTGATGTAGGGCGACAGGCAGCGGTTGACGAGGAAGCCGGCAGAGTCCTCGACCACGATCGGGAACTTACCGAGGCGCAGCGCTAAGCGGCACGCGGTCGCGACGGCCTTATCACCGGTTTGGGCGCCGCGGATGACCTCGACGAGCGGCATCTTCTCGGGCGGGTTGAAGAAGTGAATGCCGACGACGCGTTCAGGCCTCGGGACATCTCGCTGCATGGCAGTGATAGAGAGCGAAGACGTGTTCGTCGCGATGATCGCCTCGTCCGAAAGCCCCTGCGCGATGGCGTCGAGCATGAGCTTCTGCTTCACGTCGAGGCGCTCGACGACGGCTTCTAGCCACATGTCTGTATCGCGGAGGTGCCCGGCCGAAGTCGCTACGGCAAGTCGGTCTTGCGTCGCGACGGCCTCATGACGCTCGATCCGGCGCCGCTTCAATCGCCTCTGTAGACTCTTTTGGAGGCGCGCCTTCGCCGCCGCTAGCGGCGCCAGGGCCATATCTACCAGCCGGGTCGCTACGCCGCGGCTGGCCAGCTGGCCCGCGATGCCAGCTCCCATGACGCCGCCGCCGACGATCACCGCGCGGCGGACTTCGCGGGCTTCTTCGTGCTTGCCGAGCCGTTTCTGTCGCTCGGTTAGGAAGAACAGGTGTACGAGCCCTTTGCTCACGTCGGTGACGATCATCTCGCCGAGCGCCGCGGCTTCGCGCGCGAAGCCATCGGCCGCGGGCACGCTCAGCGCGTCGACGCAGCACTGCAGCGCGCGCTTGGGGGCCGGATAGAACCGCGCTTGTCCCTTGTGGAGTTGCTTCTTGGCGGCGCGTATGACGATCGCGCGCAGTGGCGTGCGGCTGAGCCACCAGGCGGCCCCGCGCAGCTTGCGTGACTTATGCTTGCGGTTGCGTGAGGCCAACCTCTCGACCTCTTCGCGCGCTGCGGTCATCAGCTTGCTCGGAGCCACGAGGCGGTCGACCACGCGGCTGCGCACGGCCTGCTTGGCGCGCATGAGCTTGCCGGCGAGGATCAGGTCGAGAGCCTTGGGCAGACCGACGAGTCGCGTCAGGTTCTGCGTGCCGCCGAAACCGGGGATGATGCCGAGCTTGACCTCGGGTAGGCCGATCTGCGTGCTCGCGTGATCGCTCGCTACGCGGACGTCGCAGAACAGCGCGAGCTCTAGCCCGCCGCCTAGGCAGGGCCCTTCGATCGCGGCGACCACCGGCGTCCTCAGAGTCTGCAGCGCTGCGAACGCCTCGCGGCCGCGCCTCGCGGCCCGCTCACCCGCCTCGGGTTCGGTGATGTCGCGGATTAGGTTGACGTCTGCGCCGGCGCAAAACATGCCGGGCCCCGGGCCGGTGATGATCACTCCCCGGAGGTCGTCGCGGTCACGCAGCTGCTGGACAGCCGCTGCGAACTGATCAATCCGATCCTCGGTCAGCGTTACGAGCGCCTCATCTTCGCGTCCTAGCCGCAGCGTTGCGACGCCATCAGCGACCGTCATCACGACGTCGCGCAGCGGCATAGAGGGGCGCGAGGAGTCCGCGCTCGTCTTGGTCTGGTTGTCGTTGAGCGCGCTCACGCGGCCTCCAGGACGACTGCTTGACCTTGACCTCCGCCGACGCAGAGCGTGGCGACGCCGTAGCGCGTGTTTTGGTGGCGGAGCTCGTGCGCGAGCGTCAGCAACAACCGCGCGCCCGTCGCGGCGATCGGGTGGCCGAGCGCGATCGCGCCGCCGTTGACGTTTAGCCGCGCCGGGTCGATCTCGCCGACGGCGCGGTCGAGGCCGACGACGTCGCGACAGTAGCGTTCATCCGCGAGCGCACGCTGACAGCCCAAGACCTGCGCGGCGAAGGCCTCGTTCAACTCGAACAAGTCGACATCTTCGAACGCGACGCCAGCGCGCTGTAGCGCCAACGGCATCGCGTGGACGGGGCCGAGCCCCATGGTCGCTGGAGACAGCGCGGCGCTCGCGGTCGATCTGACGATGGCGAGGGGCTCGAGGCCGAGCTGCTTCGCTCGCGGTAACGAGGTGACGAGCAGCGCGACGGCGCCGTCGGTCACTTGACAGCTGTTGCCGACGGTCACGTCGCCTTCTCTTTTGTCGAAGACCGGCCGGAGTTTTTGAAGGGCCGCGAGCGTTTGCTCGGCGCGTACGCCGTCGTCTGTTGTCACCGCTTGTCCAAACTTCGGCGGCGTGATCATGGGGACCACTTCACGAACGAAGCGATTTGACTCGATGGCGCTGGTCGCTCGCTGGTGACTCTGCAGGGCGTAGGCGTCCATAGCCTCTCGGTCGACGCCGAAGCGATGCGCGACCTTCTCCGCGGTGTGGCCCATCATCAGTCCCGTCGTCGGGTCGGTCAGCCCTTCGATGATCGAGACCCTCGGCTTTAGCGCGCTCGGTCGGAAGCTCGCTAATGCGGCTGCGCGCTGGCCTATCGATCGGGCTTTGCTGAGCCGCTGGAAGAAGCTCACGAGCTTGGGTCCCATGAGCAGCGGGAAGTTGCTCATCGACTCAGCGCCGCCGACGAGGAACACCTCGCCTTCACCGGCCGCTAGTTTTTGCCGAGCGTTAAGCACCGCCTCCATGCCTGAGGCGCAGTTGCGCATCACGGTCACGGCTGGGATGGATTCAGGCAGGCCGCTGCGCAGCGCGGCGACCCGGGCAACGTTGGCCTCGCGGGCGTCGGGGCCAGCGCAGCCTAGGATCACCTCGTCGATCTGGTCGCGAGGGAGGTCGACGCGGTCGAGGAGCTCTCGGAACGCGACGGTAGCTAGGTCCGCGGCGGATGCGCCCCGCAGCGCGCCGCTGACCTTGCAAAAAGGAGTCCGCAGACCAGCGATGATCGCCATGTCGCGGGACCGGCGGCTGCTGGCCCTGCTCACACCTTCGGCCTCGCGTCGAGGAAGCGCTTCTCCTTCATCTCTGTCTCCATGCCGATCTTGCGCAGCATCGATTCGAGGCCGAGGAACTCGACGCTGTTCGGCGCGATCTCTAGCTGGCTCTTGAACAGTTCGTGGACCCGATCTGCCGCCGCGTGTTCGACGCAGCCGTCCTTAACGGAGAGGTGGACGACCATCTGGTCTACCTCGTGCGGATCGTTGTCTTTCTTGCGGAGCTCGATTTGCCACTCTTCGACCTCAGGCATCGCGCTCAGCAGCCCTGCGCAGTCCTCGAGGTTGACGAGCGTGCCCTTGACCTTGAGCAGCTGCAGGTCTTTGACGTTGGACTCCCGGCTGAGGTCGCTGGAGATCCTAGGCATGGTGCGACCACAGTGCGGGCAGGGTTCGAGCCGCAGGCCGCCGCGGATGCGGTCGCCGGTCCGGTAACGGAACACGGTGCTCGCGCGCGCTTTCAGCGGCGTAAACACGAGCTCGCCGTCTTCGCCGTCGGGCACGACCTCCCCGGTCTCAGGGTCGATCACCTCGAAGATGGCCAGGTCTGGGTAGACGTGGTAGCCCGTGTATGCGTTGTCTGCGGTCGGACACTCGGCGAACGCCATGCGGGCCTCCGTGAAGCCGTAGGTTCCGAACACGCGCACGTCGTGCGCGCCGGTCGCCGCCAGCAGCTCGGTGATCTTATCTTTGAGGCCAGGTGGGACGCGTTCAGCGCCGAGCACGACGCAGCGGGTCGAAGATAGATCGATCCCGTCTGCGACGGCGCGCCGGAGCAAGTGGTAGATGTAGCCAGGGACACCGATCAGGGCTTCTGCGCGTATGCGCGAGATCGCGCGCAGGTCGCCTGCGGAGCCCATCACCTTGCCGCCGCCGGTCGACAGGGCCATCATCCCGGTCGCCTGGCCGGCGAAGAACACTTGCCAGAACGCCAGGTGCGGCGCGTACGGGAACACGTTCGCGATCCGGTAATCCGGATCGAGCCCCATTACGTCGACGATGCGCTCCCCGGTGTCGTGCAGGTTCGCGATGTCATGCGGCGAGTAGAAAAATGGGATCGGCTCTGCAGAGCGCCCCGTCGTGAAGGTCATGAAGTTCGGCGCGAACTCATCGCGGAGGCGGCGCTTCACCGCGGCGCTTCCTTGGGTCCATTTCTGCCAAAGTAACGGCAGCTTCTTCGTCAGCGGCCAAGCCGCCTTCAGCGTGGTGGGGTCAGGCTGCAGGATGAACTTCTTGAAGCGCTGTGGCTCTTCTTCGGTGGGCAGGAGGTCCTGCTTGCTTGAGAGCGGCACGCGTCTGAGGTCGTCGACGGTCTTAATCTGCTCTGGCTTGACCCCGGCCTCGTCGAACAACGCCCGATAATACGGGCTAAAGGGGTAGAGATATTCGCATACGTAGCGCCGAAGGAGCGCGTCTTGTACCGCGCGCTGTTGCTTACGCGGCATGCGGTGCATTCGTTGCCAATCAGTCATCGAAGCTGTGTCCTCCCAGGTGTCCCTACTAGTTCTTCGGCTCTCGCGGGTTGCGTCCTTCAGGCAACCTGGGCTCTTTGCCGATCTAGATGCCTAAGGGGAGCGCCTCCGGTCCGTCGGTACGGCGCCTCCAGATCGCTGTGAACACCTCTGATAAATCGAGCGAAGCGCGCATGACTGCACGCCCTGACGGGTTAGGGCGCTCTGATGGCGTGGCAAAGCCCCGGCGCACGGTGCTCGTCTTGGGCGGCGGCGGCATGCGCGGCTTCACGCACATCGGCGTGGTGCGAGCGATCGAGCGGCTCGGTCTCCAGATCGATGAGGTGATTGGCACCTCGATGGGCGCGGTGATGGGTGGCTTATTTGCGGGCGGCTACGACAGCCACAAGATGGAGGCGACGGTCAGTGAGATCTCGCTCAAGAGCTACTTCAGGCTCAATCTCCTGAAGTTCTTGGTCCGCGGCTATCGCCATGCGTCCGTCTACAAGGGCAAGGCCTTCAAGGAGCTGCTCTCAAGCTGGTTGCCGCAAGATCGTTTTGATGAACTGGAGAAGCCGTTCTTCTGCAACGCGATCTCTTTAACCACTGGCGCGGCGCGCTTTTTCGGGGCGACGGACACGCCAAAGGTGCCGGTCGCCGACGCGATCTACGCCAGCGCGTGCTTGCCGACGATTTTCGAGCCCGCTGAGATCGACGGCGACCACTACATCGACGGCGGCATGACGGAGTCGTTAGCGTTACGTCTTGCCTCGGTCCGAGCCGCAGACTTGGTGATCGCGGTTGATCTATCGCACCGTGATTTGCACAAGCCGATCGACTATCGGGCGACGCTTCCGCACATCTTGCTCCAGACCTATGAGCTAATGGGGATGGCTCTGCATGAGGCCAACCTCCATCGTTACGTCGATGACCGCACCGTGGTGATCAAGCCCAGGGTCTCTCATATGCCGCTGCTTGAGATGCCGGACGTCAAGGAGGTCGTGCAGGTCGGGGAGCGTGAGGCCTACGAGACGCTCTCGAACCATGTCTTGACGCGCGGCCTCTGCGACTTCGACGCCTTCGCGGATGAGAAGCGCGCGAGCTGAGTCCCGGCGGGGTGCGTGAAGCGCATCGGCGCGCGCGAATCGCGAGCGCCGCGATGTCCCATGCTGGTGCCAATGGCGGCGATGATGCGGCTGCCTTTTGTGGTCTAAGGGCCTCTTAGCCCCATAGGTTGGGTGAATGGTGCCTACGGTCTACGATCGACTCGGCGCCTAGCTGCGCTCGCGGCGCGTCCCCATCACCCCCTTCGCTAAGTGCCCCCTTGCGGACCGGTCGCGTGGCATGCACCCTCTCCCGGCCCGATGAAGCGCTCATCCGTTGTATTCCTGATCTTGTTCGCTGCTGGCGCCGGCGCCGCGGTCTGGAGGTCGTTGCGGCCAGAGCCGCCGACCGAAGTGGTCATTGCTAAGGCCGAGAGGGTCGCGTTGCTGCGCTCCTTGGTGTCAGCCACTGGAGAGATCAAGGCGAAGGAGTTCGTTGATATCCAGACTGAGGTCGCTGGCGTCATCATCGACCTATTGGTCCAGGAGGGCGATGAGGTGCGCGAGGGCCAGACGCTCCTGAAGCTCGACGCGCTACAACTCGAAGCAGAGCTCGATTCGGCGCGAGCGCAGCTTGGCGCCGCAGAAGCTGACGCGCGCAGCTCGGAGGTAGGGGTGGCCACCGCCGAGGCGAACCTCGCCGCGGAAGAGACCGCGCTGGCCAACGCCAAAGTTGAGGCCGGTCAGTCGCAGACCTCGGAGGAGCGAGCCAAGTCGTCGTTTCAGCGTAAACAGCTGATGTTCGACAACGGCCTCATCGGGCGTGAGGAGTACGAGATCAGCAGGGCCGAGGCGCGGCTCGCGGAGCAGCGGCTCGACTTCGCGCAGGCGCGCATCAAACAAGCGGAGGCGAGCCTGCGCGCCGCCGTGACCCGCGTCGACGCTGCCAAGGCGCTGTGTGACGCGTCGAGCCGCCGTTACGACGCCCAAAAAGCGGTGGTTGCTCGCGCCGTCGACATGGCGAGCAAGACCGTGCTCAAGGCGCCCTTGTCAGGGCTGATCACCGCCTGCAACGTTGAGAAGGGCGAGCGCGCGGTCCCTGGTATTCAGTCAAACCCAGTCGCCACTTTGATGACGATCGCCGACATGTCGGTCATCGAGGCTGAGATCGAGGTCGACGAAGCGGACATTGTCTCGGTGCATTTAGGCGCGAAGGCGGAGGTCGAGGTGGACGCGATCCGCGACTTGACGCTGACTGGGGTCGTCACCGAGATCGGGCAGAGTCCGATCCCGGTTGACGGGCACGACCAAGGCAAAGAGTTCAAGGTCGTTGTGCGCATCGATGAGCCGCCCGCTGCGCTCCGCCCGGGGTTCACCGCGACGGCCGAGATCGAAGCGGCGGTGCGCGCCGACTGCTTGGTGGTGCCGCTCCAGGCGCTGACCGTGCGAGACCGAGAAAGAGGTGGCGACGGTGAGTGGATCGCGCCGCCTCGACCTGTCGATGACGGCGAGGTGCACGTCGCTAGTCCTCGCGCGCGCCGCGACCAGGAGGAGGTCGAGGGCGTGTTCTTGCTCGCTGACGGCGTCGCCCGCTTCCGCGCTGTGCGCGTTGGGATCACTGGCGACATGGACATCGAGGTCCTCGACGGGCTCGCGCTAGGCGATCAGGTCGTCATTGGGCCCTATCAGGAGCTGCGAAAGCTCCGCGAGTGGGCGCCGATCGTGGCGCAGCCCGATCCGGCTCAAGGTCGCTTCGACGCTCGTCAACCCTGAGGATTACGCGTGTCTGCAGCCGTAATTCAAACCGCTGGACTGACTCGGTCCTTTGAGATGGGCGCTACGACTGTCGACGCGCTGCGCGGCATCGACTTGATGATTGAGCGCGGAGAGTACGTCGCGATCATGGGGCCCTCGGGCTCGGGCAAGTCTACGTTGATGAATCTGATCGGCTGCCTCGACACGCCGACGAGCGGCAGCTACGAGCTCAACGGGACCGCGGTCGCGCAGTTGGCTGAGCATCAGCTGGCGCAGATTCGTAACAAGGAGATCGGCTTTGTCTTCCAGTCCTTCAACTTGCTGGCGCGGGCGACAGCGCTGCGCAACGTCGAGTTGCCACTGATCTATGGAGCCGTCCCGCCGAAGCTGCGCCGCGAACGCGCTGCTGCCGCGCTCCGGGAAGTTGATCTCGGTGACAGGATGGAGCACCGTCCAAACGAGCTCTCCGGCGGGCAGCGTCAGCGGGTATCGATCGCCCGTGCCTTGGTGACGCGGCCGGCGCTGTTGTTGGCGGATGAGCCTACCGGCAACCTCGACTCGAAGACTTCGCTCGAGATCATGGCGCTCTTCAGGCGCCTCTCTGATCGCGGCAACACCATCGTCTTGGTCACGCATGAGCGTGAGATCGCCGATAACGCTCACCGCGTGGTGACGATCCGTGACGGGCTCATCGCTAGTGATGAGCGCAATAACGTCCGCGCGTCTGAGTCGGAGCGAGCGTGAACGTCGCCGAGGCCACGAGGCTCGCGGTCGAGTCCATCTGGGCGAACCGTCTCCGCTCGTTCTTGACGTTGCTCGGCGTCATCATCGGGATCGCAGCCATCGTCGCCACGGCCGCAGTGATCAATGGGCTGAACGGCTACGTCGCCGACAAGCTCTCTGACCTAGGTCAGGGGACGTTCACGGTCCAGCGGTTCGGGATCATCACGAGCCGAGATGAGTATTTCGAGAAGCTCAGGAAGAACCGCAAGATCCGTCAAGAGGACGCCCGGGTCATCAGGCAGCGGTGCCGTTCGGCGCGCGCGGTCGCATGGCAGGCGCAGTCAACTGCGGAGCTGCGCCGCGGCAGCGCTGAGCTGCGCGAAGTGTCGATCGATGGGGTGACGGCTGGCTTGCTCGAGATCGAGCCGTTCGACGTTGCAGATGGGCGCACCATCCTGCCGTTTGAAGAGCAGCGGGCCGTCCCCGTCGCCTTCATCGGAAACGACGTCGTCGAGCAGCTGTTCGCCGGGGTCGACCCGATCGGGAAGGAGCTACGGATCAAGGGGCAGCCGGTGCGGATCATCGGGACCGCGCAGAAGAAGGGCAGCTTCCTCGGGTTCTCTCAGGATAACTTCGTCAAGATTCCATACAGCCTGCACCGCAAGCTCTTCGGGACGCGTGGCTCGCTGCGGGTCAGCGTGCAGGTGGAGGACCCCGCGCGGATGGCGGAGTGTATGGATGAGGTCCGCGCCATCCTTCGTGCTCGCCACAAGCTGCGTCCGTCAGAGGACGACGACTTCGAGATGGTGACGGCCGACGGCATCAACAGCTTGTGGGAGAGCATGACCAAGACGATCTTCAGCATCGCGATGTTCGTCGTCGGCATCTCGCTTGTCGTGGGCGGGGTGGTGATCATGAACATCATGCTCGTCTCGGTGGTTGAGCGGACGCGCGAGATCGGCGTGCGCAAGGCAGTGGGCGCGCGCCAGCGAGATATCGTCCAGCAGTTTTTGATCGAGTCGACGTTGCTGTCTTGTCTCGGTGGAGCCATCGGCATCGCAGTCGCCTTCGGCGCCTCGAAGCTGCTGAGCATCTACACGCCGCTGCCTGCTGAGTTCCCGCCCTGGGCGCCGCCGGTCGCGTTCATCGTTTGTGTTGGCATCGGAGTGTTCTTTGGGATCAGCCCGGCGCGACGAGCCGCGAACCTGGACCCGATCGAGGCGTTGAGGACCGAGTGACCATGCGCCGCTCGCTCTTGTCGATCTGGGAGAACACGCGGCTCGCCTTTGAGACGCTGCGCGCCAACCGCTTCCGGTCGTTCTTGACCGTGCTCGGGATCTTCATCGGCGTGCTGCTGGTGGTGACCGTCGCCTCGATCCTCAACGGCTTTCGGCAGTCGGTCGTCGATCAGGTCGAGCAGTTCGGCACGAACAACATCTACGTCTTCCGGATGCCGATCGTGAAGATCGGGAGGCCAGACCGCTCGCTGCGAAATCGAAAGAAGATGACCGTCGAGGACGGGTGGGCGCTGCGTGAGCAGTGTCCGTCGATTGAGCTGTTGACGCCGGTCCTCGACGCCCCGACAGCGCTCGCTAGCGCGAGCTACCGTAACGAGGCGGTGATGGCGCCGAGGCTGCGCGGCGTATACCCACAAGACTTGGAGCTCGCGCACCGCGTGCTGCGCGAGGGGCGATTCTTCACGCCTCAAGAGAACCGGCACCGGGCCGCGGTCGTCGTCCTCGGCGCGTCGGTTGACGAGGTGCTGTTCCCCAACGGCGGGGCGATCGGCAAGCAGGTGTTGATTGACGGGCGCAAGTATTCGGTGATCGGCGCGCTTGATCGGCGCAAGGAGGGGCCGTTTGGCGGCGAGAACGAAGACGATCAGCTGTTCATCATTCCGTATCAGACGATGCGGAAGTTCTATCCGACCGCTGACGACAACTTCTTCGCGATCCGTTCGCGGGCGGGGAGGCTTGAGCAGTGTAAGGACGAGGTGATTCAGGTGCTTCGTCGCCGTCGAAAGGTGCGTTGGGACGAAGACAACAACTTCAACTTGGCGACCGCCGACAGCTTGATCCAGAGCTTTGACGACATCGTCTTTGCGGTGCTGGCGGTCATGTTCTTGCTCTCGACGGTCGGCTTCATGGTGGGCGGCGTCGGGGTGATGAACATCATGTTGGTCTCGGTGCGGGAGCGGACGCGTGAGATCGGGCTGCGCAAGGCGGTGGGCGCGCGTCGCCGCGATATCCTTGGCCAGTTCTTGATCGAGGCGGTGGTGCTGTGCGCGATCGGCGGAGTCCTGGGCTTGGTTGTCGCTGAGGGCCTCCTGTATTTGGTGAGCGTCGCGATGCCGGACTTGTCGGCGCAAACGCCGGCGTGGGCGCGCGGTTTCGCGTTCGCTGGGTCTGGTGGCGTGGGGTTGTTCTTCGGCCTCTGGCCCGCGTGGAAGGCCGCTAACCTAGACCCTGTCGAGGCGCTTCGTTACGAGTGACGCTGCGCGGCGCGACGTGCTCGCCCTGGGTTACGCTCGATGCCGATGGCCGCGAGCCCTAACTCAGACGCGGCTTCGAGCGCGGCCCCCGTGCCGCAGAACGGCGCGACGATCGTGCGAGCGTTGCTGTGATCGCGTAGCCACCGCGCGGCGCTGCGTGCGACCGCGACGCCCATCGCACGAGGCCAGTCTTGATCTCCGATGTGCTCGATCACGTCGCCGGTCGCGTTCTCCTTTGTGTGCCTGATGGTCTGCGAGAAGCAGAGCAGGTGCGCGTAGCCTGGGCGCTGGAAGGTGACGGTCCCGGGCGGCGCGCGCAGGGCGAGCTTGTGCCAGACGAGCGGGACGCCGGCGCGCTGCGCTGCTCGCTGCAACAGAAAGGCCTTGTCGATCCAGACGCCGTCGTGCTTCACGTCTGTCTGGAAGAACACGCAGGCTTGCTCTGGTGGGGTGCTGCTGAGCGCGAGCTCCGCAGCGTCGAGGAACCACTCCTGCCATCGGTCGAGGTCGCGGTGCGAGAACTCGTCGAAGTTAGGAAGCGAGGTCAGGATCGCGGCGTCAGGCGCGAGCGGGTTGGCGCGCAGCCACTCCAACGCGCAACCTTCATGGACCACGCGAGCGCTCACGAGCTGAGGTGATCCAGGTGGTCGGGGTGGTTTTGAGCGATCCCTTGGTAGGTGGCGGCGAGCTCGAGCGCGCGATGGACTTCGCTGTTCCAGCTCTCATACGCCGCACGCTTCGTGAGCTGGACCGCTTCGCTCGGCAGGGCCGAGAGCTCCTCGGCTAGCGCACGCGCGCGTGCTTGCAGGTCAAGGTCTTCGACGACCTCATGCACGAGACCGATGCGCAGCGACTCTTCTGCGTCCAGCACGCGGCCACGAAGCATCAGCTCGAGCGCCCGCGGGAAGCCGACTGTGCGCGCCAGGAAGAACGCGCCGCCGTCGCCAGGGACGAGGCCTACTCGCACGAAGGTAGAGCCGAGCTTCGCCGACCTCGCGGCGACGCGGAGGTCGCACATGCAGGCTAGGTCTAGGCCAGCGCCGATCGCCGGGCCGTTGATGGCGCAGATCAGCGGCTTGCGAAACGTCGCGATCCGTCTGGGGACCGCTTGGATGCCGTCGAGGTAGCGGCGGCGGAGCTCGGCTGGGTCGCCAGCGAACATGCCGGACCTCGCTCTCATGGCCTTGACGTCACCGCCGGCATGAAACGCCGCGCCGGCGCCAGTGAGCACGACAGCGCGCACTCCTGGATCATCTTCGCATTGATCTAACGCTGCGCACAGCTGCCGACACATCTCTTCGCTGTAGGCGTTGCGCGCTTCGGGCCGGTTCAGCGTGATCGTCGCGGCTTGGTCTCCTGCGGCGACTAGAACGTGAGCAGCGGGGGCTGGCATGCACGTGTTGTAGCAAGCAGGCGGTCGTCAGGGCCGCTCAGATCTGGGCATGTTTTTACTTAGCTCGTCGGCTGTGGCCCCGCTCGTCGTGCGCGTCGCCGCCACCTACGCCTCTTGTCCGGCAGCGGCGCGCGCTAGCGCTCGGCGTCAATCTTGGCCGCGAGGAGCTGGGCTTGTCGCTTGCGCCGGAACAACGCCGTCATCACGCCGGCGAGCGCGCCGGCGATGCCCGCGATCCAAAGGCTGCCGGGGCCGGCAGGTGGTGGACTGCTGCCGTCGAAGGTCTCGATCAGCGACCCGAAGGCTGAGCGCGCTGTGTCGTCTCCTTCGTCGAAGGTGCAGTCGAAGTATCGCAGTCGGTCGCCAGCAGGCACGATGCAGTGGTCGTGCGCGAGCTGCATGCCGCCACCCTTGATTGTGAACGATAGCCGCGCGTAGTCCACGTTCGCTGAGCGTTGGCGGGTGGCGCCGATCCACGTGACCTCGCGACCGCCTGCCGCGAGCGCGGGCTCGAGCACGTCGCGGCAGCCGCGCACTGAGGCGTCGGTGAGCAGCTCATTGATGGTCGCGCCGCCTTCGGCCGCGTAGGTGTGCGCCAGGCGCAGAGCGACCGGGCTGTTACCTTCGCTGTGAAGCAGCAGGTGGCTGGAGGTGACCGCCTGCTCTCTCAAGGTGGCGATGATGTCGAGCAGCATGGCTCGCGCGGGCTCGGTGGCGGGGTCTGAAGCGCGGCTGTCCGCGTCTAATTCGGCTTGGCCGAGCACGGTCCAGGCGGCGCCCGGCTCGATGGCGCTGGTTGAGTCAGGCAAGGCAACGCGTTGCGCCTGGCAAGCGCAGATAGTGAGCCAGAGCGCCATCAGGTGCGAGAGTTGGAGCGGCTTCATGGTCTTTGAGGTCTCAGTCGGTCTTGCTTGACGGCGACCGCGGACGTTTGGCGCGCGCGTCGGCGTCGGTGACGCTATTTAAGCGGCATGAAATAGGGCAGCGTCAACGTTGTGACGATCCAGGTGATCAACGCGAACGGGCCGCCTAAGACCACATAGTCGCGGAACCGGTAGCGGCCAGGTCCCATGACCAAGATGGTGGACTCGTGCGCGACTGGGGTGACGAACGCAGATGAGACGCAGATGGCGACGCCTAGCAGGAACGCGGCGGGGTCGCACTCCGCGGCCTTCGCCAGCGCGAAGGCAACCGGCGCCAGCACGACCGCAACGGCGGCGTTCTCGATCAGCTGGGTCATCATCACCGCTAGTAGCAGCAGCGCGCCGAGAAGCACCTGCGGTGACATGCCGTCGAACCAAGTCGCCATGCTCTCGGCGACCCACTGCGCGGTCCCTGTGACTTGCAACGCCTCGCCGAACGGGATCATCGCGCCGACGATGACGAGCGCTTGGAGGTCGATTGTCTCGTAGGCCCGGCGCATGCCCACCGTACCCGTGAGCACCGCGAGCATCGCGGCGAACGGGATCGCGACAGCTGGCTCCAGCAATCCGGTCGCGCTGCTCAGCACCATGGCCGCCATGATGCTGATGACCACTGCAGCCTTGCGTTTGCCCGATGTCGGCAGGAGCTGCGACTCGAGCAGCAGCAGGTTGGGGTTGCGGCGCAGCCGCTGCAGCTCGGCCTCGTGGCCGACGAGCAACAGCGAGTCGCCGCTCTTGAGCTTTACGGCGAGCGGCCGCTCACGCAGCGATCGACCGCGGCGGCTGATAGCGAGGGGGCTCACCCCGTAGCGGTGGTGGAAGTCGAGGTCGCGGAGGCTCTGGCCGATCAGCTCGCTGTCCGGCGGTAGGATGGACTCCACCATACGGAGGTCCGCGCTGCGGAGCGTCTTGTCGTCGACCCGCAGTTCTTCCTTGACGCTGAGGCCACGATGCAGCGCGTCGGTGATCGCGGTGATCCGGCCTTGGATGACGAGCACGTCGTTGGGCTGAATCTTCAGCCAGGCGTTTGGCGGCAGGAACTCGTTGCCTCGGATGATCTGGAGCACCGTGACTTCGCGGCCGGGGAGGTCGAGTTCGCCGAGGGTGCGCCCGACGACGTCAGAGTCGGGTTCCGCCATCGTCTCCGTCAGGAACTCTGCGACCTCATAGCGGCTCTCCAGAGACGGGCTCGCGTGCGCTTTTGGCAGGAATCGTCTGCCGAGCAGCATGAACCACGTGATGCATGCGAGGAACACCGCCGCGCCGACTGGGGCGAACGCGAAGAACGCCAACCCGGCCTCTCCTTGCTCGACCAGGTAGTCGCTGAGGATGACGTTGCTCCGGGTGCCGATGAGCGTCCATTTGCCGCCGAGCAGCGAAGCAAAGGCGAGCAGGATGAGGATTCGCGAGGGGGCGTAGCCGCGCTTTTGGCAGATCGCCATCACTGGCGGCATCCAGATCAGCACCGTAGTGGTGTCGTTGACGATGGCGCTGAAGCCCGTGACCAGCACCAGGACCGTTAGCTGGAATGACAACTCGCTCTTCGCGCCGGCCTCGAGGAGCCGGCCGCCCAGCATTTGCGCGGCACCCGTACGCACCATTGCGGCGGACAGGACGAACATCGAGGCGACCATCAGCAGGGCCGGGCTGCCGAAGCCGTGGAACGCTCGGCTTGGCGTCAGGATCGCGGCGAAGCCAGTGTCGGTCTGCTGCCAAGGGATCAGCAAGGACAGCATGACCAGCAACGCAGTTACGTCTGGCCTCAGCCGCTGCGCGTAGAACGACACCAGCGCCAGCATCAATACGACGGCGAGATAGATCGAAGCGCCTGTCATTTCAGGAGGAAACGCATAACCGAACGGGGCGATCTTGGCATCCTCGGGTTTGGGTTGCCGCCCATGATGTGGCGCGTAAGGCGACGGCCGGGGCCTCCGTTGGCCTGCGCGTAGGGCGCAGCGCCCACCTGTGAGACAATATGGCCTGGATGGAGCAGGTCGGCTGTTAGGGGCGTGCGCGAAGGCTGAGGGCTGATAGACTGGAATGATCACGCCTCCCCAGGCCCGTTCCTGCCATAGAAATCCCATGCTGAGCCAACTTTCCCGCGGCGCGCTCCTGGCGTGCGCCGTCTCCGTCTCGCTCTCCGCTCAGGCGCCACAGTCGTCCGCTGCTCGCGGCACGATCTGCCTGAGGTACTCCACATTTGACCCGACCGTTGCGGCCCCCGCCGTGCCTGATGCGTTGCGCTCGACGCAGCAGCAGGGTCTCCGCATCGTGCAGTTCCACGGCACCCCGACGCAGTCGGGCCGCGACGCGATCGCTGCTGTCGGCGGCAAGGTCGTGAAGTACATGCCGCACGACGCCTACGTGGTCCGCTTGACCGCTCAGCAGGCGAAAGAGCTCGCAGATGTAGAGCTGATCCGGTGGGTCGGCGATTATCACCCGGCTTACCGTCTCGACGCCGCGCTGCTCGAGGGCGCCGCGCTGCAGAGCGCGAAGATGACCAAGTACAACATGGTCGTCGCCGACAAGAAGTCCGACAAGCCGGCGCTCGCTGCGAAGATCGCGCAGATCGGCGGCGTGGTCGTCGACGAGCACTTCGGCAGCTTGTTGTTCACCGCGTCGCTGACCGGTCCGCAGCTGCAGCAGGTCGCAGGCTTCGACGAGGTGCTTTGGATCGACCGCTGGTCGGCACCCGAGGAGGACATGGACAACGCCCGAATCCAGGGCGGCGGCAACTACGTCGAGGCGCAAGGCGGCTTCACCGGCGCCGGCGTCAACGCGCACATCTATGAAGGCATCGAGGCGACGCACGTCGACTTCACCGGCGGCGCGACCGCGGTGCGCAGCTCGGCGGCGGCCCAATCTCACGGCCACGCGACCGGCGGCATCGTGTTCGGCAACGGCACCTCGAACCCGGCGGTGCGCGGCATGGCGCCCGACGCTGGCAAGTTCTACACGAACTACGGGACCGTCAGCGCGTCGCGCTGGCAGGTCTTCAGCGACTTGGTCAACATCCACAACGTCAGCCACACCACGGCCTCGTGGGGCGACGCGCGGACGTTCTTCTACACCTCGGTCTCTGCCGAGGCCGACGACATCACGTTCGACCACGACCTCTGCTGGACGCAGAGCCAGTCGAACGCGGGCAACCAGGACTCGCGGCCGCAGGCCTGGGCCAAGAACGTGTTCTCGGTCGGCGGCGTCAACCACCAGAACGACAGCAACCCCAACAACGACTCGTGGCAGAACGGCGGCGCCTCGATCGGCCCGGCCTCTGATGGCCGGATCAAGCCGACGATGTGCGCTTACTACGACAACATCGGCACGTCAGACCTGACCTCGGGCGGCTACTCAGGCGCCAACTGGACCTCGGGGTTCGGCGGCACCTCGGGCGCGACGCCGATCGTCGCTGGTCACAACGTGCTGGCCATCGAGATGTACACGACCGAGGTCTCCTCGGGGGTCGGCTTGTTCGGCCAGCAGCTGCGCGTGCCCGGCGGCACCGCGTTCGAGAACCGGCCGCACGCGCCGACGCTGAAGGCCCTTCAGGTCGTCAGCGGACGTCAGTATGCGTTCACGGCTGGTAGCAGCGACAACCGTCGCGAGCACCAAGGCTGGGGCTTCCCGAACCTGCAGACGATGTATGACAACCGCTCGAAGACGTTCATCGTCGACGAGACCGACGTCCTGACGCAGGGGCAGACGCGCTCGTGGCCGATCGCGGTCGCGCAAGGCGAGTCCGAGCTGAAGGTTTGCTTGAACTGGCTCGAGCCGTCCGCCAACCCGGCGTCGGCATCGCACCTGATCAACAACCTCTCGCTGCGCGTCACCGCGCCTAGCGGCGCGACTTATTGGGGCAACCACAACCTCGAGAGCGGCGTCTGGTCGACCGCGGGCGGCGCTGAGGACAGCGTGAACTCGCTAGAGTGCGTCTACGTCCAGAACCCGCAGGCCGGAAACTGGAACGTCGAGGTCTTCGCGACGTCGATCGTCCAAGACAACCACGTTGAGACTGCCGCGGTCGACGCGGACTACAGTCTGGTGGTCGTCGGCGGCCAAGGCACTCAGGTCGTGTTCGCGTCGTTCAGCGGCTTCGGCCAAGGCTGCGCCGGCTCGGTCAACATCCCGGTCAGCTGTCCGCAGGTGAACCCGAACGGCGGCACGCTCGAGGGTGACCTGCGCGATAACGAATACTGCTACCGCGCGAGCACGAGCGCGCCGATCGACATCACGTCGTTCGACATCTACACGCAGACGACGACCGGCGGCAACTTGACGCGGCCGGCGCACATCTACCCGGACGTCAACGGCGTGCCAGGTCCGACGCCGATCGGCAGCACGACGATCGTCGTTGGTCCGACGGCGCAGTTCTACACGGCGACGTTCTCTTCGCCGGTGTCGGTGAGCGGCACCTTCTACCTCGGCCTCGACAGCTCGTCGAACAACGTGATCATCAGCTCGCTTACGGGCGGCACGACCGGCATCGGCTTCTACCGTGACCAGGTCAACGGCCCACAGGCCTGGACTCAGTCCGGGTTGGTGGACAACCCGTGCTACCGGGTCAACTGCTCGGGCGCTGGGTCCTTCCTGACGCCGGCGATCGGCAACTCAGGCTTGCCTCAGCTCGGCGGCAGCTACGCGATCACGCTCGCGGACGCGGTGCCTGGCTCGTTCGCGGTGCTCGCGTCCGGCATGTCGAACACGACGTGGTCGGGCGGGACCCTGCCGTCGCCGCTCCCGGGCGCGCCGGGCTGTAACCTGCTGGTCGATCCGTTGGTGCTGCGCGCATCGCCGACGAACGGCGCGAGCCTGTCGTTCTCTGTGCCGAACAACGTCGCGCTTGAGGGCGTCGAGGTGTTCCACCAGTGGGCCGTCCTGGACGCCGTCAACCCCGCGGGGATCGTGCTCTCCAACGCGGGCCGCGCCAAGATCGGCAACTAGTCGGTCAGGCTGGTGGGCCAGGCGCGCCGCGCCTGGCCGCGCCGCGCACCGAATCACAGCGACGGCCGGCGCTTTGGCGTCGGCCGTCGCTGTGTACGGAGCGACCGCGACCTGTCACAGGCGCTCACGCGTTCGAGACTGCCTGATGCAGGCGGCGCACCTCGTGCGTAGACTGTTCCGCGCGGGATGAGTCCGCCAAAGCAAGATGCATACGAATCACCTCAGAGCTCTCCTCGTCCTGACATGCCTGACTGCGGGCTTCGCGTCGAACGTCCGCGCGCAGATCGATGAGGCGAAGCTGGCTAAGAACTGCGTCAGCGTGCTGATCAAGTTCGCGAACAAGGCGAAGGCCAAGAAGGTCGGTCCGCGCGCGCTGCAGGCGCTCAACCTCGTGCTCGAGTACGACCCGGACCAGAAGCGCGCGCGCAGCGAGCTAGGCTTCCGCAAGGTCAAGGGCGAGTGGGTCGGTCTGCCCAAGGAGAAGCGCAAGAAGTGGCGCGATAAGGCCAGATACAACGACCGCTACAAGATCTTGGAGGAGTGGGCCAAGACCGCGACCGCGCTCAGCGTCCAGCACGCCAAGCTCGGCCTGAAGCTGCAGCAGGATGGCAGCAGCGCGCGCGCGATTTACCACCTCGAGAAGGCGGTCTACTACAACCCAAACAACGAAGAGGCCAACGTCGCGCTCGGCTACAAGAAGGGCGACGGCTTCTACGGGACAGACGACCAGATCGCGTTCGCTGAGCGCATGAAGGTGGTTGAGGTCAAGGCGGTCGAGTTCGCGCGCCAGGACTATCAGGTGCAGGAGCTGTCCCCGGATCAGCCGCCGGTAGAGTTCCGTAACCTGATGGATAACGCGCCTGAGTGGATGCTGAAGCCGAGCTTCGAGATCCACGGCGCGAAGAGCCCCCGCTTCTGCGTCTGGGTGCGCGGGTCGCAGCAGCTCGCGAATGACTGCTGCATGTGGGCCGAGCGCGCGACGGACTTCATGGTCTGGCTAATCGGAGACGAGCAGGCCAAGCGCCTTCGCTTCGTTGAGCGGGCGACTGGCCGGTGGGCGTGGCAGGGCTTCTTGGCGACTCGTCGCGAGCGCGAGGAGTTCTTGAAGGCCAACCCGGGGGTGCTCAACGGCGCTTCGGTGGCAGATGGCATGCGCTTCGCCAACAACGTCTGGCGCGCGCAAGACGGCGTCGCCGTGATGAAGGTCGGCTCGTCGCCGCGCCGCATCCACGACGCGCTCATCGCTTACGTCGTCATGGACGGCCTCGGCATCAACCGCAACGACGGCATCGGTCAGGGCCTCATCCACGCGGTGTGCTGGTATCTTAAGTCGACGTCGATCTCCAAGTGGGGCGCGATCCCGGAGGGCACCGTCGGAGAGGACGGCCTCGAGTTGCCCGAGGGCACCAACTGGTGGATGCGCACCGTGCGCGACCAGGCCGTGTCGAACCAGGACTGGCCGCTGGCCCAGGTCCCGCGCGAGAAGCTCAGCCGCTTCCGTAACGACTGCCGCTTGAAGGGATGGAGCCTGATGACCTGGATGGTCGCGGCATACCCAGATAAGTGGCTCCCGTTCTTCTTGGGGCTGCCAGACGCGGATAAGCAGGTGCCGACCCTCGAAGACGTCGAGAAGGTTGTCGTCGAGGCGTTCGGCAAGTCGAGCGAGGAGATCGACGCCGAGTGGCGGGAGTGGGCGCGCGGTGACAGCGGCGTCGCCTTCGCCACTGGGTACGGGCCGCCGCTGCTCCCAGAGCGCCCTAGCGACATCGAACTGACGGCGCTCGAGCAGGTCAACCTCGTCCGCTCGCAGCTGATCGGCTACACGTGGCCAGAGGGCGCGAACATGACCGAGGGGGCGTGGGTCTCGCTGGGTGAGTGTGAGATGGACGCCGAGACGACGATCGGCTGTGACTTGCACTCCAAGTATGTCTCGAACCACCCAGACCTCGTCAACGACCCAGACGGCAAGATCCACGAGGAGGACCCGGCGCATGAGGACTTTACGCGGCGGGGCCAGCAGGCGGGCGGCGGCAACATCGTGACGAGCACTGGGCGCGCGACGAAGGCGTTCGCGCGCGACTCGGTCGACGGGTGGATCTCTGCGCCTTTCCACCGCTTCCCGATGCTCAAGCACAACATCAAGCGGCTGGGCTATAGCCACAACGACGGAGCCGAGCTCTCCGTCTCGGTGCTGGACATGGGATCGTTGGAGGAGCCCTATGACCCCGCCACGGCCCCGCGCCTCGTGGTGTGGCCGGCTAAGGACATGAAGGGCGTCCCGACCCACTTCGGCAATCCGGAGTGGCCGAACCCGCTGGCGGATCAGCCCGAGGCCGAGCAGGATGTCACCAAGTGCGGCTATGTGGTCAGCGTGCAGCTGCAGCAGCAGATCGCGGGCCGCATCGGTGAGTGCGGGATCTCGCTCTGGGAGTCCCGGAAGGGCGGGCGGCCGCCTGCGAAGAACTTCGTAGCCAAGCGCAGCAAGGAGATGACGGACTGGGCCGCCCGCTGCAAGAAGCAGGTCGAGGGCTACGTGCACACGCCGAAGGTCCCGCTGAACAAGAAGCGCGACCAGCGCGACGTCTTATTCTTCATCCCGAAGGTTCCGCTGAAGTCTGGCAAGACGTACCAGGCCCGCGCGTTGATGCAGCTCGGCGGCGCGGATCCGCTGGTGCTGGTCTGGGAGTTCACCTGCGGCCGTCAGAAGGAAGGTCTGAAGCTCAAGTAGTCGGTCGCACCGACGCGTTGGGGCGCGTGCCAAAGAACGGTCGCGCCGGACTCGGCGGTCGAGCGCTGGAGGTGGTCTTGCAACCTGCGTCGGCTCGTCCACAATGGCCTGCAAAAACCCACGTCCTGTAACTAGATAGGCCTCTCCGATATGAGCTCGCGCGTTGATGAAATCCTCAGCTGGTATGAATCCGACCACCCCGGCGTCCTGAAGAACCTCCGCTGGATGATGGACACCGGCGCGCTCGCTGGCACCGGCAAGTTCGTCATCCTGCCCGTGGACCAAGGCTTCGAGCACGGCCCCGCCCGCACGTTCGCTAAGAACGCTCCTGGTTACGATCCGCACTACCACTTTGAGCTCGCGTTGAAGTCTGGCTGCAACGCCTACGCCGCGCCGCTCGGCTTCCTGGAGGCGGGCGCGCGTAAGTATGCGGGCCAGATCCCGTTGATCCTGAAGCTCAACAACAGCGACTCGTTGTATTCGAACCCTGACCCGAAGCCGGCCGTCACCGCCTCGGTGCAGGACGCCCTGCGCCTCGGCTGCGCCGCGATCGGGTTCACGATCTACCCGGGCTCATGCGAGCGCGACGAGATGTACATGGAGCTGCGTGAGATCGCAGAAGAGGCTAAGGCGTGCGGCCTCGCCGTCGTCGTGTGGAGTTACCCGCGCGGCAGCGGCTTGAGCAAGGTCGGTGAGACCGCGATCGACGTCTGCGCCTACGCGGCGCAGATCGCCGCGCAGCTGGGCGCGCACATCATCAAGGTCAAGCCGCCGACCGCGGACCTCGAGCAAGACGCTGCCCGCAAGGTCTACGAGGCCGAGGGCGTGCCGATCAGCACGCTCGCTGAGCGCACTCAGCACGTGCTGCAATCGGCCTTCGGAGGTCGCCGCATCACGATCTTCAGCGGTGGCGCGGCGAAGGGCACGGAGGCGGTGCTCGAAGAGATCCAGGGGCTCGCTGACGGCGGGGCCTTCGGCTCGATCATGGGCCGCAACGCCTTCCAGCGTCCGCTCCCCGAGGCGCTCGAGCTGCTCAAGAACGTCCAGGACATCTATCGCAACGCGAAGTAGGCGGCGCTGCGCGCGGCCTGCTTCGGGGTTAGCATGCGACGATGACCACACGGCGCGCTGCTGCTACCTCGATCGTCCTGCTGATAATCGTCGGCGCTTGCGCTCCGACTAGCCATGTCGCGGACCGCCGCTTTGAGAAACTCCCCGCGGTCTCGGCGTCTGCGGCTCGGCTGCACGGCCGCGTTGAGTCCCCAGGCGGGCTCCGCTTGCTTCGTCTTTGGGGTACACCTCAAGAGCGCGGCTACGCGCACGGGTTCCTGCTCGCCGAGGACATCGTCGCCAATCTGGGCCAGGAGTTCTCGTCGCAGTTCGCGCAGCGGCCCAGCATGCTTGAGCAGGCGCGCAGCGCGTTGCCGCGGTTGATCGACTACCCCGATGACTACGACCGTGAGCTCGACGCGATCTGGCGCGGAGTCGTCGCCGCGGCTCCGGACTTGAGCATGCCGGCGTTCGGTCGTGACTTTGACAAGACCGATCTCCTGGTCGCTAACGCTATGGACGTGTTCGGCCTGATGGGGTGCAGCAGCTTTACGGTCTGGGGGGACCAGGTCGCGGGCGGCGGTGTGCTGACCGCGCGTAACTTTGACTGGCACGTCACCGGTAGTCACATCATCGATCAGACGATGTTGATCGTCCAAGAGCACACGGACGGTCGGAAGGTCGCGTCGTTTGGATGGCCTGGCTACATCGGCACCGTCTCCGGCGTCAGCGCTGATGGGGTCGCGGCGTATCTGCACGTCGGCTCGGCGAGGGCGTCGATGCCTGAGCCGCTGTCGTGGCCGGCTGCCGTCGCCGCTCGCAAGGTGTTGGAGTCGCGCGGGGAGGGAGACGAACGGCTCGCTGCCGCGCAGCGCCACATCGAATACACGAGCCCGCCGGCCGGGTTCCTGACGCACGTGGTGTTGCCAGCCGCGCCATCGTCGGGCGTCCCGGCAGCCTTGTTCGAGGCCGACGCGCGGCGATGTGTGGCGGCCGATCAGCAGCCGGGCCCGTTCGTCGTGACCAATCATTTCCGGGCGCGTAAAGACGGGGTCCGAGCGGCGGCAGACAGCCTCGGCCGCGAACGATCCTTGCAGCTAGGGATCCGCGGGTGCGTGGAGGTCGGGGATCAATGTGTAGACGTCAGCGAGGCGTGGCGAATGCTGACGGACGTCGCGAGGGGCGGCGGGAGCTACTTCGGGACGCTGCACTCCCTGGTCTTCCGCCATGAGCCTTGGTGCTTCGAGGCGCGCATCGCAGAGCAGCGTGATGGCGAGGTCGTGGCGGCGCCGGACAGCGCTCGTCGTTATCGGCTGACGCGGGCGCAGGTCTTTGGTCGGCGGTGATCCCGGTTGGCGCCGTGATCTTGGGCGGCGAGCCCCCAGGTCGGTATCTTTATCGCAATGGTTACCCGGGCAACTGCGATCCTCTTGGGGGTGGTCACCGTGGCCGCCGCGCAGGCGCCGCCCGGCTTCAAGACCTATGAGAACAAGCTCGCGCCGCTGACTTTTTACTACTCCACGGCGTTCAAGGAGGTCCCGTTGCCGCCGACGGAGCAGCTGCTGGTCGCGAAGTTCGTCTTGCACAAGACGCCCAAGGAGCTCAAGAAGGTCGCCGCGCGCGTGGTCAAGGCCGCTGCGCCTGAGCTGCGGATCTTCATGTTTGAGGACAGCGCGGCGCCCGTGACTGGGAGCGGGGAGGGCGGTGAGCAGCGTGGCCCCTCGACGGTCCGTGAGGCGATGGAGGCTCGGAGCCGCGTCGACTCCTGGGAGCAGTTCGTCAAGCGGTTGCCGCTTCAGGTGGAGGCCGACGCTGGCGACGAGGATGTCTTTCGGCTCGTCGGCAAGCGCAGGTTCGGCAAGCTCGGCTTGGGCGGTCGCCTCGTGCGAAAGCGGATCGGCAGCAAGGTCGTCGGCGTCTACGCATGGACGCTAGATCCGCACCTCGGGAAGCTCGACAAGATCGTCGATCGCGTCGCGAGGTCCATTGACCTTAACGACCTCGGCGGCGCGTCCGATCTCGTCTCAAAGCGCATTGACCGGGTCTATAGGCGCAGCAAGCTCACGGGCATCGAGTGGCGCAAGAAGGTCCGGCGCGGTCTCGCCAAGGGGTGGAAGGCCTTGGACACCGACCACTATCTGATCGTCCACCACACGAAGAACCAGGGCCTGATCAAGCGCATCGCGCGCGACATCGAGGCGATGCGCTCCTTCTACATGGCGTCGTTTCCGCCTTCGGGTGACGTTGATCGCGTCAGCGTCTTGCGCCTCTGTCAGACCAAGGAAGAGTACCACCAGTATGGAGGGCCGCCGAACTCAGGCGGGTATTGGCACCCCGGCAATGAGGAGCTGGTCTTGTTTGACTACTCCTACACGCAGCGCACCATGACCGCTGAGCAGAAGAAGGCGATGCGCGGGCGCAAGATGTCCAGCAAGGACTCGATGTTGGTGCTGCGGCACGAGGCCTTTCACCAATACATCTTTTATGCCATCGGTGAGTTCTCGCCGCACGATTGGTTTAACGAGGGATACGGCGACTATTTCTCGGGGGCCGTCGTGCATAGCAACACCGGCAGGGTGCGCCACATCAAGCCGAGCCCTTGGCGGGTCTCACGCGCTAAGCGTATGGCGGCCGGGGGCAAGGGTTGGCTGCCGTTAGAGAAGATCCTCAGGGCTGAGCGGGCGCAGTTCTATAACCGCGCTCGCATCGGCGACTACTACGCCGGCGCCTGGGCGTTCGTCTATTTTCTCAAGCACAGCGACGAGGTCGCGGCCCATGAGCGGTGGTCGAAGATCCTCGACACCTACTTTGACGCCGTTCAAGAGGCGTACGCTGCAGAACTGAGGTCGTTCGGAGCCGATCCGACCCTGGCGAACAAGCAGGTCGCAGGCTTCGAGGCTCGCAAGAAGGCGTTGGAGGAGACGCTGCAGGGCTTAGACCTCGCTCGGCTTGAAGCGGTCTGGCGAGCTTGGGTCAGCAAAATGCCAGACAAGTAGCCTCGCTCCCGGTCGCCGCCACGGAACCGTGATCCTTCGGGTGCGCGAGGCTCGATGGCTCGCTAACCTTTTCGGCCGATGGTTGACTCGAACCAAACGGACCCCGCCAAGGGTAACGGCCTGCCGGCGTTCATCCTGGGCTTCGTCCCTGGCTTGCTGCAGTGGCAACTCGGCCAGCGGCAGCGTGCGGTCATGGCCTTTGCGAGCTGCACGGCCGTGCTGCTGGTTGGCTGGTCGATCGTTGGCGAACGGTTGTTCTATTGGGGCTTAGCGGTGCCGGATGGCAAGTCGTCGTTCGACAGCTTCGCCCGATTAGGTTTGCCAGTGCTCCCTGAGATCCTGAACCTGCCAGCGCAGATGTTCGGCGCGTTGATGTCTTTCGATGGCTCGGCGACGGGGCTGCGGTTGCAGCGTCTACCGAGGGATTTCGAGCACATCGCGGGCTGGGTGACCGCCGCCTCAGGCATGCTCGCAGCGTTCTGGGCAGCTGCTGGCCATTGGGACCTGCGGCTGCGCCGTGACGGGCATAGTGACGAGGCTGACGTCGCGCCGTCTCCGGTCGCCAACCCCGCCCTGTGCGCGGGACTCTCCTGGCTCGTGCCTGGGTTGGGTCACGCGAAGGCGGGTCAGAAGGACAAGGGCGCAGCGATGGGCGCTGCGGTGGTGATTGTGTTCGCGTTGGGCTTGTACTTCAGCGATGGGCACGCGGTCGATCGCGCTCAATACGGGGTTTGGTGGATCGGACAGAACCTGTTCGGGGGCGGATCGTTGTTCGCAGCGCTCGTCACAGGTCCTCTGCGCAGCGTAGAGACCCCGCTTGACCTAGACCTCGGCATCGTGCTTTGCACGGTCGCCGGCCTCATGAACCTCGTCGTTATGTGCGACGCTTACACGGTCGCTGAGCGCACGGTGTTCCCGCTTCGCTCGGGCGGCCGCGACGCGCGCGGTGAAGGAGCGGCTGTCTGATGGAGCTATTCTTCCGGATCGCCGTCTTCGTGCCGGTGCTCTTCTTGGTGGCGGTCGTCGTGGTCGCCCAGCAGCATGCGACGGCGCAGGAGACGATCAAGGCAGCGGCTGGCAGGACGGCTCGCTGGATCATCTGGAGCGCTGTGTTGCTCGCGGCGATGACGCTGCTCGAGCTGTTGTTCATCGGCTGGTGATAGGGTTGCGTGGATCCGGTTCTCTGGTCAATGTCGCTACGGAGATGTGCCGTCTTCAACGGCGAGCACGCACCAGAGGCCCCCTGGCAAGCTGTCGATAGCGCCTCGCTGTTGCAGCGCGAACAGGGCCCGCAGCAGTTGCTTGTTCTCGATCCTTGTCTCGCGTTGGAGAAGGTCTGTTGGGCGGGGCCCGCTCGCGAGCTGACGCAGGACGGCCTGCTCCTCAGCGTTCCGGGTCAAGCGCAGCGCCGCGGTCGTTGACCTCGTCGCCAGCCCTAAACCTTGCAGCAGCGCCTCGATGCTCTCCACGACCGCAGCTCCCTCGCTGATGAGTCTATGGCATCCCTGGCTACGCTCGCTGAGCCAGGGGCCGGGGACGCAGTGAATGTCCGCGCCGCATTCTGCGGCGATGCGCGCGGTGTGTAGCGCGCCGGACGTGAGGCTGCCCTCGACGACGACGACCGCTGGTGAGGCTGCCGCGAGGATGCGGTTTCGCCTGATGAAGTGTCCTCGTCGCGCGCGTCGGCCTGGAGGCAGCTCGCTCAGCACGCAGCCCCCGTTGTCGACGATGCGGTCGGCCAGCGACGCGTGCTCGGTCGGGTAGACGTGATCGAGCCCGCCTGCGAGCACCGCGACCGTCGGCGTCTCGGCGCGCAGCGCTGCTTTGTGTGCGATCGCGTCGATGCCTCGTGCGAGGCCGCTCCATAGCGTCACGCCGCACGATGAGAGCGCGCGCCCGATTTGTTGCGCAGCGTCAACGCCGTACGGCGTCGGCGTGCGGCTGCCAACGAAGGTCGCAGCCGGCTCTCGACTCAGCGCGGTGGGGTCGCCGCGGACGAACAGGACGAGCGGGGCGTTCGGCAGCCTGTCGATCGCCGCGGGCCAGCCAGTCTCGTTGCGCGTGATCGTGGTCAGGCCTAGCGCGTTGGCGTGGCGGCGGACGGCTCGTGCACGCGCAGCGAGGTCGGCGAGACGCAGCCGCGCGGCCGCCTTGGGCGGTATGTCTGGCGGCGCCGGGGGCGCCGCTAGCAGCATCATCGGGTCGACGTCGGGTCGCAGCAGGGCTGCGACGGGGGCCTCGTCGAAACCCTCAGCGAGGGCCAGCAGCAGGTGTGCGTCGTCCACACCCTGCCAGGGGGCTGCCTCCCACGACGGTGACAGTCTCCTGGCAGCCCGCGCGGGTTTATTCCTCCGGCTGGTCGCCGCCGCTGTCGGCGTCGCTGTTGACGGGCTCGGCTTGGTCGCCCTCCACCTCGCTCGACGTCGGCACTTCGCGCTCGACCATTTCGAACGCGATCGTGTCATCGTCGCGCATCGTCGCGGTGATCGTGTATGGCGTCTCAAGAGAGCCCTGGAGGATCTTCTCTGAAAGTGGGTCTTCCAGGTGCTTCTCGATGCCGCGCTTCAGCGGCCTGGCGCCAAAGTCCGCGTGGAAGGACTTCGCGATCAGCCACTCGATGACCGGTTGCGAGATCACTAGCTCGTGGCCCTTGTCGTTCATGCGACCGTTCACTTTGACCAGCTCGTTCTCGACGATGCTCTGCATGTCGTCTTGCGTGAGCTGGTTGAAGATCACGATCTCGTCTAGGCGATTGATGAACTCCGGACGGAAGTGGCGCTCCACCTCGCCCATGATCATCTCATGCATCTTCTCTTGACCCTGGTTCTTGCCGGACTTTCCGAAGCCGAGGCCGGTGCTGTTCTTGATCAGGTTTGCGCCGATGTTCGACGTGAGGATCAGGATCACATTGCGGAAGTCGATGTGCCGACCGAACGAGTCGGTCAGGCGGCCTTCTTCCATGATCTGGAGCAGCATGTTGAAGATGTCCGGGTGCGCCTTCTCGATTTCATCGAGCAGGACCACGGAGTAGGGGCGGCGGCGGACCTTCTCGGTCAGTTGGCCGCCCTCCTCGTAGCCGACGTAGCCCGGGGGCGCGCCCACTAGCCGCGAGGCGTTGTATTTCTCCATGTACTCGGACATGTCGATCTGGATGATCGATTCTTCGCTGCCGAACATGAACTTAGCGAGGCACTTGGAGAGCCACGTCTTGCCGACGCCGGAGGGGCCTAAGAACACGAACGAGCCCATCGGGCGGTTCGGATCCTTGAGTCCTGCCCGCGAGCGGCGCACTGCCTTGGCGATCGCTTGGATCGCCTTCTCTTGGTTGATGACGTCTTTGCCGAGCTCCTTCTCCATGTTGAGCAGTCGCTCTGCTTCGGCTTGATCGAGCCGCTGCAGCGGGATGCCCGTCATCTTTGAGACGGTCTCGGCGATGACCTCGTCGTCGACCGTGCCGCCCGACTCGCGAGAGTTCTCACGCTCGCGCCACTCGCGCTGGATCTCCTCCTTCTTCTTGCTGAGCTTGAAGGCTTGGTCGCGGAGGTCCGCCGCCCGCTCGAAGTCTTGGCTGGCGACCGCCTCCTCCTTCTCTTTGCTCAGGCGCGCGATCTCGTGGTCCATCTCCTGCAGGTCTGGCGGCGCCGTCATCGACTTGATACGCACGCGGGCGCCAGCTTCGTCGATGACGTCGATCGCCTTGTCCGGCAGGAAGCGTCCCGTGATGTAGCGAGTCGAGAACTCGACCGCTGCGTCGAAGGCCGAGTCGGTGTAGGTGACGCGGTGGTGGGCCTCGTATTTGTCACGGAGTCCCTTGAGGATTTCGACGGTCTGCTCGGGAGTCGGTGGCTCTACGTTGACGGTCTGGAAGCGCCGCTCGAGCGCGCCGTCCTTCTCAATGTACTTGCGATACTCGTCGAGCGTCGTCGCGCCGATGCACTGGACCTCGCCTCGCGAAAGAGCCGGCTTGAGCACGTTGCTGGCGTCGATCGCGCCTTCAGCGCCGCCGGCGCCGACCAGCGTATGCAGCTCATCGATGAAGAGGACGACGTCTTTAGCGCGGCGGACCTCGGTCATCACCGCCTTGATGCGCTCCTCAAATTGCCCTCGATACTTTGTCCCCGCGACCATCATCGCGAGGTCGAGCACGACCAGGCGCTTGCGCCTTAGGAGCTCCGGGACGGTGCCCTTGACGATGTGCTGCGCCAGCCCTTCGACGATCGCAGTCTTGCCGACGCCGGCTTCCCCGAGCAGGACGGGGTTGTTCTTAGTGCGGCGGGACAGGATCTGGATGACTCGCTCGATCTCTTGGTCTCGGCCGATCACTGGGTCGAGCTTGGCGTCGCGCGCGTGCTCGGTCAGGTCGCGGCCGAACGAATCCAGCGCTGGCGTCTTTGACTTGCTGTTACCGGAGCCCGAGCCGGAGCCGGGGCCGCCGCCGCCTGATGGCTCAGCAGCGTCGCCCTCTTCATCGCCGCTCTCCGAGGCGCCGAGGAACTCCAGGACCTCTTCGCGGACGTCGTCGAGCTTGACGCCGAGGTTCATCAGGACCTGGGCCGCGATCCCCTCGTTTTCCCGGATCAGGCCGAGCAGCAGGTGCTCCGTCCCGATGTAGTTATGGCTTAGCTGTGATGCTTCTTCGAGCGACAGCTCAAGCACCTTCTTGGCGCGGGGCGTGAAGGGCAGCTGACCCATGGTCACCATCGAAGGACCCGTCTTCACGATCTTCTCGACCTCGTGTCGGATCTTCTCGAGGTCGATCGACATGTTCTTCAACACGTTCGCGGCGACCCCGCTCCCTTCTTGGACGAGCCCGAGCAGGATGTGCTCGGTTCCGATGTATTCGTGGTTGAACTTCATCGCCTCCTGGCGGGCGAAGCTCATTACCTTTTTGGCGCGGTCGGTGAAGCGATCAAACATGCTGTAAACCTCGGTGAACCCTTGCTGTACCGATCCTTAGATCGGATGCCAGCGGTATAGGGTTTACTCGACTTGCAGATCCAGCTTCGCAATGGGAGTTGCGTAATTTTCTCTCGCCCGGGTCATCGAGAAGTTCGGTGCGACCATACTCTGATCCGATGCCCTTTCATCATGCTATGAAGGGGTTTAGCGATAGTGCGACAGCTGCTATGGCGTGCAGCCGAGCAGTTCGCGCAGCAATTGGGCCCGCCTTTGGTCACGTTCTTCTGCGGAGAGAGTTTCGCGCGTGTAGCACTGCAAGTGAGCTGGTTGAGAGAGCAAAAGCGCTCGATTGACGTTCTGCGGCTCGAATCCGTCCACGAGCCCCGTGTGGACTCCGAAGCGCAGCGCGGAGAGGCAGCCGAGCGCTTCTTCGCTGGTGAGGATCTGGGCGCGCTCAAGGGTGCCGAGCGCTCGGTGAACGCGGTCGAGGGTCTTTACGCGGGCTGCGCCGCGCTGCAGCGCTTCGCGGACCTCTTGCTCCCATTGGACGATGCGGCCTACGGCGAGCATCACGTCGTCACGTATTTTCGTCTCGTCTCGGCCCAGCGTGATCTGGTTAGAGACCTGGTAGAAGTCGCCGAGCGCGCGGCTGCCCTCTCCGTAGAGGCCGCGGACCGCGAGGTGGACCTTCTGGGCGGCGTTGGTCGCCCGGTCGATGTCCTCTGACCAGACCAAGCCTGGTAGGTGCAGCATGACTGAGAGTCGCAGGCCTGTGCCGGTGTTCGTCGGGCACGAGGTCAAGAAGCCGAACTCTTCGGACCATGCCATGGGCAGGCGCTGCATGAGCGCGTTGTCGAGCTGCTCCATGCGCCGCCACACGTCGTCGGGCTGCAGGCCGGAGCCGAACACCTGCGTGCGCAGGTGGTCCTCCTCGTTGATCATGATGGCGACGCTCTCATCTTCGTCGATGGCGACGCCGGTGTGACGTTCGCTCGAGGCGAGCTCGCGGCTGATCAGGTGACGTTCGACCAACATCGAGCGCTCGAGGTCGTCCACTGGGTCGAGGTCGACGACGTTCAGCTGCTCTGGCAGTCCCGGTTGCCCCAGTTGCTGTATTACGTAGGAGAAGAGGCGCTCTGACTCTTCGTGCTCAAGGGACGGCGCGAACGCGAAGCCCTGCAGGTTTCGCGCCAAGCGGGCGCGTGTGCAGATCGCGATGTCGTTATGTGGGCCGGTGCCCTCGAGCCACGCTCCCGGGCGGAAGTTGGACGGCCCCTCTTCGGACCGGTCGCGCATGCCTCGCTCGTCCGTCATCAGCTCTTCTCGCCACGCTCGGCGCGCCGCAGTTCGTCACGAAGCTGCGCTGCCTCTTCGTATTGTTCGCCGCGAACGGCGTCTTCGAGCTTTTGGCGCAGGTCGCTTAAATCAGGCCGCTCCTCTGCGGTGTGAGCTTCGATCACCGGCATCGTGCTCGGCAGACGGCCGGCGTGCGCCTGGGCCTCGTGGATACGCATCAGCAGCGGTATCAGCTCGTGTCGGAACGCTTCGTAGCACCGGGGGCAGCCTAAGCGCCCCTTTTGTCGGAAGTCGCCGGGCGCCATGCCGCAGCCGGGGCAGCACTCCAGGCGCGGAGGCGGCGCGGCTTCCGCCTCCTGCGTCTCCTTCAGCCCGCCGAGCAGGTCTTCGAGCATCTCGCCCGAGAACTTTGGTTGCTGTGGGGGCGTCACCCCTAGCTGTTCGGCGCACGCCGTGCAGATGTGCTGGCTCCCGCTTACGGATCCCTCATCGAGGTCCATCACCACGATGGTCGCGATCGCCTTCTGGCACGCGGTGCAGTACTGCATGTGCTCGCTCACGGCTTCGTAATCTAGCCGCGAGCGGCGTCTGTCGCACGTCGTTCGCGCAGCAGTCTGTGGAACTCCTCGCCCCGCGCGCGAAAGTTAGGGTATTGGTCGAATGACGCGAACGCTGGGCTGAACAGTAAGGCGTCGCCAGGGGCCGCGTTCTGCAGGGCCGCGACTAGCGCTGCGGCGAGCCGATGGTTGCTCGTGGTTGGGATTTTATTCCCCATCGCCGCCGTGAAAGGCTCCGCGGCCGCGCCAAATATGTGCGCGGTCGCGGCATGCGCTGCGACCGCCTGGGCGACCTGGGCGTAGTCGCCGTCCTTGCTCTTGCCGCCGCCTAACCAATGCAGGCGTTGGCCGCGATCTGCCAGCGCCTGCAGCGCGAGGCGGGTGGACGCGACCTCGGTCGAGACGCCGTTATCGTATATGTGGACGCCCGCGATTGTCGTGAGGTGTTGGAGGCGGAACTCCAGCGGCTTCGCGGTCGCCATCGCGACGCCGACGTCGTCGAGGCTCGCCTCGAGCCATGCGGCCGCGAGGCTGCTGGCCATGACGTTCTCCAGCTGAAAGTCGCCCAGCAGCCGGAGCGCGTCGCGATGCACGAGGTTTTGCGCGGCCCCTGCGTCCGGTCGGACCTGGATGAAGCCGCCCGCTAGGCCTGCGCTGCATGGCTTCGGCGTCGTCAGGCTGTAGCGGCCGCGCTGCGGGGCGCTGGTCGCGAACTGCGCGGCGACCTGGTCGTCGGCAGCGTGGATGACGAACGCGCGCGCGGCGGCTGCGAGGCGGCCCTTCGCTGCGTGGTAGCGCTCGAGCGTGTTGTGGCGGTCTAGGTGGTCGCTGCCGAGGCGCGTGAAGACGGCGCCGTGCAGGCTTCGAGCGGTCGACAATCGCTCCAACTGGAAGCTCGAGAGCTCAAGGACCGCGACCTGGTCCGAACGCCACCGGGCGTGGTCCGCGAGCAAGCTATGTCCGATGTTGCCGCCGAGCAGCGCGTCGGCGCCGGCGCGGACCAGCGCGCGGTGGAGCAGCGTCGCGGTCGAGGATTTGCCGTTGGTGCCGGTCACGCCGATGACCTTGCCCGGGTATGCCGCGAGGAACAGCTCGCACTCTTGGGTCGTCGGGAGACCGCGACGGCGCGCTTCCTGAAGCAGCGGGTGATGATCAGGGACGGCGGGGCTGGTCACGACGAGATCGACGTTATCTAGCAGTGAGGCGTCCTCGCGCCCGAGCTGCCAGTCGACGCCAGGGTCTCCGAAGGTCGCGACGACCTCGCGGAGGATGTCATCGTCGCTGCCGTCCGCCACCGTGACCTCGCAGCCGAGCCGTCTTAGATGGCGCGTAGCCTCACGCCCGCCGCCGAACCTGCCCAACCCGTGGATGAGCACCCGGGCGCCAGCTGCTGGGAGCGCAGGATCGGAGGTCACCGCTCGCTGCGCGCCGCGCGTGCGCGCTCGCTGAGCTCGTTGACCGCCTCTTGGGAGATCGCGTCCATGACGCGCGGCGCGTCCTTAGCCTTGGCCGTGATCCTGGCGTCGTTCGGGCCGTCGAAGAGTCGGTTGATCAGCTCGAGCGGAAAGTCCAACGGGAACAACCACGGGCTGGACGGCGGCGGCAGCTCTACCTCAACGCTCGCTGGACGCTTGTCGAACACCGGGATCCCGTTGGCTTCGCGCAGGTTTGGGAGGACGTCCCAGCGGGTCGCGCCGTAGTAGCGAAACGGCAGCACTGCGGTGGTCGCGTCGTCGTCGCCTCCTTGGCCGAGCACGAGGCGGCCGTCGATGAAGACGCGCTCCCCGTCCGGGTTCTCGATGGCCAACTCCGGCCCTGGAGCGCGGCAGGCTGCGCCGAAGGCGGCGAGAACGAGGAGCAGCGTCTTCGTCGTGGCGCGCGTCATCATGCGTCGGGTGTCGTCGCCGACGTCCAGTCTCTCGAGAGGAGAAAAACTGGCGGAGAGGGGGGGATTCGAACCCCCGGTACCGGGAATCCGGTACGTCGCCTTAGCAAGGCGGTGCATTCGGCCACTCTGCCACCTCTCCGTCGGCGCGGCCAGTAGAGCCATCTGCAGCGGTCCACGCAACCGCGATCTTCGTAGTTGCCGGGCGGCCTCGAGGGGGCGGCCGGGCGCGCGGCGACCGTAGCCATGATTGGTTCAGGCGGATTTCGCGTCGCAGTCTCGGACATGACTTGCTTGGAGCACGCGCCGCTTGTCGTTCCGCGGCGCGGCCTGCACTGCACGGCGTCCTCGATCATCACGCCGCGCACGCGAGCGGAAATTGGCGGTGGGAGAGGGATTCGAACCCCCGGTAGGTTTAACCCTACGTCGGTTTTCAAAACCGGTGCCTTCAGCCGCTCGGCCATCCCACCGCCGCGGCGAGCCGTGGGGCTCGCCAGTGCGCACCAACGTAGCGCGGACTAGCCGGCGGCGCCAGCGAACGCTAGTTCGCGGCGACCGCGTCGAACACGTCTCGAGCGACGTGGATAGGAGCGTTGGTTTGGACGGCGATCGCGATCGCGTCCGAGGGCCGGCAGTCGACCGTGCGTTGGTTGCTGCTGGTGGCCTCTTCGCCGCGTGGGACGAGGATGAGCGTGGCGTAGAACGTGCCCTCGCGCAGCTCGCTGATGATGACGCGGTGCAGACGGTGTTCGAGCGACTGCAGGATACGGCCGACAAGATCGTGCGTGAGCGGCCGCGGCGGCTCGACGCCGCAGAGCTTCCTGTTGATCTCCTCGACCTCGTTGAAGCCGATGACGATCGGGAAGCTGCGTGGGCCGTGTCGTTCGCGCAGGTGGATGAACTGCTGATCCCCCTTCTGGTGGATCACCACGCGCGCCAGCTCGACTTCGACCAATTCCATGAGCGCCTTGTTATAGAGCCAGCAGGCGCCGTTCGCGAGCCTGCATCCGCAGCGCGGGCGCGGCGAAGACACCTACATGGAGCCCAACTTTACGCTGCTCTACGACAGCGAATGCCCGTTCTGCAAGCTGGAGGTCGAGTGGCTTCAGCGGCGGGCTCGAGGCGGTCGGCTCGGCGCCGTGGACATCGCCGCGCCAGGCTTCGACGCGTCGAGATTCGGGCTGGGCGCGGGCGACGTGCACGCGCGGCTGCACGGGGTGCGGGCTGACGGGACGGTGGTCGAAGGGATGACCGCGATCCGTGAAGCTTGGTCGGCGGTGGGGCTCGGCTGGGTCATGGCGCCGACGGGGTGGCCGCTGCTCCGTTGGTTCGCCGACCTCGGGTATGTCGTGTTCGCGAAGTATCGCGTCCCGCTGGGCAGGCTGTTCGGTAGACGATGCGAAGGCGCCGCGTGCGCAGCGCCGCGTCGGGCGCCGAAGTCCTAGCAGCGGCGCGATACGGAGAACGGCAAGGACGGCTAGGTGGTGGCGCAGCCTTCGCCGCTCCCAGCGGCTATAACACGAGCGTGAGCTGCCCTTCGTCTCGGCCCGAGCCAGCGACCAACCCCGTCTTATCGACCGTCACGCGCAGCGGGCGCGTAGAGTCTTGGCATCGAGGGTCCGTCGCGGTCGTGCACGACGGCGAGCTGGCGTTGTCACTGGGGGACGTCGGGTCGGCGATCTACGCCCGCTCCGCGGTCAAGCCGCTGCAGGCGTTGCCGCTGCTCGAGCGCGGGGTGCACCGCCGACTCGGGATGCCTGCTGAGGAGCTCGCGGTCCTGTGCGCCAGCCATGACGGCGGCGAGCCGCATGTGGCTGCGGTGCGCTCCTTCTTGGCGCGCGGCGGCCTCTCGGAGGCACAGCTGGGCTGCGGGCCGCACGCGCCCTTCGCTAAGGACGCCCGGCTCGAGATGCTGCGTCGCGGAGAGCGCCCCCTGAAGGTCCACAACAACTGCAGCGGTAAGCACACAGGCTTCTTGTATCTGGCCCGCGAGTGCGGCGACGCGTTGGCGGATTATCTAGACCCTGCCTCGGCAGCGCAGCAGGAGGTCAACCGCGCGGTCGCTGAGATGGCGGGCTTGGGGGCGCCGTTACCCTCGGGTCTCGACGGCTGCGGCGCGCCGACCCTGCTGCTCTCGCTGCAAGCGCTGGCGCAGGCTTTTTGCAGTTTCGCGAACCATCAGCGGCTGTCTGCCGTTCGAGCCTCGTCATGTCGCGCGATCCTAGAGGCTGTCGGCGCCGCGCCCGCGCTGCTCGCCGGCGAGCAGCGCCTGTGCACCGCGCTCGTGCGGCAGTGGCCGGGGCGCGCGTTCGCCAAGAACGGCGCCGAAGGGGTCTACGTGATGTGCCTGTCGCCCGACCCTCGCCGGGCGCGCTTTCCTGGCGCGGTCGGGATCGCCGTGAAGGCGGACGACGGCGCCGAGCGAGGTTACCAGCCGGTGGTCGTCGATCTGTTGCGATGGATGGGGGCGTTCGGCAGCGACCAGGTGCCAGCGCCGCTGCGAGGGTTTTGGCGGATGCCGGTCGCCAACACGCAGCAGCGCCGCGTGGGCGAGGTCCAGAGCGTCGTCGCTTGGGGGCAGGCGTGAAGCGCGTCCGAAAGCTCGCGAAGCTGCCCCCGCGTGAGGTCGCGGCCCATAAGGGTGACTTCGGCCGCGTACTGGTCGTCGCTGGCAGCGCGACGATGTTCGGCGCGGCGGTGCTCTGCGCGCGCTCTGTGATGCGCGCTGGCGCCGGCCTCGTGCGCGTCGCGCTGCCTAAGGAGTTGATCTCGTTGCTGCCGCTCGCGGTGCCCGAGGCGACCACCAGCGATCGGCGTCGAGCGACGCTGCGACGGCACCTCGATGAGTCGGACGCGGTGGTCGTTGGGCCTGGCTTGTCGGTCTCTGCTGCTGTCGTTGGCTTGGTGGAGGCGGTGATCAAGCAGGCATCGGCGCCGGTCGTGCTCGACGCGGACGCGCTGAGCGTGTTGGCGCCGCTCGCCGCGCCGCTGGCCTGTGAGGCGCCCACGGTGCTGACGCCGCATCCCGGCGAGGCGGCGCGGCTGCTGGGCTGCACCGCGCGCGAGGTTCAGGCAGATCGAGTCGGCGCGGTCGCTGAGCTCTGCGAGCGTAGCGGCGCGGTCGTGGTGTTGAAGGGCGCAGGAACGCTGGTCGCCGACGGTCAGCGACTGTTCACAAACCGCACCGGCAACCCAGGTATGGCGACCGGCGGGTCGGGTGACGTGCTCAGCGGTCTGCTCGGCGCGCTGCTAGCGCGCGGCCTCGGCGCGTTCGATGCCGCCTGCCTCGCGGTGCACGTCCACGGCGCAGCTGGCGATCGCGCGTGTCGCGACCGCGGCGCCGATGGCGTGATCGCCTCGGACCTTTGCGAAATGATCAGTCGGGAGCTGGCATGATTCGAGATGTGTTTGCGAACGTTTTGGTGCTCCCAGCGACGCTCGCGCTGCACGGCCTCGCCGCTCAGCAACCAGCTGGCTACGACCCGCAGCGCGCCTGCGCGGCGCTGTGCGCCAAGGCGGACCGCGGCGAGTTGGCCGTGCCGCTCGTCTTGTCGGTCCTTGGCAGCGCGCGCGAGTCAGAAGCTCGGACCGTCGCCGCGATCGTGCGGCACGAGTGGCGCACGCTCCCTGACGAGCTGTTCGACGGCCTCGACCTCGACGCGCGCGCTGGGCATCGCCTCTTGGCCGAGCTCGCGCTCGCCCCGCGGCCTGCCGCGCAGCGTTGGGTGCGTAGCCAGACAAAACCGCGCGCTGGCCGGAGCTACGACCACCGTCTGTTGGCGTTGGCGGCATGTGGCGAACCGTTCACGCGCGATGAGGCGAAGCTCGTGGTCGAGTCTTTGGCGCATGAGCGACCGTCTGACGGTTTCTACCGCGCATGCTCGCGCTTGGCGCCGCAGCTCGCTGACCGATTGGTCGGCCGCGTTCACGCGCTGCTGATGAAGGGGGACGTCGCGGTTACGTCGCTGAAGCCGTTGCTCGAGCGCTTGTCTGGCCGCGGCACCAAGAGCCTGCTCGGCCTCGCGATGACGTTGCCGCAGTCTTCGGCCTATCAGTTGCTGCGCCAGGTCATCGACGCTCGCCCTGAGCAGGCGTACGAGCGCGTCGACGCCGCGCTCGACGGTCGCGTTCCGCTTGATCCGTCGTGGTTGGCGTTCGCGGCGGCGCGGATCGATCGCCCCGAGCGGGTCGCTCGCGTGCTCGCGGTCCTGCGCGAAGCGCCGGACGCCGCGGATCGAGAGCTGGCGTTTGAGGCGCTCTTAGCGGCGAAGGCGATCGACGCGGAGGTGCTTAAGGTCGCTACCGACGGTGATTCCACGGCGCGGATTCGCAGGGTCATCGCGCGCGCAGCGCCCGCGATACCGGCGGAGTATGTGGTCCGTTGGCTCTATAGCACCCCGGAAGTCGTGATGGAGATGGCGCGGGCGTTGGTGCGTCGCCCTCAGCTTGAGGAGGCGGTGCAGCGCAGCGCGCTGCAGCTGCTGGGCGAGGTAGAGGTCGCCTCTGGCGGCACCCCGCTGCACTTGCTGACCGCCATCGCGCACCGAGGTGACGGGGAAGCGCTGGCGCGGGTCTGGCCGCTCCTCGTCGAGAGTGATGCCTGGCGAGACTTGCTGGAACGGCTCGGTCGTCGTGACGAGCCATACGTCAAGGATCTGCTGGGTGCTGAGTTCCGGCGTATGCGCGCTCGTGCGGTCGCCGACCACGAGCGCGAACGTCACCAAGAGCAGCTCGACTGGCTCCGGCTGCAGCTGTTCGCGCTCGGTGACCGCAGCGAGCTAGCTCCGTTGGTCGCGAACGCGCCGTCGCGAGACGCCGCGTTTGTGCGGCGCTGTCGTCGTTGTGTCGATCAGATGTCTGCGACGCAGGCGGCTGCGCTGATCGACGCTGCGCTCGTGAGCGAGGACCCCGAGCACGCCGGAGAGCTGCTCGAATGGGCGGCTAGCGCGCAGCCGGGGACGGCAGCGGACCGGCTCTGGGCGCTCTGGCAGCAGCCTCCCTCCGAGGCGCCGTTGCTCGAGGACCTCAACGAGGTCGTCGCGCGGCTGTTGATGTCGACGGGCCGCGGCCAGGAGCTGCGCGCGCAGCTGCGCGCGGCGCTGCCGCGCGGGCCGCTGGACGGCGCCATCGAGTCCCTGCCTTATGAGGTGCTCAACGGGATGCCCGAGCCGCTGACCCCTGCCGATCTCCGCTTGTGCGCCGAGCTGTTGCTCTGGTCGCCGATGGGGGACCCCGCAGGTGAGCAGCGGCAGGTGCGCCGTTGGCCGGATGGCTCGTTTGGTTTCCCGCTGGTCCGAGCCATCGCCAGCCGGCTGCGCGCCGTTGACGAGGCGGAGGTCGCGGCGGTCTTCGCTGAGGTCGTCGCTGAGGTGAGGGAACAGCCCAAGCGCAGGTCCATCTCCCGGCAGCGATTGAAGGTGTTCTGGCGAGCGCTGTCGCTGCAGCCTGCCTTGCAGCGCACGCTCGGTCGAGTGACCGCTCGGCTATGGCCTGAGACCGCCGCAGACGCCGCGGTCTCAGATGGCGGCGCGCTCTGGCTGCAGGCCGCGGACGCTGAGCAGCGCGGCGACTTTATCGCCGCGGAGCGCCTGTACCGGGCCGCTGGCCGAGCGCTGCTGCGGTCGCCATCTGGGCGCGCAGAGGCGCGCTGGCTACTCGGCGATCGTGATCCGGCTGAGGGCATCGATCCGGTGGCCGCCCTGGCCGCGGCCCCATATCGAGCTGGCCTGTTGGCTGCGCGCGTCGCTGGTGACGACGCGGCGGCCGCTGATGCTGCGGCGATGGTTCGGGAGTTCTCGGGCCACGACGCGGCCGCACGCGCTACGGTGTCTGGCAACAACGAGGACTCTGGACGATGACCATACGCTCCCTGACTGTGCTGCTGTTCGCCGCGGCTGTCGCGCCCTGCCAAGAGAAGCAAGACCCTGACCGGCTCCTCAAGGAGCTGCTCGCGTCGTTCAAAAAAGAGCAGGTCGTCGTCGACGCTAAGAAGGGCACCGTCACGATCCCCGCGGTCGTCAACCCGCCCCAGGACCCGATCGAGTACTTGCTCATCCATCGCCGCGGCAAGAAGCACGAGGCGGTGTTTTGGACGACGACGAAGCCGAGCGTGCTCAACGCCGCGCTCTTGATGATTGGGCTGGAGCAGGGCACGAACGCCGCCTACAAGGATAAGGAGCCAGCTCCCACGTTGGAGGAGGTCCAGAACGGCGTCGACCCGTTGATCGTGACGCCTCCGAAGGGCCAGCCCTTTTGGATGACGGTGCGTTGGGAGGACGCCGACGGTGCGGCCGTCGAACGGTGCGTGGAGGACATGATCCTGGACCTCACCACGCAGAAGCCGATCGGCGCGTGCCAGTGGATCTATTTAGGCGGGCGCATGGCGCAGCTCTACAAGGGCGACCCTGAGGTGTTCATCGCGGACTTCGAGGGCAACCTGATCAGCATCTGCTACTTAACGCCGGACAATCACCTCGCCACGATGGCGCACGCGCGCGCTCGCGATGACCAGAACTGGTGGACGACGAAGGCGTTGCCTGAGCCCGGGACCGAGGTCGAGTACATCTTCCACAGCAAGAAGCCAAAGCTCCACGTCATCCGCGAGCAGCGCGCGACGGCCGCGCGGGCCGCGAAGGGTAAGCAGGGCGCCGATAAGGAGCGCCGCTGAGTCCGCGCGCGCCCTACGGATAGATGAAGGTCTTTCCCAGGTGCTGCGCACGAGCAAGTTGGAACAAATTGCTGAGTTGTGGGAGCCCTTCGCGTTGGAACGGGCCATGCCAAGGTGTTCAGGAGCAACTCCTTATTGGCGTCCTCGTCGTTCGCCCTGAAAGATCTCGTCTCGGCGCCGGACCCCGGCCAAGTCTATAGGCCGGAACGGTCGATAGAGCGGGCATGAGTTGGCACCGCGTGACCCTGGCCTTGATGCTCTCAAGCTTCGTCGCGGCGCAGCAACCTCAGCTCGGCGGACCGCCTGAGGCCAAGCACGGCGGGCAGGTTCGTGGCCGCGCGGATCAGCGGGCGCGTGAGATGCGTGACCAGATCACGGACGGTCGGCTCCAGCAGAGCCACGTGAAAGTGCGCGTACGGCTCAAAAACGGCAACCGTTTGACAGGCGTATTGAGGCGCGAGCAGGTCGTCGAGCGCGTCCAAGGGGGGCGTTTCGTCGAGGCCCGCGCGAACGAGCGGGGTGCTGGGATCCGGATCTATTACACCGGCGGAACGCGCAGCTTCGTGTTCGTGCCGATCACCAGCCTTCGGACGTATGAGGTGATCGAGCGCCTGTCGCCGCAGCAGCTGGCGCAGCTCGAGCAGCAGATGCAGAAGGCAGAGCGACGCGCCAGCGAGCGCGCGGCGCTGGCGGCCGCGCGCGCGGCTCGGGCTGCGGAGGTCGCTGCGGCGTCTACTGCTGGGGTGGAGGAGCGCGCGACCGCCCCGCGCCCGGCCACGGGCGGCGATGAGCCGCCCTCAGTCGCCTCACAGCAGCACGCGTGGTCGGCGTTGCTGCGTAAGTTCCCGCCGGATTTGGGCTGGAACGCCGCGAAAAAGGACGAGATCTCACGTCGTTTTGTCGTGGTCGGGGCGACCCCTAGCGAGCTGGAGCGTGAGTTCGTCGAGAAGTTCGCCGACTGGCTTCAGGCCTGTCAGCACAGCGGCATCGTCCCGAGCGCCCCCGCTGAGCCCAAGCCTACGACGCGGCGTGAGGCGCGTCGTGCAGAGCGGGCGCGCCAACGCCCGCGGCGTAAGTAGCAGAACCTGCTTGATCCCTGCCGGGGTGGCGCGGAATGCTGTGAGGCATGCAACGCGCGTTTTTATTCACTGGTCAGGGGTCGCAGTTCACGGGGATGGGTAAAGAGCTCGTCGAGCGCTTTGATCGCGCCCGCGAGGCCTTCGCTGAGGCGGACGAAGCGTTAGGTGAGTCCGTCAGCGCGCTTTGTTTTGAGGGCCCTGACGAGCGGCTACAGATGACCGAGAACACGCAGCCGGCGACGTTAACGGTCGCAGTGGCCGCCTTCCGCGCTCTCGGGATGACGCCGGACCTCGCCGCCGGACACAGCCTCGGTGAATACGCGGCGCACGTCGCGGCCGGCACCTTCTCCCTCGGTGACGCCGTGAAGCTCGTGCGGCAACGCGCGGTCTTCATGCAGAACGCCGTGCCGGTTGGCGCCGGCGGCATGGTCGTGTTGCGGAAGATGGGCATGGAGGACGTCGAGGCGTTGGTCGCCCAGGTCGACCAGGGCGTCTGTGAGATCGCCAATAAGAACGAGCCGCAGCAGACGGTCGTGTCGGGCGCGATGGCGGCGATGGATCAATTGGTGGCGCTCGCGCCGCCGCGTAAGGCGATGAAGCTCGCGGTCAGCGTGCCGTTTCACTGCTCGCTCCTCCAAGAGGCCGGCGCTCAGTTCGCCGACGTCCTCGACGGCGTGCCCATGAACGACCCGTCGTTCCCGATCTGGTGCAACGTCGACGCGAAGCCAGTGAGCACCGCTGCCGAGGCGCGTGACGCGTTAAAGCGGCAGTTCGCAGGCGCGGTGCTGTGGCTGCCGACCGTGCAAGGGATGCTCGATAGCGGTGTGCGTAACTTCGTCGAGTGCGGTCCGAAGCCGACCTTGGTGAACATGGTCAAGCGCATCGCTGCTGGCGCTGGCGTTGAAGGGGTCGAGACCACCGCGGCTACGACGGCAGAAGAACTCGCCGCGTTGCAGGTTTGAGCGCTGAAGCTAGTGCGAACCCGCTGCCGCAGCTGCTGCGGCAGGCGCTTTGGCCGTTGGCGCTCCTCTATGGCGCCGTCGGCGCCGTTCGCAACGCCTTGTTCGCGATGGGTTGGAAGCGCGTGCGGCGGCTTGACTGCGTGGTGGTCTCGGTCGGGAACTTGACGGTCGGTGGGACGGGGAAGACGCCTGCGGTGGCTTGGTTATGTCAGCTAGCAAAGGACGCTGGCCGCACGCCAGGTGTGCTCGCGCGCGGCTATGGTCGGCCGCCCGGCGCGCCCCTGAACGACGAGGGGTTGTTGCTGCAGCGCAGGTTGCCGTGGTTGTTACAGGAGCAGGACCCTGACCGGGTCGCGGCAGGCGGCCGTTTGGTCGAGCGGGGCGCCGATTTCATCGTGCTCGACGATGGGTTCCAGCATCGCCGACTGCATCGTGACTTGGACGTAGTCTGTCTCGACGCTCGAATGCCGTTCGGCAATGGCCATTGCTTGCCGACTGGCGACCTGCGCGAGCTCCGCGGCGGGATCCGCCGCGCTGACTTGGTCTTGTTGACGCGGGCTGATGGTCTCGACCGAGAGCAGTTGGCGCGTCGCGTCGCACGGATCCGAGAGATCAGCGGTCAGCCGCAGCTCGCCATATATGCGTGCGCGCACGCTCCGACGAGTTGCATCGAGCAGCCGTCGGGCGAGACTCTGCCGTTGGAGGAGCTGCGCGGTCGGCGCGTAGTGCTGCTCTCCGCGATCGCGAAGCCCGCTAGCTTCCGGGAAACCGCGGAGCGGCTCGGGTTGGAGGTCGTAGGAGAGTTCGTGCATCGAGATCATCATCGCTTTAGTCATCAGGAGGTCGAGGCGGCTGCTGCCGCCGCGCGCGATGCGGGCGGGTTACTGTTGACCACCGAGAAGGACGACGCGCGGCTTGATGGCTTCGCCCTCTCTCGCCACGTCCTTCGTGTGGAGCTCCGCTTCGTCGACGCGCCGCCGACGCCTGAGGAGCTTTTGTTGGGAGCCTCGAAGTGAAGGTCCGCGTTCGTGACCGGGTGGTCTACGCCGCGGCGCGGGTCGCGATCGGCGTCGCCGCTCGCGTGCCCCAGTGGCTTGGCTATGGGGCGGCGGCGCTGCTCGGGCGCTTATGGTTCCGCCTGGACGGCCGCCGTCGGCGCTATGCGCTCAGCTTCTTGCGGCAGGCCTATCCTGAGTTGAGCGACCGCGAGCACCTCCGCTTGGGCCGCGCAGCCACGGCCAGCTTGTTTAAGGTGCCGCTCGACATGGCGCGCTTGGCCTCGCTGCTGACCCGCGGCGGTGAGCTGTCCGAGATCGTCGATTGTCGCGCGCTCCAAGAGGAACTCGACGGGGTTAAGGCGCCGTTCTTCGTCTTGTCTGCGCACCTAGGCGGCTGGGAGGTCGCCGCTGCCGCGGTGGCGTCGCTCGTTGACTCGGCGCACGGCATCGCGCGGATCACCAAGAACCCGCTGCTCAATCAATGGCTGCGAAAGACGCGTCAGCGCGTCGGGCTGATGATCTATCCCAGGAGAGGAGGCTTCCGCGACCTCATGCGCGCGATGGATCAGGGGCACGTCGGCCTGCAGGTCGTCGATCAAAACCAGCGCCTAAGGGGCGTGTTCGCGCCCTTCTTCGGCAAGGTCGCCAGCTGTGAGCGCGCGGCCGTCACGCTCGCGCTCCGATGTGGCTATCCGTTGGTCTTCACCGCCGCGATCCGCAAGGGCAGTGGCTTCCGCTTCGAAATGATCGTCGAGCCTTCGTTCACGCCGGAGAACACCGGTGACAAGACCGCTGACCTCCAGCGGTCGATCGTTCAGGTCAACGAACGCTTGGAGCGCATGATCCGTCGGGCTCCTGAGCAGTATGTCTGGATCCACGATCGCTACCGCACTCAGCCCAGCCCTGATCTAGCGGACGTCGAGAGCGCTGACCGCTGAGCGCGCATGGCGGTTTGGGGAAGCAGCGTCCCAAGGTGGCTTCAGATGGCACGCCCGCCAGGATTCGAACCTGGGACCGCCGGCTTAGAAGGCCGATGCTCTATCCAGCTGAGCTACGGGCGCCTGCCGCGAGACGCTATCGCAGCGACGCGGCGGTGACCAGGGTTCGGCGTCGGCCGTCGCTAGAGGTTTGCCGCTGCGACGATCTGCAGGAAGTCGTCTTTCCAGTGGTAACCATCTAGCAGCGCTGGGTCGTCTTCGCCGAGCACTTTGCGCGCCACATACAGCGCCTCGATGGAGGCGAGCCCTCCGGAGGGGTCGTCGAAGACCTTGCTGACCCGGGGGTATGCGGTGCGCAAACCGCTGGGGATGGACCTGCGGGTGGGTTCGCCGACCACGCAATCTTCTAGTTGGCTGAGCCAACGCCAGGTGGAGTCCAGCAGCAGCAGCGGCTTCCCGGCGTCCGCGCGTGACAGCGGCGGCGCGTCGACCGATAGCAATAAGAACCCGGTGGCGTCGAATCTCAGGTCAGGTTTGCCGCGCAGGAACGTCATCTCTGGTCGGTCATGCAAGAACCTCAGCGAGCACTTGCTGACCCGCTCCTTTGGGTGACGGATGACCGTGGTCGATATTGGGTTCATGCCGGTTTGTCTGCGAGTTGGCGGAGCACGGCCTGCTCGACGGCGTCGACGTCGACCCCGAGTACGCATTGTGGCGACGTGCAGTCGCGGCGCTTGCAGGGTCGGCACGGGACGTCGTGGTATGCGAGCTCGTGTCGCAGGTCGCCGTGCGCGCGGGGGCCGTAACGGTTGAAGTCCTTCGGCCCGAAGACTGCGACGCAGCGGGCGCCGACGGCCGCGGCGAGGTGGAGCGGGCCGGTGTCGGCTGCGACCACGACGTGGCATTGCTCCATGACTCCTGCGAGACCAGCGAGGCCTAACTCGGCGCCGTCGGCTGCGCGGCTGCGAGGTGCGGCCTCCAGCGCGGGCGCCGCGAGGCTCTGCTCACCTGGTCCGTAGCCAATGATGACGCCGACGCCGCGGGCGTCGAGGCGCTTCGCGAGGTCGGCGAAGCATGCCTCAGGCCAACGTTTGAACGCCGCAAACGCTGATGTTCCGGGGTGCAGCAGTACGCGCGGCTGAGGCAGGCCGTCGAGCAGCGTCGGGCTTGGCGCGGTCGTCGCGATGGTCGGCGCGCACGGCGTGCCGGGCAATCCGATCGCGGCGAGGAGCAGGTGTCCGATCGCGGCCCGGTGCGGCGTCGGCGTCGGCATCGGCACAGTCAGGTTGTAGCTAATGGACGCGCCCTCTCTGGACGCCGGGGCCGCTGGTCCGGCCTTTGTGCGGGCGCGGCAGGCGAGCATGTGCATCGCGCTCTTCTGGATCCCGTGCAGGTCTAGCGCCACGTCATAGCGGGTTCGACGAAGGCGCCATAGGGCACCAGGTATCTTCAGGCGGCGCTGGCGCGGGTAAACGATTACGCGATCGATCTGTGGGTGCTCATGCAGGAGCGGCGCGAAGCGGTCTTCTACCAGGAAGTCGACGGCGACGTCGGGTCGGTCGCGGTGGAGCGCCGCGACCGTTTCGAGCGCGAATAATACGTCGCCGAGGGCGGAGAGCCGCACTACGAGTACGCGGCCGCCGCGCGGCAGCAGGCGTTCGCCCGGCAGCGTTGCAGCGTTTGGTGGACCAGCCGTCGCCTCGGTCATTTCGTGCAGCATTCGGCATCGAGCGGTCGACTTCCAGCGGTTCATGGCGCTGCGTCGCATCGCAGCGCTAGCATGGGCGCCGTGGGTAGCCTCGATTCCTTCGTGAAGCATCGTACTCGAAGCCAGGTCGGCTGGGTGCGCGCGGACTTGGCGGAGCTGGGTTTGGACCCGTTTTGGGCGGCCCTGGAGCCGATCGCAGGCGCGAAAGGGCGCGGCGGCGTAGGCCGGCTGGAGCTCGGCGGCTGTGACTTGGTCGTCCGCCCTTATCGACGCGGCGGCGCGTTCGCTGGGATTTTATCCGACCGCTACTTGTCGCCAATGCGCGCGCACGCAGAGCTAGACTTGCTGCGGGAGCTGCGTCAAAAAGGCGTGCCGGTGGTGGCGCCTGTCGCAGCGATAGGCCGCCGGCGCGGCCTGTTCTGGCGGCTACGGCTATGCACAGAGCGCCTCCCCGAAGCGCGCACGCTGCCGCAGTTCATGGCGGACTTCCCGGAGCACCGTCGGCGCGCCGTGGAGGCGGTGGGGGTCGCCGTCAGGCTGGCGTTCGCCGCTGGCTTGCGCCACGCCGACTTGCACGTCGATAACGTGCTGTGCGTCCTAAGCCAAGGCACGGTGCGGGCGGTGTTGGTGGACCTTGACCGCGCGCGTCTCGTCGGGCTGCTTAGTGATCGCGCACGCGACGATATGCTCGGGCGCATGCAGCGCTACATCCTCAAGCACGGGCGGCGATTACCTGCGACGCCGACGCGCGCCGAGACGATGCGGTTTCTCTGCGGGTTGGGTCTAGCGCGCGCCAGTCGTCATCAACTTTGGCGCGCACAAGCCAGGCGCTTGGCGCGTCGGGCATCATCTCAGCGGTAGGGCCACCCCAGCGATCGCGTGCAGATGCCCTGGGGCATTTTCTTCACGCACCGCGAAACCTTCCGCTGCGTCTGCGGTAGTAGGGACAATCGCGGATCCGGTGTGAGCCGGACTCGTCGGTAACCAATGAGACCCTCCACCGAGGAAGTTCGGGCACGTTGCCTGGTTTCCGGGGGCAAGGTGGAGGGTCTTCCTTTTTGTACGGCCATAGGGGGCGGTCCGCTCCAGGCCACCTGGTCACTGTCGCGTGCAGTTAGAGCGGCGCTAAACGGGGAGCCGCGAGCGCCACGCAGCTACGCGCGCTTCGTCCCCATCGAATGTCGTGACAAGGACCTCCGTCAGCTGGTCATGGGTTGCGCCCAGCTGAATTGCGCCGCGCGCGTGCCCTAGAAATTGTCGCGGTTGGTCCTCGGCGGCGAGGACGCCGACCGCGATCAGTTCGCGTATGAGCGCCGACAGACCAGGCCGCGTCAGGATGCGGCCGTAGGCGGCTTCCAGCACGAAGTCGTGCAGCTCCTGGTGGTAGCCGCGCAGCATTTCGCGCACCTGCTCTTCGTGCTTGCCGTAGATCGAGGCGAATAACGCGCCTCCGGCGCTCGCCTGTTCGCTGGTCGGGAGCGCTCCGCCTGATGGGGGCTCTGTTGTCGGCCACGCCTCGAGGAGTTTTCCCCAGGCCGTGATCGCGCGCGGGAACCCACAGAACAGGACGCACATCAGCAGCGTCTCTTGCAGGTGACTACGAGGATGGTCGAGTTCGCGGGCCCGCGCGGCGCACTCGCTCAGCCGCTGCCAGTCGGCGCGCCATACCGCGGTCGCCGCGGACACGAGCAGCCGCAGCTCCGGCGGCAGGCCGTCACGCTTTAAGAGCTCGTCGATGGTCATGGGCTGACGTTAGGCCGCGCTCGGCAGCATTCCACGCTTAGCTGATGCTGGACGCGGCTGTTAGGCTCAAGATTTCACGGTGAAGGTCGCCGCTCAAGCCAAGCCGCTCCAGCTCGGCCTCTGAGTAAACCTCCTCATCGCAGCCGGCCTCGTGTTCACTCGCTAAGTGCGCGTAGCTGTCGGCGATCTTGACCATCAGCACGTGCTGTTCGGATGCGGCCTCAGCGCCGCTGCTGTGATGATGCCTGACCGCGGCTTGCACGGCGGGTGCTAGCTTCCACCGATCGGCCAACATGCTGCCGACGTGCGTGTGGTTGAACCCGAATACGCGGTCTTCGGCGCGGGGCAGCGATAGCGTCGTTGACCGAGCGAGCTGCAAGGCTTGTGCGAAGCGCGCTCGTTGCGACTCAAGCAGGATTAGCTCGCCGATGTCGTGGAGTAGGCCACATGTGTAGGCGTCCTCCTTGGTCAGGTCGGCGCCGAGTTTGGTTTGCTCTGCGATCGCTCGGCAAGCTACAGCTGCTTTGAAGCTGTGATCCCAGAGCCATTCCGCGTCTACGTCGAGCCCCGGGCTGTCGCTGGACGCACGCTGCACGGTCGCTTGCGCGACGATGTTTTTGAGCACTTGTAGGCCGAGGATGGAGCAGGCTAACTCGATGTCTGAGATGGGCTTCTTGAGGCCATAGAACGAGCTGTTCACGATGCGTAGGACGCGCGCGGAAATCGCGGGGTCCTTCTTGATGACCTGGGCGGCGTCTCGAGCAGAGCTCTCGGACGATTCGAAGATCGCCGTGACCTCGTTGAAGACCGAAGGGATCGTCGGGATGCTGATCGTGCTTTCGATCAGCTCCTCGAGTTCGGCGGATGTCGTGACCATGCGAAACGGATGGGCGCGTAGGGCGAAATCTGCCGTGCACCTCGCTCGCTTATTCGTCGCGCGACCTGTGCGAACTTGATGGTCGTCTCACTAGCGTCGCGCGATGTGTCTCTTGTTGCTGAAGACGTCTCGTTGGAGCTGTTGGGCGAGGTCCCGTTCGGCTCCGCTGATCGCGCCGTGGTACGGCCGCAGCGCGAGCGCTGCGGCGATCTCGCGGATGACCGCTTCGTGAAGTCCCTTACGAACTATTGCGGTTGGCGTTGTTTGGTCGGCGATCGCGGCGACGAAAGGGGTCAGCTCGGGGCGCTCAATGACCAACGAGCCGTGGTGGAGGACGCGTCCGCGCTCGCGACGTTGAGCTGATCCGCAGAGTTTGCCGCGCTCGGTCACGAGGTCGCCCATGACTGGATGAGCAAAGCACCATCGGTCTTGCGGCCGCGCAGACATCCGCCCTTCGGTCGCGCGGTGACAGCGGACGCCTACTCCTGCGAGCGCTCGGACCAGCGCGCCGTGCAGCAGCGCGTAGCCCTCGGCGAGGTCGCGCGGCAGCATCGCAGCGTCCGTGGCGAGGGAGTACGTCAACTCGTCGCCGTGGTAGATCGCGCCGCCGCCAGTAGTCCTGCGCACTAGCGGAACGCCGCCGGGGAGGTCAGCGAAGTCTGCGATGGACTGGAAGTAGCCCATCGATACGGCGTGAGGAGCCCAGCCGTAGAGCCGCAGCGTCGGTGTCTGCGCGGCTGCCAGGAGCGCGCCGTCGACGGCCATGTTCCAGGCGGCGTCGCTCGGTTCGTCGATAAGGACGCGCAGCGTAGCCGTGGCTCTAGCCCTCGGCTTTGCAGTGCGCGTCGTAGGCCGCGGCGTCCATGAGGTCACCCGAAGTGTCGGTCAGCTTGACCTTGATCATCCAGGCTTTGCCGAAGGGCTCCTCAGCGAGCCACTCGAGGTTGTCAGAGAGCCCTTCGTTGCTCTCTAGGACTTCGCCCGAGATCGGCGCCACCAGCGGGCTGACAGCCTTTACGGACTCAATTTCACCGAAGCTCTCGCCGATCGTCACCGACGCGCCTGCGGCGGGGAGGTCGAGGAAGACGAGGTCGCTCAGGTGTGAGACGGCGTGGTCGGTGATGCCGATGGTGGCCGTGTCGCCTTCGATCTTTACCCACTCGTGGGTTTGTTGAAACTTGAGGTCGTCGGGACGCATGGTTGGTTGCTGTGACGGTTGGGTATGGGTTGAAAGAGGAGGGGAAGCCGCTTCGCTCAGCGGGCGCGCTTGTAGAAGGGGAGGGCAGTGACGACGCAGGGTTCAGCTTTGCCGCGGACCACGAAGGATAGCTCCGTGCCGACCTCTGCGAAGGCCTCTTCCACATATGCCGTCGCGATGTTCGTCGGCGTGCCGGACTCGGAGAGAGTGGGGGAGATGCTCCCAGAGCAAACCACCCCGATGGTCTTCTCGCCTGCGGCGATCGGGTAGCCCTGGCGAGGGCAGCGTTTGCTATGGGTGGTAAGGCCGATGAGCTTGCGGCCGGTGCCGCCCGCGGCAGTGACCCGCTCTAGCGCGGCCTTCCCGACGAAGTCGTGGTTCAACTTTACAGCCCAGCCGAGGTTGGCCTCGAGCGGGTTCGTGGTCTCGTCGATCTCGTGGCCGTAGAGCGGCATGCCAGCTTCATGCCTCAAGGTGTCGCGCGCGCCGAGGCCGATCGGCGTCAGTCCGTGCGCCGCACCAGCTTGGATGAACGCGTCCCACACTGCCTGTTCGTGGCCGTGCGGTACGTAAGCTTCGAAGCCGTCTTCGCCGGTGTAGCCGGTGCGCGACAAGGTCATTTGGACGCCGCAGACCTCGGTGTCCATCCAGGCGTAGTAGCCGAGCGACGCCAGATCGCCGGAGCAGATCTGTTGGGTGATGTCTTGCGAGCGCGGGCCTTGGATCGCGATCATGCCGAGCGACTGCGTGCAGTCTTCCACTGTGCAGTCGAAGTCGGCGGCGAGCGCGCGCATGCGCTCTAGATCGCGCTGCGCGTTGCCAGCGTTAATGACGACGAAGAAGCCGTCGTCTCGCGGGTTTCGGTAGAGCAAGATGTCGTCTTGCGTGAGCCCCTCGTCGTTGAGGATCAATGCGTAGCGGATCCGACCTGGCTTGATGGACGCGGCGTCGTTGGTCTGCAGGCGCTGTAGGAACGCCTCGGCCTCCGGTCCGTAGACCTTGACCCTGCCCATATGGCCGAGGTCGAACAAGCCAGCGTGTTCACGCACGGTCTTCGCTTCTTCCAGGATGCCGCGATACTGCACGGGCATATTCCAGCCAGCGAACGGCACCATGCGGGCGCCGGCGGCGACGTGGACGGATTCGAGGGCGGTGGTCTGCATTGGGGCGAGCAGTCTAGGAGCGTCGCGGGCGCGAGCCAAGCATTCCGCCTGCTCTGGAGGTCAGGATGCGTCGGGAAGCCGTGATGCCGCTGCTTATTGCGTCGCCGAGGGCGCGCCGCTCGTCGCGTCGTCAGCCTCCATGACCAGGGCAAGCACCGTTTGGCCGACCTTCAGCGAGGGCGGATTCTCTGCGGTGATGATCTGCAGCTTCCGCTCAGGGTCGATGACGAACAGCGGCCGCGCGCGGTCGCCGTAGCGCTCCAAGTAGTTCTCTGGGCTGAACTTCTCGGTCAGCTTCGTCGCGCGGATCCGCGCACCTCGCTCAAGTTGGTTGCGCAGGGTCGTCACGTCCAGGTCGTTCGCGAACAGTGTTCGGCCAGGGTGCGGCTCGAGCCGTTTCTTTGGGCTGGTGGTCGCGGACCGGTAGAGGTTGGAGCGGCCGAAGGTCGGGACAAACTGTTCCACCGCTAAGAGGTTCACTTCGTCACTCGGCGTCAAAGCCAGCAGGTTGCCGATGCCGTCGAGGGTGGCTTCTTCGGCGAATCGGTGTGACAGCACGCTGCCTTGAAAGGTCGGGAGTCCCGACGTCCTGGCGGCGGCGGTGTGCGCAGCGTTAGTGTCGACGAGGAGCACGTCGAAGCCTTGCTCTTGCAGGGAGTGACCGAGCTCTCTTCCGAGCCGGTCGGCGCCGACGATCACCGCGCCTTGCGGGTCGGCTTGCGCGGTGCCGAGCCACCGCGCGAACGGCCTCGCGCCGAACCCGTAGGCGATCACCGTAAGGACGATCGCTGGGAACACCAGGGCGATGACCTCCTGGTCGCCTTGGACGCCGTATTGGTCGAGATGTAGCGAGAACTCGGAGCTGACCGCCGCGACGACGATGCCGCGCGGCGCCATCGCCATTAAGAAGGCTCGGTCTCGCCACGCGAGCGCGGTGCCGATCGTGCTCAGCGTCACCGCGATAGGTCGGACGACCAGGATCAGCGCCGCGGTGAACACCACAGCCATCGCGCCGAGGCTGGTTAGCGTCGCGAGCTCGATCCGCGCTGCGATGGTCACAAACAGCAAGGCGAGCAGCATCGTCACGAGCGGCTCATGCCACTCCAGAACATGTTCGACGTCTAGTTGGCTGCGGTTCGCCAATACGATCCCCATCACCGTGACCGCAAGCAGCCCCGCTTCTGGTTGCAGCGTGTTCGCGATCGCGAAGGACAGGCCCACCGTGCCGAAGGTCACGGGTACATGCAGGCGGTCGGGGATCGCGAAGCGCTCCAATGCCTGCGCCAGCAGCCATCCTGCAGCTGCTCCGAGCGCGCCGCCATAGAGCAGGGTCTTGCCGATCCCGACGGCGATGTCGGCGGCGCTGTCGTGACCCGTGAGAGCTTCGAGCACGAGCAGCGCGAGCACCGCCCCGATCGGATCGATGAGGATGCCCTCCCAGCGCAGGATCGGTCCGAGCGGTTTGCGCGGCCGGACATGGCGCACCAATGGGATCACGACGGTCGGGCCGGTCAACACTAGGATCGCGCCAACTAAGAGGGCGATCTCGAAGCGAACCCCGACGATCCAATGAGCGGCGAGCGTGGTGAGTAGCCAGCTCGTCGCGGCGCCGATCGTGCAGAGCCGGGTGACGATGCTGCCGGCGCCGTCGAGGTCGCGCAGTCGCAGAGTCAGGCCGCCTTCGAAGAGGATGACGCCGACCGCGAGCGACACCAGTGGCCGGAACAGTTCGCCGAACGTGTCTTCGGGACGGAACCATCCCAGCAGCGGGCCGGCAGCAAACCCTGTCAGCAATAGCAGCAGGATCGCCGGGATCTTGATGCGCCAAGCGAGCCACTGCATGCCCGCGCCGGCGCTCAGCAGCATCGCGATCGTCAGCAGCGGGTTGGGGTCAGGCATCTAGAACGTCACTCTTGCGTCCTGGCCCTGCTACGACAAGCGTTGATCTGTCGGCGGCCCTTGGGGTCAACCAGACAGACGCCGGACGAGGTCGGTGATGTCGCAGCGCGCGATCTCGCGGCGCTCGATGGGACGACGCAGCTGGAACCTACGGCGCTCCGCCGGTGACGAGAAGTCGTCACGCGTTAGCGAGGCGTCTGGAGGGGTCGGGCGCGGGATCGGTCGCGCTTGTTCGGCGTCGGCTGGCGTTGCGTCTCGGGCTGCGTCCGAGAATGGGTCCGCGCTGCTGTGTAGGTCGACTACGTCGCCGTCGTCGAGGTGTTCATTAGGCGCGACGGGGTCGAAGCCGGGCGCGAGCGGCACCTCTGCGCTGCGTCCGGGGCTCTCCTCCGCGCTCGGGCCTCGGGCGCTTTCGTCGAACGCTTGCGGCTTGCGCCAAGTCGCGCGCGCGTCGGTGGCGAGATAGCCATCACGGGGTCCGTGCTGCGCGTGATCATTCAGTTGCGTGCCGGCGAGCCGTGGCTCGAAAAGCTCTAGGGGGTGACGTAACCGCGCGAAGCGGATCGGATCGGCGCGGCGCGCGTGTTCGAACTCACGGCGCCAGCTGGCGTAGTCGCCTTGGTCGAACGCGATGCGGCCCAATTGCACGTAAGCGCCGAAGTCTACCCCGCGTAACAGGATGACTCGCTCGTAGTGTCGGCGTGCCGTCGTGGCCCAGCCAAATCGATACGCGACCCAGCCGAACGCGCTGTGTAGGTGTGCTCCAAGAATGGCGGGCATGCGTGTGACCGACGGCATGGGGCAAAGAGATTAGATCAGGCATGATCGGACGGCAAGGCGCGGCGTCGATCGTTAAATACGGCCCGGAATATTCTCCCAAGCCACTTTCAGACAATGACTTTCGACTGGTTGTCGTCGGCTTTGAGCGTGTCATGGGAATATGCCTCTGCGCTATGGGGGGCCAGTCTCGAAGCGGGGTGGGCCTCGCTCATGGTCGGCCATGCGCCGACCGATAGAAGTCGCGCGCCGCGAGCGGACGAACTGTTCATGGCACTACGAGGGGATCTCGTGATCGCCGACTTCGCCTAGGTGTTCATGACGTCATCGTCACGATGGCCGCGGACGTGGCTGAGATGGTTTGGGGAGACCCGCTTTCAGGGCGGGCGGTGGTATTCCGTGAGGACTTGTGATGCGTGTGATTCAGCGGATGAAAAATTGGTGGCGGCTGCGTTGTCTCGAGCAGCGGGTCAAGCGGCGTCGGTCGCCGTCATCGCTCTCGGACCTGGGTAAGGCCTACATAGCGAACGGCTCGTATGATCGAGCGGCGCGGGTCGCGGAAGATGGCCTCATGCTGTTCCCCATTTCGTCCCGCTTGAGTCGCCTCCTGAACGCTGCGCGCCGCCTCCAGTGGCGACGTCGCGTGGAAGCGCAGCGCGCGGGGCTGACGTGGTCGTCCAGCCCTGCCCTGTTCCGTCAGGTGGCCGCGGCCACCTTCGAGCTCAATGATCTCGACGCGTTGCAGCGCTTATGTCGTCAATGGAGCTGTTGGTTGCCCGGTGATCCGCACTGCTGGCACTTGCTCGGGCGCGCTCACCTCGCGAACTTCTACCGCGACTTGACCGCGAGCGAGGGCGTCGAGGCGGTCACCTGTCTCACGCGCGCGGTAGAGCTGGCGCCGAACGAGCAGCAGCCGCGGCGATTGTTGGGCGAGGTGCTCTACCGTATCGGAGCGGTCGCCGAAGCGCGGCCGCATCTCGCTGCGTTGTGCGCGCTCGCGCCGCAGGATGAGGAGCTTTCTCGGCTGCTCAGCTACGTCACCACGCTCTCAGACTTGGGCGGGGACCTAAGGTCGCAGCTTGAAGCCGTCGAGGCGGTCGGCGCATTGCAGCACGGCCCCCTCAAGGGGGATGCGAGCGCTGCCGCGAGCGCCGATCGACGGTGTGCTTGACGAGGCGTTTGGCTCTGACGCGAAGAGCAAGCTCGACAGTTTGTTCCATCAGCGGCGCGGATAGCTTGTCTGATGTGCGGCTGTGTTTGGCCGCAGGGCTCTTGCGCGTCGATGTGGCTTGCTGGAGGCGGAGGAACTCGACAAAAATATAAAAGTTGACGATCACTGCGGTGCCATCGCGTTTCTGATAAAGATGTGAACCAAGCCTTTATTAGCGGTCCATAATACAGATTCGCAATTAGATTCGGCCCACCGTTTTATCACTATCCTCTGCTCTCAGCGGGGGTTCCGGTGAATTCATAGACGCGCTCGACCGATCTATCCCACCGGCCGGAACTTGGTGGGTACGCATCCGTGTACCTCATGCCGGTCTTCCAACAAAACCCTAACAAGGACCAAGCAATGGCTGCCAAGAAGAAGGCTAAGAAGAAGGCTAAGAAGGCCGCGAAGAAGACCACGAAGCGGGTCGCCAAGAAGGCGACCAAGAAGAAGGCAAAGAAGGCTCCCGCCAAGAAGAGGGCGCCCGCCAAGAAGAAGGCCAAGAAGGCCGCGAAGAAGTGATCTTCTCGCGGAGCGCCGCTGCTGCCTGGTAGCGGTTCTTCGCTGACGACTGAGGAGGGGTTCGGCGCAAGTCGAACCCCTCCTCATGTACCCAGAGCCTCAAGGATGTTGAGGCCGCTCGTCCGGCTCGAGCCCGCCGGCTTGTGAGTAGGTCAGTGGAGCCGCTGTCCTGGCTTCGCGCCGCTATCCGGTGACACCAGGTAGACCTCTCCGTCGGTGCCGGCTGCTGCGACCATGCCCTCGCTGACGCCGAACTTCATCTTGCGCGGCTTCAGGTTCGCGACGTAGAGCACGAGGCGCCCGACCAGCTGCTCTGGTTCATAGGCGCTCTTGATGCCAGCGAACACGTTGCGTCGCACGTCGCCGCCGAGCCCGAGGGTCAGCCGTAGCAGCTTCTGCGCACCTTCGACATGCTGAGCTTCGAGCACCTCGGCGACGCGGAGGTCGACCTTGAGGAAGTCGTCGATCGTGATCTCGTCAGCGAGCGGTTCTTTGTCCAGGGTAGGGCTCGTCGGCGTAGGCTCTTCGGGCGTAAACATCTCTTCGACCTTGGCCGCTTCAACGCGCGCCATCATGTGTGTGAACTTCTCGATGCCGTGATTGGTCAGCGGCGTTTGCGCGAGTGACCAATGGTCCATGTCACTGCCGAGTAGGGCGCCGGCTTTTTGGCTCAGCTCGGGCAGCACCGGCGTCAGGTAGATCATGATCTGGTGGAACAGGTTGAGCACGACGGTGCAGCAGTCCTGTAGCTGATCGGCCTTGTCCGGATCTTTCCGGAGCTTCCACGGCGCGGCTTGCTCGACATATTCGTTGGCGGCGTCCGCGAGCGTCATGATCAAGCGGGTCGCTTCGCGGGAGTCGCACGCCTCGTAGGCGTCCGCGATCTCACTCGACATCGCCGCGGCCTTCTCAAACAGGCCGCCATCGTCTGGATAATTTGCGGAGAGCCCGACGTCTTTGACGAACTTCGCCGAGCGACTCGCGAGGTTGACGACCCTGCCGACCAGGTCGCTGTTGACTTTGCCGACGAACTCCTCGGACTGAAAGTCGATGTCGTCGATCTTTGGCCCGAGCTTGGAGGCGTAGTAGTAGCGCAGCAGCTGTGGCTCGAGGTACTCGAGGTAGCGCGACGCGTTCACGAAGGTGCCGCGCGCCTTCGACATCTTCGCGCCGTTGACCTTGAGGAAGCCGTGGATGTGCACGCGCTTAGGTAGGTCGTAGCCGGCTGAGTGCAGCATCGCGGGCCAGAACAGCGTGTGGAAGTACGTGATGTCCTTGCCGAGGAAGTGCACAACCTCTGCGTCGTCGTTGCGCCACCAGTCGTCGGCGTCGCCGCCGTTCTGCCTCGACCACTCGACGGTGCTTGAGATGTAGCCGATCGGCGCGTCAAACCAGACGTACCAAAAGTTGCCTGGCTGTCCCGGGATCTCAAACCCGAAATAAGGCGCCGGCCGAGACACGTCCCAGTCTTGCAGCGGCTTGTCGAGGAAGTGGCCTTTTAGGTAGTTGGCGACCTCGTCTTGGAGCGCTCCGCTCTCCTGAGTCCATTGGGTCAGGACCTCTTGCAGCGGCGCTAACGTCACGAAGGACTGTAATGAGTCCTGAAGCTTCGGCGCAGTGCCCGTGAACACGGACCTTGGTTCGAGCAGCTCGGTCGCGGCGTAGGTGGTGCCGCACACCTCACAGGCATCGCCGTATTGATCCGGCGCTTTGCACTTCGGGCATGTGCCCTTGACGAAGCGGTCGGCGAGGAACATCTCCTTCTGCTCGTCGAACAGGCGCGGCACCGATCGCTGGGTCACCAGCCCTCGCTCTTGCAGCTTGGCCCAGATGTCGTTCGCCACCTCGCGGTTGGTGTCGCTGTTGGTGGAGCCGTAGTGGTCGAATGAGATCCCGAACGCGGCGAAGTCGCGCTGGTGTGCTTCGGACATCGCCGCGATCAGTTCCTCTGGCGAGCGACCTTCTTTCTCGGCGCGGATCATGATCGCCGTGCCGTGGGTGTCGTCAGCGCACATGTAGGCGACCTTATGGCCCCTCAGGCGCTGGAACCGGACGAAGATGTCGGTCTGGATGTACTCGACGAGGTGGCCGAGGTGGATGTGCCCGTTTGCGTAGGGGAGGGCGCTGGTGACCAGGATCTGGCGCGTCATTTCGACCTTTGGTGTACCCGGCGAGCGCCCGCGTTCCACCTTGCTACCAAAGGGCTGGCGCTCGCGGACCCCGCGCCGCCTCGCCGAGGCCACCTTTCTTCGGGCCCAAATGGGCTGCTAAATGGCTCATAGCCTCGGATTGTGGGCGGCCTCGGCGGAGCCTTTGCGCATGTGCAGGTAGGTGCTGGTCGCCGTGATCATGGCGACCGGCAGCAGCGCGACCAGGTTGAGAAAGGGCACGAACGCGGCCAGTTGAAGCCCGAAGCCGGCGCCCAAGGCCCGCCATGGCTGTCGCTTCAGCGCCTGCAGCCGCAGGGCTAGCGGCAGGCCGCGCACCGCGAGCGGCGGCTGCATGTAAATGACCGCCGCGGCGGCGGCGCCGAGCAACGTGCAGAGCGGTATGCCCACCCACGGGATCAACACGAGCCCAAGCATCGCTATGGTCGTGAAGGAGGTCATCGCGAGCAGCTGAAGCCGCTCTACCGCGCTCGGCCCCCGGAACCTCGGCTGCCTCGGCGTGGCGCCGAGCATGTGCTGCTCGGTGGCGCGGCGGATCGGCTCCATGGCCCAGCCTGCGGCGAAGTCGAGGATCGCCGGGCCTGCGCCGAGCAGGAGCGCCAAGAGCCAAAGGTGCGCGCTCTGCCCTCCTCGGCTCACGAAGTGTGACTCCAGGGCCGGAACCAGCCAATAAAAGCCTGCGAAGATGATCGCGCCGACGACGGTCATATTGGCTGCTATCGGCCCTCTGAGCGCGCCGACGAACTCCCTCTCGAACGTGAGGGCGAAGACCGCCCGGCGTACGTCGTCCATACCACGGGCTAAATCGGCGATCGGGTTACCGGGCCCGGTAGCGATCGGCGCTCGCTTCCCGAGCGCGACGCCGTGGCCCGCGCAAACGGCGCAGGGTTCAGCGGGTCGTTCGAAGCCGCAGAGCGGGCAGTTCGCGCTTCCCTGGTTCTTGGTCACTTGGCTCAAGGTCATCGTGGCCCTATTCTGTTTGCCCCTGTGAGTCCCAAACTATGAGCGATCTGTACAAGGCCCTCGACTTCTACAACGTAGACGAGCTCTATTCCGAAGAAGAACGCATGATCCGCGATGCCGTGCGATCATGGGTCTCTGACCGGTTCATGCCGGTCATTGAAGAGCACAACCGCGCGGGGACCTTCCCCGCAGACCTGATCCCGGAGCTAGGGGAGCTCGGCGTCTTCGGCGCCAGCCTCGAGGGCTACGGGTGCGCAGGTCTGTCGCCGGTCGCGAGCGGCCTGATCTGTCAGGAGCTGGAGCGCGGTGACTCTGGCTTGCGTTCGTTTGTGTCGGTGCAGGGCTCGCTCTGCATGTATCCGATCCACGCGTTCGGCACCGAGGAGCAGAAGCAGAAATACCTGCCGAAGATGGCGACCGGTGAGCTCATCGGTTGCTTTGGTCTGACCGAGGCGGACTTTGGCAGCAACCCTGGTGGCATGTTGACCAAGGCCGTTGAGGATGGCGACCACTACGTGCTAAACGGTAGCAAGTACTGGATCACGAACGGCAGCATCGCCCACGTCGCGATCGTCTGGGCCAAGCTCGACGGCGTCGTCCGCGGCTTCCTCGTCGACTGCGACACGCCTGGTTTCCAAGGCAAAGGCATCAAGAACAAGTTCTCGCTCCGCGCCTCGGACACCTCTGAGCTCGTGCTCGAGGACGTCCGCATCCCCAAGTCGAACATCCTCCCCGGGGTCGAAGGGCTCAAGGGGCCGCTCAACTGCTTGACGCAAGCTCGCTACGGCATCGCGTTCGGTGCGGTCGGTGCAGCGCAGGCCGCCTACGATGAGGCGTGCCGCTATAGCCAGATGCGGATCATGTTCGACAAGCCGATTGGTCGGTATCAGCTCGTGCAGAACAAGCTGGTCTGGATGGCGAATGAGATCACCAAGGCGCAGCTGCTGTGCTGGAAGCTCGGCAAGATGAAGGAAGCCGGGTCCATGCAGCATTACCACGTTTCGTTGGCCAAGCGAAACTCGTGCTGGATGGCGCTCGAGTGCTGTCGCATGGGGCGCGACGTGCTCGGCGCGAACGGCATCACCGACGAGTACCAGATGATGCGCCACATGTGCAACCTGGAGTCGGTCATCACTTACGAAGGCACCCACGATATCCACACGTTGATCGTTGGACGCCAGCTCACTGGGCTCGACGCGATCTTCTAGGACCGCATCCGGGCAGGCTTTGACGTCGGTGAATTGATGCCGGCGGATGCGCCGCCACTTGTTGGTGACGGGGCTTCTTGGCCGTCGTAAGCTGCGTTTTATCGCGGCCCGAGATGCACACCTGAATCGTCGAGCTCCGCCTGACGAGTTGACGCGCCGGCCAGTCGTTCATGTCAACACGGAGCGTGGCTACTCCGGGGGCGAGGTGCAGGTGTTCCTGCTGATGGAGGGGTTGCGAGACCTCGGCGTTGACCAAGTGCTCGTGGCGCCAGCTGGGAGCGAGTCTGCCAAGCGCGGGCGCGCGGCTGGGTTCCGCGTTTGTGAGCTCGGGCTCGGCCACCAGCTCGACCTTGTGGGCGTGGCGCGGCTGGCGTCGCGTTTGCGAGGTGCTGCCTTGGTGCATTTGCACACGGGGCGCGCAGCGTGGCTCGGCAGCCTCGCGGCGCGACTCGTCGGTTGCCCCGTGGTGATCACGCGGCGCATGGACCGCACCGTCCGCCCAGGCCTTCGCACCTGGCTCGCATATCGCAAGACGGCTCGCGTCGTCATCGCGATTAGCAGCCCCGTCGCGGAGTTGTTGCAGCGAGCAGGGGTGCCAAAGGAGCGCGTGACCGTGATCCCAGACGCGCTCGACCCCGCGCGGTTGGTGTCGACCGTCACCCGCGCTGATACGCGGGCCGAGTTAGGCGCTAGCGATGACGCGTTTTTGGTGCTGGCGCTCGCGCAGCTCACTCGTCGAAAAGGGGTCGATGTGCTCTTGCGCGCGGTCGCCGACTCCAAGGTCTCTGGCGTCCGATGCATTATCGCTGGGGATGGGCCCGAGCGTGCCGCGCTCGAGCAGTTGGCTCGAGACCTCAGCCTCGGCGACCGCGCGTTGTTTTTGGGGCGACGCGGCGACGCGGGGGACCTACTCGCGGCTTGCGACGTTTTCTGTCTGCCCTCGCGAGCTGAGGGTATGGGCGTCGCCGCTCTAGAGGCGCTCGGCGCAGGGCGGGCCGTCGTCGCCAGCCGCGTCGGAGGGCTCGGTGAGCTGATCGTCGACGGTCGCTCGGGCCTGCTCGTCGCGCCCGAAGATGTCTCTGGGCTGGCCGCCGCGATCATGAGGGTCCGCGAGGACGATGCGCTTCGCGCGCGCCTCGAGGCCGCAGGCCCTCGCCGCGTTGACGAGGGCTTCCGCGCCGACCAATACGTCGACCGGCACGTCGCGCTTTATCGTGATGTGCTCGCTTGAGCGCGAATTCGTCGGCCTCTGGCCTTTGGGGTGATGACCAGTTGAGACCGCTCGCAGAGCGTCTTGAAACGCTCACGCGGTCTTTTCCGCGGCGATACAAAGCCTGAGGCGGCCACGGTCGCTCAGATCGCCGCTTTCGACGGAGCCGTGACGATGGGTGTTGCGCGTCACCTAGCCACTTGTGCCGCGGCCGCGCGTGGGTGACGCTGCACGCGGCGGCGACATGAGCTTTCTCGGTCTGGACGTCGGCGGCACCAAGTGTCGCTTCGAATGGTGGCCTCGCGGATGCGCTGCAGGCGGCGACGCGCCCACCGCGCGGCTCGCTCTCGGCGACCCAGAGGCCTCGGTCCAATTGTTATGCGACCTGATCGCCCGCGCCGTTGGGGCGGGTCGACCGCCTGAGGCGTTGGTATGCGCGGTCGCGGGTTGCGGTGAGCGTGCCGTGGCAGAGGGGCTTGCCCAGGCGCTGCGCCCGCGGGTCGGCGCGCCGGTCGCGGTCGTCGGCGACGTCATGGCTGCAGCCGCTGCGGGCTTACGCGATGGGCCCGGGTTGCTGCTCTGGTCGGGCACCGGCTCGTTCGCGATCGCTCGCGATGATGCGGGCGAGCTGGTTCGCGTCGGCGGACGGGGCTATGCGTTCGGCGACGAGGGCAGCGGCTACGACCTCGTCAGGCGTTCGATCATCGGGGTGTTGCGTGCCGTGGACGGTCGCGGACGTGAGACCTCGTTGACCTCCTCGCTCACCGAGGCTTTCGGCGCTTCAGCGCCGCAGCGTCTCGGCGCGGTCGCGCAGCGGCTCGCGCCGGGCGAGGTCGCCGCGAGGCTGCCGGTGGTCTTGGACGCGTTTGAGGCTGGTGATTGGCTCGCTGCTGATGTCTTGATGGTCGGTCTGCGACAGCTGGTTGAGGCTGGTGAGGTCGCGTTGCGCCGCGTCGGACTCAAGCCTGCGGACGGAATGCGGGTCGCGGTTGGTGGCGGCGTGATGCGCTCTGATGTCCTCCGAGAGGGGCTGGAGCGGCTGGCGCAGGCGGCGTTCGAGGTTGAGGTCGAAGTCTTGCCGGTGGGCGTTCATGACGCGGCCGCCGGCGCCGCATGGCTCGCTGCTGGCTGGCACGCTGGCGCGCAGCCTCAGCAGAGATGGGTGGCTAATGTCGCGCTCTGATCTAGTGCTCAAGGACGGCCGAGTGATCCCCAAGGATTGCTTCGTGATCTCGTTTTCACGCAGCGGCGGCGCTGGCGGTCAGCACGTCAACAAGACGGAGACGAAGGTGGATCTTCGGCTGGACCTCGAGGCAGCGGGCGATGTGTTGGGCGCGCGCGACCTGGCGCGGCTGCGCGCTGCGTTAGAAAAGCGGCTCGACGCTGAGGGTCGGCTGGTCGCGGTGTCGAGCGAGCATAAGAGTCAGTTTATGAACTACCGCGCCGCGCAAGAGCGCATGGTCGATTGGATCGCGAAGGCGCTCGTCCGGCAGAAGCGTCGCATCGCGACCAAGCCTACGCGCGGTAGCCAGCGCCGCAGATTAGACGCTAAGAAGCGCCGCGGTGACCTGAAGAAGTCGCGCCGCTCACGCCCCGATCCAGACTGATCGGGTCGAACGACGCGGTAGTCAGCTGCTGATGCCTATGGAACGAAGATCAGCCCGGCGTTGCTGGCCGTGAACAGCACGGGCGTAAAGTCGATCGCGACGCCCTGCACCGCGAGGATTCCGCTCGGTACGCCGATCGGGATTGCGACCGCGTCTGTCGCCATCCCCGAGGCGTCGAACGTGAACGTGTTGCCAGGGATGATCGGTGTCGTCAGGTATGTCGAACAGCCGGGGAACAACTCGATCCCGACGGGGTCATGCCCAACCGAGAAGATGCTCGCGCCGATGAGGTTGGCCGGTCCGGTCGTATAGGTGAGTCCCACGCTCGAGCCAGCCACCACAGGGCCGCTTGGGAGGCTGAGGTCGAACGTGTTGTTGGAGCTGCTGACTGGGCAGGGTTGACCGTAGTGGGCGGCTTCACCTGGCGTGAGGTAGGTGATCGTCAGGGAGGGCTGGTTCGAGGTTGCTTCTCTCGACCAGCAGCGCCGCGCGGTAGCTGGTTGGCTCTCGTCGGTCTTGATCAGCCAGCCGTGGTTGCTCGAAGGATTTGCGATCCAGCTTTCGAGGTCTGCGATCAGGCCTTGCGACGGATCGCTGAGGGTTTGGCCGCTCAGCGGCAGTGAGAACGCAAAGCTCGGCGTCGCTACGAAGTCGCCGCCTGCGTTTGCCCATAGCGCGTTTGGATAGTTGCGGTGGATCCAGGTGGTCTCTCCAGCGACGGCTGGGGCGCCGCCGCCGCCGGCGCCTGGCGCCACGACGGAGCCTTCGAGCCATGGAGCGGTCACGCGGTGTACGGTCGCATCGGTCGGTTGTGAAGCGGAGGTCTGATCGACGAACAGCTCCAACTGCGCGCTGATGATGACCGCGCCTGGAGGCAGCGCGCCGGTGAGGTCAAAGCGTAGGAGGGCTCGGCGAAGGTCGCCGAGCGTTCCGCCGCCGGTGCCGCCGCCAGTGCCGCCGCCAGTGCCGCCGCCGGTGCCGCCGCCGGTGCCGCCGCCGGTGCCGCCGCCGCTGCCGCCGCCGGTGCCGCCGCCGGTGCCGCCGCCGGTGCCGCCG
>Ga0163179_10000070_pt1 | contig 74924 bp, 56 predicted proteins | sample AtlANTMetagenome_FD_109643 | JGI IMG/M metagenome (GOLD analysis project Ga0163179, IMG submission 109643) | Marine eukaryotic phytoplankton communities from the Atlantic Ocean - Atlantic ANT 2 Metagenome | ecosystem: Environmental > Aquatic > Marine > Oceanic | place: North Atlantic Ocean...
GCCCTACGGAATGAGCGGCGCGACGCGAACAAGCACGCTGATCAGATGAAGAAGGACGGCGACCTGACCGAAGATCAGCTCAAGAAGGCGCATGACCTGATCGACAAGGCCTTGAAGGCCTGTGAGTCGCAACTCGACGAGGCGCTCAAGGCCAAGTCGAAGGAGATCCTAGAGGACTGAGCGGCTGCCGGCTTCGGCGTCGTCTTGCGTTCGGCGCCCGCAGGCGCTCTCATGTCCGGCCCGTCTTCGCTTTGCAGGGTCGGGGTCTGTTATCGGGGGGGGGGCGTAGCTCAGTTGGTAGAGCAGCGGCCTTTTAAGCCGGTGGTCGCAGGTTCGAGCCCTGCCGCCCCTACCATTCCCCGGCGGTTGGAAGCGACCGTCTCAACGACATGATCGCCCCAGAGTTCCTCGCCATGCTGATCTGCCCGACGACGCGGCAGCAGCTGCGAGCGGCCTCGGTGACCGAGCTCGAGGCCGTCAACGATGCGATCGCTGGCGGCGGCGTCTGTAATCGCGGCGGCAGGTCCGTAGACGGACCCTTGTCAGCCGCTCTGGCGACATCTGACGGCGCCTGGCTGTACCCAGTCCTGGACGGTATTCCCATCCTGCTGGAGTCCGAGGGCATTTCAGCCGATACCACTGAGCCTAACTGAGATTGTCCACGCCAGCGGCGAGCGTCTGGCTTCGTCAGGCGACCTCGTTGCGCCGTCCGCCGCAATTTGCTGTCTGCTGCGTGGGCGGCCACCGCCGTAAACGCTATCCTGTCGCCGCCAATGTCGACCAAGCCCGAACAAAGCCAGGCTAGTGCGCCTGCTCCCGAAGAGACCTTCGATGATCTGACCGGTGTTTACGGTTGGTTCCGTCGTCACCAGAAGAAGCTGCTCTACACAGCGGGTCTTTTCACTCTCCTGACGTTCTCTGTCACGGGTCCCCTGCAGAGCTGGATCAGCGGCATATTTGTGCCGAAGGTCGAGCGAGGGACCATCGTGGTCGATGGTGAGCGGGTTCAGCTGACGAGCGACGACTACCGTTACGGCGCGCTGATCGCGCGCAATATGAGGGTCCTGCAGTACCGGTTCATCTTGCCGGTCACCAACCCCGGACTCGGGGGCGGTGACGGCGAGCTCAGCGAGGTGCTGGCGATCTTGCGTCGCGCTGCGATCACAGAGGGCTTCGAGCCGTCGATGATCGAGGTCGACAAGGCGATCGAGGCCATGCGGGAACAGCGTAAGTCGGAGTCTGCCGCGCAGCTGGCGGTCAGCTTAGGCTTCTCGTCAAGGCAGGAGTTCCGTCTGCTGGCCGCTGAGGCCCTGCGGATCGGCATCTACCAGCGCCTGCAGCTCGTGGCGCTCAATTCGTCGGACGCTGAGGTTATGCGCCAGGTCCTCCGTAATCGGGAGAAGATCGCATACCGGGTCGCGGTGTGGGACGCAGAGAAGCGTCAGGAAACGATGGTGGCCGAGTCTAAGCTCACCGATGAAGAGCTGAAGGCGTGGCTCGATGAGCAGAATGAGATGCAGCAGCGCCGCATGGGCGTCTTCGCGCTGCCGCGCGTCAAGCTGCGTATCGGCGCCGCGATGCTCGGTGATGGGCAGTTTGACGGGGCGCAGTGGAAGGATGGCGTCCTGCAGGACGCCATGGAGATCGGTGAAGATCAGCTTCGCGCTTACTACGACGGGGACACGGACCGCTGGAAAGACGCCGACGGCAACGCCCGCGCGTTTGAGGACGAGGCCGTCCAAAAAGAGCTCCTCCAGATGGCGCAGGCGCAGCAGGTCATGAACGACCTCAACACGAAGCTGCGGACGAGGCTCGATGAAGTCGCCAAGCCGTTCGTTGAAAAGGTCAGCGAGGCCCAGACGGACTTCGACAGCGCTAAGGAGGCGCGCCAGAAGACGCTGCAGGAGAAGCTCACCAAGGAGAAGGTGCTCAAGAAGAGCGAGACCGACCTCGCCGCAGCTCCTGAAGACGCGGACCTCCAAGCTGCGGTCGCTGCGGCCAAGGCGGAGGCCGAGGCCGCTGGCGCCGCCGACTTCGCTGAGGAGCAGCGTCTCCAGCAGATGGAGGCGGGCATCGAGGCCGCGAAGGCTGAGGAGACCAAGGCGCGCATCGAGTTTGACTTCGCGGGGGAGCTAGCCACGCTCACCGAAGAGAAGTCAGGCTTCGTGACCAAGGAGACCGCCGAGCTGTTCGACTCTGAGCAGTTAGCGGACCTCGAAGCGCTCGGCTTGGGGTTGGGCGAGTGGTCCTCTGCGAACGCTGCGACCTCGATCAGCGTCGCTGGCCAAATGGGGTTCGGTGCAGCGGGGACGACGAAGGCGGCGATCATTTATCAGGTCGTCGAGGCTGACCCGACGCCGCTCAAGCCGTGGGAAGAGCTCAAGCCCTTGCTGCAGGAGTCCTACTACTCGGAGAAGGCGACCGAGGAGTGCATCGCTAAGGACAAGGCGATCAAAGAGGTGCTCCTACGCATGGCGAAGGAGCAGATGGCGGACTTTATCCAGGAGCAAGAAGGCGGCCGTCAGGCCCTGATCGACGAGCGGATGACCGCCTGGGAGACCGGCGTGAAGGCCGAGATCGCTAAGGCTGAGCAAACCCTCAAGACCCCCGGCATGGGCGCCAACGCCCTCAAGCAGTGGCAGCAGCACCTCGACATCAAGCAGAAGGAGCTCGCCACGAGGCCTGGTAAGCAGAAGGAGGTCGAGGGCGCCGTCGACAAGGAGATCACCGCGGCGGTCAAGACCGAGGCGATGAATCACTACAAGACGGTGATGGACGCGGCTGCCGCCGAGGTCGGCTACGAGATCGTAGAGGTTGGACCGTATTCGCAGGAGCTCAGCTCACGTCCTCGCTTCGCGGAGAGCTACGACAAGATCACGCGCTACCTCTTCAGTTGGGAGAACGAGATGGATGAGGGCGACGCCATCGGCCCGATCTATACGTCGATGGAACGCGCGTCGTACGTGGTCGTATGCACGCAGCTCACCGCGTTGGAGTCAGCGGATGTCACCCGCCGCCAATTCGAGGCCGCGCGCGCTAGCTTTGACATCGCTCAGATGAGCAGCGCCTTGATGTTCTCGTTCTCGCAGGAAGACCTGTCGGAGCGCTACAGCCTCGAGAAGCCTGTCGGCGATCAGTTCGACCCGCAGTAGCTCAGGTCTGGGGCCCGGCCTGCCTGCGCGGCCCCGGCCGCAGGACTTTTGATGGCGAGCGTCGGCGTCTGGCTCAGCCTTGGCGTGGCTGTGCCGCGACGATGATTTCGTCGTGCGGGTTCACGTAGACGTTGCACGGCTTCAGCAGGGCGAGCGGCTTCGCGAGCAGCCCTGCGATCCTGCCGAGGCGGCCGGCTCGCTCCGCGAGGAAACCGAACGAGACGTACTTGCCGGCGAACTTTGAGCCGCACGCCAGCACGTCGAAGCCGCAGTCATCGAGCAACCGCGCGATGGTCTGTGGGTTGAAGTGATACAGGTGTTCGTCGTGTTTGTAGTGATGCCAAGCCTTGCCCATCTTGGCTGCGAATCGCGACGCGACGTTCTGCGTCTCGAGCAGCAACTTGCCGCCGGGCTTGATCATGCGTTTGATGCTCGCCAGCAGCGCTTGCGGATCTGGGACGTGTTCGATCACGTCCCAGATCGTCACCAGGTCGAAGGTCTGGTCCTCCCAGCCGCGGTCCGCGACGCAGTCGTCTAGGAAGCCGTGATACACGCGGTCCTCGCCCAGCGCCGCGATCGCCTCTCGGGCGATAGGCTCGGACAGCTCTACGCCGTGAACGTCGTGCCCGTGCTCTTTGGCGACCCTCAGGAAGTAGCCTGCGGCGCAGCCGACATCGAGGATGCGGCCGTTCTTTGGCAGCCACTTCGACACCAGCTTCATGCGCTTTTGGTAGGTCTTGAGGTAGAGCTTGGACTCCGACGCGTAGTCGGCGTAGCCGCGCTCCTTGGGGTTGTCGCTCTTCCAGTATTGCTCGTCATAGACGTCTAGAAGCGCCTCACCTTGCAGTCTGGGGGAGACGTAGACGAGGCCGCATTCCGAGCATGTGTAGAGCTTGTAGGGTCCGTCTTCGAACTTCTGCGTGCGACGCTCGCTGCCGCAGACCTGGCAACGCGTGACCTCGACGGATTCGCTCGACTCTGCGGCGCTCATGCCTCGCGAGCCTCTGTGGTTTGGCGCGGCCCGCTACGCTCGAGGAAGCGCTTACGGCAGATCGTCCGGAACATCTTCCACGCCAAGGTCGCCTGCCGACGGAACGTGTCGCTGTGTTTGCTCTCGCCGCCCATCCGGTTGCCATAGCTCACGGGCACCTCGATGACGCGGCAGCGCGCTTGCAGCGCGGCGCACATCATCTCTGGTGAGAACGCGGGGCCAGGCTCTCTCGTGCGCTCGCGGATCTGTCGCCAGGTCGCGCTCGTGAGGGCTCGGAAGGTGCAGCCTACGTCGGTGAAGCGCGGCTCCGATGGGCGCATCCAGCAGAGCTGCAGGAACTTCGCCATGAACACGTTCCCCCAGCGCAGCATGAAGCGCATGTTGGCGCCCTGCTCGACCATCTGCTTCGTGGTGCGTGTGCCCATCACCATGCTGGCGTCGTCGAGATAGCAGAGCAGCTTGACGACGTCCTTCGCGCGGAAGCTGCCGTCAGCCTCGACCAGCACAATCAGCTCTCCTTTGGCAGCGTTCATGCCGGCCGTCAGCGCTGCTCCGTATCCTGCGACGGTCTCTTGGATGACGGTCGCCCCTGCTGCCGCGGCCCGCTCGGCCGTGCGGTCCTTGCAGTTGTTGTCGACGACGAGGATCTCGTCGAGGTGGGGTTCTTCACCGAACTCCTCTAAGACCTGCGCGATCGTCTCCTCCTCGTTGTAGGCAGGGATGACCAGTGAGACAGTCCGATCGCGGAACATGGGCATTCCAAGGATACCCGGGACCGCAATCGCTTGGTCAAGGGAATGAAGAATGGTCCCGGTGCAGGACGGGGCGGAAGCGAGCGTCCGGTCCTGCCTTACGACGGGAGGTTGGGGCAGATTGGTCTGAACCTGCAGCCTGCTTTTGGCGTTGTTGGCGCCGGCCCCTATCCTCAGAGTCGCAATGTCGAAGACCCTTTCATTCGTCCTAGCCTGCCTCGGCGCAGCTTCCTGCTCGATCGCTCAAGATGATCACCTCAAGGCCAGCGTCACCCGTAAGCGCGGCAAGGTCTACAAGCAGCAGGTCGACGGTCTCATCGGGGCGTTGCGATCAACCGCGCGCCGCGGCGACGCTGGCCCAGCGGCCGATGGTGTGCTGGGAAGCGACATGCTCTCGACCGCCAAGATCTTGGTCGCGATGGGCCACTGCCATCGTCGCTACCACATCAGCGACGGTCCGGTCGTACGCCCGTCGCTCAATTACTTGCTGCAGAATCGTAAGGCGGACGGCAGCTTCGGGGACGCGTTGACGACCCGTTGGGTCGTCGACGCGATGAAGATCCTCAACCCGGACGGCTACGCCGACGACATTGTCAGCTGCGAGCGCATGCTCGCGGGCAAGCAGCTCGAAGCGCGCACGTTTGATGCCCGTGTCGGTGAAGTGCTGCAGCGCGTGCGCGCAGATTGGTTCCCGCAACACATGGCGGGGGAAGAGGCCAAGCGCGCAGACGCATGGATCAAGGCGCCGAGCACCCTTAACCGGGCGGAGGCTGCTGAAGTTCTCTGCGCGTTAGCGGCCTGCCAACGCGCCAACCGCATCATGGACAAGGGCGATGCCCCGATCGCAGCGGCGCGCTGGTCGGCCTCTCAGGTAAGGGCGTTCCAGTGGCTGTTTTCCCAGCAGCAGGGCGGCGTCTTCTCGGTGACCATGCCGATGAAGGACGACGCGGGCCAGACCACGATGCGCTCGTTCCCGGACCCGGCGTTCACGGGCTTTGGCTTGATGGCGTTGCAGAGCAAGCCTGAGTCTAGGCGGACCGCGCGGGAGCAAGAGGTCATCGATCTCGGCCTCAACTGGCTCCTTACCCAGCAGAACGAGGACGGCACGTTCGGTCAGCAGGTGACCAATTACACGACCTGCGTGGTCGTCGGCGCGCTGTCGCGTTGGTCAGATGCCAAGAAGGTGCCAGTGCTTAAGCGGGCCCAGAAGGCCATCTTGATGTTCCAGAACACCGAGTCCGGCGGCTACTCGCCGAGCGACCGGGACTATGGCTCGATCGGCTATGGCAACAGCCAGCGTGGCGATCTCAGCAACCTCCACTTCTCGCTCGAGGCGCTGCGGCAGACCGGTTTGCCGGAAGACCACGAGGCGCTCAAGAAGGCGATCGTGTTCTTGCAGCGCACCCAGAACCTCACGTCGGTCAACGACTTCGCGGGGCCGGTGCCGCACCCATCCAAGGAAGGCGAGACGCTTGAGGTGCTGTCCGGCGACGACGGCGGCGCCACGTATTACCCCGGCAACAGCAACGCCGGCTACTCCATCAACCCCGACGGCACGGCGATCGCGCGCAGCTACGGATCGATGACCTACGCGCTGCTGAAGTCCTACACGCTCTCTGGCGTGAAGGGCGACGACCCGCGCGTGCAGGCGGCGGTCAAGTGGATCCAGGAAAACTGGACGCTCGCGGTCAACCCTGGCTCGGACCCCGCGATGGGGGAGAAGGTGAAGTACGCGGGCTTGTTCTATTACTACATGGTGCTGGCCCAGGCGCTGGACGCCGCTGGCGTCGAGCGAGTCATGGTCGAGGGCGAGTCGGACGCGAACCTGTCGGGCATGCCCCCGATGGAGGCGGTTGATTGGCGCGCAGCGCTGCGAGGTCACCTCGCGTCGATCCAGCAGCCCGATGGCACCTGGATGAACGGCAAGAACGGCCGCTGGATGGAGAACCTGCCGCTGCTCTGCACCTGCTACGCGATGGCGGCGCTGGAGCACTGTCGGTGAGTCGGCTGACCTTGCCGGCCAAGCCGGCGTGGTTTCGTCATCAGCGCGCTGGCGCTGCGTTCCTCGGCGCGGTCGACCCTACGGGCGAGGCGCCGCGCTGGGTCGACCTCGGCCCGCTCGACGTGGTCGCGCTGCTGCGCGCGGGCGGCCTCCGCAAAGACGACCTCGACGCGCGCATCGCTTCGGCGCCGTTGATGGCGCCCCCCGAGCGTTTCCTGACGCCGGTGCCGCGCGGCGGCAAGATCCTCTGCCTCGCGAAGAACTACGTGAAGCACGCTCGAGAGTTCGGCGCTGAGGCGCCTCCCGAGCCGATCTTCTTCGCCAAGTTACCAGACACGCTGGTGGCGCACGGTGATCGCGTCGTGATCCCGAGCTGGCTGAAGACCCGCGTCGACCATGAGGCGGAGCTCGGCTTGGTGCTCGGCTTTGACGACTGCGAGGAGCGCGGCCGCAAGGACGTCGCTGAGGGTGACGCGAACGGGCTGGTCGCTGGCTACACGGTCATCAACGACGTCACCGCGCGCAGGCTGCAGGGCCAGGATCGGGAGCAGAAGTACCCGTGGCTGCGCGCGAAGGCGATCGACACCTTCTGTCCGACCGGGCCGTTCGTAGTGCCGGCTGACGCGATCGACGGCAGCGACCTGCAGGTCGTCATGCGCGTCAACGGTGAGGTGCGCCAGGACGCGCGCACCAGCGAGATGGTGTTCTCGATCGAGCAGGCGCTCGCGTCGATGTCCCGCGTGACCACTCTGCGATCGGGCGACCTGATCGCGATGGGGACCCCCGAGGGGGTCTCCGCGGTGCGCCCAGGGGACCTGATGGAGGTCGAGGTTCAGGGCTTAGGTGCGCTCTGCAATCAGGTCGTCCAGGGCTGAGCCCCGGACGCAGGGCGCTGCGCTAGAAGCGCAGCGTCTCGACGGAGCGGAGGGTGTTGCTCGCGCCCTGCCCGCCGAACAGCGCCAGCGTGCCGTCGGGCAGCAGCTGGGCCGTGTGGCTCGCGCGCGGGCCCGTGAGCGACGGCGCGCCGCTCCACGAGTTGGTCGATGGGTTGAACAGGTGGACGTCGGCGATCGAGATCGGCGCCGTCAGCAGACCCTGAGCGCCACCGCATACCGCGACGCGGCCATCGTCGAGCAGCGTGGCGGTGTGCAGCGCCCGGTCGACCGGCATGTTGACGGTTTGCCACGAGTTCGAGGAAGGGTTGTAGGCCTCGGCGCCGTTGATCGGCGCGGCGTTGGTCGCGCCCAGCAGGCTCGGCACGTCGACGCCGCCGGTCATTAGGATGCGGCCGTCGTTGAGGCGGACCTGGTTGTATTGGTGGCCTGCGCGGCCCTGCGACATGTTCGCGCCGCCGCCCCAGGAGCCGTTGGTCCAGCGTTGGCAGTTGTTCGTGCTAGACGCTGAGGTCGGGATCCCGAAGAAGAAGCCGATCTGCACGCCTCCAGAGACCAGGACCCGGTTGTTTGGCAGCTGCGTCAGGGCAGGCGCGAGGCGGTAGGCGCCGATGTCCTGCGAGCCCGACCACGAGCCTGTGGCGGGGTTGTAGATCTCGGTGCTGCGGAGCACGCCGGTCACGACGTTGACGACGTTGCTGTCCAGGGTGTCCGTGCCGCCTGCGACCATGACGCGGCCGTCATCCATCAGGCACGCGCCGAAGAGCACGCGCTGGGTGTTCATCGAGCCAGTCGATGAGAAGGAGTTGGTCGCGGGGTTGTAGATCTCACAGCTCGACAGCACGTTCGCGTTCGAGTCGGCGCCGCCGATGATCAGCACGCGGCCGTCGTTGAGCTCGACTGCTGAGTGCAGCACCCGCGCCGTGCTCATGTTCGGGCCTGTCGTGAACTCCATCGTCCGGAAGTTCCAAAGCTCGGTCGAGGCGAGGCCGGTCGCGCTGGTCAGCGTGCCGGTGCCGCCGCCAGTGACCAGCACGTCAGCGCCGCTGGCGTTGTTGTCGTCGTCGGTCAAGACCGCCGAGAACGAGCGCGCGCTCGCCAGGATCGCGGGCGCGAGGACGCCGGTGTTGCCCACGCCGGTCAGCGTGGTCAATGGGTTGCTCATCTGGCCGAAGAAGCTCGCGCCGAGTGTCAGCTGGATCGCTTGCCAGTTGAGCTCGAAGCCGCTCAGCGCGGGGTTGTTGGGCAGCGCGAGTGAGTAGCTGGAGTTGCCGGCCAGGTCGGCGAACTGCACAGACGCTGAGGACACTAAGTCGGTGCCGACGGAGAGCGAGCGCGTGTCCGTCGGGTCAAGCACGAACAGCGGCGTCGGCCCGGTGGTGGCCGACGGCACGATCATGAGCAGTGAGAACGCTGGCGCGCCGACGATGTCGAGATCGAGCGGGCTGCCGAGGCGCGCGGCGGTGCGCTTCTCGAGGTTAAAGTCGTTTTGAGCGCACAGCGGGGCTGCGCAGAGGGCGAGCGAGAGGAGCCTACTTAGATGCATGGTGGTCCCAGAGGAGAGGGCATTGGTGAGGCTATATCTTACTCGGGAAATCCGTCGTAGATGACCCTCAAGCTGCCTGCTGACCACGTGAAGTTGTGACGCCACCTCTTGTCGACCGGTTGGGACGCGCCGTGTCACCGGTCGGTGGACGTCGTCTCGCGTGATGCGGCTGCCTCCTCGCCGAGGGTCGCTAACGCGGTGCGCCGCAAACTGGGGCCTCCCTGCGCCCGCCGAAGGCTTCGTCTTGGTCGCTCAGCCGCCGTCGATGTGCTCGGGGTCCTCGAGCACGAGGTCCTCATCGCGCGCCTCCAGGAATCCTTCGGGGAGGGCGACCTTCTGCTGCTTGCCGTCCTTACAGCGCCGCGCGCGGAGGCCCGCGACTGGATAAGGGATCTCCCGCGGCAAGTCCGCCAGGATCGCGTCCAGCTCGTCGAGCGTCTTCACCATGTGCAGCGCGGGCAACTTCTTCTTGGTGCCAGGGAAGCCCTTTAGATACCAGCCGGTGAACTTGCGGATCTGCTGCAGGCCGTGCTTCTCGCCGAAGAAGTCTGCGAGCAGCTTGGCGTGGGTGGTCATGGTGTCGAGAACGCCGCCGAGGCTCGGCGGCGGTGGCGGCTCGTCGCCGCTCAGCACCGCGCACAGCTCGCCGAATAACCACGGTCGGCCCAGGCAGCCCCGGCCGACCACGACGCCGTCGCAGCCGGTCTGGCGGATCATGCGCATCGCGTCCCATGGCTCGAAGATGTCGCCGTTGCCGAGCACCGGGATCGTCTTCACGTGCTGCTTGAGCTCAGCGATCGCGTCCCAGTCAGCCTTGCCGGAGTAGAGCTGCGCGGCGGTCCGCGCGTGCAGCGCGACGGCGCGCGCGCCCTCGTCTTCGCCGATGCGGCCTGCGTCGAGGAAGGTCAGCAGGTCGTCGTCGATGCCTTTTCGGAACTTGATCGTCACCGGCACGTCGCCAGCGCTCTTGACCACGCTTCGCACGATCTTTTGCAGGAGGCGAGGCTTCACCGGTATCGCTGAGCCGCCGCCGGCCGCGGTGACTTTCCGCACCGGGCAGCCGAAGTTCATGTCGATGTGGTGTACGCCCCATTCTTCTGCGAGCACCTTGGTCGCCTGCGCGAGGGTCTCTGGGTTGGTGCCGTAGAGCTGGATGCTGCGCCGCGTGGTCTCGTCTTTGCCGAAGCTGGCGATCTGCAGCGTGCGCGGGTGCTCTTCGACGAACGCCCGCGCGGTGATCATCTCGCTGACGTAGAGGCACCGGTCCTGAGAGAACTGGCGACAAAGAGAGCGAAAGGGCGCGTTGGTGACGCCGGCCATCGGCGCGAGCACGATGGGAGGATCAACGACGAGGCCTCCGATCTGCAGCGGCTGGATCTCGCCTGGCTGCGCGACTGAGACCCCGGCGTTTTCTGGGCTCCGCAGCGCCGCTGCGGGCTCTGGTCCGGAAGGTGGTTCCACTGCTGCCAACTCGATGCCCCGAGCGCGAGAGCGCTCGGACCATTGAGTTGGTGCCCAGGAGAGGACTTGAACCTCCACGGGATTTTACTCCCACTAGGACCTGAACCTAGCGCGTCTGCCAATTCCGCCACCTGGGCAACAAGTGGGGTCGCAGGAAGTTAGCTTGCTCCAAAGATCATGCAAGGATGAGCAGGCGCTTTCCTCGCGGTCTTGCAAAGGTGTGCTTGCGCCCCCGACGTGGATGGCGTAGCGAGGAGCATTGCATGGCCAAGAAGGCGAGCAAGCAGGCCAAGGTCGACGTCAAGGAGACGGTGGTCGGAGACAACCGCAAGGCTAGGTTCGACTACGAGATCCTGGACACCTTCGAGGCCGGGATGGTGCTGAAAGGCACCGAGGTTAAGACGTTGCGCCAGGGCCTCGTGACCCTCGGCGAGGCGTTCGCCAAGTTCACTCGCGATGAGCTGTGGCTGATCGGCTGCAACATCCCAGAATACAGCCACGGCAACCTGCAGAACCACGAGCCCAAGCGCCGCCGTAAGCTGCTGCTCAAGAAGCAGGAGCTGAGAAAGCTTAAGGAGCAGGCGCAGATGAAGGGGCTGACGATGGTGCCGTTGAGGATCTACTTCGGCGCGAAGGGCTACGCCAAGGTCACCATCGGAGTCGGCCGCGGCCGTAAGACGCAGGACAAGCGGCAGAGTTTGAAAGCCAAGGAAGCCAAGAGAGAGATCCGCGACGCTTGAACAGCGGCGATACGTTTTGGTTTGCTTGACTGTTCGGCTGGCTCTGCCTCGGTGCTTCAGGCGTTCGGGCTCGCGAAATCGGACAGAGCGATGGCTGTCTAGCCGGGTCAGTTAAAGACGAGGCCGCCGTCGACGTCGAGCGGCGACCTCAGCGTGAATGTTCCGAACAATGCCGCGCTGATCGGTCCCGTGTTGTCTTGTCAGGCTACGACCGGCACCAACGCGAACGCGCTTTCGCTCGTTACGTCTAACGGCCTCTACGCGCGCGTCGGCAACTAAACGGGTGGCGTGATCGGCTTCGTTGGGTGCTCCGTCATCCGCGGGGCCGCCACGACGGAGCACGTTTGCATGGGTAGCCTCTCCGAGACCCATTCGGGCCTCGGAGAGGGTGAGTGGTGGAGGCGGCGGGAATCGAACCCGCGTCCCAGAATGCCTCGTCCTGAGCTTCTACGCGCGTAGTCCGTCGTTTGGTGTCACCCGCTGCGCTCCGACGGACAGGATCACAGCGAGCCAGCTCGACAAAGTCTCGCCACCGACGGGCCGAGCAGCCGCCAGGTGACCAGCCTACTGTGTGTCGCGCCGACCCCCCGTAGGCGAAGGGGCCGCCGCGTCGCGCCTATATTTTAGGCAGCGAGGGTGTAGTGCGTGTTGGCACTTAGATTTGTCCAGTCGGATTTGCGAGGTGCCTGGCCCTCGGCGCGCCACATCAGGACGGATCAACATCCGGTCGAAGCCGATCGCCCCCAACAGTGGTCTCCGGATCTTTACGTGACCCTGTTCAATAGTAAGAGCTTGAGCGTCAAGGCTCAAGCGATGGTCGAATGTCATCGGTCGGAGGGTTCTCCAAAGGTGAGCATCGGATGCGCGTCAGAGCCTGTGCGTCGCGGTCTCACGGCCGGATCTGTTGGCGGCTCTGCCCTTTGGAGCGGATCGTTAAAAGTCTCGGTCGCGCGGATTCGTCGTGCACCCGCGCTGCGGCGGATGCCAAGCCTCGCAGGTTGCCGCAGAGGACTTTGGATCAGCTGGGAGGTCTCTCCCGCAATCGGAGGCGGTGATGCTGCTGGGGATCGCGGCTCGTATCTGCGATAATCAGTACTCCTGCAACACCGTCCATGGCTTAGGCGGCAGGCATGTATCGGAAGAGGCGACGTGACAATTCTGAAGACCTAGAAGACCAGTTCCTCTGGGTAGCCATCAAGATGCTCGTCATCGTAGCTTTGTTTTTCGGCTACTGGATTTGCAATGCCGTGTTGGGCTAGGAGAGATCGCGGCAGCGACTCGGTGATCTTCTTCGCTGGTAGGTGGTGTTGCCGAGTCAGAGCGTTCGCATCTCAGCCGTGGGCGCAGCGCGACCTGCAGCGGTTGGCCTATGATCGTGGCGCGGGGTTCGATGCTTCTCAGATCCACAATCATCTTCTTAGCCTGCGTATGCGCCGCGTCTTCGCTACGGGCTCAGTCCGCTGAGCTGTCGGAGCGGGAGCTGCAGCGCTTCGTCGCGGCGTCGGTGCGGCAGTTCCTCGGCGACTATGACCAAGGTGAGCTGGAGCCGCGCGGCGGCTTGCGCGCGGAGGCCCGCCTGCAACCCCGCTATCTCCGGGATGCTGCTCGCGGCGGCTTCATCAGCGCGGGCGACCCTGGCAGGCTGACGCACCTCGACGTCTTGCAGAAGATGGTCTTTTATGGGGAGCGTCACCCTTCGATTGAGGTCGCTGACGCGCTGCTGGACCTCGCCGCGGTCGGCGTAGAAGGATCGTTCCTCGCGCGGCAGTCGCGGGAGCTGCGCGAGATCGGCCATTGGGCGTTGATGCGCGTCGAGGACCAGGGCGTCTGGTTCATGATCTTGCGGGCCGCCGCCGGGGAGCGCGTGCCGCTCTTAGATGAGGTCCGCAAGGGCGCGGAGCGCCGCCGCGACCGGCGCAACAGGGCGGGCGCCGCGCGAGCGGTCTCGGTCGGTCCGGCGCGGCGCGTCGCTGCGTTGCGGTTACTGGGCCAACGCGGCCTCGCGGTGTTCAGGAGCACGCTCGAGGCAGCGTTGGTCGACCCTGAACCACGCGTCCGGCTCGCGGCGGCCGAGTCGATCCGGCCGCCGTGGAAGGTGCCGACGATGCGTCGCGTCGCGACGGCGCTGCGCGACGAGCGCCATCCGGTGGTTAGTCAGGCGCTGGTGCGGCTGTTGTTCACGATGGTGAAGCGGCCGCCGCGAGACCTGAGCCCCGAGCTGCGCGAGGAGCTCGTCTCGGGCGCGCTCACGCTGTTCGGCAAGGCTGGTTGGCGCACGGATATGGACCTCGTAGACCTCGTCGAGGCCTACCCGAGCAAGGCCGCGATCCCGTATCTGATCGAGGCGCTGGATCTAGATCGCCCGGTCGATCAGCTGGTCGCCGCGGTCAATCAGCGCGCCTCGCCGTTGCTGCGCCAGCGGGCGGGCGGCCTGCTTCGCGCCATGACGGGGGCGCTGGTGCCGATCGAGGACGCGCAAGCGTGGCGCGATTTCTGGGCGCGAGAACGCGGCAACATCGAGGTCCCGCAGCCGCTGCGGAAAGCAGCCACCAAGGGGACGCGCGTCGAGTTCTTCGGCGTGCCGGTCACGGGCACTTCGATCGCGTTCTTGATCGACACTAGCGGCAGCATGGACAGCGCGCCGGCTGGTGATGGTCCGCTGACCGGGCAGCGTCGGGTTCGGCGCGCGCACACGCGCCTCGGCGCCGCCAAGCAGCAGCTGACGCTCGCGACCCAAGCGATGGACGAGTCTTCGCAGTTTTATTTGCTGACCTTCGCCGACAAGGCGCGCACCTGGACCAAGCGTCCGCTGCGTCCCGGCCGCCAGGTCACGCGCGCGCTGACCAGTCTGCTCAGCCGCCTCAACGCACGCGGCGGCACCAACCTCTACGCCGGCCTCGTCACGGCGCTGGAGATCGAAGGGCGTAGATTCGGCGACGCCAACTTGCCGAAGATCGACGAGCTGTTTGTTCTGAGTGACGGGGAGCCGACGGCCGGGGCGGCGCGTGACGCAGACACGCTCTGTCAGATGGTCTCTGAGGCCAATCGATACGCCAAGGTCCGGATCAACGCTGTGTTCACGGGGACCGGCGCTGGCGGGGCGCTGCTGCGGCGTCTCGCAGAGGAGAACGACGGCGTGTTCGTGCAACGTTGAGCTCTGACGGCCTCGGCTGACGGCTGCGCTGGCTTGTCCTGGGCTCGGACGGCACGATGCCAACGTGTCCGCTGCCCCTCCGTCTGCACCTTCCGCGAGTTCGGGCGTCGATGCGTGCACGCCGCGTCGGAGTTGGATCGGGTTGGCGGCGTTCTATGCCGCAAGCTTTAGCGCGCTCGGAGTCTTCTTGCAGTTCTTCCCGACGTGGCTGCATGACGTGCAGGGCTTCGGAAAGGGCGACATCGCAGTCATCCTCTCGGCGCAGACGATCTCGCGCACCTTGGCAGGGCCGCTGTGGTCGCAGTGGGTCGACCGGAGCGGCGACCCGCGCCGGGTCCTCTCGCTCTTGAGCGCTGGCGCCCTGGGCGCGTTTGCGTTGTTCGTGTGGGCGCCGTCGCTGGTGATCGCGTGGTGCGTCGCGTTCCTGTTTGGATGCCTTTACCCTCCGATGCATCCGATCGCTGACGCGACCGCGGTGCGCGAGGGCGCACGCCACGGCTATTCGTTTGGACGGCTGCGGGTGGTCGGCTCGCTGTCGTTCTTGGTCGCGATCCTCGTGGTCGGCGCGTGGTTGGAGCGGACGGGCACTTCGCAAGTTTATGTCATCCTCCTCGGCTGTCTGTTCGCGACTGCGCTCGCCAGTCGGGCGGTGCCGCGTGGCGCGGCGCCGGCGCGTAAGCTCGACGACGCGCCGGAGCCCTGGTGGCGTCTGCTGCGCTCAGCGCCCGTTGTCGTCGTCTTGCTCTGCTCGGCGTTGATCCAGGGCAGCCACGCCGCTTACTACCAGCTTTCGACCGTCCATTGGGGTGGACATGGCATCGATAAGTCGGTCGCAGCGATCCTCTGGGCAGAGGGCGTGCTCGCTGAGATTGTGCTGTTGTTCTTCGCGCGCGGCACCCTCGACCGGCTTCGCCCGACGACGTTATTGCTGGCAGGTGGGCTCGGCGCGGTCGTGCGGTGGGTGTTTGTCGGCGCGACGACCGACGTCGCGACTCTGCTGGCGGTCAACTGGTTGCACGCGTTGAGCTTCGCGGCGACCTACCTCGGCGCCATCCGCGCGTTGGAGCGGCGCGTGCCCGCGTCTCAGCGGGCGACCGCGCAGGGGCTGCTCGGCGCGGCCACTTCTGGGGGCGGCATGGTCTTTTGCGGCTTGTGCGGCGGCTTCGCTTATGAGGCTGTCGGCGGAGGCGCCTTCTATGTGATGGCGGCGTTCGCTGGCTTAGGTACTGCGGCTGCGCTTTGGCTGCGGCGGACGCAGCCCCGATCTGCCACTCGCTAACCGTTTACACGCGCCGCTGACGTCGACCGAGCAGCGCATAGACCAGCGTGGCGAGCGCGGCGATGAGGGCCAGCGACGCGCCGACCGCCAGGCCTGGAGCGTCATAGGTCATGGTGACTCGGCAGGCTCGCTTCGGCAGCATGACGAGGCGCTGGCTGTGATTGCAGCGATGCACGCGGACGCGCTCCCCGTCGATCGTGGCGCTCCATCCCGGTAAGAACGTGTCGGTCAGCACGAGGGCCGGTGCGTCCCCCGCGGCGACGTCGAGCTCGATGCGCGTCGGGTCGTCGAGGACGAACGTGACCGTTCTCTTTGCAGCCCCTGCGGCGGTCTCGATCGGCAGCTCGTCGCGCACCACGAAGGCTTGCGCCGCTGGTCGTAGCGCTTGATTCGTCAAGGCCGCGAGCACCGCGTCATCGTCATCGAGCTTCGCTACGCGAGGGACCGCGAACGCGCGGGGCAGCGCGTTTGGGCGCTCATAAATGAAGAACCGGCCGCGCCCGTCAAGCTGCGGCCCGACGGGAGAGCCGAGCCCTGCGAGCCCGGGCTCGGTGCTGAGCACGTAGCGGATGCCGATCAGGTCGAACCACGGGTGGAGCATCAGCCCTGCAGGCAGCGTGGTGCTCAAGAAGCCTTTCCCGGCCACCCTCGCGGCGACGTCTCGCTCTAGCCCGAGGGCCTGCCCGTAGGTGTCGAGCAGCCGCCGTAAGGGCTGCGTGGTCCGCGCGTCAGCGTGGCTATAGAAGTTGAGGTCTCGCAAGCCTGGCCGCATCAGCTGACCGGGCGGGAGCTGCGATGGCGTCGTAGGCGCGCTGGTCGCGCGCGCGATGGTGAAGCCTCCGGCGCTGGTTTTGGCGGCCGCTTGGCCGCGTAAGAAGGCGTGCACCTGGCTGTCGCGAGACCTCGGCGCGGCCGTCCCGGTCGTCACGCTGGCGCCGTCCATCGCGAGCTGTGTGAGCGCCGCCGCGACGCTCGCCCAAAGGATGAGGTCGCGTCGCTGCGCGCGGAGCAAACCAAACGTGAGCAAGAGCAAGCTCGCGCCGCCGAGCCAAAGCGCGCCCTCTGTGCCAGCGTCGGCGAACTGCTCGAAGCTCGCGGCGAAGCGGTCCTCGGGCGCCGGAGGCAGGCCTTGGACGTGGTTGAGGACCCCGTCTCGGGTCGTGCCGTAAGCAGCGATCATCTTCTGGATCGCCCACTCGGGGTCGCGCGCGTGCTCCGTCGCTGGGACGCCGGTCGCCCACCAGAGCGCGCCTGCCGCCACGACGCCAGCGAGCCCGAGGTAGATGCTTGCGCGCGCAGAGGCTTCGCGCAGGCGCTGGAAGCCGATCGCTGCGAGCCATGCGACGAACATCGTGCCCGCAGCTGGCCAACGCATTGGCCAGACGTTCTGCACGACCGGCAGGTGAAACAGCGCTTGGAGGCCGGGGAGGAACATGCCTAGGCCGAGCGCAAAGAGCAGCGCCAGCCTCGCGAACCAACAGTGTCGACCGCGCCCGCGCGCGAACCCGAAGGCGGCCAGCAGCGCCCCGAAGCTCGAGATGGTCAGCGAGTATTCGGTGTAGTTGTAGTTTGGGATCGCGGTCAGCTCGCCGGTCGCGCGCGTGTTGAGCAGGATTTGGGTCGCGCCGTTCGCGTAGGGGAGACGATCGATCATCGACGGGTGGCCAAAGGCGTCGGGCATCAGCCACGTCAGCAGCCCATAGGGTTCAAACGCCTGCGCGGCGATGTCGCGCCACTCTGGCGTCGGAGGGCGCGCGCTCTCTGGGAAGAACATCAGCGACGGCAACACCTGCGGCAGGCTGAGGCACGCGCCGAGTCCGAGTCCGAGCAGCAGCGCGCCTGCCGCGCGCTGCGCGGCGAACCAACCTTGGTCGGCGGCGCGAGTCGCCACTAGCCAAAGGAACCACAACCCCGCGAAGACGGTCGTCGTCGCGGCGAACGGCGGGAAGCCGCCGAGCCACGTCATCGCGAAGCTGACCGCGAGGGCGGTGACCTTGAGCGGTCCGATTTCGCCAGCGCGCGCGACGCGCGCCATGGCCCAGAGCACGCCTGGCATCCAGACGTAGCTCGCCAGTCGCATCCAGAAGAAGCTGTTCGCGGCCATCGGGCCTGAGAGCTCAAACAGCGCGGCGCCCACGAACGCGGCGGAGACGCCGAGGTTCAGCTGACGTAGCAGGCCGAACGCGAGCAGACCGCCGAGCGCCAGGTTGATCCACGCGACGAAGCCGAGCCGCGCGGCGGGCTCGTCGGCGAACAGCGCGATCCAGTTTGGCGGATAGCAGAGGCCGATGAGGCCGTGGGCGTGGAGCGGGGCGCCGGCGCGCGCGAAGGGGTTCCACGTCGGCCAGCGCCCGGCGCGTAACTCGGCGCCCGCGAGCTCCAGCTCCGGCAAGAACCATACGGGGACCTCGGTGACGTCGAGGTTCCGGCCTTCGCGCGCGGCCTGCAGCTCCGCGTCGGTCGCGGTGGTCGACACCGGCGGGAACTGGTTGACGTCGTATGGGATGAAGTAGCGGTCTCCGAAGGTGCAGGGCCACAGCCAAAGCAGGGGCAGCAGCAACAGCAGCGCTACGGCCGCGAAGCGTTTGTCGTTCATCGCGGCCTCCTGCCGGTCAGCAGCGCGCCGAGCACGGCTGCTAAGGCGAGCAGCGACAGGCGCAGCGGCCAGACCACCCGCGGCTGGTCATAGGTAAAGACCACGTCGTGTTTGCCAGCCCCTACGTAGACGGCGCGTAGGTAGTGGTCGGCGATGTAGAGCGGGGCCTCTTGCCCGTCGACGGTGACCCGCCATCCGGCGTCGTAGGGGTCGGCGAGGCGGACGTAGCCGTCGTGGCTGCAGTCCACGCGCAGCTCGACGCGCTCGTCATCGTGGAGCGTCACGGTGACGTCGGCCTCGGCGCTGGCCGCGGGCGCGGGAACCGGCGCGCGCGCGTCTTCCAGCATGATCCGCGCGCGCACGTCCCGGTCGCGCGCGCCGAGCGCCGCGATCCTCCCCTCACGGTCTTCGACGACGTCGACTTGGCGCACAAACGTCGCGCGCGGCATCGCCGTGGCGCGCTCCAGCAACCGAAAGCGACCAGCTCCGCCCTGAGTCCGATCGTCGACCGGCGCCCCTTCAGGGACGTCTAGCAGGGAGACCACGTAGCGCACGCCGTAAAGGTCGCAGAGCGGATGGCTCAGCGACGCGGGGTCCTCAAAGGCGCCGACGCCGGCGCCGTTGTGGCTGACGCCCGGCTCGATGGCGTTGAAGAAATCTTCGAAGCGCGCGGGCGGGAGCGGGTTGTAGGCGAAGGCGTCTTCGATGCCGAGGAACCCCGGCACGTTGCCTGGCAGGGCGGTGTTCGCGATGGACCCCTTCGGCACGAGGCGCTGGATGCGCGGCCGAGGCTGGCCGTCGACGTGCTGAGCGGCGACGGGCTGGAGGATCTTCGGCACCTTATGGAGCGTTTCTGCCGGGACGGTCTGCATCGGGCCGAGCCCCATCACCAACAGCTCGGTCATCGTCGCAGTCAGCAGGATCGTCAGCGTCCAAGCGCCTGCGCGCCAGAGCGCCAGCGTTCCGGCCGCGGAAGCAAGCAACGACATCCAGAACGCGAGGCGCAGCGCGCGGTAGTTGTTATCGAGCTCACCGGGCTGCGCGATGGACTGGATCTGCTGGGCGGCCAGCGCAGCGTCGCCTCGTAGCTGCTGCACCAGTGGGTGGTCGGCGTCGCTCACGAACAGCTCGGCGAGTCCGCGCGAGAAGTCGGCCTCGCTGGAGTGCGTCCACAGCCAGATGAGCCCGCCGGCTGAAGCGAGGGCCACCGCGGCGAGGAATACGCGGCCTGGCCAGCGGCTGCTGCCGCGCAGCCACGCGTCTGCGCCGAGTCCGCTGAGCACAGTGAGCGGCATCGCGACCAAGAACAGCAGCCGTCGTAAGTCGCCCTCTCCGATGCCAGGCAGGAGCGTGGCGGCGGTGAAGAAGGGCTCGGTCGCGGTAGCCATGCCGAACGCGCACGCCCCGAACATGGCGAAGAACCAGGCGTAGCGGCGGTGGCTGCGCGAGAACAGCGCGCTGACCGCCGCGGCGAGCGGCGCGACGCCCACCGCATATGACGTCTCCACCCAGTTCTGGAACGGGGTGCCGTCGGCGCGAAGCGGATCTTGGAGCAGCACCGTCTGGCTCAGCGGTGCCCGGGTCACGTAGCCGCGGGCTGAGTCCGGGTCGGGGTAGAAGCAGTCCGCGGGCCAGCTCAACAGGTCGGGCCAGATGAGCGAGAGCAGCTGGTTCCCCTCGACCGCGAGGTCGGCGAGCCGCTGGGCGTCAAACTGGCCTTGCCGCGCAGACTCTGCCGACGCGAGCAAGATCGGGAGCATGTTCGCCAGCGCCAACGCGCCGCCGACCATCATCCCGAGCGCGATCGGCGCGAGGCGGCGGAGGCGGTCAGCGCGCGGCGCTTGCATCAGGCACAGCAGCGTGAACGCGGCGGTTAGGTAGGTCACCTGCAGCGCGATGACGACGAAGCCCGTCGACCAGGACAGGCCAGCCCAAAGCGCGAGCCAGCCAGCAGCGAAGCGGCGCTCACGGCCGCGCGCGCCGCGCACGGCGAGCTCGTGAACTGCGCTCAGCATCGGCCACAGCGACAGCGCCGCCGTTAAGATCACGTTGTGATGAAGCTTGCACTGGGACCACATCCCCAAGGTCGCTGCGACCAACGCTAGCAGCGCGCCGGCGTGCGCGCTCCCTAGCCTGCGCACGAAGAGGTATGCGAACCAGCCGAACAGGGTGAGGTGGATCAGGTACCACCAGCCGTACCATTCGACGCTGGGTAGCCAGAACAGCAGCAAGTTGATCGGCTGGAACGGCTGCGCCATCTGCGGAACGAACGGCGCTCCGCCGCCGATGTCGCGCGTCCACCGCGGGAACTCTCCGGCGGTAAAGCGGTCCTGCATCACGCGGTCCCAGCAGAGCGACTGGAGATATTTATCCGTCATGCTGACGTTGCCGCGGAAAGCATCGTCGGGATCGAACGTCCCTGAGGCGCGCGCCTCTTCCATCACGACGTCGAACAGCTCCGGTGGGTGGGGCACCAGCGCCGATCCGGGCAACAGGCTCTCCCGTAAGAAGAGCACCGCGCACGCGAGGGCTAGTAACAGCGCTTGCACGTGTTCACGGCGCGTCGGCGCCGCTGTGCTGGTGTGAGTCAGTCCGTCGTCGGACATGCCTACGTGACGATGCAGTAGCCGGGCCCCTGGCGCAACCGGGATTGCCTCAGGACGTTGCTGAGCACGGCCCTCCGCGTATGGTTCGGTCTAGAAGATGGACGACGAAACAGGCGAGATCAGGACGTCGGGCGGATTTGACGCCGCGCCAGTCCGCCGCTGGACCGGCGTTGATCTGCTCACGTTGGCGTCGATTTCGTTGGTGGCGGCCGCGCTCCGGCTGCTGTTCATCGAGCAGTGGTCGTTCGCGCCGGCCGAGGCGTTGACGTGGCGGGCGCTCACCACTCCGCTCGTTGGGGAGGCCGCCAGCTTCTCGTCGAGCCCAGAGGTCGCGTATCCGCTCGTCTTTTTGCTGATGAGGGAGCTCATCGACCAAGGGCTCCTGCCGAGCATGACCGAGGGCTGGCTGCGGTTGCCGTTCGCGTTCGCGGGGTGCGTAGTGGCGCCGCTCGTCGCCTTGGTTGCTCGGCCGCTGATGGGTCGTGAGGCTGCGGTGCTCGCGGCGTTCGCCGTGGCGGTCCATCCGGCGTGCGTCGTGGCCAGCCAGACGGCCGAGCCAGTGGTGTTCGCCGGGGGCTTCGCTTTGCTGGCGGGGGTCTTATCCATGCGCGGCTGGGGATGGATGAGCGTCGTGGCTGTGGTGGTCGCCGGCGGTTGTCACCCGCTCGGGTGGCTGGCCGGCTCTAGCTTGGCGCTGGCGGTGCGGTCGCCTCAGTGGCTGCGTCGAGCGCACTGGTCGTGGCTGTTGGCGCTAGCGGCGTTGGCGTCCCCGGTCATCCCAGTGCTCGGCTACGGCCATACTTGGCTGGCGTTGCTGCTCGCGGGTCTTTCGGTCGGCTTATGGCTGCCGAGCGCGCGGGGGTTCGCGCTGGCGGTGTTGTTGCCGTTGGCTGCTAGCGGTGTCTGGTGGTGGTGGGACCCGACGGCCGGGGTCGCCGCGCGGGCGATCACCGCGCCGATCGTGGTCGCCTTGGCGTCCTATTCATGCGTGCAGTTCGCGCGCGCGATCGGCGCCCGCTTGGGCGCGACGCGGCCGGTGACACGCCTCGTCGGCGTCGCGCCGACCTTGATGATGCTCGCGGAGTTGATGACAGGGAGCTTCCTCTACTTCATGGTCTACGAGGGCGATCGCTCGGCGTGGCGAGATGCTCGCTCAGCGGTCGCCGCTGCGCGCGCGCCAGGCAGTGAACTGCGCGTCGTCGCTGGTCGCGGCGTCGACGTGCTCCGAACGTATCTTCGTCCCAATCACTGGCGCGAGCCGGGCGCTGATTTGCATCCGGGCATAGTGGTCGAAGCCTTGGCTGATGCCGGCGCAGGTCGCGCAGAGCAGGCCCAGCGTGAGGACGTGCTGTTCGTGTTGCTCCAAGACGAGCGCGACTCGATGGGCGCCGCTGCCGCGGACCTCGTCGTCGTGACGTTGTGGCCTTCGCCGAAGGCCGTCGGCGACGGCTCGCTCTACGTCATGCGGCGTCGCTCGGCTGACTGAGGTCCTGGCTCCCCTCGGCTCGGCGCTAGCCGCGCGGGTGGAGTCGCTGGTGCGTGGCACGCAGGCGCTCGTGGTCGACGTGGGTGTAGACCTGAGTCGTCTGCAGCGAGGAGTGTCCCAGCATCTCTTGTACGCTGCGCAGGTCCGCGCCGCCGGCGACCAAGTGGGTCGCGAATGAGTGGCGCAGCGCGTGCGGCGAGCAGGCCGCCTCGACGCCGGCGGCCTCGGCGGCGGCGCGGACGATCTGGTAGACCCGGACTCGGTCGAGCGCCCGGCCACTTCGGGAGAGAAATAGGACGTCTCCGGGGTCCCGCCTGGCGCGCTGGCGCAGCCGCGGCCGTATCTCGTCTCGATAGCGCTTTAGCCGTTCGAGGGCGGCGTCGGCGATCGGGATGAGGCGCTCTTTATTGCCCTTGCCGAACGCGCGCAGCATGCGATGCTCCTCGACGATGCTGGTCGTGCGTAGGCCGGTCGCTTCGCTCACCCGGCAGCCGGTGGCGTAGAGCACGTGGAGGATCGCCTGATCACGTACAGCGAGGTCGCCGGCGGCGTCTCCCTGCAGCATTTGCTCTACGTGCCTTCGACTAAGTGTTTTGGGCAGCTTCTGTTCCATCTTCGCGCCGAGCAGGCCGTCGGTCACGTCGTCGGCTGCGAGCCCCTCAGCGTGGAGGAATCGGTAGAAGCCCCGGAACGCGGCGGCGGCGCGGGCGACCGACGCGGGCGCGTGGGTCTTGAGGAGGTCCGAGAGGTGGCGGTCGATCTGCTCGCGGTCGGGCAACTGGGTCGCGCCCCGGAGGAGTCGGTCTAAGTCGTTGCGGTAGGCCGCGACGGTATGTCGGGATACCTGCAACTCGGCGCCGAGGTGGACCAGGAAATCCGCCATCGCCTGTCGTGGCCGCTGCCCAGCCACATCCTGGTCATTCGGAGCACCCCGCATCGGCTCATTGTCGGCTCAGTCGGCGGGGCTTGGAAGAGAAGAATGCTGGCTATGCATCGGGTGCCTTGACCCCTCGCGCGGGCGTCCGTATCGTCCCCGCCCCCTGCTCCAGGGCTGTCCTGGGGCGTGACTGTAAGACGTGCCAGATCGGCTGCCCTTCGCGAGCAGCTCAGCAACATGCCGAAGCCGACCAAGACCGAGCTTAAAAAGTATAAGGAGACCCTCAAGCGGCAACTCGCGACCCTTAAGGGCGACGTGGGGTCGATGCGCGATGAGGCGTTGCGAGCTTCCGACCAGGATGCCTCCGTCGACCACCTCGCGGATCAGGGCACCGACAACTATGACCAGGGCTTCATGCTCAGCTTGATCGAGAACGAAGAAGAGACGATCAAGCTCATCGAAGAGGCGCTCGATCGTATCGACGGGGTCGGCGACTGGCCGTTCGGGGCTTGCCCGCTGTGCATCGAGGAGGTCGAGGAGGCCAAGGCCGCGGCGAAGGCTGCGAAGAAGAAGCTCACCAAAAAGATCGACATCTGGATCCCCAAGGCGCGCCTCGAGTACATCCCTTGGGCTCGCTACTGCGTGCGGCACCAGGAGTCTGAGGAACGTAAGCGCGAGACCGCGTGAGCGACGCAGCAGAGGTTGTCCCAGCGCGGCCGACGTTTCGGGGCAAGCTGTGTTTCTGGTTGCCGTGGCCCATATTGGTCGCGCTTGACCTCTGGACGAAGGCGGCGGTGTTCTCCTTCATGGCGGACCAGCACCCCATGCTGTCCGAAGAGCGGCGCCCGCCGCACCTCGTCTGGGACGGCGCGCTACGGTTTGAGATTGTCACTTGGGGCAACACCGGAACGATCTGGGGCCTGTTCCAGGACGGCACCGTCATCTTGATGGTCTTGCGCTGTTGCGCGCTCGTCGGGCTGCTTTGGTTCGTCCGCACGACTGCGCGCGCGGCCCGCGTCCAGCTGGTGGTCCTGGGCCTGGTCTTCGCGGGCGCCGTCGGCAACCTCTACGACAACTTTGTCCGCGAAGACCGTTCGGTGCGGGACTTCCTTCACTTTTCGGGGTCTTGGCCATGGGAGTGGGACTTCCCCGCCTTCAACGTGGCGGACGCTTGCATCACCGTGGGTGCCTTTGGGTTGTTTCTGCTGTTATGGCGCGAAGATCGCGCGCCGAAGTCGTAGCCGGTATCCTGAATAGGACTCTCACGGGTGATGCCGCTCGTGCAAACGACCCGACGTGCTTTCGACTCGACACCAAAGCCTCGATCTCGATCCCCCTGGGCTCAGCGCCGCCCCGACGGCGCGCGGCGTGGGCTGGAGCCTCTTCCGCGCGGCCTTGATCGAAGCGCTGAGACCGACGGGACCATCTTCTTGGATCCAGGCGACTCCGCGAGCCCCGGTTGAGCTGATCGCTAACGTTGAGTCCTGTGAGGTGGCGCGGTGAAATTAGCCGCGCTGACCGAGGAGCTCGTCGAGCAGGCCGTCACGATCTATCAGGATCTGGCGTACGGCTCGGTGGTCCCCACGAGCAGCGCCGTGACTGGAGCGGACGGCGGCGCGGGCCCGCTCGGCCGGTTCCACCGCGAGCAAGTCGAGTCTGTGCCAGGACATTCGTGTCAGCGCTACAGCATGCGCTTGGGTAACCGAAACTACCCGTTCATGAAGTTGCTCTTGCAGGAGCACTTGGTCGCCGGCGAGTTCTTCTTCGCAGTGGATACGCACGACCAGATGGATGTAGGGGCAGGCGTCCCTGACTTTGACCAGTGGCAGGCCGTGCGCGTCTTCAACGCCGAGTTGAAGCGGCGCATTGAGTCGAGCTTTGAGCAGGCAGGCATCGACACTGCGGCCGCAGTCCGTCGGCAGATCGTCGCGACGCATCGGGCTGACGGGTCGCCATGTCGTGGCCTCGTGCTGATCGTCGACGACGAGGAGGACTTGGCCGAGGCGGTCGATAAGCTCATCCAGCGAGCCGGGTTCCGGACCTGCATAGTGCACGACGGCAGAGCTGCGTTAGCGGCTGCTAGGGAGCTTCAACCAGACCTAATCTTGCTAGATTACGAGCTGCCGGAGCTCGACGGGCTGCAGGTGATCGACGCTCTGCGCAGCTACTCAGAGACCCGCAGGATGCCGGTCTTACTCAACAGCTCGGCGCGGATCTCCTTGACCGATATCCAGCGCGCGGACGGCTTCTTGAGCAAGCCGTTTACTGAGGGCCTCTTGAACGCGATGATCAACCGCGTGCTAGATAAGAACACCGCCAGCGAGAGGAGGCCCACGTGAGCGCCGCGTGCCAGATGCAGGCTGCGCGCGTCACCGGCTTCGCCTCGGCCGTGCTGTTGGTGTTGTTGCTCGCCACGAGCGGTTGGCCGGCTGATGTCCAGCAGGTCCGAGAGGAGCAGAAGGTCGCGTGTTGTGACGTGCAGAAGGCCAGCGCGGCGTTCTGCGCCGCAGAGCCTGAGGACCGCGCCCTGGCTACGGCGGTCGGCGGCGAGACCCAGGTCGTCCGCGTCGCGCCACGATACGCGCGGGTCGACAGCTGGGGTTTGCCTGCGCCGCGCGCCCCGACGAACACGCGCCAGTAGCGCTCCCCCTGTTCGTCTATCTCTCGTCGCAACCTTCGCGGCGCTTGGCTCGGTTCACGCGGTCGCGTGGAGTTAGCCACCGGCTTCCGGCGCCGGCTCACTTTCAGCTCCGACCACATTCTCTGTTATGAAACTCGATCTTGGTTCTATCCCTTCGCGCATCGGTAAGGCGCTGCAAGGGGTTTTCGGCTCCGCCAACAGGCGCGCCCTCCAGCAATACGAAGCGATCGTCGTTCAGGTAAATGAGCTGAGCGATTGGGCCGCTGCTCTCAACGCTGAGCAGGTCTTGGCTGAGGTCGCGGAGATGAAGCGCGCGGTCCAGGGCGGTGAGGTCACGCTCGACGATTGTTTGCCGAAGATGTTCGCGCTGACGAGAGAGGCTGCTTCGCGGACGTTGTCGATGCGTCACTTTGATGTCCAGCTGATCGGCGGCGCGGTCCTTCACCAGGGCAAGATCGCTGAGATGTCAACGGGTGAGGGCAAGACGCTGGTAGCGACATTGCCGGCGGCGCTGAACGCGTTGAGCGGCGAGGGCGTCTACGTGGTCACCGTCAATGATTACCTCGCACAACGCGACCGTGACTGGATGGCGCCCGTCTTTGAGTACCTCGGCTTGACGGTCGGGACCATCCAGGGCTCGACGCCGCCGCAGCTGCGGCAGCCTGCCTATGGATACGACATCACATACGGCACGAACAACGAGTTTGGCTTCGACTACCTCCGCGACAACATGAAGTGGAAGTCTGAGGAGCAGGTTCAGAAGCGGATGAACTTCGCGATCATCGACGAGGTCGACTCGATCTTGATCGATGAGGCGCGCACGCCGTTGATCATCTCGGGAGAAGGAGAAGGCACGACGGACCGCTACGTGATGGCGGATCGCATCGCGCGACAACTCAAAGTGGACGAGCACTTTGAGATCAAGCTCAAGGAGCAGCAGTGCGTTCTGAGCGAGTCGGGGATTGAGCGCGCCGAGAAGTTGGTCGGCGTCGACAGCTTCTACAGCGACCCCGCGCATATGGAGTGGCCGCACCTGCTTGAGACCGCTCTGCGTGCGCACCACATCTACGAGAAGGACAAGAACTACGTCGTCGTCGAGCCGAAGAGCGAGGACGGGCGGCCGCAGCCGCCGGAGGTGGTGATCGTGGATGAGTTCACCGGCCGCTTGATGCCTGGGCGTCGATGGGGCGACGGACTGCACCAGTGTGTTGAGGCTAAGGAGGGGCTGCCGCCGCGCGAGGAGAACAAGACGTTGGCCACGATCACGCTGCAGAACTACTTCCGCTTGTTCAACAAGCTCGCGGGGATGACCGGCACGGCCATGACGGAAGCGTCAGAGTTCTCGCGGATCTACGACCTAGACGTCGTGCAGATCCCGACTAACCAGCCAAATCAGCGTGACGACATCAACGATCAGGTCTACTTAGACGAGCCCTCAAAGCTGTTGGCGATCGCTGACGAGATCAAGGGAGAGCACGTGAAGGGGCGCCCGGTGTTGCTCGGAACGACTTCGATCGCGAAGTCGGAGAAGCTCTCGGAGGCCCTGACGAAGGCTCGTATCCCGCACAGCGTCCTGAACGCTAAGAATCACGAGCGCGAGGCTGAGATCGTCACCCAAGCTGGCCGCAAGGGCGCCGTCACCGTCGCGACCAACATGGCGGGTCGCGGCACCGACATCGTCTTGGGTGGTAAGGCCGAGGCCCTTTGGGAGGCTGCGTGCGCCGAAAAGAGGCTGACGCCAGACTCCGCCGACGCTGCTGCGCTCCGTGATGAGCTAGAGGTTAGCTGCGCTGCCGAGCAGAAAGAGATCCTCGGGCTCGGTGGCCTCTACGTGATCGGAACAGAGCGTCACGAAGCACGCCGTATTGATAATCAGCTCCGTGGTCGCTGCGCGCGCCAGGGGGACCCCGGGCAGACCAAGTTCTTCCTGAGCTTCGACGACGACCTGATGCGCATCTTCGCGCGCGATTGGGTCCGTTCGATGATGGAGCGCATGGGGCTGAAGGAAGGCGAGGTCATCGATAGTCCGATGGTCACGCGCGGGATCGCCAAGGCGCAGAAGAAGGTCGAGGCGCGTAACTTCGACGTCCGTAAGCACCTGATCGAATACGACGAGGTGATGGACAAGCAGCGCAAGTTTGTCTACTCGCAGCGCCAGGAGGCGCTCGAGTACCAGGGCTTGCGGGACAAGACGCTCGGCATGTTCGAGGAAGTCTTCGAGCCGGTCGTTGAGCGTTATTCGAGCGACAAAGATAAGCCGGTTGATTACGACGAGATCCGTGCGTGGCTGCAGCACCGCTGTGATGAGGGCTTAGACCTCGGCGGCATGCAGGAGGTCTCGCGCGAGGAGCTTTTCTCCTGGGTGATGGGTCGCGTCGAGCGCCTACATGACACTCGAGCTGAGGTATACGGTGACGACTGGGAGGGCGTGCAGCGCTTCCTGATCCTCGAGACGATCGACAACAAGTGGAAGGATCACCTCTACGCGATGGAGATCTTGAAGCAGGGCGTCAGCCTCCGCAGCTACGCGCAGATCGATCCGAAGAACGAATATAAGCGGGAGGGCTTTGAGAAGTTCCAAGCGCTGAAGATCGAGATCGCCGACCACATCTGTGGCTTCGTCTACAAGCGTGAGGCGACGGACACCATCCGTGACTTGGTGACGGGTAAAATTCAGCCCCAGCGCCAGCAGTCAGCGCCTCCGCCGCAGATGCCGCAGACTCCGGAGGAGCTCCAGGCGCTGTTCGAGTCGTTGATCGCCGCTGGTAAGGTCCCTCAGGATGTCCTCGATCGCATGGAGGCCGGCGAGAAGTTCCAGCTCCGGGCGACCCCGCAGGGCCTCGCGCTCGCGCCGGCTGAGGCGCCCGCCAACGTCGGCGCGACGGATCCAGAGGCGCAGCCGCCTGCGGCGCCGCAAGCCGCACCGCCGCCTCCGCCCGCTCAAGCGCCGCCGCCGGCTGCGACCCCAAAGTGTCGTCCGGTTGGCATGCCGAAGCCTGGACGCAATGACCCATGCCCGTGCGGGTCAGGCATCAAATACAAGAAGTGCTGCGCTCCGGCGTTCGACTAAGCATGTCGACCTCCGGGACCGAACCTAGCGATCGTCCGGCTCGGGCGACCGTCCCGCTGCCACGCAGCGGATTGCGTGGCTGGCTGACGTTGGGCATCTACCAGCCGCTGTTCGCGCTCGCGTTCTTGTTTTACAGCCCCGTCGCGCTCTGGCGGCTGATGTTCGCGCCGAAGGGGCAACGCGTCAGCATGCGCGAGCGTATGGGGCGAGTCCCGCGGCGGCGGGACACTTCACGGCCGCTGGTCTGGATCCATGGAGTCTCGGTGGGCGAGGTGAAGGCGGCGAGCAACTTCGTCGCCGAGCTTCGTCGGTTGCGTCCGGACGTCGATCTGGTGATCTCAACGACGACGCCGAACGGCCGACTCGTCGCGCGTCAGGAGTACCCGGACATCCCGGTGGTAACCTATCCGCTTGACTTGGGGTATTTCCCGTCGCGGGCGCTGTCACGCCTGCAGCCGTGCTGCGTGCTGCTGATGGAGCTCGAGATCTGGCCGAACTTCCTGCAGGCCGCGCGCAAACGTGACATCCCGGTCGCGGTCATCAACGGCCGTATCAGCGAGCGTACATTCAAGGGTTACCGAATCGCGCGTGCGTTGCTGCCGCAGCTCGATTTGATCAGTCGATACTGCGTGCAGGACCAGGTCTACCGACGTCGGCTGCTCGACCTCGGCGTTGACCAGGACCGCATCTTCGTCACTGGCAACATGAAGTACGACAGCGTTGACATGGGTCAGCACGCAGACGAGTCGGGGCAGCTGCGCGCGTGGCTGAGCGCGACGGGCCAGCCTGTGTTGGTGGCGGGTTCAACCCACGATGACGAAGAGGATGCGGTGCTCGACGCGGCCAACGTCCTCGAAGACCGCGCAGGCGACCTGCGGCTCGTCTTGGTCCCGCGGCACCCTGAGCGTGCGGCGGGCGTCTGTGACCTCGTGAGCCAACGCGGTCGACGGGCCGTTCGGTGGAGCGAGGTCGGGAGCGCGATGCCGACCCTCGGCGCTGCTGACGTCGTCGTCGTCGACACGATCGGACAGCTGCAGCGCTTCTACTCAGCGTGTGACATCGCCTTCGTGGGCGGGAGCCTTATCCCTCACGGCGGTCAGAACATGCTCGAGCCGGCCGCCCAGGGGCGCGCCGTGATCTTCGGTCCTCACACCGACAACTTCCGTCGGGACGTAGAGTTATTGCGTCAAGCTGACGCAGCGGTGCGGGTCTCGGATCGTGTCGGCTTCGTGAAGGCGTTAGACGGTCTGTTGCAAGATCCAGAGCTGCGCTCGGCCTACGGAGAGCGCGCGCGCCGCGTCATCGAACAGAATCAGGGCGCGACGGCGCGGACGCTCGATCTCGTCGACGACTTGATTGCTTCAGGAGCGACGCGCTGCATTGAGCCGCAGTGAGCAGTTGGTTACCGTCCAATCAATGAACTGCCCGTGCACCAGCGGTAAAGACTTCGCGGTTTGTTGTGAGCCGATCATGACTCAGGCGAAGAAGGCTGCGACCGCGGAGGAACTGATGCGGTCGCGGTATACCGCGTATGCGCTGGGGAACGTTGACTGGGTCATCGAGAGCCAGTCGCCGGACGGCCGCAAGTTCATCGACAGCAAGGCCACCGAAGAATGGTCCAAGCGCGCTGAGTGGCACAGGATGGAGATCCTGGAGGTCCAGCAAGGCGGTGAAGATGACAGCGAGGGCTTGGTCGACTTCAAGGCCTATTACACGCTCGCTGGTGAAGAGATCGCGCACCATGAGGTCGCGTCGTTTCGCAAGGAAGACGACACGTGGTATTTCGTCGACGGCGTCGAGGTGAAGCCGCGACCGTTCAAGCGCCTCGACAAGAAGGTCGGCCCCAACGAGAGGTGCCCTTGCGGCAGCGGCAAAAAGTACAAGAAGTGCTGCGGCAGGCCCGGCGCGCTGGCCTAAGCGAGGGCCCAGACGAAGGCGAGTTCCGGCAGCGTCCGTGCTGCGGACGTCAGCGACGCGGATCGATGTTTCTAAGCGTAGGCGGCGCTTTTCTGCGCGATACGGCCATCTCGAGCACTGTCGCTGGCACCATCGGCTTCAGAGACTCTTGTGACACCCCAGCAGCCAGCAAGCCTTCGCAGAGGCGCATCTTTACCTTCGGGTGGACTGGTCGGCTGAGGAGGTTGGCCATCGCAGCGTGGCCCTCCGTCGGCGGCAGATCGGTCAAGAGGACCGCGGCCCGGAGGTTGGCGCGCGGCGCCGTCCCGACGTGTATCGGCATGCGTTCCGCGACGAGCGTCGGCGAACACCTCGCCAAGGCTTTGCGTAGCAGCGACGCTTGGTCTTGGCGGCGTGCGTTGATGTAGATGGGCAACACCGCGTCGATCGTCACGCTGTCACCGAGGCGCGCCGCGACGTCTGCGAGGGCCGCGGTCTTGGTCGAGCCGCGCTGGACCGCGAGGCCGAGTGACCTCGCGACGGCGTCACGCTCTGCAGACGTCAGCGAGAGGTTCGGGAGCGTCGCGAGCGCCATCGCAGCGTCGTGCGCGATCCGGGGCTCTGGGTTCTCTAGGTTTGCAGCCAAGAGGTGGCCGAGGTCGTTCGTCGTGGTCGCTTGGAGCAGCGCCTGAGCGTGGCTCATCAGCGCTGGCGTCGTCGGGAGAACACCGCGCCCGCCGCCGATGGTGTGAAGCGTCGGGCCGATGCGCTTTAGGAACAGGACGCGTTCGTCGCCAGGTTTCAGCGCGAACAGGCTGCGACCGCAGCACTGGCCGGCCGGTTCGGTCAGCGCGAAGTTCGCGCCGACGGCTCCCTTGAAGACTTGGCGCGTGCGCAGCGTTAATTGGCGCCACGCAGGCGTTGGGTTAGACGCAGCCGACACTGCCGCGTGAACCACAACGTCGGCGCGCTGCGCCAAGGTCGCGAGCGTGGTCGCTTGTTCTTGCGCTGGCGCGAGCTTGGCCATCACGGCCACCATGAATATGAGTGCTCTCATCGCAGCAAGATCCTTTGACGCAGGTAGGCGAGGTCGATGTCCCGGAACTTGTAGTTGAGGGAGGTCATCGCTTCGTATCCGACGGAGGGCGCCATCACTTCGGCCGCTCCGGCGTATGTGTTGTGCAGCGACGAGTCGCCGAATAACCCGAACGGCATGTCACCGGGCGCGACCAAGCCGACCGAGTGGCCGATCTCATGCGCGAGGATGATGCCGATGACCGACGCCCAGTCGTCCATCGCGTTCATGACCGTATTCCAGCGGGCGCGCTGTGCGCCGCTGGCAGCCGCGTAGTCAAACGTCGGCGTTAGGACTTCGTCGTCGAGGTGGTGGCTGCCCGCTGGTGTCCCGCCCATGTCGGGGCAGAGCGGCAGAAAACGGCTCGCGAAGACCGTCTGGAACGACGGGTAGATCTGTTGGTGGATGCGCGCTTGGTAGAGGAACATCTCTGCCGGGAAGACGCCGGTTCCAGGTGAGTTACCCGTATTGCGCTCGGAGATGTTGCCGTTGCGGTAGTCGTAGAACGCGCGGCCTAGCACTCCGGAGCTGGCGTCTCCATATTCGCGGCTGTGATCGCCCTCGGGGTCGAGGCCGCCGACGGCGATCTGCATGTGAGCTAGCGAGATCGGCTCGAACGCGGTGAGCCGGATTGGCACAGAACCGCTGCCCTGCAACTGACCTCGCGGCCCGCGCTTATACATGGCGTTCGCTTTGGCCACGATCCCGTCGAACATGACCTGTTGGAGCCACGCGTTGCTGCCGTTGGGGTCGCCCTCGGCAGCGAGGCCGAGGCGCAGCATGTCATCGGCGAAGTCGGCGCGCCCGTTGCGGTCGCGATCAAGGTCGGTTCGAACCCACACGACCTGTGTCCGCTCGAACGGCATAACGCCGCCGGACATGGGCTCGATCTCAAAGTTGATTACGTTGGATTGTGCGACGTTGCCGCTCAGGTCGCGCAATGTAACGCTCAACGTCCAAGCGCCTGCGGGCAGCGCCGCAGCCTCTGGGATCTCGATGTTGATTGACCCATTGCTGATGTCCGCGTTCGCGAGCATGGTGGCCGGCGGAGGGCTGAGCCCGCCGTCTAGCTGCAGCTCGATCGAGCCGACGTCGACCCATTGGCCCATCGCATCTGAGGCGTCGACGTCAAGGGTCCACCCGAACGGCGGCAGGACCAAGCCGTCGCGGCGAGCCTCGGGTAGGTCGTTGATCGTAACGCTCACGCTCGGCGCGATGCCGTCGGCGGTCCCAGTCGTCTGGAAGCGCGATTCGTGATCGCGGTCGAACCAGTTACCGGTGACGCGACGTGGCCCGCTGTTGCCGCCGAGGATGCGCACTCGGTAGTAGGCGCCGTTGTGCAGCACCTCGCTCGGGGTAAAGGTCACTGCGCGGTCGCCGCAGCCGATCGTGAGGTCGCCGAGGAGCGGCGTGCCAGAGTCGTCTGTGAAGAGGATGGTCTCGCGGTTAAGGGTCGCAGGATCCATCGGCGCGTCGAAGACCACGCTTATGTTCGAGCTGACCGCGACGAAGGCTGTGCCGTCCGGGGGTACGAACAGCGCCCCAGGCTGCTCGCTGTCGCTGGAGGTCGTGAACGCGATCTCTGTTTCGACGAGCACGTTGCCAGAGAGGTCATGGAGGCCGTCTTGGCCGCCCCGAAGGCGCAGCCTGCAGCCTGTGTCCGTGGGTAAGTCGAGGATGGGCGTGACGCGAACCTTGTCGCCATCGACCAACTCGACCACTGCGCTCCAGGGCTGATCATCGACCATCAGGTGCACGGTCTCATCGTTGATCCAGTCCGGGTCCATCTGCTTGTCGAGCTTGACCTCCGCGATCAGCGCGCTCGGGACGCGCGTGTCGCCGTCGGTGGGCGAGCTGCTGACGATCTGCGGGGCGTCGTCGTCGAGTCCGGTCGTAAACGAGAGCGGCTGAGTTGTGCGTAGCGGGTTGCCGCTCAGATCGGTCGCGGCAGCGCCGCCGAGCATGAACGCGACGCTGTAGGTCCGGTCCGAAACCAGCGCGACAGTAGGGCGGATGCGCAGCTTGCGTTGTTCGCGCGTCGCTTCGACGCCGAACGGAACGATGTTGCCGAACTGGTCCTGAAACAGCAGGGAGGCCGCCTCTACCGTCGCTGGGTCCATCGACTCGTTGAACGTGAAGGTCGGCTGCACCCGCGGCGAAACGTTCGAGGAGTTAGCCGCTGGCCATACTCCGGTCATGCTTGGCTGGTCGCTGTCGTCCTCGGTTGTGAAGTGAGACTGGAAGGGCGTCGCGAGTCGGTTACCGACGCGGTCTTCGATGGCGCTCGTGACGATTATGGAGAACTGCCGCGCGCCCGGTAAGTCGACGTAAGGCGTCATCACGACGTCTTCGCCGACCGAGGTTGAGTCGCATGCGTAGCGCGTCCCAAAGCTGTCGCTTAAGAACAGCGTCTGGTCGTTGATGCAGCTCTGAGCGATCTCTTCGTCGAAGGTGATCGTGATCTGCTGCGTCCGACTGACCCCCGTCGCGTTCTGGGGGACGTTGATTCCGATCAGCGTCGGCGGCGTCGCGTCGAACGTGCGGAACGCGAACGTCCTCGTCGTATCGAGGATGCGTCCGTTTATGTCGGTGGTCAGCGCCGAGAGTTGGAACGTGTAGTGGGTCTCAGGCTTGAGCTCAGAGGCGGGCTGTAAGGAGATGCGGCCGTTAGAGCTGTCACCGATGTTGAGCGATACGTCGTGCCCCGTGTCGGTCTCTCGCAGCCAAGTGTCCGGGTAAGCGAACGACTGGCTTAGGACGTTGGCGTCGAAATCAAGCGTGATCGCGGCGTCGAGCGGGACCTGGTTTGCGCCGTCGAGCGGGCTGTGGGTGACGAGGTTTACGACGCCGTACGACGACCCTGCGTGACCGCCAGAGCTGCTGCTCCCGGTGCCACCGCGGCCTCCGCACGCGGCGAGCGCGCACAGCGTTAACGCTGCCAACCTCCTTGAAATCCCCATATGCCCCTTGGTGTCCGACCCTGCTGTAAGGGTCTTTTCGACTTGAACTGGGGCGAAGTTGAAGTCCCGGAACGAGTCTTCGTGGACCCTCGTTGCCAAGGGCGATGCGGCTCGCCGCCGGGGCTCTGCTGGGCCTGAACCGCCGACATTGTCGGCACTCTGGGGCCTAGTTGGGGTGCGCTAGGAAGACGCGGAGGTCGCGCACGTTGACCCCAGTCGGGCCGGGTTCGATCGTGCACCCGAGCTGCTTAAGCAGCGGGTACGCGTCGCACCTTTGGAGGTGTTCCGCGATGTCCAGGCCGACGGCTGCGGCGCGTTGCGCCGTGCCGCCGTCGACGACTGCTCCGGCCGCTGGTGAGTTACCGTCGATCCCGTCGGTGCCGCAGCTGATCGCCGTGATCGGTCGCCCTGCGATCGCCGCGGCGCAGCGGAGCGCGAACTGTAAGTTGCGGCCACCTACGCCGACCTTTGACGGCAAGGGGACGCTCAGCTCACCGGTGGTGACCACGGCGACGGTTCGGTCTGAGTGGGCGCGGGCGAGTCGCTCGAGGTGCTCGAGCGCGCGGTCGGCGGCGGCGTCATATGGCAGGTCGTCGATGTCGAGCTCGTCGTCAACAATCACGCCCGCCGAACTCAGCGTCGTGGCCGCGTGTTTGCGGCAGTGTCCTGCGTCCGCGAGTGTCACCGTCGCCCCGCGCACTTGCTCGCCTTCTGGGAGTTGAGGGATGTCTGCGGCTCGGGCGCGCGCGCGCAGCGCGCTTGGCACCGCTTCCCACAGCCCCAGCTCGTCGAGGTCTCGGCGGAGATGGTCGTCGTTCGTCCGGCAGGGGACCGTTGGTCCGGAGGCGACGGTCTCGACCCCGCCTGGGACGTCGCTGACGAACAGCGTGCGCACGTCGCGCGCGCGGCTGGCGGCCGCGCCGAGTCGGCCGCCTTTGACGGCCGACAGTCGCATGCGAACCGCGTTGACGCGCTCGATGGAGGCGCCGCTGGCGATCAACGCGCGCTGCAAGCCCCGCCATTCTTCTATGGTCACCGCAGGATCGATGGGCAGCTCGAGCATCGCTGAGCCGCCGCCGCTGACTAGGAACAGGACGGCGTCATCGGGCCCGGCGCCCCTCGCCAGCTCAAGGGCTCGCTCAGCCGCCGCGAAGCTGCCGTCATTAGGAAGTGGGTGGCCGCCGGGGATGACCTCTAGCGGGGGCAGCGACGCGTCGTCATCGTTGGCGGTCACTAGCAGCCCTGACACTCGCGGCGCGATCGGCGAGAGCGTCTGCAGCGCGCGGTCAGCCATTCGCCGCGACGCTTTACCGAAGGCGATCACGACGACTCGCCCCTCTGCACCGGCTTGGTCGAGGACCTGCCCGGCGCAGCGGTGCACCCCGTTGTCGATTTGGTCGCTGATGAGATCCAGCGAAGATCGAAACACCTGCTTCAGCAACTCCGCTGGCGGTCTCACGCGATGGCCTCGGGGTTGACGACGTGCTTTGGCGCCTCATGGCCGCCTAAGACCGCGGCGCAGTCGCGCGCGGCGAGCGCGCACATCAGCGAGCGCACGCTGGTGACGGCGCTGCCGACGTGGGGCAGCAGCACGACGTTGTCGAGCTCAAGTAACTCTCGGGGGACGGCCGGCTCATGTTCGAAGACGTCCAGCGCTGCGCCGCCGATCAGCTTTTCGTCGAGGGCCGCGATGAGCGCGCGTTCATCGATGACAGGGCCGCGCGCGGTGTTGATCAGGATCGCGTGTCGTTTCATCGAGCAGAGCTGCGCGATCGAGATCATGTGACGGGTGTCTTCGTTGAGCGGGACATGCAGCGATACGAAGTCGCTTTCACTGAGGAGCGTGTCGAGGGGCACGCACCGCGCTTGGAGCTCTTGTTCGAGCTCTGCAGGCGCTCTTTGACGGCCGGCGTAGAGCACGCGCATGCCGAAGCCGCGGGCCCGACGAGCCACCGCTTGCCCGATGCGACCGAGCCCTACGATCCCGATGGTGCGTCCGTGCACGTCGTTGCCGCACAGCAGGTCGACGTCCCAGCGCTGCCAGTCACCAGACCGCAGGTGCCGCTCCGCTTCAGGGAGTCGGCGCGCCGCGGCTAGCAGCAGCGCGAACGTGAGGTCGGCCGTCGCCTCAGTTAAGACCCCTGGGGTGTTGGTGACCACGACCTTCCGCTCGGTGGCCGCGGTCACGTCAATGTTGTCGAAGCCGACAGCGACTTGTGAGATGACCTTTAGATCGGGGGCAGCCTCAATGACCGCGCGCGTCATCGGGTCGGTCAGCTGACACACGACGCCGTCTGCGAGCGATAACTTCCTCGCGAGCCGGCCCTCGTCCATGACCTCGTAGCTGTCCTGATAGTCGACGACGCAGTGCTCCTGCAGGATCGGGATCGCTGCCGGGTAGACGTGACGGGTGACCAGCACTCGTGGCTTCATTGCGGGCAGGTTAGCTGCAGACCCGGTTCTGTGCGAACGCGCCTGCGTTGGGTCTTTGAGATCATCGAGGTATGTTATTGCTGATGGCTGCGCGACGGTTCGCATATTGGCAAGAGCCGCTTTGCCTGGCGGCGGCGGCTCTCTACCTCTGCAACAGCTTTTGGTGGAAGCCCTGCACTGAGGCGCCGACCTCGTTTGTGCACTGCTACCTCGGCGACGTCTTGTGCCTGCCAGTGCTCTTACCTGTGGCGTTATGGCTGCAGCGCGGCCTCGGCCTCCGTGCGCACGACGGCGGACCGACCGCGGGCGAGTGGCTCGGCCACTGGGCGTTGTGGTCGGTGTGCTTCGAAGTGTTGGGGCCCTCGGCGCCTCTGCTGGCGCCCGGCGCGGTGGCCGATCCGTGGGACGTCGTCGCCTACGGATGCGGCGGCCTCGCAGCGGCGTGGTGCTGGCGCGCGCCCGCGGCCGAGCGCCGCGCGCCCTCAGGCGCGGGGGTTAGGCGCCCCCGCCGCGTCGCGAAGTCGGCGCTAGCCGTCGCCGTCTCGTTAGGAGTGCTCAGCGTCTACCACGTCGACATTTTGATCCGATAGCGCGGGGGTCTCTATGGCCGCTGGTCGTCGCGGCCAGTGACGCCGGCACGGCCGCCTCCATCGGGCGCTGTGCCGTGGTTCAGCGGGTCTCGGGATGCGTGAGTGGATCTGCTACTGCGCTCCGTATGATGCCTGGTATGAACTCCACGACGCGTCACATCACCCGCTGTCTCGTCGGCGGCGTCGTCGCGCTGCTACCGATCGGCGGCACGATCCTCGGCGTCGCCTATCTGGAGGCGACGATCTCTGCCGCGTGGCGCGACGAGGTCAGCTGGTATTTTCCTGGGCTCGGGCTCTTGGGTGCGCTGCTCGTGGTCTACGCCGTCGGGCTCTTCGTCACGACGTTCTTGGGCCGCTGGCTCTGGCGCGCGGCGGATAAATTGATCGAGCGGTTGCCGCTGGTAGGCACGCTCTACCAGTCGCTGAAGGAGGTGTTGGGCTACGACAGCTCGCGCGAGCGCTTCTTTGAGGCAGTGGTCGCCGTTCCGACCGATCAGGGCTTTGAGATTGGCCTCGTGACCGGCAAGGCCGAGGGCCCCGATGGCACCGAACATACGTTGGTATTCGTGCCAAGTTCGCCGAATCCGTCCAATGGACGCCTGCTGATGCTGCCGGACGGGCGCCTCCAGAAGCTCGACCTCCGCGCCGCTGACGCCCTGCGCGGCTTGGTTTCCATGGGTAAGACGCCGCTAACTAGCTGTGAGTCCTGAGGACGCATCCGCCTGATGGTTGCAATCGAACCCCTCAGTGCGGATCGTTTTTGTATAGATGTCCTGGCTGCTTTCATTCTGGCGGTCGTCGATTGGCGGCAAGGTGACCATGGCGGTCACCGGCTTGATGCTGTTCGGCTTCGTCGTTGTGCATCTGATCGGCAACCTCCAGCTCTTCGCGGGCGCGGATAAGCTGAACGCGTACGCCAAGATGCTGCACGACCTCGGACCTCTGCTGTGGGTCGCGAGGATTGGGTTGCTCGCGGTGTTCGCGCTGCACGTCGTCACCGCGATCCGCCTCTCGCGGGCGAACAGGTCCGCGCGCCCCGTCGCATATCAGCGCCCGGGGACCGTGCAGGCGTCGATGGCGTCGAGGTCGATGGTGCTGAGCGGGTTTTCGGTGCTGGGGTTCGTGATCTACCACCTGATGCACTTCACCCTTGAGGTCGACGCGATCACGCCACCCTTCGACGGCCCGGTGCAGATCGACGACCAACCCGCGAAGAACGTCTACTCGATGGTCACGACGAGCTTTGAGAACTCATACATCGTGTCTGCTTACGCTGTGTTCCAGGTGGTACTATTCTTACACCTCAGCCACGGGGTCCAGAGCCTCGCTCAGACAATAGGTTTCCAGCACAAGCGTTATACGCCGATGATCAAGATGATCTCTATCGCGCTCGCTCTGGCGATCGCTGGCGGCAACATGCTACTTGCGCTGTCGGTTAAGCTAGGCCTAGTCCCTAGTGAGGCGAGTGTATGAACCTAGACGCGCGAATCCCCGACGGCCCGATCCAGGACAAATGGGACAACCGAAAGTTCCAACTGAAGCTGGTCAACCCGGCAAATAAGCGAAAGTACAAGGTGATCGTGGTCGGGTCGGGGCTGGCAGGAGCTGCGGCCGCTGCCTCGCTCGCTGAACTTGGGTATTCGGTCGACTGCTTCTGTTACCAGGACAGTCCTCGGCGCGCCCACTCGATCGCGGCGCAGGGTGGTATCAACGCGGCGAAGAACTACCGAAACGACGGCGACTCGATCTGGCGGTTGTTCTACGACACCGTAAAGGGCGGTGACTTTCGAGCGCGGGAGGCCAACGTCTATCGGTTGGCGCAATGCAGCGTGAACATCATCGACCAAGCGGTCGCGCAGGGCGTGCCGTTCGCTCGTGACTACTCGGGCCTGCTCGACAATCGCTCGTTTGGCGGCGCGCAGGTCAGCAGAACGTTCTACGCGCGCGGCCAGACCGGTCAGCAACTGCTCCTAGGTGCCTACGCGGCGTTGTCACGCCAGATCGGCGCGGGCACCGTCAAGATGCACAACCGGACGGAGATGCTCGACCTCGTCAAGGTCGACGGTCACGCCAAGGGCATCGTCGTGCGCGACCTCGTCAGCGGCGGTATCCGGAGCTACGCGGCAGACGCGGTCATTGTCGCCACCGGCGGTTACGGCAACGTCTTTTACTTAAGTACGAACGCCAAGGGCTGCAACGTCACGGCGTCCTGGCGCGCGCATAAGCGCGGTGCCGGTTTCGCTAACCCGTGCTACACACAGATCCACCCGACCTGCATCCCGGTCAGCGGTGACCACCAGTCGAAGCTCACGCTGATGAGCGAGTCGCTGCGTAACGACGGCCGCGTCTGGGTCTCGAAGAACCGCGGAGATAAGCGCTTGGCGCATGAGATCCCGAACGACGAGCGGGACTACTACTTGGAGCGTAAGTACCCGAGCTTCGGCAACCTCGCGCCTCGAGATATCGCGTCGAGGGCCGCCAAGGAGGTCTGTGACGACGGGCGCGGCATCGGCGACACGGGGCTCGGGGTCTACTTGGACTTCCGCGACTCGATCGAGCGGCTAGGAGAGGACGCCATCAAGGCGCGCTACGGCAACCTCTTCCACATGTACCAGAAGATCACCTCCGAGAATCCGTACAAGCAGCCGATGCGGATTTTCCCGGCGGTGCACTACACGATGGGCGGGCTTTGGGTCGACTATGATCTTCAGTCGACCATCCCTGGCATGTTCGTCTGCGGTGAGGCCAACTTTAGCGATCACGGCGCCAACCGCCTCGGCGCGTCCGCGCTCATGCAGGGTTTATGCGACGGCTACTTCGTCGTGCCTTACACCATCGGCGGGTACCTCGCTGGTCAAACGCCTGGCGCGGTTGACACCAACCACCCTGAGTTCCAGAAGGTCGAGCGCGAGGTGAACGCGCGCACGGAGCGGCTGCTGAGCGTCCAGGGCAAGCGCACCGTGGATGACTTTCACCGGGCGCTCGGCAAGACCATGTGGGACGGCTGCGGCATGGCGCGCAACAAAGCGGGTCTTGAGCAGGCGATCCGTGACATCCCCGTGATGCGTGAGGAGTTCTGGAACGACGTCAAGGTGCTGGGCGCGGCAGAGACGATGAACCAGTCGCTTGAGAAGGCGGGGCGGGTCGCTGATTTCCTTGAGTTTGGTGAGCTGATGTGCCGCGATGCATTGGCCCGTGAGGAGTCCTGCGGCGGGCACTTCCGTCAGGAGCACGAGATGGAAGGCGAGGCTAAGCGCGACGATGAGAACTTTGCTCATGCCGCTGTTTGGGAGCATCAGGGCGAGGTCAAGGACTCTGTTCGCCACCAGGAAGAGCTCGTGTTTGACAACGTGAAGCTCGCAGTTCGGAGCTACAAGTAGCCATGAAGGTCACCCTCCACATCTGGCGTCAGTCCCGGCATAGCACCGATCAGGACTTTAAGCAGGATGGCAGGATGGTGCGCTATGAGTTGGATGAGGTGTCACCGGACATGTCGTTCCTCGAGATGCTGGATGTCTTGAATGAGGGGCTGATCCGAGATGGTGAGGAACCCGTCGCGTTCGACCACGACTGCCGTGAAGGCATCTGCGGTTCCTGCGGCGTGATGATAGACGGCGTCGCGCATGGCCCTGAGAAGGGCACCACGACTTGTCAGCTGCACATGCGCAGCTTCAAAGATGGCGCTGAGATCTACATCGAGCCATGGCGAGCGGCGGCGTTTCCGGTGCTCCGCGACCTCGTCGTTGACCGGCAAGCCTTTGATCGTGTCGTCCAGTCGGGCGCCTACATCTCCGTAAACACGGGTGCACCTCAGGACGCGAACTCGATCCCTGTGCCGAAGGATGACGCCGAGAAGGCCTTCGACGCCGCGACGTGCATCGGCTGCGGCGCGTGTGTCGCTTCGTGCAAGAACGCCTCTGCGATGCTCTTCGTCGGCGCCAAGATCTCGCACTTTGTTCACCTGCCGCAGGGCCAGGTCGAGCGCGATCGTCGAGCCCGTAACCTCGTCGAGCAGATGGACTCGGAAGGCTTCGGCAACTGCACGAACCAATACGAGTGCGAGGCGGTCTGTCCGAAGGAGATCCCGATTCGCGTGATCGCGGACATGAACCGAGAGTTCTTGCGCGCCAAGGTCAAGGAAGAGTAGGGACTCGCGGTCGCGCTCCGATCTACGCAGCGAGGTGGCGGGCTAGCTCCTCAGCATTAGCGTGACGGTGATCAGATAGATCGCAGCGCCGGTCAAGTCCGCGATGGCGGTCACGGCAGGAGTGCTGATCATCGCTGGGTCGCCGCGCAGCTTCTTGACGATGATCGGGGTGCAGGCCCCGAGCAGCGCCGAGGACAGCACGTGGCCGACCATGGCCGCGCCGATGGCGACGGCGATCGTGCTGACCGCCGCGAACTCGATGGGTTCTTGGTGGATACCGTTCACCAAGAAGGTGTCGAGCGTCGCGATGAGGCCCAGCAGCAGCGCGATGGTGCCTGCGACTCGCAGCTCCTTCCAAAGGACCCGATAGATCGAGTTCTTGCCGACGTCACCGATCGTCAACGCGCGGATGACGAGTGCGCTCGCCTGGGTGCCGACCATGCCGCCGGTGGCCATGACCATCGGCAGCATGCCGATCAAGATCCCGGTCAGGCGGGCCTCGTAGGCGCCGATAACCGCCGAGGTCGTGACCCAGAACAACGCCAGCAGGCAGATCACAGGCGCGCGACGGCGGACCTGGCGCAGGACTGGCTCGTCCATATAGCCGTAGTCGCCTTGCTCGACGCCGTGACCCGTGACGCCCGCCATCTTCTCCAAGTCTTCTTGCGCCTCTTCCTCTGTAATGTCTACCGCGTCGTCGTGCGTCACGATGCCGACGAGGTTGCTGGCTACGTCGACTACCGGCAGGGCGATCAGGTCGTAGTCGCGGATCAGGCGCGCGGCTTCTTCTTGGTCTGCGTCTGCCGTGATGGACACGAGTTCGGTCTTCATGACCGCTTCGATCGTCGCGTCAGGCTCGGCGAGGATTAGGTCGCGAAGGGATACAAAGCCCAAGAGCCGCCCGGCGCGGTCGAGCACGTAGCTGTAGTAGATGGTCTCTTTGCTCGGCGCTTGACGCCGCAGGGCGGAGATAGCGCTCCTCGCAGTCGCGGTCGGGCTGAGCACTGCGTACTCCGTGCTCAGGATGGAGCCGACCTGATCTTCGCGGAAAGTGTCGCGGTGGAGGAGGTCCTTGCGGGCGGCGGCTGAAAGCAGGGGGATCAGCCTGCGGCGGACCGACTCGTCTAGCCTGTCGAGGAACTCGGCGCGGTCGTCCGAGAGCATGGCCTGTAAGACGTGCTGAACGCGCTCGCGGCCGGCGCCGTCGATGTAATCCTCCTGGACTTCAGGTGAGAAGTAGCCGAACAGGTCGCGTTCCAAGTCTGGCGGCATGTGCTCGAGCGCTGCCGCGAGCTCGTCGACCTCAAGCCCGTCGAGGACGGTCGCTGCGTCGCTCGGGTGCATGTCCTGCAGAACCTCGACGAGGTCTGCGTACCGCTCCTCTAGCAGCAGCTCTCGGATCTCAGGTGTCAGCAGATGAAAACGCATGCCAATTCGGTCGCGAACGCGCCGAGGCACGTTAGCCACTACGATCGATGGATGCACTGGCTGCCCTCTGTATGCGCTCAGCATTGACGACGGCACGCGGTCGTTGTCGCCGTCGGGGTGTCGTGCGGTTCATGGCGCCAAGGGCTCGTGCTCCTCGGCAAACGTCTGCGTCGCAGTCGCCGATATCCCTCTGCGGCAACGAGTTCGGCGTCAACCACCGAAAAGAAACTGGTCGGGGCGAGAGGATTCGAACCTCCGACCTTTGCGTCCCGAACGCAACGCTCTACCAAGCTGAGCCACGCCCCGACCTTCGGTTCGTCGGCTTATGGCCGCGAATCGAGCGCGGAAAAGTAGCCCGCCCCTTATAGCTCGTCAAGCCTTCTCGGCTTAGTCGCCCCAGATCGGGATCAGGTTCACCTGACCGCGGCGGTCGCCTCGAGCTCGAGCAGGCACCCGAAGTGTAGGGGGCCGCATGGGATGATCGCGCGCGCAGGTTTGTGGTCGCCGAACCACGCAGCATAGGCGCGGTTGATTGCGTCCCAATGGTCGATGTCGCTGACGAAGATCCTCATCTGTAGTACGTGGTTGCGGTCGCTGCCCGCTGCTAAGAGCAGGTTTTCAAGGTTCTCAAGCGCTTGGACGGTTTGCGCCTCGACGTCTTCTGGGACTGCCTTGGTGTTCGGGTTCATCGGCAGCTGGCCGCTGATGAACAGCATGCTGTTGTGCTCGATCACCGGTGAGTAGTGGCCAGCTGGGGCGGGGATGCGCGGGTCTTCAGGGATTTTCATGTTCGTTCGAATCGTCCAGTCGCGGGATCTCGGTGGATTTGGTCGTGACGCGCGACGACGCCGTGCATCGCGACGTAGACCCCAGGTTCGGCGAACTGCAAGGCGCCGACCGCGGAGCCTAGATTTAACGGGGCGTCGGAGTCGGTGAACCGCTCGGGTCGCATCGCGCCAGTGAGGACGACGCGCTTGTCGCGGACTTGGCTGGCGAGGAACGCCGCGGTCTCTAGGAGCGTGTCTGTGCCATGCGTCACGATGAAGAGCTCGTTCTGGTCGGTCTCGATTAACGCGGCTAATTGCGCGCGGTCGTGGTGGGTGATCTCCGTGCTGTCTTTCTGGAACGCCGTCCGCACTTCGAAGGCGAAGGTCGGTTGCCAGCGCTGCAGAAGGCGTGCGGTTGCCGGCTCGCCAAATTCGAAGGCATAGCCATCGACGCTGCGCGGGTAGTCCTTGTCGATGGTGCCGCCAGTTTGCACGAACGTTATGCGCATGGCGTTATCGTGCCACGCAGGGCGGTCGATCGCCGCTGGCGAAATAGGATCTCCGCACGCATTGCGCGCCGCTTGCTGATCAGCGCCGCGTTATTTGCGGCGGCCGCGGCGGCCCTGCTGAGCGTCATCCATCGCGTCCGGCATGTCCGGTATGAAGACGACGCGGAGCCCTTTGGCCTGGCTGCGTAGCCTTAGGACCGCCTTAGAGCTGACGTCGGTCTTCCACACGTATAGCTGTTCTAGCTGCTTTAACTCCCCGATCGCTGCCATCGCGTAGTCGCCGACTCGCGTGTCGAACAGGTTGAGCGAGCGCAGCTCTTTGCAGGCGGTCAGCTGCTTTACGCCGGCGTTGGAGACGCGCGATTGGCGGAGGTCGAGCTTGGTGAGTCGCCGCATCTTCGCTACGACGGCGCAGCCGGCGTCGCTGATCCGGCTGCGTGCGAGGTCGAGTTCGAAGATATGTTCGGCGATAGGCAGCAGCTGCGCGATCGCCTGATCGTCGACGTCGTCGGTGTTCCCGCAGGCGCTGACCCGCAGCAGCGGGCTGTCATCGCCGATGCTCTTCACCGAGAACACCGCGCCCGCGGCTGCGAACGGCGCGAGCAGCTCTGCTTTGGCCGGATTCAGGCCCTTGCTGAGCGTCACGACCGGTGACACGCCAGGTCTCTTGCTGTTGGCGGCGGGCGTCGCAGCGCTGCGCTTCGCGGGGGCCGTGGACGAACTCCGCTCCTTCGGCTGCGCCGCCTTCGAGGTCGCCTCGCCGGTCCACTTGCCGTAGTCGGCGCCCTCTGCGATCCACCGCCTGATTAACTCGACTTGATACTTCGAGAGCGGGGGGCCCTTCTTGGGCGGCGGCATGCGGTCTTCGTCATCCGCCGGCAGCGCGATCGACTCCATGATGATCGAGTCGTCCGGCTTCGTCGCGATGATCAGCTTGCCGCCTTTGCTCTTCTCAATGTTGGCGAGCGTGTCCAGCATCACCCGGCCTTTGGGGCGCCGACGTCGGCCGTTCTCGTCCACGTAGGTGGCGCGATGGCACTCCGTGCATTGCCGATCAAAGATCGGGAAGATCTCTTTCGCGAAGTCGACCTTCTTCTTGGACTGCGCCGCGAGCGGCGCGGCGATGGCCAACAAGCACAGTGCGAGGCGGGTTTTCATCAGCGTAGAAAGTGGCGTTTGCGCACGCTCGGCGCGCAGCAGAGGTCCGCGACCGCGGCCATCAGCTAGAAGATCTCGGTGATCGCCATGCCCTTGTCGGCGACCTGGAACGGCCTGCCTGAGGGTGAGTAGAGCTTGTGATCTGTCGGCAGGCCGCACGCATACGCGATCGTCGCGTTGAGGTCCGGGATCGAGGTCGGCTCCGAGTCTGGCTCGCGGCCTTCTTTGTCGGTCTTGCCGTAGCGCTGGCCGCCGCGGACGCCACCGCCGGCGAGGAGCGCGCTAAACGCCTTCGGGTAGTGGTTGCGGCCGTTGTCCTCGTCGATGTCTGGCGTGCGACCGAACTCACTCGCTAGCACGACCATGGTATCTTGCAGCAGGCCGCGCGCGTCGAGGTCGGCGAGCAGCGCGCTGAGGCCCTGGTCGATCTGCGGGGTCAGGTCTTCCAGGCGGTCGAAGTTCTCCGAGTGGGTGTCCCAACCGCCGCTCATGACTTCGACGTAGCGCACGCCGTGCTCGACGAGGCGTCGCGCCATCAGGCAGCCGTTGCCGAACGAGCCTGTGCCGTATGCGTCCTTCATCGCCTGAGACTCTTGGCCGATGTCGAAGGCGACGAGGTCGCTGCTGCGCATCACCTTGACGGCGTCCTCGTAGGCTTGGCTGTAGGAGGTCACGGACGCTTGCTGGTGCTTCTTCGCAAACGTCTTGTCGAGGCCGTGGAGCATCTCGAGGCGCCGCTTGAAGCGGCTCTCAGTGATGCCCTTGGGCAGCGACACGTTTTGTAAGCCGTCGTTGGCGTTGCCGATCGGGACCGGTTGGAACTCAGCGGAGAAGAAGCCTGCGCCCGGTGCGTCGGAGCCGCCGCCGATGATGACGTGGCCGGGCAGCGAGTCGTTGTGGCGGCCCGCCATGCGCTGGCACCACGCGCCGGTGCTCGGGTGCTGGATCGTGCCGCGCTTCTCGTAGCTGGTGCGCATCAAATACTGGGCTTGTTCGTGCGCGCCCTGCGTGCTGTTCATTGAGCTGATGATGCAGCACTTGTCCATGTGACGCGCAGTCTTCGGCAGGTAGCCGCCCAGCTGGATGCCGTCGACGTTGGTCGATACGGCTTCCTTGGGGCCGTGCGTTTTCTGGCCAGGCTTTGGATCGAGCGTGTCGATGTGGCTCATCCCACCCGACATGAACAAATAGATCACGTGCTTCGCCGACGCGTTGCCGAGCACGATGGGCTCTGGGTCTTGGGCCTTAGAACCCTGTGGCCCTTGGTTGAGCGCGCCAGCGATCAGAGACGGTCCAAACATGGCCCCAGCGCCGACGCCGAACATGGAGCGGGCCATGCCGGTCAGGAAGTTGCGGCGGGTGTCGAGGTCGACGCCGCGGATAGCTCTTCGAAGCGACATGGTAATCCTCTCAGTTAGGTTTTACTTCGGATCAGCGGACGAAGCGGAACTCGTTGCAGTTGCATAGCACCCACACGAGGTCATTAATGGCCGTGCGGCCGTTGATGGCGATCAAGCGTCGCCACTGATTGAGCTCATCTGCGGACGGTTGTCGATTGAGCATCGTGAGGTAGGCGACGCGTACGCGCCGCTCCCCGTCTGTTGCCAGGGTGAGGTCTCGCCGCAGCGCAGAGTCGCCGTTGAGCACGCGTTGGTCGAGGAAGCCGTTCATCAGCGTCAGCACCTGCGGGACGGTCGCGACGTCGGCGCCGGCTTCGATCGTCTCACGGTCGGACTGACCGAACTGCCGCAGCACGTGCCCGAGCTTGGCGGGTTGCTCTAGGTCACTCGCGCGTAGCAGGTCGCGCTCGGCGCCCTTCGCCGCGCGCGACCCAAGAGTGATGCCCATCTGCTCAAGTTTTTTGCGGAGCTCGGCGACTTTGCGGAGGTCGCCGTCGCGGCGAGCCACTTCGAGCTCACGCAGCACCGGCCTCGCGCGCTTGCGGGCCTGCTGGTCTCGCCGAGTTGCGGCCTTTGCTTCGGCGCGCTGCTGCTGCGCCATCGACTGCATCATGGTTCGGTTGCCGCCCTTGACCATCGCGAGGATCTCTTCCGCGTCTGCGTTCTTAAGCTGGTCGTGGTAGGCGTAGACGGGCTCGGCGCGCGCATCCGGGTCGCGGAGCCGATCGTCGATGTCGTCGAACACGAGCGTTAGCAGCGAGTCCCAGACCTGCTGCGCGCTCATGCGCCTAAGCACGGGGCCGATGAAGGGCGGCGCGACCCCGGGCTCTGGGTCGGTCGGCGCGATCTCACGCTGGAACAGCTTGGTGTGGACGAGCACACGCTCGAATTGTCGCAGGTCGAAGTCGACGCGCACCAATAGCTTCTCTAGCTCCTTGAGCAGCTCAGGGTGGATCGCCTTGGTCTTCTTCTTCCAGTCATCGATCGGCTCTACTAGGCCTCGCCCGAAGGTGCGCGCCCACATGCGGTTCGCGGTCGTCTTCGCGAACATCGGGTTTTTCTTGTCGGTCATCCAGTCAGCGAGCGCGCCCCGCGAGTTCGCCTGAGGGACCTGCGCGTTACGGCGTCGAGCTTTCGCTCGCCTGCTCTGCGATCGCGACATCGTCTGCGATGGGTAGCGAAGCTTGACGTTGGCGCCGAAGATCGTGTCGGCCTTGATCTTGCTCAGTGGGCGCGCGTCGTCGTACTGATAGTCCTTGGGCAGCTTCTCTAGGCCGCTGCCCGAGCCGTGCACGCCTGTCGCGAGGCGACGAACGAGTCGCGTGGCGGCAGCGCGCGTTCGCTGCGGCTCTTCGGCGAACTTCTCGCGCATGTCGCGGTACTTCGCGATCTCTGCGTTGCTCCGATAGTTGATGCCACCGAAGAACGCCGCCATCCCAAAGAAATCCTTTTGGGTCCAATGGTCGAACGGGTGGTTGTGGCACTGTGCGCACTCCAGCCGAGTGCCCAGGAACAGACGCACCGTGTTGGCCATCGAGTCGTGGGGCATGCCGGTGTCTCGCATGAGGTGTCCGGTCGCCCCGTTGTCACGGCCGTGCGCTGCGCCGTTTGCGACGACGAGGGCTCTGACGAACTCGTCATAGGGCATGTCGTCTCGAACCGCAGTTCTGATGAAGTGCGCGAACGGTTCGCCGCTCACGTTGCGCTGGCGCGACTTCACGCGCAGCAGGTCGAACCAGTAGTTGCTGAAGTGGCTGGTGCGGCCAGGGCTGTCCAGTAGCAGATCGAGGAGCGCGCTGCGCTTCTCCGGGTTCTGATCGCTGAGGAAGGTCTCCGTCTCTGCTAACGTCGGGATTCGTCCAACGAGGCTGAGATACGCGCGCCGTACGAACGTGGCGTCATCGACCAACGGCTGCGGCTCGAGACGCAGTCGCTTCAGGCCGCGTTCGAGCAAGGCGTCGATCTTTGCGGCGTCCTTTTGGACGAGCTTGGTCTTGCGTATGTCCTCGACGCGCTGCTTCGGTCGCTGCGGGTTGCGCGCGGCGGTTTGAGCCGGAACGGCGGCAAGGAAGCCCAGGAAGGCGAGCGCGATGGCCGCGGTGCTGAGGTCGCTTCGGTTCATGGCTCTATCGATAGGTTTGGGTGTGGAAGGCCCGTATGACCCTATTCAAAGCTTTCTTCGCCTAATCGGCCACCTCGGGGACAGGACGAATGCCCCTGATCGTATCGGCTGGGGGGGCGCCTGTTGCGGGAGCCCGCACCGCCGTGAGAAGTCGTCGAGCTGCCTACGCTCGTTGGCATCGTCCTTTCCCGCGCAGCATCAATGTAAGTCGTTTATAATGAGTGCTTAATGGATTTCTTTGAGGGTTGGCGCGTTGCTCGTCGCGATTGGTGAGGTCAGCGGTTGTGGCGTCCTGACGGGTGCGCCAACCCGTGACGGGAGCGGTGAGCGAAAGCATTTCTTTTGCACCGATTCGGCTGGTGAACGTTCTTTCGGATCTTGCGGTGTTCTACGGGCCTGGCCCGTTGGGCGCTCGCGGCAAAACTCGTGCTCGGCGGCGTCTGTTCGTCGGTCTCGTTTTGGGTGCGGGGGGAGGGCGCTCGCGCTCGCTAGATCTGGAGGCGCCTGATTCTGCTTCGTCCTGGGTTCCTCAAGCTAAGAGTCCGGAGGCGAGGTCCGCTTCAGGCTGGGTGTTGAGCGGTCGGCTTTTCTGGACGAGTCCGTTCCCGTCGCATCGGATACGAAGGGCGCCAGCACGTGTACGCCTGCCAGCGTGACGCCGTTTGCCTTGACGGCCAGAGCTGACGCGGTCGCGGCCTTCATCCGAGCGCTGAATCGTTAGCGCAGGCTGATTCGGCGGTTGGTCGCGCATGGTTATTTCGCTCTCGATGCGTGTGTGCTGCGCGGGCGTCGACGCTCAGGCGTGCTGCGGTGGACTCTTCATCGGCCCGCCCTGATTTGTGGAAAGTAATGCACGTGCTGAGTGGCCTGCGGGCGTCGATCGGGATCTTGCGATGCCGTGCGTAGACGTGAGTGCGCAGGTGTTTCTTGTTGGCCGCGCGGTTACGGTGATCAGTGCGGCGTTAAAGGTTCGCCGTGTTGTTTTTTGCCAGGAGGTATCTGTGTCGTCTGCAGCGCGTGTCGCCGCAATCCAGTTGATTGCTCAAAAGTCCCCGATGGCCATTCAGGCCGATACGGCCAACATCCCGGAGTTGTTTGGGGTCAACGTATTCGGGCTTGAGCAAATCCGAGAACGACTGCCGAAGGCTGCTTACCGATCGCTGCAGCGGTGCATGGAGCGCGGAGAGCAACTTGACGCGCACCTCGCCGACTTGGTCGCGAACGAGATGAAGCTCTGGGCAGTGGACCGCGGCGCGACGCACTTCACGCACTGGTTCCAGCCGATGACCGGATCGACCGCGGAGAAGCACGACAGCTTCGTCGACGTCGACTTTGATAACGGCGGCGTGCTGATGGACTTCAGCGGCAAGGCGCTGATCAAGGGTGAGCCTGACGCGAGCTCGTTCCCGAGCGGCGGGCTGCGCGCGACGTTTGAGGCGCGCGGCTACACCGCGTGGGACCCGACCTCGCCGGCGTTCATCCGCGAGACGAGGAGCGGCGCGACGCTTTGTATCCCGACGGCGTTTTGCTCGTGGACGGGCGAGGCGCTCGACGAGAAGACGCCGCTGCTGCGCAGCGCCGAGGCGTTGAATCGGGCGGCGTTGAAGATCTTGCGAGTGCTCGGTGATGAGAGCATCAGTCACGTCTATCCGACGCTTGGCTGTGAGCAGGAGTACTTCTTGGTCGACCGCGACCTCTACGTGCTGCGACCGGACTTAGTGGCGACGGGTCGCACGCTATTCGGCGCGAAGCCGCCGAAGGGGCAGGAGCTTGAGGACCATTACTTCGGCTCGATCCCACGCCGCGTGTTGTCGTTCATGCAGGACGTCGAGCAAGAGCTGTGGAGGCTCGGGGTGCCGGTCAAGACCCGACACAACGAGGTCGCCCCTTCGCAATATGAGTTGGCGCCGATCTTCGAGCGGACCACCGTCGCATCTGATCACAACATGTTGACGATGGAGGTGCTCAAGCAAGTGGCCCAGCGTCACGGCTTCCAGTGCAGCCTCCACGAAAAGCCGTACGCCGGCATCAACGGCAGCGGTAAGCACAACAACTGGGCGATGTCGACGGACACCGGCGAGAACTTGCTCGAGCCTGGCAACAGCCCGGAGCAGAACATGCGCTTCGTCGTGATGCTCGCGGCGGTCTTGCGCTCGGTCGATCTCTACGCAGACATTCTCCGCGCTTCGATCGGCACCGCCGGTAACGATCACCGCCTGGGCGCGAACGAGGCGCCGCCAGCGATCCTATCGATCTACTTGGGTGAGCAGCTCACTGAGGTCATGGACGGCTTGATCAGCGGCACAGGCGGCGAGAGCCGTAAGGGCGGCACCATGCAGCTCGGCGTCACCTCGATGCCGGCGCTGCCTCGGGACGCTACAGACCGGAACCGGACCTCGCCGTTTGCGTTCACGGGGAACAAGTTCGAGTTCCGGGCAGTGGGTTCGAGTCAGTCGCCGAGTAAGCCGATGATGGTGCTCAACACCATCGTCGCTGACTCGCTCGAGTTCCTCGCAGATGAGATCGAGAAGCGCCGCAGTCAAGGGCTCGAAGCAGCGGTCAACGACGCGGTCGTCGAAGTCTTCAAAGCGCATCAGCGGGTGGTGTTTAACGGCAACGGTTACTCTGAGGAGTGGCACCAGGAAGCCGCGCAGCGCGGGCTCCCGAACGTGCCGAACGCCGTGGACGCGCTCGCGAGCTTTGGCGCAGAAAAGAACGTGCAGCTCTTCAGCGAGCAGGGCGTCTTGTCCCCGAAAGAGAGCGAGAGCCGGATGAATATCCAGCTCGAAGCCTACGCCAAGGCGATCGCGATCGAGGGGCAGAGCGCGCTCTCAATCGCGCGGACGATGATCTTGCCGGCTGCGCAGAAGACGCAGCGAGATGTGGCGGACAGCCTCTCCTCGGCCAAGATCCACGGGCTCGCGATCGAGAAGCAGTCGGAGCGCTTGAGCGACATGACGATGCGCATCGAGGCGTTCGTGCAGTGCATCGATGAGCTCGATGAGGTGTTCGAGAAGTGCGAGGCGCATGATGGCTCCGAGCTAGAGAGCGCAAAGGGATATCGAGACCACGTCGTGCCGGCGATGAACCGATTGCGTGATCAGGCGGATAAGCTTGAGACGATGACGGACGACGCCTACTGGCCGCTGCCTAAGTATCGTGAGCTGCTGTTCCTCCACTGAGCCAATATGACTCAGTGGCCCCTGCTGAGTCTTGGGGTGTTTTCAGCGGCTGGTCTGGTATGACGCAGGTCATGCTAAGCAATCAACGCAAGGCCCTGCGATGGACTTCGGCGGCGTTGTTGTCCCTTCTGCTAGCGGGATGCGGCGGTGGGCCAACGGAGGCGACGTTTGAGCTGACGGGCAACGACCTGATGAAGTACAGCGTCGAGCGGCTTGAGGTCGACGCGCCAGCGACGGTCACGCTCCGATTAAAGAACATCGGCGAGATGCCGAAGATCGCGATGGGGCACAACCTCGTGCTGTTGAAGCCGGGCGTAGACGCGATGGAGTTCGCCTACGCGTGCGCGACCTCGGGCGCGACGATCGAGAATGAGCACTTGCCCGAGAAGATGCGCTACAAGGCGCTCGGTTGGACCAAGGTGCTCGGCCCTGGGGAGACGGACGAGGTGGTCGTCGAGGTCGCCGAGCCCGGCAGATATCAGTTCGTCTGCACCTTCCCGGGCCACTTCGCCAACATGAAGGGCGTGCTCGTCGCCCGTTGATCTCGGCCGCGCGGGCTTACTCGACCGTAACCTTGATCGTCTTGGCCAGCGCCTTGCCGTAGCTTCTGTGCGCCGCGTCTGCGAACTGCATCGTCAGCTTGTAGCTCCCTGGCTCTAGCGTCACCTCAGCTTCGGTCTGCGCCTTCCCGTAGTGCAGGTAGTCGCCTGTGCCCATCGGCAGGGCGAAGCCGGGCGTCACGACGCCCTTGTTTACCGAGATGTGGTGGTGGCCCAGGGTTTTGTCGAGCGCGTTTTGTCCGGCTGGTGACATGCCGGCCCCGGTCAGGCCAAAGCGCACCTTGAACGGCGACTTTACGGTCGCACCGCTCGCGGGCTCTAGCCACTGCACGCCCAGGTCCGAAGGCGTCGCCTCGACGTTGTATTCGACCTGCTGGTGGTTCGACGTAGCTTTGCCTTCTGCGTCAAAGAGCTGCACTTGCAGCGTCTGCTTGCCTGTCGGGAGCGTGAGGTAGCCGGACACCTCGCCGGCGGTGAAGGTGATGGCGCTGTCAGGGAGCGCTCCGCCGGTCGCCACGCTTTGGCCGTCGATCAGCACTGCGATCGTGCCGTCGACGCGGCCCACCTTGGTGGGGTCGCCCACAAACATCGCCGTGTCGGCGAAGACGGTCGAGCCGCTCTCCGGCCAGACCAGCATAGCCAGCGTAGGGGCGCCGTCCGCGCCATTGGCTGCGGCATCGTTCGCCCCGCCGCCTCCTTGCTCAGAGGAATCAGCGCCGCAGGCGGTGAAGGCGAATAGCGCGCTAGCGCAGATCATGGTGGTTAAGAGCTTCATGGATCTTCTCGTGGGGATCGGTGCGACGCGATGGTCGCGCCCGCGATCATAGGCTCCGCGGCGCTTCGGGCCACGGTGAACCGGGTCCAAGTGTGCGACTGATGATCGCCGACGGTTAGCCGGCGCGCTGCAGCTGCAGCAGGGGCAGCACGATGGCGATCACGATGCCGGCGACGACTGCCGCGAGCAGCACGATGATGACCGGCTCAAGGATGCTGGTGAGCTTGCTCGTCGCCAAGTCGACCTCTTCGTCGTATGTGGCGCTGATCCTCTCAAGCATCTCCTCGAGGTTGCCCGCCTGCTCGCCGACGCCGACCATGTACGAGATCGTCGGCGGGAAGGCGCCTGACATCTTCATCGGCGTGGCGATGTCGGTGCCCTCTACGACCCGGTCGTGCACCGTCTGGAGCGCGTTCTGCAGCACCATGTTGTCGAGGACGTTTTTGGTGATGGAGATCGCTTGCAGCGCGGGGACGCCAGACCGCAGCAGCGTAGCGAGCGTGATCGAGAAGCGCGCCATCGCTTGTTTGCGCGCGAGGTCGCCGAACACGGGCAGCTTTAGTTTGAAGGAGTCGAACGCGAGGCGGCCCTTCTCGCTGTTGATGAACATCTGGAACGCGATCACTAGGCAGAGCGCGCCGACCATCACCAGCAGCCAATAATTGACGAGGAAGTCGGAGCAGGCGACCAGGATTTCGGTGGGCAGCGGCAGCGATTGACCGCGGCCTCGGATCAGCTGGGTGACCTTCGGCACGACCGCGGTCATTAGGATCGCGACGACGATGACGCCGACGATCATCATGATCAGCGGATAGATCATCGCCGCGCCGACCTTGTTCTTGAGGCGGGTCTGCGCCTGCAGGAACTGCGCGAGGCGCACCAGCACCTTGTCGAGCGCGCCCGAGGACTCGCCGGCGCGTACCATGTTCGAGTAGAGCTCGGTGAAGTAAGCCGGGTGCAGGAGCACTGCGTCACCGAGCGGCATGCCTTGGGTGACCTTTTCTCGTATGTCGCGGAAGACGCTCTCGATCTTCTTGTCGGGCGCCTGCTCGATGATCATCCTCAAGGCTTCGGCGAGCGGGATGCCTGCCTGCAGCAGTGACGCCATTTGTCGGGTGACCGCCGCGACTTGCTCGAGACGCGCCTTGTTTGGCGCGTCGACCCCTGTGATGCCCTTAATAGCAACGGCTGCCTTTTTCTTGCCGTGCGACTCTTTGATATCGGTGACGAAGAGCGCGTCTTTCTTCAGCTTGAGGCGGGCGTCGCGCGGTGTGTCCGCGTCGATGATGCCCTTCTTGACCCGGTTGTCCGCGTCGATCGCCTTGTATTCGAAGATCGGCATGAGGGAGAGTTGTGGTCGCTCAGGAGATGTCGAGTTGGGTGACGCGTAGGACCTCTTCGGGTGTCGTCATCCCACTTATGAGCTTGTTGATGCCGTCCATGCGCAGCGTTCGGAGGCCGCGTTCGAGCGCGCCGCGCTTGATCTCACTGGCTGTAGCCTTGTTGATGATCTGCTCCTGCACGTGCGTATCGATCGGCATGACCTCGTAGATCGCTGTTCGGCCGGCGAAGCCTGATTGGAAGCACTCGTCGCAGCCCTTGCCGACCCAGAGCTTGCCGTCCTTTAGCTGGTCTGGGTCGAGCTGCAGATCCTCAAGATAAAAGCGCTGCTGCTTGTCCGGCGTGACCGGCTCCTTGCACTTGGGGCAGACCGTACGCAGCAGGCGCTGCGCGACGACGCAGAGCAGCGATGATGAGACGAGGTATGGCTCGACGCCGATGTCGATCAGGCGTGAGACGGTAGACGCGGAGTCGTTGGTGTGGACGGTCGAGAACACCAAGTGCCCGGTGAGTGCCGCGCGGATAGCGATATCAGCGGTCTCATTGTCTCGGACCTCACCGACCATCATCACGTCGGGGTCTTGTCGCAGGAACGAGCGCAGCCCCGCGGCGAACGTCAGCCCCTTCTTGGTGTTGACCTGCACCTGGCTGATGCCGTCTAGGTTGTACTCGACCGGGTCCTCGATAGTGAGGATGTTGAGCTCTGGCGCGTTGATGGCGTCGAGGCACGCGTAGAGCGTCGTGGTCTTGCCCGAACCGGTCGGTCCGGTCACGAAGATCACGCCGTGGCTGTAGTTGATGTAGCGGCGGATCGTGCGCTCGGCGTCCTCTTCCAGGCCGATGTCGTCGAGGGAGTAGACCTTGGTGGTCTTGTCAAGGATCCGGAACACGATGCGCTCGCCGCCAGCGACGGGCACCGTCGAGATACGAACGTCGACGTCGCCGTCACCGATGCGGATCGACGCGCGGCCGTCTTGCGGCAGACGGCGCTCGGCGATGTCCATCTTTCCCATGACCTTTACGCGGGAGACGATCGCCTCCTGCGCTCTGCGCGGGATCGACTCCATGTCATAGAGCACGCCGTCGATGCGCATGCGCACCTGCAGGCGGTCACCATAAGGCTGCAGGTGGATGTCTGAGGCTCGCAGCTTGAGCGCCTGGAACAGCAGCATGTTGACCAGCTTGATGACCGGCGCCTTGTTGGCGTCGAGCAGGTCCTCGGACTCCTCGATGTTCTCCGCGATCGAGATGATGTCCGTGTCTTTGACGTCTTGCAGCGCTTCGTCGACGCCGTCGGCTTTGTGGCGGTAGGCGCGATTGATCAGATTGTTGATCTCGCTGCGCGGCGCCAGCACCGCCTCGACCTCTTGGCTCATCATGGTCGCGAGGTCATCCATCGGCTGCACGTCAAGCGGTCGATTCGTGACGACGCGTATGAAGTCATCACCCTGTTCGATCGCGATCAGGCCGTGTGTGCGCGCGAACTGCACCGGCACGTCCTGGATGAACGCGTCGGGCACGTTGACGCCTTCTAGGTCGTCGATGTAGTCGTAGCCGAGCAGCTCCCCGAATAGCTTGAGGCACGCTCGCTCCTGCATGAATCCCTTCTGGACGAGCACCTGGTCGAGCTGTTGATCGCCCTCACGCTCCTCCTGCAGCGCCTCCTGAATCTGCGCGTCCGTCAACCCGGCCTTTTTGAGGAGGCTCTGCCGGAGGCGGTCCTGCGGGAAGCCTGCGCTGTCTGATGCGCTAGCGGTGGGCGTGGTGTCGGTCATCGGTCTTGGAAGTTAGAGGCTGTTTGCGTCGCACATTCGGAGGCGTGGACCTGCTTATCAGCGCGGGGTCTCGAGCGGTGCGCCGGGGGCGGCTGGTCCGGGTGCGCTCCGAGACCTACGGTAAGTCGGCATCTCGTATTCGCCCTGTAGGTCCAAGTCCTCGATCGTCGCGCCCATATCCTCAAGCGTGCGCGCTGCGCCGCCCGGATTGCCGGCCCAGCGGCGGTCAATGATGCGCAGTCGGCGCTCTCCGATGTAGTCCTGCGCTTCGAGCTTCTTCTGCAGCGACAGGTGGTAGAGGTCTTGGAAGCTGTCCTCGTCGAGGATGGTCGGCGTAACGAAGAAGTAGAGGTTGGTCTTGTTTGAGGTGCTCTCGCTGCTGCGGAACAGAATGCCAAGCAGCGGGATGTCCTTCAGGAAGGGGATCCCGCCGTCGAACTGGGACTCAGAGTCCTCGATTACGCCGCCGATGATCATGGTCGCGTCAGAAGGCATCGTGACCTGCGTCTGGATGAAGCGACTCAGCGTGATTCCGCCGCCGGTGACCGAGTTCGGGTCGAACGCCCCGACGAAGCGGCTGACCTCGATGGTGATGTTCAGTCGCAGGTAGTTGTTCGGCGAGATCGTCGGCGAGATCTCAAGCGTGATGCCAGCGTCACGCGGGGTGCCGACGCCGGACTGGGTGGTCGCCGTCCCTTGGTTCTGGGTCTGCGTTGGGCGCGACTCGGTGGTCCGCACGGTCGCAGCTTCGTTGTTGTTCACGAGCACGCTCGGCAGCGACAAGATGTTTGCTTTGTCGTCGGTCGACAGCGCGTTGACCAGGATCGGTACGGCGAAGCCGTCTCCCGAGATGATGCCGCCGGTGATGCCTTGCAGCGGGTTGTCGAAGTCGGGGAGGCGGGTGTCCGGCAGGCCGTCGTCGTCGGTGTCTTGGAACGTTGACTGGCCGAAGTTGGTGAAGCCGAAGCCTCGGTTGAACTCGGTGTTGCCGTCCGCAGGCAGGTCCAGGAGCCCGAGTTCGATGCCGAACCGGTCGAGGTCGCCGGTGGTCAGTTCGACCAGCGCCGCCTCGATCAGCACCTGCGGTTGACGTTGATCGAGCTTGTCGATGAGCGCGAGCACCTGCTTATATTTTGTGCCGGCCGCCGAGATCAGGAGCGAGTTCGACTCCTGGTGCGAGTTGATGACCGTGCGTCGCGTGCGCCGCGCGGCGGCGCCGGCGGCGCCGCCGGGCGCCTGGGCTTGCTGCTCGGCTTGGTTGTCCTCTTGCATGAACTGCTTGAGGGTCTGCTCCAAATCCTCGGCTAAGACGTTCTTGAGGTAGATCACGTTGGCTGAGCCGTCGATCGGCGCGCCAGGGACATCTAGGCGCGCGATCAGCTCGAGCGCGTCCTTCACTTGCTCGCCCGTGCCGCTCAAGACCAACGCCTTCTGCGAGCTGTGCACGACGACCTTGAGCTGCGGCCTGCCGCTGGCACCGGCCGCAGCGCCAGGCTGGCCGGCGCTCTTCTCCTGCAGCACTTGCTGGCGGATTTGGCTGCGGCTCTCAAGCACTTCGGTGAGGATCGGCTCGATCTCTTCCGGCGCTTGGTTGTCTAGCACCACGACTTGAACGACGAGGTTCGGCTCCTCGGCGGGTTCGTCGACGAGCTTGAGCAGCTCGACCGCGGAGTAGACTTGCGGCCCGAAGCCTTGCAGCAGCAGCGCGGACTTGTTGCCGACGTTGCCGATCTGCACCGAGCTGCCAGGGCTGTTACCGCCGGTCCCCGCGAAGAACGGCCGCAGCGCGTTGTTGGCGAGCTGCGCGTTGATGTGCTTTAGCGGCACGGTCGTCAGGATCGGCACGCCTGTTTGGAATCGATAGTCCGACAGCTCGTCTGGCGTGACGTAGCGCGCGCCGTTGGTGACTTCCCGGCCGCGTTGGCCTTGCATCATCACGATCTCAAGCATCTCAAGGTCGCCGTCGCCGCGCGGCACTACGGCGAAGCCCTTGATGTAGAGCATCGTTTGGAAGAACGAGAAGAAGTCGGTCTGGAAGCGATCTCGCTTGATGCGGAACGTCCCGAGGAAACTGACGGAGTTTCCTTGGCTGCTGCCGTTGGCGAGCTCCGTAGCGGTATAGGTGAAGCGTTTGCCCGTCACCTCTTGCGCCCACTTAACGAACTCGATGAGCGGCATGCCGTTGCTCTCGTTCATCGAGAACGCGATCGTGTCGGTCGTCTCGTCGACCTCCATGACTGGCTTTACCGGTGGTTCTTCTTCCACTTGGGCGCGGAGAGCGGGGAGCAGCGCGACAGCGGCGATGAGGGCCTGTGCCAGGCGGCGCAGGTGAGGTTGCTGGACGTGTTCGACCATGATTGTTTTGGCTGTGGGCCTGGCGCCTGCCAGGGCCCCACGGATTCCGCCTCGGACTGGCGGTAGTAGGTTTTTATTTCCGCGGTCTGCTTTGAACCAGAACGAAGATGCAGGATGCGCCCGAGTTGCGACAATTCCCTCGATGCCATCGCCGCTCCCAGCGGCGGAGATCTTGACGTTGACAACGTTCACAGATTCCGTTTGCGCTGGCGATGCGCCAGCGGTTGCATCGGTGAGACACGGGTCGAGGGGACTCCTCGGCGTCGGGCACGGGTCATGAAGCTCTCGGAACTGATTCACGAAAAGTTGGTCGAAGTGCCGCTAAGGGCTGCTGACAAGTGGCAAGCCCTGGCCACGATCGCGCGAGTGCCCGTGCGGGCGGGGCTTTACTCGGAGAGCATGGTAGAAACGGTCGAACAGGCCCTCGTCGTGCGTGAGAAGAGCATGACCACTGGGATGGAGCACGGGATCGCGATCCCGCACGCTGCCATCGATGGCATCGACGAATTGATCGCCGTTTTGGGCTTGAACCCCGCAGGGATCCCATTTGAGACCCTTGACGGTGAGCCGGCCCGGATCGTCATCGGGCTGGTCATTCCGCGCAGCAAGAAGTTGGCGCACATCAAGACGCTGGCCGAGATCGCGAAGCTGCTTTCCAAGGCAGTTGTGCGAGAACGCATGCTCTCATGTACGACCGCCGCTGAAGCCGTCGCCGCGCTCAGTGAGTTGCAGGGCGATCCCCATTAGTGATTGTAATATAGTCACTTGAGGAAATTTTAGGCGGTGGCTGATGGTTGGATCGGAGCTGGTCGGGCGCGCTCCCGCCCTCGGGGGCGCAATTTCGCCCGCGGTGTGCGACTGAGCGATCCGGGTATCTTGTTCGGTATGGTGGGACCGGATCATGGCTCTGCGGACATCGCGAAGGCGGGCGGCGCGTCGGCGCTGGTCCTCGGGTTCCGGGCCGCGCTCGCCGTGCTCGCCTTGTCCGTTGCGCTGGGCGCTTTTCTGCAAGCACAGGTCTTGCTCGACGCTGAACTGGTCGCGGCGGGTCTCCGGCTCCCTTCGTTAGGTTGGGTCGCCACAGCTAGTGATTGGCTACCCCCCCTTTTTATAGGGCTGGGTTTGTCGCTGATTTCGGCGTTTGACCCCGTGATGCGTCGCTGGGTTCGGTTGCTCTCGGTGGCGGTGGTGTTCATCGTGGCTGTCGCAGTCGCTTTGTTGCGTGAGGACCAAGCGCTGTCCATAGCGACCGCGATGGTCCTCGGAGTCGGGCTGGGATTTCACGCGGACTCGGCGAGGCGCATTGGGTTGCTGGGGGTGGTCATGGCTGGAGCGGCGGCCGTCATCAGCGCCGTCGCGGTCGCCGCAGCGCCGCTCGCGCTCGACGGCCTCTCGGTCTCGCTCGTAGCCTGCGTGATCGCTTTGGTCTTGGAGCCAGCGCCGATGCTCGGGCGAGCGTCATCGACGCGCCGATGGTGGCTGCGGGCTTGTGGTTGGACGGCGATCTCAGCGTTGGTGGTGCTCACGGCGTCCTCGGCCGCGCCTACAGCTGTGGCCGTGGTCGCTGCCCTCGGCGCCGTGGTGCTCGGGTCGGCCGCCTGCGCTCGGCTCGGAGTGGCTGTCGGCGCTGCGGCGTCCGCGTTCTTGCTGCTGCTTGATGCCCCGACGTTCGCTGCCGCAGGCACCGACCGCATGTTGGCGCGTGAGGGCATGGCTTCGGTCGTCTATCAGCGCGCGGATCAGCAGTTGCAGGTGCGCTATGGTCGCGAGGTCCTCGCGGCAGCAGGCCCAGACCGCGGCGAAGAGCCGCTGCTCGAGGCGTTGCTGCATGCCTTAGTTCGTCGAGGCGACGTGGTCACGTTGCTCGGGCGCGGGACGGGGCGGATTGAGCCATCGCTACGGGCTCAGCAGCGCTGCGTCGTCGAAGTCCTGGACGCGTGGCCGGAGCCGGTCGCCTTCGAAGAGCGCGCTCGGGCGGACGGCCCGGTCGCCCCGTCGTTAGCCGCCGACTTGACGAAGACCCCGCTACGTCAGCTCCCGATCGCAGCGGTCGCCGCTGCTAGCCGTCAGTTGATCTGTGTATGTGAGCTTCCGATTAGCTCGACGGCGCACCGCGCCACCTTTGGATTCCAGCGCGCGCTTCGCCGCGTGGTCGGGGACGGGCTGGTGCTGCAACCTGTCGCGATAGACCGGGTCGCGCCTGATCTGCTGGATCAACTGCTATCCGCGGCTCGTCGCGCCCATACTTGGAACGGAGTGTATCGGGTCGGCGACGCGATGGTCTTGGTCAGCGGCGCCTCGTGCCCGACGTTGGGGCGAGACGGAGGCCTGGTGGGCGCCGACGCTCGATGGGCGCTGCATCGCGCGCACCTCGGTGGCCTCGCTGACTTCGAGCTCGCCTTCGCGGGGACGATCGCGGGGGCCCCGCCGCGGCCGAGCGAGCGCTCGGCCGCGAGTCGTTTGGCGCGGTGGCTGCAGCCGGCATCGTCGTCACGCCGCGGTCACGGCCAGCTAGCGTGGTGGCGGCGGCTGCGCCGCGAGCTTCAGCGCGCCAGCGAGCGGATATGGGCGCTCTCAGACGACGCTGCCGGGCGCCGCGAGGCAGCGGAGATCGCAGCAAGATTTTTAGCCTGCGGCGCGCCAGGACCGTGCCTCCAGGCGGCGCTGGGCCTAGTTGGAGAGGACGGCGTCACGCTGCGTGACCCGCGGCTGCAGAGCCGCTGCGCGCACACGTTGGATCCGACGTTCTTCCCGACGACGCCGGCTGTCTTCGGCTCCTTGCCGGCGCCTACGCAGCCGTTCGGGGACCTCGAAGACGAATGTCGCGTCGTGGTCTCGGCGCGTCTCGCGCGCCGTTGCAGCGGCGAGAGCCCGCTGTCCGTGGGGTTGCGGGCGCGCTTCCCGAGCCGCTGCGCGCGCGCTCTGGTGCAGGCTCTAGCGAGCGGGCCGCTGCCGCCAGAGCAGGCGTTAGCGCTGCGAGAGCTGGCGGATCCGTTCGTGATCGACGAGGTCGCGCGGCTCGTGCTGGCTTCGGATCGTTGGTCTGAGTTGTTGACGTATTGGCGGTCTGACTTGCCTTTGCCTGACGGTTTGCGCGCGTTCGCGGCGACGTTGGGCGCAGCTGCCTGCGGTCGGATCGCCGCCGAGCTCCGCACGCACGTGGACCCTAGCTGCCACGGGCTGCTGGCGGATCTCTTGCTGTTTGAGGATCACGGGGTCCGGGTGCTCGCCGGCGACGCGCTCCGCGCCGCGGTGGGGGACCGGATCGTATATGACGCGAAGTGGTCACGAAGCCGGCGAGAGGATGCAGCAAGTCAGCTGTTGGAGCTGCATAATCGGCGGCTATGACGGAAGTATCAGTTGCCTCGCTCGCAGAGCTGGTCGGAGGTCGCCTCGTCGGTGACGGTGGGCGCCGCATCGTCGGCTTGTGTGATCTGCGTCAGGCAGCGCCCGACCGGATCGGCTTCGTCAGACATCCGCGCTATCAGCAAATCGCAGCGGACACCGTCGCGGGCGCGCTCTTAGCCACCGATGAGTTTGAGACAGCGGCGAGTCTGATCGTCGTCGATGACGTCGACGTCGCGTATGCGAAGGTCGCGATGCACTTCCACCCGCTCCCGCTCGCGCGTGAGCATCACGTGCACCCGAGCGCCTTCGTGCATCCAGAGGCCGTGCTGGAGCGACCCGTCGAGGTCGGCCCGAACGCGAGCGTCGGGCGCTGCAAGATCGGGCCAGGGACGGCGATCAAGGCAGGGGCCTCGGTCGGCGACGGCGCGCAGCTCGGCAGTGATTGCCTGATCCACGCCAACGCTACCGTCGGGCACGATTGTGTGCTGGGGGACCGAGTGATCTTGCAGCCCAACGCGGTCGTCGGCAGCGATGGCTTCGGGTACGCCCGCGAGGGCGCGACCTGGCACAAGGTGCCACAACTCGGCCACGTCGTTTGCGGCGATGATGTCGAGGTGGGCTCGAACTCGGCAGTCGACCGCGGCACGCTCGGCGTGACCACGATCGGGGCGCGCACCAAGCTCGACAACCTCGTTCATATCGCGCACAACTGCACGATCGGCAAAGACGTCGTCATGGCGGCGGGCGCGATGGTCGCGGGCTCTACTTCGATGGGCGATCGCTGCGTCCTCGCCGGCCAAGTCGGCGTCTCAGGCCACCTCAAGATTGCGTCCGATTGTCGTTTCGCAGGTGACACTGTGGTCCTTCGCGACGTGCCAGAGCCTGGCGATTACATGGGACACCCGATGATGACCAAGCGGCAATACCTGCGCTTGATGCGAGATCAGCGCCGCAGCGTCAGCGATTGATCTCGGCGCCCACGGGCGTGCGGGCGTCTGCAGCTTGCTATGGCCACCAGTCGCCGGCCCTCGCGCGCACCGCGTCACAGATCTCGTCGCGAGATCGCCGGTAGACGTCGATGTCTCCTCCGTAGGGGTCTGCGATGTCGGCGCCGTCAGGCCGCAGCAACTCGACGCGGTCAGCGACCTCGGGCGCTTCGTTTAACAAGACGCGGCGGTGACTTTCACTGAGGCAGTAGATCCGTATCGCGCGCGACCAGAGCGACGGCTCGATCGGCTGGCTCTCGTGATCGCTGAGGTCGAGGCCGACCTCGGCGCCTGCTTCGAGGCTGCCGGCGCTCGCGCTCATGCCTGCAGCGGTCGCGGTGCCGGCGCTCGTGAAACGTAGGCCGCGGGCGAGCAATCGGTCTTCGGTGACGCCCATCGACTGCGCGGTCACTTGACGGGCGAACCTTGCTGCGAGTGGGGACCGGCAGGTGTTGCCTGTGCACACGAACAGGACGAGGTCTGCCGCGGTGTTCAGGGCCTCATCGCGTGACAAGATGCCCTCGCGGAGCACTTGCAGCTCCCCTGCGTGCGCTCGCACCACGGTCGACGCCGCGCCGATCGGTGAGGGGCCGTCGTCGACAAGCATCGCGACGTCCTCGGCGCAGGCCGCCGCGATCGCGTCCGGGTCGACGAGCGCCGGGTCTTCGTCGGTCGCGATGCTCGTCAGCCACAGCGGCTCGCCACAGGCGCGGATCACGTCTTGCGTAAACGGATGCGAGGGGACCCGCAGTCCGACTGGTGCTCCAGCGCCTCGTCGCGGCAAGATCAGCGTCAACGGTCCTGGCCAGTAGCGCTCCATTAACCGCTCGGCGCCTTGGTGTGCGCGGAGGTCGAGCTTGGCCACGTCCGCTGCGTCTGAGAGGTGCAGCGTCAGCGGTCGCGTCCCGTCACGTCCGCGCCAGGTCCGGATGCGCTCTGCGGCGCCTTCACTGCTGGGTAGGGCTGCGAGGCCGTAGATGGTCTCAGTGGGCAACACGCAGAGTTCCCCACGTCGCAGAGCTGCCACGACCTCGCTGCACAGGGCGTCGTGGTTGGCGTCAGCCAGCAGCGTTCGGTGCAGGGGCATAGCTGGACCTTAGCCGCCGCGCGGCTTCGCGGAAACCGTGGCGGAGGGGAGCTTTCCTGGTCGCAGCGTCCTATCCTGCTCGGCTCGATGGCGAACCTGGAGCGCGAAGAGCGTCTGTCCCGAATCCGGATGCAGCGGCTAGCTCAGCTAGGCACGCTGTTGGCTGGCTTTGCGCACGAAGTGCGGAACCCGCTGAGCACGATCGGGCTCAACCTTCAGCTGGTGTTGGAGGACTTCCGCGAAACGGAGACGACGCGCGATAAGCGCACCAATAAACGGCTTTCGACGGTCGAGGCTGAGGTGCGTCGCCTGCAGACCATCTTGGAAGGGTTCCTCAGCTATGCGCGGGCGCCAGAGCCCAAGCTGGCCGATGTAGACCTCAACCAGCGGCTGCGGGCCTTGGTGGATTTCCAAGCTCCCGAGATGAAGGCCTCAGAGCTATCGCTGCGCTTTTTTCCCGGGTCGGATGTCGGGATCGTCGCATGTGACTGGGATCATGTGCATGGCGCGGTCTTAAACCTGATCCGCAACGCCAAGGAGGCGACCGCTGCTGGCGGAGAGGTCTTGATCTCGACGTCGCGAGACGGCGACGACGCCATCATTCGCGTCACTGATACCGGCGGTGGTATTCCCCTGGATCAGGTCGCGCGCGTGCTTGAGCCGTATTTTAGCACTAAGAAAGGCGGCACCGGACTCGGCTTGCCGACCGCACGTCGCGTCGCTGAGGAGCATGGCGGCGAACTAACCCTGCAATCTGAGCTCGGCAAAGGCACGCAGTTTATGCTGCGCATCCCGGTCCGAGGTGTCGACCAATCACAAGCCAAGGAATGAGAACCAATCCGATCCTGGTCGTCGATGATGACGACGCGTTGCGTGAGGCGCTCGTGGAAGCGCTTGAGCTCTTGCCGGTTGAGATCACGGTTGCAGCTGGCGGGGCTGAGGCGGTCGCGCTGCTCAAAGAGCGTCGGTTCGCGGTCGTCGTGACCGACCTCGTCATGACGGACACCGACGGCTTCGCGGTGCTCACCGCGGCAAAGGACGCCTACCCGAACTGTCGGGTGGTCATGCTGACAGGTCACGGCGGCCGTGAGGTCGCCGTCCAGGCGATGGAGCAGGGCGCGACCTATTACGTCGAGAAGCCGGTCGACCTCGCGGACCTCCGCGCCAAGGTCAAGAAGTCGCTCGAAGACCACGACAAGGACGTCGCCTACGATGACCTCAAAGGCCAAATGGAGCGCGCCTACGGCATCGCAGGCATCGTGGGGCAGGACCCCAAGATGCAGCGGACGTTGTCGTTGGCGCGTCAGATCGCTGGGACCGCGGCCTCGGTGCTGATCCTCGGGCCATCGGGGACCGGCAAGGAGCTGATCGCTCGCGCCGTACATAACCTGTCGCCGCGTAAGGATCGACCGTTCGTGGCGATCAACTGCGGGGGTCTGTCTGAGGGCACGATCGAGTCTGAGTTGTTCGGTCATGTCAAGGGCGCGTTTACGGGCGCGGTTGGAGACCGTGAAGGCAAGTTCGAGTACGCAGCAGGGGGCACGCTGCTGCTCGATGAAGTCGGTGAAATGCCCATGCAGACCCAAATCAAACTGCTGCGTGTCTTGGAAGAGCGCGCGGTGACTCGACTTGGTGATAACAAGGTGCGGCCAGTCGACGTTCGCGTGTTGGCGGCGACTAACTCCGACTTGTTACAGAAGGTGCAGGACGGCTCGTTCCGTCAGGACCTCTACTTCCGCTTGAAGGTCGTCACGATCGACTTGCCACCGCTGAGCGAGCGGCGCAGCGACATCAAGTTGCTCGCGCAGCACTTCCTGGAGCACTTCACCAAGTTGCACGGTAAAGACGTCGACTCGATCGACCGTGACGCGCTCGTCGCGCTGGTGCAGTACGACTGGCCCGGTAACGTCCGCGAGCTGCGTAACGCGCTTGAGTCGATGGTGGTGCGCGCCAAGGGAAACATCCTAACGCGCAGCGATCTGCCGCCTGAGATCTGGGCGCCGCTGCCTAGCGACCAGGACGGCTGGCAGTTCTTGGCTGGTCGCACGTGGCAGGAGGTCGAGCAGCACCACATCCGGGTCTCGCTTGAGCTGTGCGGCGGGAACCGCCAGAAGGCCGCCAAGGCCATGGGGCTCAGCGAGCGCACCCTCTACCGCAAGATCAAGGAGTATGACCTGTAAGCCCGCTACGCGCTTGCCGCGGCTTGGTCTCGGCGCCTAACATTGAGCCCCACATGAGCGAATCCGGGACTAAGACGGCTGTGCACGACGGCCTCGCGTTCGAGCACCCGCTCAACGATCTGCAGACCAAGATCGACGAGCTCCGCGGCCTCAACAGCGACTCGCACCTCGAGCTTCAGGGCGAGATTGAGTTGTTAGAGGAGCGGCTCAAGCGGCAGACCGAAGAGGTCTACGCTGGGCTGTCGCCGTGGGAGCGCGTCAACGTCGCGCGGCACGCTGATCGACCGGTGACGCAGGACTACATCACCGGCATGCTCGACGACTTCGTCGAGCTTCACGGGGACCGGCTCTACGGCGACGACCGTGCCATCGTGACCGGCTTGGCGACCATGGGGGAGCACCGGTTCTTGCTGGTCGGGCACCGTAAGGGCAAGACGGTCAAGGAGCGCCTCGCGTGCAACTTTGGCTGCGCGCACCCTGAGGGCTACCGCAAGGCGCTTGAGAAGATGAAGCTCGCGCAGAAGCTCAAGCTGCCGATCATCACGTTGATCAACACGCCCGGCGCCTACCCGGGCATCGGCGCGGAGGAGCGCGGCCAGGCCGCCGCGATCGCGCGCAACATCCTCGAGATGTTCGCGATCGAGGTCCCGATCATCTCGCTGGTGATCGGTGAGGGCGGCTCAGGAGGGGCGCTTGGCATCGGCGTCGGTGACCGCGTCGGGATGATGGAGAACAGCTATTACTCGGTGATTTCTCCCGAGGGCTGCGCTGCAATCCTCTGGAAGAGCGGGGAGAAGGCGCCTGAAGCTGCGCAGGCGCTCAAGCTGACGAGTAAGGACTTGTTGCGACTCGGGCTCGTGGATCACGTCGTCCCGGAGCCGCTAGGCGGCGCGCACCGTGACAACAAGGCTGCCATCGAGCGGGTCCGCGAGCAGCTGGAGACCTGGCTGGTCGAACTCCAGGGGTTGTCGACTGCCGATCTGATGCAGCAGCGATATCAGAAGTTCCGTCACATGGGCACGCCGGTAGAACTCTAGCCGCGTCGCTCGTAGCAGATCGATCGGGAGCGACGCTCGGGGGAAGTCGACGCAGTCAGCATGTCTGCGTATTGCTCCGGAGTCTTTGGCGTCGCTCATCGTTCTAGGGGCAGACTCCACGGTAACTGTGAACGAACACATCATGAGAACGATCCTCCTGACCGCGGCGCTCCTTTCGACGACGGCCCTTGCGCAGGCGCCCAAGCCGAATCCGAAGGCCGAAGGGCAGTTGCCGCCGAGCGGGGCGCAACAGTGGGTGCAGCAACTCGGCAGCGACAGCTATCGCGAGCGCCTTCAGGCAGAGAACAAGCTGCGCCAACTTGGAGAGTCCGCGCGCGACGAACTTGAGCGAGCCGCTCAGGAGGGCGCTGACCGTGAGGTCCAATGGCGAGCGAAGCGGCTTTTGCGCCAGTTGGGTCGTGGTGAGCCGCAGCGCGAGCCCGGGCCGGACGGGCTCATTGAGCGTCGCCGTAGACGCGATTCGGATCAGCGGGACCCTGAGATTGTGGAGCGTCGCATGCGCGCAGGCCGGAGCGGGGGCGGCTTCGATGACGTGCGCAAGGAGTTCGATCGGATCTTTAAGCGCTTCGAAGACATGGGGCTAGACGTGCCAAGTCGGCGCTTCTTTGACGCCCCGTTCTTTCAGGACTTGCGTTCGCAGTGGAACGTCGGCGTCGACGTCGGCGGCGCGAGCCAAAGCATGAGCGTGCAGGTCGGCCCGGACGGTGTCCGCGTCGAGGTCGTCGAGCAGGGCAAGGACGGTGAGCCAGAGACCAAGGTCTATGAGGCGCCGGACATGGAGACGTTCCAGAAGAACCACCCGGGCGTCCTAAAGGGCGGCGGCTTGGGCCTCGGGTTCGGTGACCCGATGGAGAACCTGCGCGCTAGGATCGGCAAGATTCAGCGCGGCTTTGATTGGGACATCGCCCAGCCGCGCGCGCTGCGTCTACCCCAGCCGGCCCCCGCGTCGAAGCTGGCGCCCGCGCCTCAAAAGGGGCGGCGACTCGGCGTGACGGTGAAGCCCATCCCTAGCGCGATCCGCGAGTATCTCGACCTCGGTGACGAGGGGTTGATGGTCGGCGAAGTTCAGGCTGACACGCTGGCTGCCGCATGTGGCTTGCTCACCGATGACATCGTGTTAGAGATCGGCGGTCGCTCGGTCGCCTCGCCGGCGGACGTCGCCGCAGCGCTTAGCGCGATCAAGAAGGGTGACAGGGTCCTGGTTGCCTTCCTCCGCCGTGGTCGACGTGAAGTCGCTGAGGCGACGAAGCAGCACGACGCCGTCAGCGAGCGCGAGGTCCTCAAGCGACCTAGCCCGGCCCGTGAGCGCCCGGAGATTCGTTAGCGGTTCGGCGATCTACGCCTGCGACTCGCGCAGGCGCAACTGACCGCAAGCGGCCGAGCGGTCGGCGCCGCGCTGTCGTCTTACGGTGACGTTTAGGCCGCCTTGGCGGAGGAGCTCAGCGAACGCGTCGATCCGGTGAATGCGCGGTCGTTGTAGCCCGTGGAGCTCGGTGATTTCGTCGACCGGATTCCACGGGATCAGGTTGACGGTGCACGGCATGCCGCGCAGCGCGTCGATCATGGCGTTGGCGTCGACCCGGCGATCGTTCTTGTTGTCGATCAGCACCACCTCGTAGGTGACCTCACGGCCTTTCTGGCCGAAGTAGGCGTGCGCCGCTGAGACGATGTCGGCGACGCTGTTGGTGGCTGTTGGGACCAGCTCCTTGCGTAACGCGTCGTCGGCGGCGTGCAGGGAGACGGCGAGGTTGTAGCTCGGGTCGGCCGCCGCGAAGCGCGCCATCTGCTTAGGGTAGCCTGAGGTGCTAACGGTGATGCGGCGCGCGCCGAGGCCGATGCCGTCCGGGTCGTGGATGCGTTGCAGCGCCGGCAGCAGGCCGTTCAGGTTGAGCAGCGGCTCACCCATCCCCATCACTACGAGGTTGGTGAGCTTGCGGCCTCCCCCCAGCTTCTCACGCGCGACGAGCACTTGCTCAGCGATCTCCCCTGCGCTCAGGTTTCGGCGGACCCCGAGCATGCCGGACGCGCAGAAAATGCAGCCGACCGGGCAACCGACCTGGGTCGAGATGCACAGCGTCGTGCGGCCTCCGTCGGGGATGATGACGCACTCGACCGTGTTGCCATCGGGGAGCTGCAGCAGCAACTTCTCGGTCCCGTCTTCGGCGAGATCTTCCTTGATGGTCGTGCTCGCGCGCAGCGTCCGGGAACTCGACAGCGCGTGTTTGAGACGCTGCGGCACATTGCGCATGGCCTCGAACGTCTCCGCTCCGTGCTTCCAGATCCAGTGAGAGATCTGGCGCGCCTGGAACGGCCTCCCGCCTAGCTCGGCGACCAGAGCCTCTAGCTCTTCGTCGGCGAGGTCCGTCAGGGGGCGCGCGGCGGTTGGGGTCTCGCTCACGCCGGATCGCCTAGGCGGAGTCGCGCTGTTCGCGCGGTATCAGAGTGTCTGGACCGCGCTGGAGCGCGTCTGCGACGTAATCCCCGGTGATCACGACTTGCTCGCCCTTGCGCTTGCCGATGTCGAAGCGCAGCTCAAGCAGCACCTCCTCAAACATCGAGCGCAGGGAGCGGACGCCCGTCTCGCGCTTCATAGCTTCCTCAGCGAGCAGACCGAGCGCCTCGTCGGTGAACTCAAGTTGGACGCTGTCTAGGTCGAACATCGCCTTGTATTGGCGGACCAGCGAGTTCTTCGGCTGCGTCATCACGGCGAAGATCTCTTCCTTGGTCAGTGATCGCATCGGCACCGTCACCGGCAGGCGGCCGACGAACTCCGGGATCATGCCGAAGTCGATCAGGTCCTTTTGGTCTAGGTACGGCATCACGCGGTCGCGCTCGGCTTGGCTGGTGATCAGCGGCTTGCCGTCGTTGTCGACGAGGTGCTTGGCGTGCTCTTGATCACCTTCGCCATTGAAGCCGATGATTTTCTGGCCGAGGCGTCGTGAAATGAAGTGCTCGATGCCTTGGAACGTGCCGCCGACCATGAACAGGATGTGCTCCGTGTTCACCTGGATGTAGCTCTGCTCTGGGTGCTTGCGCCCGCCCTGCGGCGGCACGTTGGCGGTGGTGCCTTCGAGGATCTTGAGCAGCGCCTGCTGCACGCCCTCTCCCGACACATCGCGCGTGATCGAAACATTGCTGGTCGTGCGGCCGATCTTGTCGATCTCGTCGATGTAGATAATGCCCTGCTGGGCTCGCTCTACGTCGAAGTTGGCGCTCTGGAGCAGCTTCAAGAGGATGTTCTCGACATCCTCGCCTACGTAGCCGGCCTCGGTGAGCGTGGTGGCGTCGGCGATCGCGAACGGCACGTCCAAGATCTTGGCGAGCGTCCGGGCAAGCAGCGTCTTGCCCGATCCGGTCGGACCAACCAGCAGGATGTTGCTCTTCTCGAGCTCAAGGTCTGGGTTGTGGTAGCGCGCGTGCAGGCGCCGGTAGTGGCCGTAAACAGCGACGGCCAACACCTTCTTTGCGTAGTCCTGGCCCACGACGTAGTCGCCGAGGCGCTCCACGATGTCGTCTGGCGTCGGCACCTTGTCTTTGAGGACGAGGTCCTTGACGAAGGTCTGCGGCGCCGAGTCATCGCTCTGCTTACGGTCCTCTTCCTTCAGGATCGTGTTGCAGATCTCGATGCACTCGTTGCAGATGTAGATGCCGGGCGGGCCCGAGATCAGCGACTGTACGTGGTGCCGCGACTTCTCGCAGAACGTGCATCGCTCTACCGCCTTGCCCTTGCCTGCCATTCGTTTCCTTTAGGCGCGCTTCGAATCGCGCGATCGACGCTTAAGTCTAGCGGATCCGGAGCAGGCCTTCACGGCCTCACTTCGCGGACTCGACGATCTCGTCGATCAGCCCGTATTCCTTGGCCTCGGCGGCGCCCATGAAGAAGTCTCGGTCGCTGTCTTTCGCGACCTCTTCGATCGCCTTGCCCGAGTGCTTGCTGAGAACGCCATTTAGGGTGTCCTTCAAGCGCAGGATCTCTTCCGCCTGGATGGAAATGTCGAGCGCGGTGCCGCCGACGCCGCCCCAAGGTTGGTGGATCATGATCCGGCTGTTCGGTAGAGCGTGTCGCTTACCGGGAGAGCCAGCCGCGAGGAGCACTGCTCCCATCGACGCTGCTTGGCCGATGCAGTACGTCGCGATCGGGCACTGGACGAACTGCAGCGTGTCGTAGATCGCGAGGCCAGCGGTGACGCTGCCGCCGGGCGAGTTCAGGAACAGGTTGATGTCTTGGTTCTTGTTTTCCTTTTGAAGGAACAAGAGCTGCGCAATCACCACGTTCGCGACGCCGTCGTCAATCGGAGTGCCGATGAAGATGATGCGGTCTTCCAGCAGTCGGCTGTAGATGTCGTAGGCACGCTCCCCGCGGCCAGTCTTCTCGATGACGGTGGGGATGGTGTACATGTTGGCGTTTGTCATGGCTTCGTGCTCTGGAGGTGTCGCTGCGGCGGTCCCGGTCGGGCGTCGTTACTCGCCAGTCTTATCGACGATCTGGCCGTTCTCTCTGAGGAAATCGCGAACCTTGCGTTCGAGCAGCGACAACTGCAGTTCGCCGAGGCGGTTCTGTTCTTGGAGGTGCGCGAACACTTGGGCCGCTGTGAGCTGTTGTTCGGGGCCGCTATTGGCCTGCGCGATCGCCTCAAGTTCTGCTTGGACTTCGGCTTCCGCCACCGACAGCTCTTGTTGCTGGGCGATAGCCTCGATCAGGAAGAACATCTGCACGCGCCGCTCGGCGTCCTGTCGCGCTTCGTCCTTAGATTCTTCTAGGCGCTTTTGAACCTCGTCTTCGCCGACTCCTTCCTGCTGGAGACGCTGGGCGTAGGCGTTGAGCGATGACTGTTGCTGCTCATCGACCATCGATGGCGGGGGAGTGATCGCGGCTTCTTTCGCGAGGTGGTCGAGCGCGGCTTCCTCTTGGCGCTGCTTGCCGAGGCGCACCTTCTCTTCGGAGATGCGCCCGCGAAGATCCTCGCGCAGCAGCTCGACGGAGTCGAAATCCATGGACTTGGCCAACTCATCGTCGATGGGCGGCGCCGCGACGCGCATTACTTCGTGGAGGTGCACGTTGATCTTGCCCTCTTGGCCCCGCAGTTCCTCCTTCTCGAAGTTGTCCGGGAAGACGATGGTCATCTCACGCTCGTCTCCGGCCTTGCTGCCGACGAGCGCCTTGGAATAGGCCTCCGCTTCAACGCCGTTGATCGGGATGCGTGTGTTCAGCTGAACGCCCGTCTTCTTCAGGGCCTCGTTGCCGTCTTTATCTGCGAACGTGTAGTCGCATTTGACGAAGTCGCCGTCCTCGACGGCCTCTTCGACCGCTTGGATCTTGCGTCGCTGGTGGGCGATCTCCTTGAGGGCGTTGTCGACGTCCTCGTCGGTCGCCTGCTCCTCGAAGGTTGGGATCTCTATGCCCTTAGCGTCGGGGACTTCGAAGGTCGGCTTCACGTCGATTTGGGCCGTGAACTCGACCCCCTCGCCGACCTTGACCTCGATGTCATCTGCCCCGTCGACCTTGACGCGGCCGATCGGCTGGAGCTCGTGCTCGCGGCATGCCTCTTCGAGGTAGCGATTCAGTAGTTGGCCCTTGGCCTCCTCGAGGATCGCAGCGCCGTGCATCTTCTCGATCATCTTGCGCGGCACCTTGCCGGGTCGGAAGCCTTTGATTTGCACCTGCTGTGCAGCGGACGCGTAGACCTGATCCAGGTGCTCCGTGACCTGGTCGGGCGTGATCTTGATCTGCAGGCTGCGGCTGCAAGGGCCGGTCTCGGCTACCTGGACTTCCATGATGATGGTGCTGGCGTGACTGCGCGTGGGGGGGCCGCCGAGGCGGGGAAACGGGCGAGCATCGTGGCCCTCTGGAGGGCTCGGGTCAAGCTGGCAGCGATCCACGTCGCTGGCGCTGTGATGATTTACGCGCCGCTGGTCTGAGGCGCGCCGGGGCTTGGCGCTGAATGGGCGGGTTTACTTGGGGGCCCGGCTCTTACGCAGCTGCTTCAAGAAGGACTGCGCGCGGTCGTGTTTCAGCGCCTCGCGGAACGGTTCATCCTGGCTGGCTAGCCGCTCAAACTCTGCTGGGCTCATGCCTGAGCTCTTCATGTGTTTGACGATGGATTGGATCTTGCTGCTCTGATTTTTGTTCCGCCGCGCCTCGCTCTTGAGCAGGCCGTAGTAGGCCCTGCGCGTCATCGCGGCGCCCTCGGCGTGGTCGATGATCTTCTCGTAGTCTTCGGCGGCGTCGCCGAATTCAGCGATGGCGAACATCAGCCGCGCCCGCTGCTCGTAGAGCGTCGCAGCTTTCTTCTGCCTGCGCAGGCGCTCATCGAGCGAGCGCTTCAGTCGAGTGACGCCGGTATTATCACCGAGCGCGCGCAGCGAGACCGCGGCGTTCACGGCTAGTGAGCTGGTTTGGTTCTTGTCGATGAGTTCGTTTAGCGCGCGCGCCGTCGGCTCGTGACGCCGCGGCGCGATCTCTGCGAGGCCTTGTACGAGCCTCAGGGTGTCCTGCCAGTCGATGCGGCTTTCGTTGAGCAGCTGCAGCAGCGCCTCCGTCGCCGC